>ERZ772956.34-NODE-34-length-115488-cov-16.095493_pt1 | contig 115488 bp, 94 predicted proteins | sample MGYA00580683_ERZ772956 | MGnify/ENA primary metagenome ERZ772956 (study PRJEB29015, sample SAMEA2738077) | human oral metagenome | biome: human oral; feature: human-associated habitat; material: saliva | place: China | collected 2212 ... | reverse complement strand
TTAGGACGCAAGATTTTCATTCTTGAAAGGGGGGTTCGATTCCCCCATGGGCTACCACAGCAGAAGCACTGATGCACTCCTCTCACAGAGGGTAGGCGTCAGTGCTTTCTCTTTTTAGTTCCCCTTACCTTACCCAAGCCTTATCCCATGTCTTACTTCCGTACTCTCCTCGTCGGCCTCTCGGCCCTCTTCCTCCTTTCGCTCCCTGCCTGTCAGGGTGGGGGTAGCCAAACGAGCCAGACCGACAGCATCAGTCAGCAGAGCTCCGAAGACTTTGCCTACGCCGTCACCTTCACCCATGCCAAGGGCATCCGAGTGGAGAATCATCCCGACTACAAGCGTCTCATCCTCATCCATCCCGACGAAGGGCACGAGCTGGCCACCTACATCCTCTATCCTCGGGGGAAGGAGCGCCCTAAGCTCTCGGCCGAACCGACGGAGTACGTCCCCGTGCCCATTCAGTCGCTGGCCTGTCTGGCTACCCCGCAGGTGGGAGCTCTCCCACTGCTCGACGCCGTCGACCTCCTCGTGGGAGTCGGTGATCCCAACTATGTCTCCGAGGAACCTCTGCGCCGTCGTATCGAAGCGGGCAAGGTGGAGACGATCGCTAAGGGGATGGCTAAGGACATCGAGCGCATTGCCCTACTTCGCCCCGAAGTCCTCCTGCAGGACCTGATGGGCGAGCAGGATCAGGACAAGGAGCTCCGTGGGGCGGGGATTCATGTCCTTCAAGATAACGAATGGAAGGAGCGCACCCTGCTGGGGCGTGCCGAGTGGCTGAAGTTCATTGGTCTCCTCGTGGGGAAGAATAAGCTCGCCTCTGAGCGCTTCGCCGAGATCGAGCGGGATTATCTTGCAGCGAAGGCCTTGCTTCCCTCCGCCGAAGAGGCGCTACCCACCCTCTACGGGCAGGACTATCAGGGGGCGTGGTATCTCCCTGGGGCGTACAGCTACGTGGCAGATATGCTCCAGGATGCGGGGCTACGTGCCGAGGTGACGCCCGACGTCGTGACGGGCAAGCCTGTTAGCCTGGAGTACATCTTCGCTCATCACCGAGGGGATAAGATCTGGATCGCCCAGCCTATGTCCCAGATCCGTACCCTTCAGGACTTCCTCGCACTGAACGCCCACTACAAGGACTTCGAAGCAGCCCGATCGGGGAAGATCCTCGTTCCCAATAAGCGGGTCAGTGCCCTTGGGGGGAATGACTTCTGGCAGACAGGCGTCTACCGACCTGACCTCATCCTCAAGGACCTCATTCGTCTCACCCATCCCGACCTGCTCCCCGACTACGAGCCTGTCTACTGGATGGAGCTCACTCGCTAGGCGTCTTTCAGCGACCTCTCGGGGTAGGTGAAAAAACGACCCACGGTAGGTCGTCGGAAAAACCTACTGTAGGTCGCATGACCGACCTACCGTGGGTCGCAGAGGCGATCTACCGTAGGTCGCAGAGGCGATCTACCGTAGGTCGTTTTCGCCCCCTCCCAGAAGGCTTATTCTAAGCGGGCTGTAGCGGGGTGGGGAAGTTCGTCCTTCGGCGCCCCAAAATAGATGCAGGGCGATGCCCCTTCTTCACCCACCGCTCTCCTTGCCTCTTCTCTTGTGAATGAAAGCTGATTCGCTCGTGTGTCTTCTTCCCTCGCTCCGTGCCGAGGAGGTGAGCGCATGGGCTTAGCTCAGAGGGAAATTCCGTATCTTTGTATAACCTCCGTCTCGTACAGACGGCAGGGATCTTAGGCCTCACTCCCATAGGAGAGGAGCCTTCATGTTTAATCGACAGACATATGAAATCAAGACGAATATTGTACATCTCACAGGAGATCTTCCCTTACCTCCCCGAGTCGGACATCTCGATGACGGCTCGCAAGCTGTCGCAGGGGATTCAAGAGCTAGGAAATGATATCCGTATCTTCATGCCCCGCTTCGGTCTGATCAATGAGCGCCGCAATCAGCTGCATGAAGTCATTCGTCTCTCGGGGATCAATATGATCATCAACAACAACGATCATCCGCTGATCATCAAGGTGGCTTCCCTCCCCGCAGCACGTATGCAGGTGTACTTTATCGACAACGATGATTTCTTCAAGCGTAAGAGTCTCTTCGATGCAGACCCCAAGGCGCAGACCAACGATAACGACGAGCGATCTATATTCTTCGTTCGTGGTGCTCTTGAGGCGATCAAGAAGCTCCGTTGGATCCCAGATATCATCCATTGCCATGGGACGTTCACGGCGCTGGGTATGCTGTACCTCAAGAAATTCTACCACGACGACCCTTGCCTGAAGAAGGCTAAGATCGTCTACTCGATCTACGATGAGCCAGCACCGGTAGAGATCCCAGAGGGTCTCTTCGAGTGCCTGAAGTTCGACAAGTTCAAGCCCTCTGCTCTCTCCATCCTCGACGGTAAGACAGACTACGAGGCACTGAACCGCCTAGCCATCCACTACGCCCATGGTGTCGTGCAGGGTAGCCCAGAGCTCTCTCCCACACTGCGCCAGCATATCGAGGAGAGTGGTGCGCACTTCCTGCCCTATACGGCACTAGAGGAGAGTGCAGCGGCGCACAATGAATTCTACAAAAAGATCCTCCCATGAAGCAGCTACTTCGTCCCCTCCTCTTCGCCTCCGTTGCCCTAGCCGGCACGCTGGCCTTCACCTCATGTGGCGACGACACCCTCTCACGCATCGGAGAGAGCATCCAGCCTGGACACGACAAGATCGAAGGGGAAGCTACGACCCTGGAGTTCGATGCCAAGACGATCGCTACTCCTACGCTCTATACCGACGGGACGCGCTCTCTCCTAGGGGCGCTGATCGATCATACGGGCTCGACAGTCACGGGGGAGTTCATCAAGCAGATCCGTACCGCTAGCCCCACGACCTTCGAGGAGTCGGGCAATGCACAGCTCACCATCGACTCCGTAGACTTCCGTATCTACTACGACCGAGTCGAGGGAGAGAAGACCTCCGAGATCAAGGTCAACGTCTACCAGCTCGCTGAGCCTGTCTCGGCCCGAGGCACGACGTATCAGACCCTCGGAGCTTATCGCAAGGGGGCTACCCTCCTAGGCTCTGCGACGCTACAGCCCTCCAAGGGGACGCCCGTGCAGAAGGGCTCCTCGCTCAACTACCTCTCCATCCCGCTGACGCTCGACCTAGGGAAGAAGTTCTACCAAGCCTCTATCTCTCCGACGCTCAAGGATGCCTTCTCCACGCAGGCACGCTTCGATAAGGAGATCTTCCCCGGCTTCTATGTGACGCCAGCCACGGGTAAGGGTTTCCTCCTGGAGGTCGCTGAGGTAGCACTCCTCATCCACTACAGCGTCCCCAAGAAGGACAAGCCTACTGAGCGTACCCGCTACGTCAAGAGCTTCGTCGACACCAAGCTTACAGTTCGCCTCAATGCCCTCAGTAGTGGCGATGTGTCGAGCCTCACAGCGAGCTCTGCCGAATACACCTACGTCAAGGGCCCTGCTGGTGTGACTACCCAGTACATCCTCTCGGTAGATCAGCTCCAGAAGCTCCTCAAGACCACGCCCAAGCCCACGACACTCCCCGTCCCCTCGGGCTTCATCGGTCGCTCCTGGATGCTGGCAGATGCTAACTTCTCCATCCAGGTCAAGAGTCCCGAAGGACAGCTGACGAACCTCCCCGAGTACCTGCTCCTCCTGCCTGCCGATCAGGTGAAGGAATACTTCTCGGCTCAGGTACAGACGCTCCAGGCGGGCAAGTCCTATCTGTCGAAGAAGTACGAGGCGAAGGACAACGCCTACAAGTTCAACAACATCGCTCGTATCGTCACAGAGCACCTCGCTAAGTACGCTACCTATACCGAAGCGGCAGGGTGGACGATCACGACTCCCCTTACCCTGAGTATCGTACCCGTATCGGTCACGCTACAGCAGAATACCATCACGGGCATCTCCGAGCTCATCCGTCCGAGCTTCGTCCGCCTCTCCAAGGCATCGAAGGACCTCCGAGTGAGCTTCGTGAGCGTACAGCTCCAGCAGAAGTAATTCCTATCCAAGGCGCCCACAGAGATTAGGCCAGCGTTCTTCCTCAGCGAAGAGTCTCCTGCTCTCTGTGGGCGTCGTCGTCTCCTTCATACCACTAGCTCTACACTACACACATGCAGACCTCCATCAAGCTACGCCTGACGGTGATGAACTTCCTCCAGTTCGCTATCTGGGGGGCTTACCTAACCTCTATGGGGCGCTATCTCGGCGCAGCAGGCTTCGGCTCCGAGATCGGTAACTTCTATGCCATGCAAGGCTTCGTGTCGCTCTTCATGCCCGCCCTCATGGGTATCGTCGCTGACCGCTGGATCCCAGCACAGCGTCTCCTAGGGCTCTGCCACATGATCGCTGGGGCACTGATGATGGGCGTCTTCCTCTACACACAGACTGATGCGCCCTCTTATCCCACCCTCTTTGCTCTCTACTCGCTGAGTGTCGCCTTCTATATGCCGACGCTAGCGCTGAGCAACTCCGTCGCCTACACTTCTCTGGAGCAGGCGGGTCTGGATCTAGTGAAGAGCTTCCCACCGATCCGTGTCTTCGGGACGGTAGGCTTCATCTGCACGATGATCACGGTGAGCCTGCTCGGTCTCGAGGCTACCAACGGGCAGTTTGCTGTCTCGGGCATTATCGGTCTGGTCTTAGCCGTCTACGCGCAGACGCTACCCAACTGCCCTACTGCCCCCAAGGGACAGAGCAAGAGTCTGGTGGAAGCCCTCGGCCTACGTGCCTTCGTTCTCTTCAAGGAGCGGAAGATGGCGCTCTTCTTCATCTTCTCGATGCTCCTCGGTGTGAGCCTGCAGATCACCAATGGCTTTGCTAATCCCTTCATCAGCACCTTCGGCGAGATACCCGCCTATGCGGATACCTTCGGGGTGAAGCATGCCAACATCCTCATCTCCCTATCCCAGCTCTCCGAGACGCTCTGTATCCTGCTCATCCCCTTTGCCCTGCGTCGCTTCGGTATCCGTCGGGTGATGCTCATCGCTATGACGGCTTGGGTCCTTCGCTTTGCCCTCCTCGGTCTCGGTGACCCTGGTAGTGGTGTCTGGCTCTTCCTGCTGAGTATGATCGTCTACGGAGTGGCCTTCGACTTCTTCAATGTCTCGGGTTCGCTCTTCGTGGACAAGGAGACCGACCCCTCCATCCGCTCCAGTGCCCAGGGGCTCTTCATGATCATGACGAACGGCATCGGTGCTACGCTCGGTTCGCTGGGAGCACAGGCGGTGATCAATCACTTCGTCCACTCCGAGCACGACACGACGGCTATCCTCGCAGGCTGGAGTATGAGCTGGTATGTCTTCGCTGCCTATGCTGCGGTGGTGACCGTGCTCTTCGCCCTCCTCTTCCGCTACAAGACGGAGACCGAAGCCTAGCGCCCTTCCTCTCCCACACGAATCTCCCTTCATCTCCCTCCTGTCGATGAATATCGCCTTTGATGCCAAGCGTATCACGCACAACGCTACGGGACTCGGGAACTATAGTCGCTTCGTGCTGGACATGCTCACGGAGTACCGCCCCGAGAATCGCTACCTGCTCTTCTCTCCCTCCACGGGCAATCCAGCGCTCTACAAGTCCCTCCTCTCCCATCGCTCGGTACGGCTCATCACCCCGCATCGGGCGCTGGCCTTCGCTGGGGGGAATATCTGGCGCAACTTCTCCGTCCCTCGCCAATGTCGTACCCATCAGGTCGACCTCTTCCACGGGCTGACTAACGAGCTCCCCGTGGGCCTCTATCGGGCGCAACGTGTCGGCACGGTCGTCACCATCCATGATCTGGCGTTCATCCGCTACCCGCAGTTCTACAAGCCCATCGATCGCCTCCTCTACCGCAAGAAGTATGGGGCGTCGGCTCGCCATGCGGATCACGTGATCACGGTGAGCGATCAGACCCGTCGGGACGTCATCGATATCTTCGGCGTGGACGAAGATCGTGTGACCACCGTCTATCAGGGGTGTTCCGAAGCCTTCGCCCGTGTGACTCCCGAGGACGAGCGACTCGCACGTCAGGCCCTCAACCTCCCTGAGCGCTACATCCTCTTCGTCGGTAGTATCGAGGAGCGCAAGAACTTAGCCCTCATCGTCGAAGCCCTTGCTCAACTCCAAGACAAGGACATCCATCTCGTGGCCATCGGACGCAAGACGCCCTACGTGCAGACCGTCATCGACCGAGCCCGTCGCCTCGGGGTGCTCTCCCGTGTCCATCTACTGCATGGGGTGGGAAGTCTCCTTCTGCCCGGGGTCTATGCTGGGGCGAAGGTCTTCGTCTACCCATCACGCTTCGAAGGCTTTGGCATCCCACTGATCGAAGCCCTGAACGCAGGTATCCCCGTCATCGGCGCCACGGGCTCCTGTCTCGAGGAGGCAGGTGGGCCCAGCAGTCTCTACACCGATCCCAACGATGCCACGATGCTCTCCGCCCTCATCGATAGGGTACTGATCGACATCTCCCTCCGCCGTAAGATGATCGAAGAGGGGCGCACCTATGTCGAGCGCTTCTCCCCAAAGCGTCTGGCGAAGGATCTCTCCTCGGTCTACGAGAATGTCCTCTTGACCTACGAATAGTTCGCCTCCCCTCCCTCACCAAAGGGTCGGCCCTTCTCCTCGGGAAGGTGCCGACCCTTTTTCGTTCCCGCCCTCGCCCCTCCCTTCTGCCCCCGCTCTGCCTTCTCTTCCCGCCCTCTTCTCTCTCCCCCTCAAAAAGCCCCCCATTCATAGCCCCCTCCGACGACCCATTCATGGGTCGCCTCGGTGACCCATGAATGGGTCGCACGAGGACCCCATGAATGGGTCCCTTTTGTACCCCATGCTACCGCCTCCTCCCGCCCCTCCTGAGTTACCTCTAGCACTTCTTCTCGCTCCATGTATTATAATATTGCTTGGGGTCTGTTGTGCTCTTATGTTGTTTTCTATACCTTATCATATATTGTTACCTTTGTATAGAGTATTAGATATTATATACAAGTAAATTTATGGGTAAGGCTAGAAAGTCTTCTGAGAAGAAGGTAAGAGGCAGAGGAGTAATTTCTACTATAGCCGATGTCGTAGCTATAGTAACTTTTCTTATCCCTTTTATTCCTCGTTTTATTCATTGGAGTGCTTTGCCTCTTACACTGAGAAGGGTGTGGCTATGGATAAGTATGGATCGGTTTAGTGTTTGGAATCTGTTTGTCTTTGTGATAGTGGCAGCGGCAGTCGTATATCTTGGGGGGCGTTTTTGGAGCAGATCAAGAAGGTGTAAGATAGATCGACTGCTCAATTCTGATTCTGAATTGGTCTTGAGCGAGCAACAGTGTAAGATTACCTGGCAGGCTTATTATAATGAGTATGAAGGTGTGCCACGGCCATATGTTCTTCATGCTTACTGTCTTAGACATGGGGATACCCCACTCGAAATGCCTTGGGGACGTTGTATAAATGAAAACTGTCCTAATTGTCTTTCTCCTTTAGATATGGATAAGGTGAAGGCCTATATTAACTCAATCCTTTTGGATCGAATTAAGGAGTTGTGAGTGAATAAGTCGTAATCATATATGTATTCCAAGCTATCTGATTGGGGACGCTTTCTCATAGCGATGAGTTTAGGGTAGAGTTGCATCTATCCTCTGTCGTCAAGGATGTAGCCTTCGCTCAATTTATAGCATCTGAGCAACAAGAATTACCAGAGGAGGAGCGCTTGTCTGTCTTTGAAGTCCTGGCGCTGAATCAGATTAGGGAGGGTAAGCGAGAAGGTATTGACTCTACCGTGATAGATAGCCTATTTAGACGGGGAATGATCGAGAAGCGTGGTCGAACGAAGGGGGTATACTACGTCTTATCTAAAAGCTACTATGAGTTTGCGGGAAAGGAAGGAGAGTATACCCGACATGTAAATTGGAGTGCGGAGCAGGCATGGGCGGTGATATTATCACACTTCAGCTCCTTCCCTCAAGCTCGAATGAGAGACTTTGAGTCCATGCTCCAAAGCCATATGACGAGGAGGCAGGTGAAGGTCGCAATCGAGCGACTTGTGAAGAATGGCGACTTACTACAACTAGGGAAAGGCTCGGGGACATATTACGTCATTAGTCCGCAGTATCTAGAGAAGCAACGGATCATGAGGGAAGCCATGGGGATAGGTCTTAAAGCGATGAGCCAATCCAAGCAAAATGTCCAAGATCTGTCCAAAGAAGAAGAGTAAAAAGAGCCATTATTTTCGTGATCCAATAGGAAAGGCCTTGATAATAAGCTTATTTGGAATGTCCAAAGACTCGACTAAAGAATGTCCAAAAGCTGATCTCTTCCTATGGACGTTGTATAGCATCATAGATTGGGCTCATATCTCCAGGGATCTGCAAGACTATGCTCGGGTAAGCACCTGCCCTCTACATCCTCAAGACTCCTCGCTTCATTAGCTAGGAATAGTAGCGGAGATTGGCTAACTTTGCTTCTACTCCTTTAGTCTAAGGTCAATACTATGTTTGAGATACTCTCACTCTTCCCCGTGTGGCAGCTGTGGCTCGTCGCTGCATTGCTGCTCTTTGCGCTGGAGGTCATTACCCCAGGCTTCATCTTGGCCTGCTTTGGTCTCGGGGCTTTGCTGGCTATACCGGCGGCGCTCTTGGAATGGAGCTGGCTGGTGCAGATCATCTGCTTCTGTGTAGGTAGCCTGGTAGCACTCTGGCTCCTTCAGCCACTGATGTGTCGCTGGTTCGCCTCGCATGATGCGAAGACGGGCATGGATGCCCTCATCGGTAGGCATGTCTTCGTCACGGAGACCATCCCCACCGGTGATGCCGGCGGACGTGTCGCCGTCGATGGCGACAGCTGGCGTGCCATCAGTCACTCTAGTCAAGACCTACCCGTGGGACAAGAAGTGCGCATCGTCGGCTACAAGAGCGTCATCCTTGAGGTCGAGCCCGTCCATCACAGCATTCATTCTACTCTCCATCCTTAAATACTCGCTACACCTATGCCTATCGAGCTGATCATCCCAGGCATCCTCGCCATTCTGGCGGTCGTCACCATCTACAAGGGACTCTGTATCGTCCAGCAGTCGCAGACCGTCATCATCGAGCGCCTTGGTCGCTACTACCGCACCCTTTCTTCCGGTGTGAACATCATCATCCCCTTCATCGACCGGCCCCGTCCTATGCGCTGGCGCTACACCATCCCAGGGCCCAATGGTCAGACCTTCGTCCGCTTCACGGAGATCACTAATATTGACCTGCGTGAGACCGTCTACGACTTCCCTCGTCAGAGTGTGATCACCAAGGACAACGTCGTCACCGAGATCAATGCGATCCTATACTTCCAGATCGTCGATCCCATGCGTGCCATGTATGAGATCCAGAATCTCCCCGACGCGATCGAGAAGCTGACCCAGACGAGCCTACGTAATATCATCGGTGAGATGGACCTCGACGAGACCCTTACCAGCCGAGATACCATCAACAATAAGCTCCGCATCATCCTCGACGAAGCCACGAACAAGTGGGGTGTCAAGGTCAACCGTGTCGAACTGCAGGACATCAATCCTCCACGTGATATCCGTGACGCCATGGAGAAGCAGATGCGTGCCGAGCGTGACAAGCGTGCGCAGATCCTCAATGCCGAAGGGCAGAAGGAAGCTACGATCCGTGAGTCCGAAGGGCGCATGCAGCAGGCCATCAACCATGCCGAAGGGGAGCGCCAAGCACAGGTACTCCATGCTAAGGCAGAAGCAGAAGCTAAGCTCCTCACTGCCGAAGCCGAAGCACAGGCCATCCGTAAGATCGCCCTTGCTGTCGAAGGCTCAGGCGCCAACCCTGCGCAGTACCTCATCGCAGTACGCTATCTGGAGACCCTGAAGGAGATGACTTCGGGCAAGGACAATAAGACCGTCTACCTCCCCTACGAGGCATCGGGTGTCCTCTCTTCACTAGGTGGGATCAAGGAGCTACTGAAGTAGCCCTCCCCCTCACCCTTCCCTCCGACCGCTTCCTAAGCCAAACAATAGAGCTCCACACTGGAGCGTTATATCAGTGCTTCGAGATGCTCCACGCTCGAGCACTCGGAGCACTGATATTCATTACCCTAACCCCAGTTGCTTATGACCCAACCCTACTCCCGTACAGACAAAGAAAAACTTGATCTTATTGCCCGTACCGCCTTCGAGCGCACCCAGCCTCGGCACCAAGAGACGCTGAGACAGCTCCGCATACTAGCTGCGCTCGTCTAGTCCCCTCACCCCCTCATTCCCTATCCCAATGAGTAAGCGACAGGCGATCATATCGCCTTCCCTCCTCTCGGCTAACTTCCTGCGCCTGGAGGATGACGTACGCCTCATCAATGAGAGCGAAGCCGACTGGCTACATATCGATGTGATGGACGGGGTCTTCGTACCTAATATCTCCTTTGGTTTCCCTATCCTCGAGGCCATTCGTCCTCTGATCAAGAAGCCTCTGGATGTGCATCTCATGATCGTGGAGCCGATGAAGTTCGTCCGTGAACTCGCTGCCCTCGGGGTGGACACGATGAATGTCCACTACGAAGTCAGCCCACACCTGCACCGCTCTATCGGTGCTATCAAGGATGCTGGCATGAAGGCGGCCGTGACTCTCAATCCACATACGCCCGTAGAACTCCTCACCGACGTACTCGATGAGCTGGATATGGTGCTGCTGATGAGTGTCAACCCTGGCTTCGGTGGTCAGAAGTTCATCCCCCGCACCATAGACAAGGTGCGTCGCCTACGGCAGATGATCGACGAGCGTGGCCTCAGTACGCTCATCGAAGTCGATGGCGGTGTCAACGCTAAGACTGGTGCTGACCTCGTCGCTGCAGGTGCTGACGTCCTCGTGGCTGGGAGCTACGTCTTCTCTCATGAAGATCCCAAGGCAGCCATCCATAGTCTCAAGGAACTCACTCGCCTCTAAAGTCCGAGCAAGCTACGAGCGAGGACGGCTAAGAGTGATCGAAGATCATTGGCTCGCTAGCCCTATCTTCCGCCTCCTTGCCCTCCTGATCACGGGCTACCTCTCCTACGAACTCATCCCCCATCGCTGGCTAAGCTTCGGCTTAGCTATCGGTGGGGGATGTGCTTTTTCCCTCGGTGCGCTGGCGAGTCTCCGTGGGGGAAGGGCGCTCAGCGGAGTGTGGTGTGCTCAGCGTCAGCTAAGCCGGGGCTTGCGCCTAGGTCTCTACCTCCTCCTTATCCTCTCCGCCCGTCTCTACTATGCTCATACGATGGAGCAGAGTACGGGAGGGCTCTTACCCCTTGGGGGAAAGCTCACGGCGATCATCGAAGCTCAGGAAGCTAGCCCAGAGCCCGTCGGGGAAGGAGGTACAGGGACTGAGTCCGTCGGTGGTAGGACAAAGGCTGTCGGTAGAAGGATTGGGGAAGTCGATAGTGCTACCAATAGGGCGGTGCATGGCGCTGAGGAAGGCGCTCCCTCCGACTCGCCTCAGGGTGCGCTACAAGCTGGCGCTACGTCCATCCCTCGTCAGCAGGGCGGGTATCGGTTGCGTCTTCGCTTGCTTTTGCCTTCGGGGGCTTCGTCCCTGCTCCTGCTTTCGCTCCGCTCTGTGCCGAAGGGCGGGGAGAATCCCCTACAAGTTGGCGATACCCTTGCCTTCCGTCTTCAGCGGGTGAGCTATACCCGGGACCTCCTTCATAGGCGACCGAGCTACGGGCGCTACCTACTTAGTCTCGGCGCTGTGGGTAGGGGCGTCGGAGAAGGGTTGTACGTTCGACCCGCCTCTTCTGTCTCGCTCCTTGGCACTAGCCCTCGACTCCTAGCTCTTCGGCTGAGAGATCGGCTTGCCGAGCGTCTCTCGGCTACCTCACTTCGGAGGGAGACGAAGCGCTTACTCCTTGGGATGACGCTTGGTCTCGTGTCGCACGACGCTGAGGGGCGGGCACTCCGTCAGTCGTTCGCCCGTGGTGGGGTAGCTCATCTACTAGCGGTCAGTGGCTTCCATCTCGCTGTCGTCGTCGGCGCTGTGGCCTTGCTCCCCGGTGCACTACCGAAGCTCCGAAGGCAAGGGCGCTTACGCTGGGCACTTCTCCTTGTCGTGGCGTGGGCCTTCACCCTGATCTCAGGCTGTAGTGTGCCGACGCTCCGTGCTTCGGGGATGCTGACGCTCTACGCCGGTGGTCGTATCCTTCGCCGTCCCACTAGCTTCACCGAAGTGCTTGCGCTACCCGCCTTGCTCCAGCTCGCCTGCAGTCCGCTGAGTCTCTTCAGTGCCAGCTTCCTCCTGACGTACTTAGCGCTGGTGAGTATTCGCCTTTTCTACCGCCCCATCTGGGGGATGCTGGGGAAGCTCCAGCACCCACTCATGCGCTATCTATGGGGTTGTCTTTCCCTCAGCCTCGCAGTACAGCCCCTCCTCTTCCCGCTGAGCCTCTACCTCTTTGGTACGAGTTCGCTCGCCTATCTATGGACGACCCTTCTGGTGCTTCCGCTGGCTACGCTCCTCATCCCCGTGGGGCTACTCCTGATGCTCGTGCTGTCGCTGGGCTTTGTGCCACCGAAGCCGATCCTGGGGCTGATGGATCAAGGGGCGTCGCTCCTGTACGAAGGGGTCGCTTGGGCTGAAGGTCTCCCCCTCCTTCAGGTGCATCTCCCGCTCACATTACCTCTGCTCGTGGGCTACTATGCGCTACTTGCGCTCCTCCTTCTCCTGAGCTCTGCCCTTCGGGATAAGCCGACTCCGATAGCGCTCCCCGCCTAATTACGGCCGTACAAATAATAAGGACGCCCCCCAGTGTAGGAGATCCTACACTGGGGGGCGTCTCTGTATCGGTCGACTAAGCCGTGGAGTGGGGGCGGATCACAAGCACCGAGCCCCTACATTCCCGCAGAAGTCTAGTCTTCGTTGATCATGCTGAAGAGCTCTTCGGCAGCAGCACGGGGGCCCGTCTTGGTCAGTCCCTCGACGGCTAGGCCGGTATGCATCTCCCCGACCTTGACATGGCTGTCGAAGAGTGCCGTGAAGAACTGACGGATCAACTGACCAGCCAGCTCCTGCTCCTGCACAGGACCGAAGGGATTAGCGAAGTACGAGGTGACAAGTCCTTGCTCCGTCGTCGTCCCCTTCGCACGACGAGCGCCCGCTTCGAAGATCTTGATCGCCTCTTCCATATCATCGAAGAGGCTGATCTTCTTAGCTGCATCCTCGTAGTTATTGGCATAGAGGAAGTAGTCTACGGGGAAGCCCTTAGAGATCAGTTCATACGTCGAGATAGGTATCGTGACACGGGCGTTGACCTTGTCGGGATTGGTGTAGATCCCTCGGTCAAGTTGGCTGAAGGCATAGGTAGGATCGAGGTCGTCTGTACGGACGAAGGCGCCGATCTCTGTACCATAAGCACGCACGATACCATCTTCGCCGAGGCGGAGGAAGCCCATATCGTCGAAGATGACACGCATGTGGCGGATGTACTTCTCATTGAGCGTACGGAAGGCTTCCAGGCTTTCGCTCTTCCCCGCACCACTGTCGCCCATGATGATGATATTGGCTTCACGGCCGTTCTTCAGGATGATGTTGACCATAGCACCATGGATGGGGAGGTTGCCACGGCTCATCTGCTTGAGGTTGTGCAGTGTAAGGAGCATCTTCTTCATATAGCCGAAGTAGTCGATCTCATCGCAGTAGTTGGCGTAGCCGATGAGGATGTCGTTCTTCTTATCCTTATAGTAGAAGGTGCGCTTCTCGTCATGCCCGTCGGGATAACCGAAGATGTAGATCATATCGGGCTTCTTGCCGACGTACTCATCTTCCTTAGCGAGCTCGAAGAGGTTGGCCAGTCCGAGCCCGTGGCACATGAAGTCCTTGTGGAAGTACACGAAGGCCAGCAGGTCTCCTACCTTAGCGGGGTAGAGGAACCATTCATCCTCGTTGAGGATCATATTGGCTACGGGGTTGATCGTATGCTCACGGAAGATCCCATCACGGGTATTCTTCTTCGTGTACGTCACGTAGGGCGGGTTGATGACGATGGAGTTGATGAAGGGGATAGCGGATAGTCCCTTATACTCCATCGGATAGTTCCAGGGGGCATCCATCAGGATGAGCCCAGCGTTTGCTCCAGCAGTCGTCTGGCGATAGACCTTGCTGGCGAAGCCGTTTACGACTTCCTTCGTACGGCGATAGATGGAGAGGATGAGCTCGTTGAATAGCTCGTAGGCCTGGACGAAGCGTACATTCTGCACCCCGTCACCTTGACGCTGGTTGTGGACGACGGCGATGCGCTCCATGCGACGCCAATAGTGGTAGAGGAGTTCGACGACTTCGAGGAAGAGATCACGGTCCTTGAAGAAGGGCGCATACTTATTGTTGACCTCGAGTATCTCGTCGACGTCGCAGACACTCAGTAGACGGATGACCTCCATGAAGTCACGGATGAGCTCGTCTTCATCGCGGAAGCCCTCGATGAAGGCGTCATAGATGACGGGATTGTCTCTACGGAGCGAGGCGATGAACGACTCGACGACACGCCCATAGGCGTAGCTGGTGAGGATCTTACGACGATTGTCGCAGTACTTGGAGGTGAAGTTGATGATCGCTCGACCACGGTTGAGGGTGAATTCCTGTAGCATTTCTTATAGGATGGTTAATAGCTGAGCAGTGAAGTACTACCACAAATATAGATAAACTTCTCTAATGAAGGGTAGGGTCTACTTATCCTGGTTTTTCGTTGCTTCGATAGGTTCGTTGTTTGCTTGTTGTTTGTGGGTGCGTATGAGCTGTGACGTCGGGCTTAAGTGGCTGATCAGTGCCGTCATCCGTCGGCTCGGTGTCTACGCAAACGTACGAAGAAAGGCGAAGAAATACAAGCCCTCACCCTCGCCCCGACCAATATACCGAGGGCTAGGTATCCGTCTGCCCCTTGCCTCCTCCCTGCCAACCCCTCGGTCGTTTCTCACTGTCCGCCCCGCTCTCCGCCGAGAAGCCCTCTGCCTCTACGGCTCCTTCCCCCTCTCCCTACAGCCACTCAGCTACGCCGTTATAGTTACTTTGCCTTGCCTTTACGGCTACTTCACTCTGCACTTTCAGGTCGTTGCACCCCTTTTCCCGGGAACTTAGCACTAACCTCTCCATTCATCCTCATGAGTCTCTCCCCCGAGGAGAATATAGCTAGACTGAAGGCTGTGCTGGGGCAAAAGCTTATCCCGAGGGAGATCTCCTATGGAAGTGAAGCGTGTATCTTTTATGGGAAGGGAGATAGGGCGATTAGAATGAGTGCTAATCTTCTGCGAGCTCTTGGGATGCTGTGGAGAAGCTCGGGGGAACGGCTAGGAGATCGGCTGTAGCTTGACGATGGATGGGAGGCGGAATTACAAGGTAATAAAGGGGCGATTACAGAAGAATAGGGGCGGAGTGACATTAGATTAGGTCGGGACTTGCGGGAGATGGACTGAGGGGCTATGGTCAGTCGCTGGAGCGATCTATCATGGGGCGCAAGGACGGCTCACTGTAGATCGGTGAAGCGATCTATAGTAAGTCCCTTTAGTATCCTTTTCTGAGTTCCCCGCCGAAGGCCGATTTATGGGGCAAAGTCAAAACAGGTACGACCACCTGACGATACCACTATCGTCAGATGATCGTACCTGCACTTTGGACTCGCTTAGAGTCGGTCTACGGAGCGGGTGGGATCATGAGAGTAGGTACCGATAGATCAGGTAGCCGATCACCACGACTGCCGCAATGATCTTGGCTATGAGCTGATAGCGAGCGCTGTCTTCTGGCCCTGCGGTATAGTTCTCATATATGATTTCTGAAGCGGGAAGTCCTAGGTCGCTTTGCTTGATGGTGTGCAGTTCAAACTGATCGGGCTCAGCTTTCTTACCTAAGAGCACGTAGGGTATATCGTGGCGCAGTGCGGCCTTCCTGTAAGGGATCCCATATTCGGGCAATGTATAGATGACGATCCCATCGAAGGCATCACTGATCATCGAGATATTCGTTGGTTTCTTGGCATATACTTTGGTGTGCCTTCCCGTCTCTGGCTCCAGAGTCCAGTAGTCCGAAGCCACCCCCATCATCGAGTCGTAGCGCATGGATCCATAATCAAGAGTGGCGACACTGGCCTTGATCTGCTCTAGAGTTTCTTGAGCTATTTCCGTGCCTTTGATAGGGAAGGCATAGACGCTGTAGAAGTTCTCGCTATAAAGGAAGCGACGGATGGGATAATTCCTAATGATGCGAGCCTCGGAGAGCTTCTGAAAGTGCTTCCTTAGCTTCTCGATCGCCTTGGGATTGTAGCCTTCTGGTAGAGTCCCCCCGGCGAGTGCTGATGTGAGTTTTGAAATTTCGTCCATGGGATAGCCTGTACTTATTGGTTGGGTATCACTTGCAAAGTTAGAAAAGTTAGGGGAACGCAAAATGCATGCGAGGATCTCGCTCCTCCCTTGTTCTGAAAAGCTCTGATGATGCTCCCCTTCAAGGTGCGAGTCAGTATATCTTGTGTGACCATCGTAATAATACATTCATCTCATAGTGTACGTATGTTTCCCCTAGAGTGTAGCAGGCTCGTGCACAAGCTGAGCCTTACCTGGCGCAGTGGTAGATTAGATTAGCATCCTTCGGGGCGGAAGGTGATGAAGGAAGATATCGTCTGTGAGTTTTGGGGGATTGGATAAGTTTTCCTACCTTTGCCGAGCAAAAAGGACGTTTTTTGCCTCTAACCTCCACTTCGGGCCTATAGCTCAGCTGGTTTAGAGCACCTGCCTTACAAGCAGGGGGTCATAGGTTCGAATCCTATTGGGCCCACACCGCCGGGGATCGGGAAGGAGCACGTCTCAAAGCACAGCACTTAGGGCCTATAGCTCAGCTGGTTTAGAGCACCTGCCTTACAAGCAGGGGGTCATAGGTTCGAATCCTATTGGGCCCACTTGAGTTTCCTTCAGCGAAGGAGCCGACTTCACAAAGCAAGCGCCCATCACTCCTCGGGAGTGATGGGCGCTTCTCCTTTTATACGGCGGTGAATTATAGCCAGTCGCTTCGCTGATAGCAGGTGATCGCACGGGCTACTACGGCTCAGCGAATCGCCGCTTAGCAATTAGCCCCCGATCCTCAGCGAGAGGATCGGGGGCTAACTCTTATCTATTCGTGGCGAGCGGGCGGGCAGAGCGCTCCGTGATGGAGGCTCCTCGGCTCAGCGCTCGGGGGAGATTACTTCTTAGCTCCGCTAGTGCGAGCAGGTGCAGCAGCTGCAGGACGGATGCCGAGTGCATCCTTGACAGCCTGCGTCAGGTCGAGAGCAGTGCTACCCATGGCCAGCATGACGCTTGACTCGAAGACATAAGCACAGCCCTGAGCTTCGCAGACCTTGTTGATAGCAGTCGTGACCTTGGTGCGGATAGGCGCCATGAGCTTCTCCTGCTCCTTCTGGATCTCTTCCTGCATCATCTGATAGCTGTTCTGCGTGCGGGCTTCCATCTCCTGGAGTTCCTGCTGGCGACGCTTCTTGATGACGTCCGTCATCGAGGCTTCTTCCTTCTGGTAGGCCTCGAGCTTAGTCTTCATCTCGTCCTGCATACGCTTGATCTCAGCATCGTACTGCTTAGCGAGGTCCTGGATCTTAGTCGTCGCAGCCTTGACATCAGGGAGTTCTTCCATGATAGCAGCAGTATTGACGACACCGATCTTCTGCTGAGCCTGAGCCGAGAAGGCGAGCGGGAGCATGAGCAGGAGGGAAATCAGAAACTTCTTCATTGTTGGTCTTCTATTACGTTTTATTAGGGTTGAATAATCTTTGGCTATCGACCACTGAGTCCTAGCATGGAGACGATCGACTCACTGACGTCTAGGGCGGGGTCGGCATATACGATCTTGGAGGAAGATCTGTCGATGATGAGCTGGAGACCACCACGACGTGCGAGCTCCTTCATAGCCGTCCACACACGATCTTGTATGGGCTTCATGAGCGCTTCACGGCGCTTGAAGAGGTCGCCTTCAGGACCAAAGTACTTACGCTTGAGGTCGTAGGCTTGCTTCTCTAGGGCTACGATCGACTCTTCACGTGCTTTCTTCTGGTCGGCGGAGAGGAAAGCGGCTTCCCCCTGATAGGATTTGTAGGCCGTCTCGGCCTTCTTTTCGATCGAAGTTACTTCGTCTTGCCAGCGCTTGGAGAGGTCATCTATCTGGCGGGTCATCGCTGTATAGGCGGGATCCTTCTTGAGGATGAACTCCATATCTACTAGGGCTACCTTCTGTGCTTCAGCTACGCCGAGGGGCAGTAGCAGGAGAGCCAGGAGGAAAAGGATCTTCTTCATAAGGCAAACTAATTAGGTGAGACTTTACTTCAACCCGCACATCGGGAAGAAGGTTCCCGTCACTAGAGGTCACGTCCGAGGACGAAGTGGATGTTGCTACCGCCACGCTCGGAGTAGCCATTAGGACGGTCGAAGCCATATCCCCAGTCAAGACCGAGGAGACCGATCATAGGCATCATCACACGGACACCTATCCCGGCGGAGCGCTTCAGGTCGAAGGGGTTGTAGCGACTGATATCTGCCCAGGCATTACCTGCTTCAGCGAAGCCGAGTACCCATACGGTCGTCGACTGCTCGAAGATAAGCGGATAGCGAAGTTCAAGAGAAGCCTTCATGTAGGAGTAAGCATAGTCGTAGTTTGCTCCAGCGATCGAGCCGTTCTTGTAGCCTCTCAGGCCGATGGTCTCATTCATATAGTTGCCGAATGAGCCAGACATCATGTCCCCCCCCATATAATACGTACCGAAGGGTGAACGCTTGTACTTGTTGTAGCTATTGATGATCCCCCCTTCGACACGGGCCATCAGGACGGGCGTACGCTTCACTGTGGCGGGATTCATCAGTGGAAGGAAGACCTTACCCGAGTACTTCCACTTGTGATACTCGATGAATCGGTAGCGGTCTGCTATAGGAAGTGAGGGGTCGGAATAGTCCTTCTTGTCGAAGAGTGAATAGGGAGGCGTGAGACTTACCGAGAAGGAGAAGTCCGATCCACGACGAGTGTAGACGGGATTGTCCGTAGAGTTGCGGTCGATGCGCAGCTCAAGGTTGATGTCATTAGCGCTACCCTGGTGGAAGTTCTCAAATGTATTGTACGTCCAGTTATTGAGACGGTAGTGGGTGAAGTTGAGAGAAGCGGTGAGCTGGAACCAGTTATCGGGCCAGTTGAGACGGCGTCCGTTGGCGATGCTCATACCTATAATGCTCAGAGATTTGTCGGCATCGTACGAATCTTCATAGAGCGAAGAGCGTCCCTGTCCTGCTTGATCGTAGTAGTTGCCATAGCCACCGTAGCCCCCATATCCGTAACCGCCGTAGTAGGGATTATAGTAGCCCGAGCCGTAGTAGTTGCGAGCCTGCCCTGAGTAATAGCGCTGGTCGATGGCCGTCATACGTGAGTAGAAGGCGCTTACCGAAAGAAGGTTGGGGCGCTTACCACCGAACCAGGGGTCACTGAAGGATACACTGATCTGATTGTAGTAGCGAGCATTCGTCTGCCCATTGATCGAGAGCTTCTGACCATCACCCTGTGGGATGATGCCCTTATACATACTTGGGCGGAAGAGATTCTGTATGGAGAAGTTCGTGAAGGTAAATCCGATGGACCCGATCAGCCCCGTCTGGCTCCAACCAATAGAGAGGTTGAGCTGGTCATTACTCTTCGGCGTCAGGTCATACTCGATATCTACCGTCCCGCTCTGAGGATTGGGCACGGGCTTAGGTATAGACTTCTCAGCGTCGAAGTGGCCAAGCTGGTTGAGGATACGGAAGGAGTTCATCAGATCTTCCTTACTGAAGAGTACCCCTGGCTTGGTGTAGAGCTCACGACGTACCACATCCTCGTAGACGATATCATTACCTCGGATGATGACCTTGTCGATGGTGGCCTGGGGCCCTTCGGTCACTCGTACCTCGAGGGATACGGAGTCACCCTGGATATTGGTCTCGATCGGGTCGACGCCAGCGAAGATATAGCCGTTGTTGTAGTAGAGATTGCTCACAGCATCTTCGTCGATGGTCAAGCGATTCTCTAGACGCTTCTGGTCATATACATCGCCCGGACGGATGGCAAGTAGCTGAGAGAGGATCTCGGATGAATACTTAGTATTCCCGACGAAACGGATATCCTTGATGTAGTACTTCTGACCTTCGTTGAGCTTCAGATAGATATCTACCTTGCGCGTACCTGGTACGGGCACGATACTATCGCTGACGAGCTCCGCATCACGGTATCCTGCCGCTTGGTATCTCTTGATGATATTCTGGAGGTCTTCCTTATAATCGGCGTCGACGAACTTCTTTTGCTTGAAGATCTTCAGCAGAGACGAGAGCGCACGTCCACGACCGAGGGAGAAGCCTTCATTCGTCTTGCCCATGGCCATACGTAGCTGATAGTCGGTGAGCGAGCTATTCCCCTCGAAGAAGATATTACGCACCTTCGTCTTGCCACTACGATCGATGTCGAGTGTCAGGTTGACGTAGCCGGGTTGTCCTGGAGCTTCGGTCTCACGGATGGTCATCTTCATGTCACGGAAGCCCTTCTCGTCGTAGTATTTCTTGACGAGCTGGCGAGCACGATCAAGCGTATTGGGCGAGATCAGCGATCCCTTTCTCAGACCAGTACGTTTCTCCAGCTCCTCACGATCACCCTTCGACACGCCGGTGAACGTTGCTTCGGCGAGGCGAGGACGTTCAGTCAGGGCGATCTCTAGGTATACTTTGTCCCCGACATACTTGGAGACGAGGACCCGAACATTGGAGAAGTAGCCCGACTGTAGGAAGCGATTCACCGCCGAAGTCAGTGCAGGCCCGGGGATCTGTATCTCATCTCCTTCGTTGAGTCCCGAGAGACTACTCAGGACATAGTGGTCATAGCTGGTCGATCCCGTGATCTTCACCTCGGCGATCGTCTTGGTGGTGGGATGCTCATAGCTCACAGTCGGGGCGATGACTACAGGCTCGCTCGTCTTGGTCGAGTCTACAGGGAGCTGTCGGAGTGTATGTGACTTGGCCTCTACTGAGCTTACCACGAGGAGCGAGGTAAGTAGTAGGAGTGCTGGGATTCTCTGCATAGGGTCTATTATCGTCGTGCTGGTCGGGGACGTTAGTCCTCCAGCTGTATTTGTTCGCTTGTCTTACCGAAGCGCCGTTCGCGTGCGGTGTAGGCCTTGATAGCATCCAGTAGCGCCTCTCGTCCAAAGTCAGGCCAGTAGACTGGAGAGAAGAATAGCTCGGTATATGCGGCTTGCCAGAGGAGGAAGTTACTGATGCGCTCCTCCCCACCTGTACGTATCAGGAGGTCTGGATCAGGGAAATCGGCGGTGTCTAGATGACGTGAGATGACCTCTTCGTTCAGCTCATCGAGAGAGAGTTTACCTGAAGCTACTTCGCTGGCTATACGATGTGTAGCTCGGAGTAGCTCGTCACGAGAGGAGTAGCTCAGGGCGATGATGAGGGTGAGTCCCTTATTGTCTCGGGTCTTCTCTATGCTCTCTCGGAGTGCTTGCTGGGCATTCTCGGGGAGTCTAGCGATATCGCCGATGGCTCGTATCCGTATATCCTGCTTGTGGAGCTCGGGAGTCTCGGAGTGGATCGCAGATACTAGGAGGCTCATCAGCGCTTCGACTTCCTCCTGCGGGCGAGACCAATTCTCGGAGCTAAAGGCATACACGGTGAGGAAGTGTATGCCGAATTCGACCGCCGCACGTAGCGTCTCCCGCAGAGCTTCCTGTCCCTGGATGTGTCCATCTGTGCGGGGAAGCCCACGTTGCTTTGCCCAGCGCCCGTTCCCATCCATGATGATCGCCACGTGCTCGGGTATTCGGAGCTCGGGCGACAGGTCAGCTAGGTGTGAAGGCGTCGTCATTGACACGTTTTCTTTCTTATACTATTTAGGGTATGTATGGGGCACTAGCCCTATACAAATATACTTATATCTTAGTTACAGCTGTAGCGCTGTCGGGGCGCTAGGCTATAGTGGAGTCCGATGGACCAATAGCCGTAGCTGTCGTGGTGCTTGATGCTCCCTCGCTGATCCAGTCCGAAGGGGTTAGCCATCCAAGAGGCGGGGCCCAATCCCTCGAGATGATCGGTGAAGGTACGGCGTAGTGTCCAGCTCGCCGATAGAGCCCAGCGGGGGCTTAGCCTGTACTTCATCCCGAGACGAGCGTATACGCCAGGGATGAGCTGTAGCTTGGAGTCGCTCGCTCCGCCTGCAAGTCCGAGCCCCGCACCGATGAAGGGCGTCCAAGATCTCGTACCCAGGTAGCGCTCTCTATCGCTGTAGGGGAAGAAATGAAATTCTCCTCCGAGAGCGATATCCGTCAGTGTACGGCTGAAGCTCAATGTACGGCCGTCCGATGGATAGGTATTCGAAGCGAAAGTACCTGATCCCCTCAGCCCACGGAGCGCTAGTTCGCTACTCAGTGTCCAGCGAAGAGATAGGACTCGTCTCAATTCTAACGCAATACCTAGGCTTTGTGGTGCGATGATCCCCTGCCGTCCCAGGTCGCCGATGTAGTAGTTCGATGCCAGCGAGGCGCCGAACTCATACCGATATTCCTGTGCATCGGCTCTCTGTAGCCCGAGATAGGAGCAGAGGAGAAGCGTAGCACTGAGGAGGAGCTGTCGCATCGGAGCTGAGGATCGCTAGGGATGGGGTTAGTCTTCGATGGTCTTCAGCCCGCCGAACTTCCCTACGAAGAGCTTGGCTGACTCGCCACTCGACTTCGCTCCACGAAGCAGATAGATCGTCTCTCCGTCTGCGGAGGGGAAGGCCTGCAGTGGATAGCCGGCAAAGTCGGTCAGTGTGAGACCGGAGAACGCCGTCGTGCGGGCAGACTCCCACGAGCGACCGTTGTCGCTGGAGATATAGAGCTCGAGCCCCTCTGCAGTAGAGGCGAAGCGGTAGATACGCTTCTGACTGGGCACATAGGCTAGAGTCTGAGCTGTGACAGCCTTTCCTTCGGTGATCTTCCCGCCGACGATCAGCCAGTCGTGGCCGTTGGTCGTGGACCAGAGATTGGGACTAGCCTTCCCGCTAGCGGTGATCCCGCCAGCCAGGTACAGGGCATTACCCTGATAATTACCACCAGCGAGCTCGTAACTTACAGTCTCTCCCGAGGAGGGGAAGGCGCCATCGGGCGCTTCGCCGACGTGAGTCACCGAGCTGGATGCAATACCGTAGGTGAGGAAGGCCTTAGATCCAGAGGCTTTTGCACCGAGGAGGGTGAGCGAAGAGACGCCATCGATCTTGAGTCCACCGAGTATAAGGCTAGGCGAATAGTCGCCCGAGAGCGCCTTATGAGCAAAGGTCACCCCTGAGCCTTCGTAGAGCTTCGAGGCACTTGTCGTAGCATAGAGCTTGCCTCCGTAGGAGACGACCGAGGTGAAACGCTCTCCCGTAGGGATACCTGTCAGAGAAGCATCCTGCCAAGAAGCCGTAGGACTGGCGAACGTGCTAGCAGCACTCGCCCCACTGGGCTTGACATAGTACATCGTACCACCGTCACCTGAGGTCATGACTGTGGAGAAGGCCGAGCCGAATGCAGGTAGTCCCGAGACCGATGCTTCGGACCAAGAGAAGGAATGTGGGTCTTCTTGGTAGCGCTTGAAGGTCACCTTGTAGGTGTAGCTTTGCAGCTGGCCGCTCCGGTCCTTGGTGCTGACACGTAGCTGTATGCCATGTAGGAGGGCATCACTCTTAAAGGTCTGCTTCTCTCCCGTCCACTTCGTCGTCTTGCCATCGGAAGTGATCACCTCGATCTCGGCTCCCTGCGTGGCGCTCTGTATGCGAAGACTGAGGTCATAGCTCTTAGAGGTGTAGGGGAGTGCCTGTGGATTGTAGATCCGTCCCGTCTCAGTATTGCGGATGACAAAGGCAGCCTTGGCGAGGGCTTCCTTCATATCCTTGTCGGCTGTCGAGAGAGCGAAGCCTGTGATTTGGCTATTGTAGAGCTGGAAGTCCTCTAGTTCGACCTTCCTTTTGCTGTTGCAGCTCGAGGTGCTGAGGACAAGAGCCAGGAGACCAAGGGCCATGGGGGCTATGGAGGTGATACGTCTCATGCTTATATCTATTGTGTTGAGCGAGCTCATCTTGATACTATGGGTGTCGGGCTGCTTGATACGAAGCTTCAGGATACAAGAACCCAGCCTAACACTAGGGCACAAAGTTATAAAGAATCCCCTAAGTCAAGCCTCTCCACTACGGAGTGTGTGCCTTAGGAGGAAAGGAAAAGGTTGACCCTACTCTTCGGTGGGGCCAACCTAGCTGTGTGAACGGGGCGATCTCGCTGCGGGAGAAGGCCGATGGAAGTGGCTGTATTGTCCGCTCTATTTACCTGTATTCGTCGGAGGATTTATGGGTAGCTGTCGCCTCCTTTGCCTGCGATCAGGCGCTGGATAGAAGCGCATCCGAGCGAAGCGCCCGTGTAGCGAAGACCCGGATCGTGGCGTAAGGTCTCCGTGCCAGCGACTGCTAGCGCTTGTGCCGAGCGAAGAAGCGACGGGCAAAATCCTTACAGACGAAGGGTAGGCGCACGAGTTTCTCGCCCGACAGCACGGAGCGACAGCGCAGATAATAGGTACGCTCGAGTTCGGCTTCCTTCACGTGGAAGTCCAGTGTCTGCTCAAAGAGAGAATTGAGTTCCTCTGCCGTGAGCGTCTTATCCTGACGGTGGAAGCGGTTGGCTAGGTTCTTCGAGCCCATCCATAGGGCGAAGCGCTTATCATCAAGCTCATTGAGGATGGGCATCAGGCCGTCGATCTCGGTCGTCGATAAGCTTAATTCCTTAATGAGGAAGGCACGCTTCTCCTGACGTACCTTGTCACGCATGGCGTTCTTAGCCTGCTCGGGAGTTGGTTTTTGCTTTTGAGGGTCCTTCGCCTCAGCGGAGACGAAGAGGGTCAGTGCAAGTAGAAGGTAGAGGAATCGCTTCATAGTAGGCTCGAGATTAGTAGGAGGTCAGGGTGGCGGTAGGGGAAGAAAGAGCGTCCTCCAGCTCGCTGTAGTAGGTCGAGTATCCTTCGGAGGCCATCATGCGCTCACCATATTCGGCGTAGTAGTCCGTGTAGTCGTCGTTGGAGCTCTGGGTCGTCTCCGTCTTAGCTACCTGCTGAGGAGCTGGGTCGGGACGGAAAGCTCGGAAGATAAGATTCATCGAGACGAACATCGCCGCAAGATAGACGATGGGCCGTAGGCGTATCCAGAGCTTGGGTTTGGCGACGGGGAGCGCTTCCTCGGGCTGAGACTCGGGGATCTGTGCCATGATGCGATCCTCCAGAGTATCGAAGTACCCGGAGGGGACACCGTAGTGCGCCTTGCTCTCTTCGGCTGATGGGAGATTCGGTTGCTTATTCATATCTGTAGAGAAGTCCGGTGATCGGAGCTTCAACACTGAGACAATTCGTTGGGGCGAAGGTTTATTTCTCTGCTTGGAGGAAGTCAGTGACTTTCTTCACTGCATGATGGTAGGAGGCTTTCAGCGAGCCCTCGGAGGTGCCAGTGAGGGCAGCCATCTGGTCGTAGGGCAATTCATCGTAGTAGCGCAAGCGGAAGACCAGCTGTTGCTTGGGCGGTAGACTGAGGATCGCCTGCTGTAGGCGCACCTCGGCGGCATCGGCATCGAAGTACTCATCTGCCGTGAGGCGCTCCAGAAGATAGAGCGAATCGCCCTCGTCGGACGGCGAGAGGAGGTGCTCTTCTTCGTGACGACGCTTCTTGAGGAAATTCAGTGCTTCGTAGAGTGCGATACGATAGAGCCAGGTGGATACCTTAGCTTCGCCTCTGAATCCTTCGATCGCTTCCCACGCTTTGATGAAAACGTTTTGCACCAAGTCGTCCGCATCCTCGTGGATATAGACCATCCGACGGATCTGCCAATAGATCTGCTGGGAATAGAGTCGCACGATGGTGGCGAAGGCTTCACGTCGGCGCCGAGGATCGGCTAGTGCATCCTGAAGCTCTTCTTCGGTGATCACGGGGCGAGTCATGAGTGGCTCTTCTTGCTCTTAGTGGATGTGGAGACCTCGGGTGCCTGTACGGAGTAGGTCAGTTCGCCACGGAGCGAGAGCCCGACTTCCAGTGTCCCGCCGGGCAGTAGCTGTCCGTCGAGGATCAGCTCCACGCACTTGTCCTCGACGAGTTGCTGTAGGCGACGGCGCAGTGGTCGTGCCCCCATCGTGCGGTGGCTCTCATCGAGGGCGAGGTAGCGCTTAGCTTCGTCGGAGATGACGAGCTGGTAGAGCGAGCTGGACAGGCGCTCGGTGATGGGATGAAGCTCTAGCTCAGTGATCTTCGTGAGTGATTCGTCGCTGAGACTATCGAAGGCGACAGTCTCATCTAGTCGCCCGAGGAACTCTGGACTGAAGGTACGCTCCAGTGCCTTACGGATAATACCCTCCCGTCGTGCCGACTCATCTCGCTCCGTAGAGAAGCCTATGCCCCGAGCGAATGCCTTAGCTTCACGAGAGCCTACATTGCTGGTCATGATGATGATCGTATTGCGGAAGTCGACCGTACGCCCTTCGGTGTCGGTGAGTCGGCCGTCATCGAGGACCTGGAGTAATATATTGTAGATGTCGGGATGCGCCTTCTCGATCTCATCCAGCAGGACAAGGCGGTGGGGCTTCGTACGAACCGGCTCGGTGAGTTCCCCTCCTTCGCCGAAGCCTATATAGCCAGGAGGCGCCCCAATAAGGCGGGAGACGGCGAAGCGCTCGGAGAATTCGCTCATGTCGATACGTACCATGGCGTCTTCACTGCCGAAGAGCTCCTTGGCAAGTGCCTTTGCTAGATAAGTCTTACCAACACCCGTAGGGCCGAGGAAAAGGAAAGAAGCGATGGGTCGCTGGCTATCCCTGAGGCCGAGACGTGCACGCTGTATGGCACGACTCACGGTATCGACAGCGTGATCCTGACCGATGATGCGTCGCTTGAGGGCTGAGGGCAGTGCACGTAGACGCTCCAGCTCGGTGCGGTCTTCTATTTGGTCGAGGGGTATGTTGATGAGGCGGGAGAGACCCTTCAAGGTATCTGCTTGGGTCACTTGCATACGAGCGCCGATATTCTTGCCGTAGAAGAGGCGACCATTACGGCGTCGAGCTTCGCCCCCTGCGGCATCGAGGAGCTCCGACAGGGCGAAGAGGCGTGGGAGATGTCCTAGGTAGCGCTCGGCTAGTGCCTGATGTTCGGCGAAGTCTTGCTGGAAGTTGACTCGGTAGAAATCAGCTATCTGCCCCCGACGCTTCCTATAAGCCAGCTCAAGACGTGCACCAGAGAGGGGCTCAAGTGTATATCTCACGACAGAGCGAGCTACGCCTTCGCTCCGCTCGATGGCCTGTGTGTAGCCCGAGGGAGTAGTCGTACAGATGCACTGGAGTCCACGCTGCTCGAGCCCGAGGAGTAGGAGATCAAGGACGTCCATACCACCACCCCGATTGGAGCTCTTCAGTATATGGATGTCCTCGAGATAGAGGAGGGTCGTGGGGTATGTCTCTAGTTGCTCGAAGAGGGAATGTAGGAATTGCTCCGCTCCGCCCATCATCTGCCCCGAGACTAGAAGTCGGGTGAGGTTGAGCTGCAGAAGATTCGTGTAGCGGAAGCCTTGAGGAGGGAGGACTTGGTCGGGATAGCGCAGCTGTCTGGGCTGGTCTCCAGCGAGGCGCTCACGCTCTAGAGCACGGCTGAGTGCTAGGATAAGCTCCCGCTTCCCTGTATGTGCTTCGCCTACGATCACTGGCGAGCAGCGTCGCTCACGAGCAAGGATCTGCAAGATGCTTCCTATCTCTTCCTCATAGAGGTTGTCGGTCACAGCCTCCTGACTGTAGAGCCCTCGATCGTCGATAAGCTCTTGTCCGAACTCCTCGTAGGGGAAGCCTGCCTTGCGCTTGCCCTTCGAAGGGATCCCCTCCAGCATCTTGTCTACCTGCGCACCGATGGAGTCGGCGAGCTGATTGAGTAGCTCTTCGTCGGGGATGTAGCGCCCATCCTTCCCCTGAGAGAAGGCGGCGATGGGGACGAAGTCACCGTTGAGCTGGACAGCTGCCCGACGTACCTGCGGGCGCTCCTTGCGGGGAGCAGAGCCGGAGGAAGAGCCCTCACGGAGGCGGTCCATCTGTAGGAGCTGACCTACGTACTTGATCTCATCATCCTGCTCCTCTGTGATCCCATGTCGGGAGAGGAAGGTAGAGAGGAGGGAGTACGGACTGAAGATAAGACTATAGAGGATATACAGGGGACTTATGGCTGGAGCTCCGACGAAGGAAGAGATGCGAGCTGCCCGTGCTAGTACCTCGTGTGCATCGATGCTGTAAGGCAGATGCCCCTCTGTCCGCCCTTCGGACGGACCCAGATGCTCCTCCAGATCCTGCAGTAGTTCGGGGATGGAGAGCTGTCTATTGGTGAGGAAAGTGATCGCTCTATTCGTCCCTTCCTTGAGGATACCCCACAGCAGGAGGTCAGGGGTGAGTTCGGCTCGCCCCAACTCCTGTGCATGCTCGGTAGCTAGCTCTAGAGCACTGCGGAAGGTGTCAGTATAGTTGTATTTCATGCCGGGTCTATCGTGGCTTGCTTGGAGGAGTGTAGGGGAGGGGAAGGTGCTCTACTAAGCCTTCATCTGGATAGCGTGGAGCTTGGCGTAGTGTCCGCCGAGGGCAAGGAGCTCCTCGTGGGTACCCTGCTCGACGATACGCCCACCATCGACGACGCAGATCACGTCGGCGTGGATGATCGTAGAGAGGCGGTGGGCGATGACGATGGTCGTTCGGCCCGACATGAGGTGATCCAGGGCGTTCTGCACGAGACGCTCGCTCTTCGTGTCCAGGGCGGAGGTAGCTTCGTCAAGGATGAGTATAGGAGGGTTCTTGAAGACCGCACGGGCGATCGATAGACGCTGGCGCTGACCGCCCGAGAGTTTGCCCCCTCGGTCTCCGATATTCGACTGGTAGCCATGGGGCATCTCCCGGATGAACTCGTCGGCATGAGCTACCTCGGCAGCACGGCGGACAGCCTCGGCGTCAGCGCCATCGACTCCGAAGGCGATGTTGTCGAAGACCGAGGCATTGAAGAGGATCGGCTCTTGGTTGACATTACCCATGAGCCGGCGTAGGTCGGAGACGGCTACCTCACGGATATCCGTCCCGTCGATGGTGATGCGCCCCTCGACGACATCGTAGAAGCGAGGAATGAGGTCTACCAGGGTGGTCTTCCCCGAGCCTGAGTGTCCTACCAGAGCGACGGTCTGTCCCTTGCGGATCGTGAGGTTCACATCCCTCAGCACCCACTCGTCGGCGTAGCGGAAGGATACGTGCTCCAGAGCGATCGAATCCTTGAAGCTGACAGGCTTAGGCTGCACTGGGTCGACGATGGTACTCTCGGCCTGAAGGATGCGGTCGACACGCTCCATCGAGCCCATACCCCTACGGATGGCGTAGGCGCCCTTACTGAGCTCCTTCAGTGGGTTGATCAGGCTGTAGAAGATCACCAGATAGTAGATGAAGGTCGAAGCCGTGATGCTACTCTCCTGATTGAGTATCAGCGAGCCCCCGTACCAGAGGACGATGGCTATGGTGGTGGTACCTAGGAGTTCGCTCACAGGATGAGCCAGGAGCTGTCGGCGACTCACACCCATGACGGTGTGGCGATACTCCTCATTCGACTGGACGAAGCGCCTGTCGACGAACTCTTCGGCGGTGAAGGCCTTGACGATACGAAGCCCCCCAAGGGTCTCCTCGACTTGGCTAATGAGCTGACCCCACTGGTTCTGTGCCTCGAGGCTAGTGCGCTTGAGGCTCTTGCCCACACGCCCCATGATGAAGCCCGCCAGAGGCAGTACGAGGAGGACAAAGATCGTGAGCTGCCAGCTGATCAGGAGCATCGACCCCAGGTAGACGAAGATGAGGATAGGATTCTTCAGCAGGAGGTCGAGCGAACTCATCACAGAGTTCTCTACCTCGCCGACATCACCCGTGATACGTGCCAGCACATCGCCCTTGCGCTCTTCGCTGAAGAAGCCTAGAGGGAGGGCAAGGATCTTGCGGTTCAGCTGGTTGCGCAGATCTCGTACGACGCCCGTACGGATAGGGATGAGGAAGAAGCCGCCGAGATAAGTAGCTCCGACCTTCAGCAGGGTCATCAGGACTAAGTAGATGCCGAGGACGATCAGCGTGAAAGATGCACCCTTCGTCTCGATCATGCTGGAGACGAGGTAGCCGAAGTTATTCGTCACGACATGCGTCACCTCCGACCAACCCGCCCGAGAAGTGAGGTCGAGCGAACTGAAAGGGATGTAGGTCGTGACTCGCTCCTCGATCTGGAAGAGGATGTTGAGGATCGGCATCACGAGGGAGAAGGCCACTAGATTCAGCAGAGCGCTGAGGATGTTGAAGATCACCGACAGGCTCAGATAGCCCTTGTAGTAAGGGGCTATGAAGCGGCGGATCAACATGAATATATCTTTCATCTACTTGTCTGGGGAGCCTTGAGCTCGCTCTGGAGGGCTTCCCGCCAGAGGCCTCTAAGGCAAATTCGTCTATTACAATTATTATATCAAAGATACGACATTAGCTTGACCTCTGAGTTCGAGCTGGCGTGTGGGTCGTGAGGAGGGCTTCTGAGGGAGGGGAAGGAGCGGGAAAAAGTGGTGCTTCGGAGCGCTCCCGTTCGAAGTGCTGACTTTGCGCTTGTGGAGCGGGATCTACGGCCCTTTTTGAGCGTACTCTTGGGAGGGGGAAAAAGGACCCTACGGTAGGTCGGTCGACCGACCTATCGTGGGTCGTCGAGACGACCTACAGTAGGTTTTTTCGACGACCTACCGTAGGTCCCATTTTGGGCTCTTCGGAAGGGCGGTGCGACAGCCTTCGGAAGAAGGCTTCTAAGAGGGGGTGAGTCGACCCCTCGAAGTGCCGTGAACTTCCGCCTCGCTGTGTGGCGTGCTTCTCCTCCTTCCAGAGGTACGGATACAAAGGAAGGGAGACCCCAGGATAAGTTGCCTTATCGAGGGGCCTCCCTTCGGAGAGTCGAGAGTAAGGGCGGAAGCCTTACTTCGTGTGCTTAGCGAGGACTTCCTGGACGGTGTCGATCTCGAGCGTGTGAGCTGCACCGGTCTGACCGACCGTACCGCTCATGTAAGCTACCTGAGTCTCAGGGGAGAGGATGCCATCCTTGATGAAGCTCTGGATACCTGCAGCAAGACGGCTCTTGGAGCAAGAAGCATCTTCAGCGTAGTGTGCGGTGACACCGTAGCTTAGAGAGAGACGGCGTGCGAGCGTAGCGTCGTAGCAGATAGCGCAGACGGGTACGGTAGCACGGAAGGAAGAGAGGTAGCGAGCCGTACGACCTGTGAAGCTATCGGTGATGATGGCTTCGGTGTCGATCTGGTCGACGCTACGTACAGCCTGCTTGGAGAGGAAGGCGGTCGTGGTGCTGACTTCCTTAGAGTAGGGGACTTCGTTAGAGTACTCACGCTCCAGAGTCGTCTCTGCTTCGCGGATGATGCTAGCCATGGTCTTGACAGCCTCCAGTGGGTACTTACCGTTAGCCGTTTCGCCAGAGAGCATCACAGCGTCCGTGCGGTAGTAGACAGCGTTAGCGATGTCGCTGACTTCAGCACGAGTAGGCAGAGGATTGTCGATCATCGTGTGAAGCATCTGCGTAGCCACGATGACGGGGCGCTTAGCAGCGATACACTTCTTGATGATCATGCGCTGGATGGAGGGGACCTTCTCAGCGGGGACTTCGATAGCGAGGTCACCACGAGCGATCATGATACCGTAGCAGGAGTCGATGATCTCATCGATGTTGTCTACCCCTTCCTGGTTCTCGATCTTAGCGATGATCTTGATATCGCTGTTGTGCTCGTCGAGGATCGCCTGGATCTCTTCGATGTCCTTCTTGTTGCGGACGAAAGAGTGTGCGATGAACTCGATCTTCTGAGGGATAGAGTGGAGGATGTTGTTGCGGTCCTTCTCGGTCAGAGAGGGCAGGTCGATACGTACGCCAGGTACGTTGACGCTCTTGCGGCTACCGAGCTTCCCGTTGTTCTGACATACGGTGTGGAGCTTGTCGTCTTCCTTCTTGACTACGTCGAAGGCCAGCGCACCATCGTCGAGGAGGATACGAGCACCTACGGGTACGTCGTGTACGAAGTTCACGTAGTTGACATTGATGACTTCGTTGTTGGTCTTAGCCTCGGGGTTAGCCTGGAAGATGACCTGGTCACCGGCGTGGAACTCACGCTTGACTTCAGCATCTCCTTCGAGGACCGTCGTACGTACTTCTGGGCCCTTGGTATCCAGCAGTACGGCGACACTAGGCGAGACAGCACGGGTGTTGTTGATGACCGTGGTGATCCCTTCCTTAGTCATGTGGGCGGTGTTCATACGGACGACATTGACACCAGCCTCTACCAGCGGACGGATGAAATCTACGTCGCAGCGTAGATCCGAGATAGTAGCTACAATCTTTGTTTTCTTCATAATTCCTATTAGGGTAATAAACTATCTGTTGGGTGAAGCGCCCCCGAGGATCGCCTCTATAGCCAGGCGATAGCCATCCATGCCGAAGCCGACGATGATCCCCTGACAGGCGCTCGAGAGGAGCGAATGCTGGCGGAGCTCTTCACGCTGATAGACGTTGGAGATATGGACTTCGATGGTGGGGGGAGTGATAGCTCTGAGCGCATCGGCTAGAGCGAGGGAGGTATGGGTGTAGGCACCTGCATTGAGGACAAAGGCATCTACGCCGGCATCTTGGCTCTCATAGAGCCGATCGATAAGGGCCCCCTCGTGGTTCGACTGGAAGTAAGTCAGTCTCAGACGATCATCATACAGCTGGTGGAGCGTCTCTAGGCAGGAGTCCATCGACACGGTGCCGTAGATACCTGGCTCACGCTTCCCTAGCCTGTGTAGGTTAGGGCCGTTGATGATCTCTATCCACATTTGATCGTTGCTGGGGGGTATTCTTTTTGTCTGCTTATCTTACCTTTGCAAAGATAATTTAAAATTCTCACTTTCGTGATGTTGCCCTCCGATATTCGCACGCAATTCCTCTCCTATCTTCGCTTCGAACTGAACCTCTCTGCCAACACCTGCGAAGCCTACCTCTCCGATGCCGATAAGCTCCTGAGCTATCTCGACTCCGAAGGGATCCAGATGGAGGAGGTCGACTATCCACGGCTCCAGCACTTCATCGCCACCCTGCACGATCTGGGCATCAGCCCCACGTCGGTTTCCCGTATCATCTCGGGGATCCGCTCCTTCGGGCGCTATCTCCTCCTGGAGGGCTATATCGAGACTGACCCCACAGCTCTGCTGGAGGTGCCCCGCAAAGGGCGCTACCTGCCCACGGTACTCACCACCGAAGAGATCGATCAGATCATCGAGGCGGCAGGGAGCAAAGGTGGGGTCGAAGGCCAGCGCAATCGGGCCATCATCGAGGTGCTCTTCAGCTGTGGTCTACGGGTGAGCGAGCTGTGTCACCTGACCTTCCCCGACCTCTTCCTCGACGAAGGTTACCTACGTGTCCAGGGGAAAGGTAGTAAGCAGAGGCTTGTCCCGCTGAGCGAAGCTGCAGTGCACGAACTCACCCGCTATCTGGCCGATCCCGACCGTACCACTCCTCGCCGAGGACAGGAGAACTATGTCTTCCTCAGCCGTCTGGGCAAGGCCATCTCACGCATCACCGTCTTCGTCCTCATCCGTGAAGCTGCCCAGATGGCTGGCATCACCAAGACGATCAGCCCCCATACCTTCCGTCACAGCTTCGCCACAGCTCTGCTCGAAGGGGGTGCTAACCTCCAAGCCATCCAGCTCATGCTCGGGCATGAAGACATAGCTACGACCGAGATCTATACCCATATCGACCGCTCGAAGCTCCGTGAGCAGATCGAGCACTTCCACCCTCGCAATCGCAGGTAGCGATTCGCTGAATTTTCCCGCTCCTTCTCTCTACGCTCACGCCTCACGATCAGGCGTGACTCCCTAGGATTTAGCCCCGTAGTCGAGGCGTTTTTCCTTGGGGCATGCCTTACTATTCCTTCCCCTAAAATGGGGGCGAAGATCCGGACTTCTGAAGGCTCTTCCTCCGCCGTTTTTGAAGCGATGATTTTGCGCCGAAGAAGGGGGCGCTACATCCCGCTTAGAATGGGCGTTTGGGAGGGGGTAAAAAACGACCTACCGTAGGTCGTCGAAAAAACCTACTGTAGGTCGTCGAGACGACCCACGGTAGGTCGCAAGTGCGACCCACAGTAGGTCGGTTTTGGGGCTCCTTGGAGTACCCCTCCGATACGCCCCTTCTTCACCCTCCTTTTGCTCGGTCCAAAACGAAGGGAGGCAGCCCCGTAGGACTGCCTCCCTGATTTACCTCATGCCCTTAGATGGGTCGCTAGTGCTGGGGAATCCAACCCCATCCTGCTCGCTTCCACAAGATCGGAGCTTCGATCCGTCCCTTCGGCTCTTCGCCCCCAGGCTTGCCTAAGTCGCTCCACTCGTCTCCGGTGAAGGCTTTCGACCTGCCCTCTCAGCTCTTAGCTAGAGTGCAGCCAAAGCTCTTCGCCCGTTCCCGGGGAGGCCTTAGACCTTTCTTGGACTAGGAGTCTGGTCCGTCTCTCTACTCTTCATCTCGTGGGCTCGCCGTTCGCGTAAACTATGCACCGACGGCCCAAGTCGCACCGACCTTAGACGCTGCTGGAGCGACTCCAGCGGGTGTCTAAGCGACCGATGCTCAGGCTTCAAAGATGGTCCCAGCGCAGTATCCTCCGGACAGACGCTCTGCTTGCACAGACCGCCACATGACCGTAGCCCTTGCACCCTCCTCTATGTACTGACGACTCACGTACGTCTTGGTACTCTTAGCCGAATACCCATTCCGTCCAAGGCGCCCTTCCTGTGGGGAGACTTCGTGCCTCCCACGACGTATCGCTACACAGGCTCGAGGGGGTAGCCTAGCTCATCATGCCTCATTCCGCTGTCGTCTGCCGACCACAGCTTCCTGAAGTCCTCGCTAGGATCTGCTTGGTGCTGGCCTAGCGACCAGCGACTAAGTACATCTGATGCGGCTACATCTCCTCCGGCCCCCTAGGCCAATAGAGCAGTGACAGGAGTCGAACCTGTCTATCATCGCTAGGGGCTCCGATCGTGTGCACACCCTGCTCTTCATCTTGCGATAGAGGACGATCTACTTAGCCAAGGCTTTTCCTTATCCTTCAGCGACTATCCGTTCGACGGTCGAGGTAAACCTAATGTAGATGCTAGGAACTGGAGGAGCATCTGCTCATCGCAGTCCCCATTCTTATCTTTTCGTGCGCTCTTGCGAAGGAGATTGATATATCCGCCGATCTCGGTGATGCTCTGCGGAGCAGGCACTCGGGGCGGGACGATCTCCGTCTCTGAGGCGATACGCCTGAGGATCGCCTTCTTGAGCTCTAGTATCTCGTCCGAAGACTCCTGCTCGAGGAGCTTCAGGACGACTGCTTCGATGGTGCTTGACATATCTCTTTGTGTTTATTAGTCCAGTGTGATCGTAGGTAGGGCTACTTAGGAGACTTGGGAGCTTCGGCTTTCGCCTTGTTGAGCTTGGCGAGTTGCTCCTTGATCATCGTGCCATACTTCTCGGCCTGCTCCCAAGAGTAGAAGCCGTAGTGGGTACAGTAGGCGGCTGCCACCCTCACTATGTCGTCTCCATAGAGCTCCCGTAGCCTCTTGTATTCGGCGAAGTGCTTGAGCCGATCATCTCCGCCAGAGACGGCGGAGAAGAAGCGACACTTGATGCCCTGGGTGTCCTCGTCGGAGAGACCGGTGAAGCCCAGTTCGTCGATCTTGATGTGAATGCCTGCGATAGCCTTCCGTTGCTGGTTATAGCGATCGCCCTTGCCTGTGGAGGGTGGGATCGCAGTGCCTGGGTCAGTCTTCGGTTCGTCGGGCTTAGTCTCAGCGGGAGGAGTCGTAGCGCCCTTCCCCTTGCCCTTGTCGCCCTCTCCCTTTTCTTCGGGCTTGGGAGCTTCGGGAGTCTCCTTCTTCTCGGCTTCCTTGGGCTTGGTCTTCTCGGCTTCACGCTCCTGCTTGCGTGCTTCGGCTTCCGTCTCGAGCTTCTTCATCTGATACTCTAGGGCCTTCTTGACGATCTCCGCATTCTGCGTGACCATATTGGCCTGAGCATTGGTGTTGGCTACACCCGTCTGCTGGAGAAGCTGTGCGGTAGCGTTGGCCGCCGTGATGTCGGCGAAGGTAGGAGCAGGTCTGCTGGTGAGCGCCTTCAGGATCTCAGGTGCTGTGACTGCGGTCGGAGCGGTAGCTCCGGAGAGTCCTAGAGCGCTGATGTCCTTGGTCTTCTTGTCTGCCAGTAGGTCGTGCTGAGTGAGGGCTTCTGGACCGATAGGCATGGAGTCGATGGGCGAATCCTTCCAGTTCCAGAAGCGAGTCAGATCGATCTCTTCGCTGACATTCGTTTCGCCGAGGACGGCCTCACCTATCATCCCTTCTGTAGGCAGAGATATCGAGGTGCTTGGGACTCGGAAGCAGGAGGTATGGTAGCGGTAGAGCGATTCCTGTACCTCGGCAGATGTCTTGCCTAGCTTCTCCGCCAGCTCCTCGGGATAGGTGAAGGGGAATATCATACAGTTGCCGTAGAAGCCCAGCATTTTCTTGACGTTGATACAGTTCAAGAGGGGTACCTTGACCTCATCGGTCTTCTTGCCTCCTGCCGTCTGTTTGTCGGGCTTAGCGTAGTACTGGCTCCTCTGGAAGTCCATCTCTACCGTGTACTGATCGAGCATGAGGACACGCTCGTTGTCACTGAGCGAAGCCCAGACACACTGGGAGTAGTGCATCGTCTCGGTAGCTACATGCTGGAGGGTCGCTTCGATGCGCTGCAGGTCCGCTAGCTTGAGGATGGGGATCGACTGCGATAGCTCGATGTAGACGGCATTGTACTGGAGTCTATTCGAGGAGAGCCCTGAGCTCTTGGGCGAACCTGCACTGCCGTCGCTGACACTGCACGAGAGGAGTACGACGGGTGAGAGCTGTACGATGGTCTGTGGCGAGAGCGTAGCGCCGTGCTGTAGTTCGTTGACGATGAAGTTGTCGGGGAGCCCTTGGTAGTAGTGATTTAGACGGCGGATATCCTTCCTGATCTTATCGTCGTCCTTATAGAGATCGTCTAGCCTATCCAGGTAGTTGATCACCGCCTTAGTGTTGTGCTCCATCCAGCTGGAGTCGGCGACGAGGAGCTTACCCTTAGTGTGATCGATCTCGTAGTCATGAGCCAGCTGGTACTTCAGGGGCGAGGGGTTATTCTCGATACGGATGCGACTGAGATCTTCGTCGGTCACGCTCGCAGGCAGGCTGAAGCTATAGCTGATCTCTTCCGTGGGGAGTTGATTGCGTAGCCCACGGAGATAGGTGTCAATCTCTGAGCGTTGCTTGATGCCTTGATCCTGGATGAGGTCGGCGATGGACCGTCCCTTCGAGCTAAAGCCTACAGCTTCCCCTATGATACTTCCCTTGTTGTTCTTCAGCTGAAGGGTCACAGAGATATTGTCGCAGGGTAGGAACTTCCCCTTGAGGGTCAGTAGGAGGGTACGCCCCGTGGACTGTGAGTCGATCCGCTCCATCTTCCACATAGGATAGGAGGCATAGCGCTGGAGAAGCTCTAGCCCCGCCCTATAGCGGTAGGGGAGCCGATAGTGGAGCATGTCGAAGTAGCGAAGTAGGGTGTCGTAGCGGGCTTTGAAGTGTTCCCTCGTGAACTCGGTGTGGGCGAAGTTGTCAAGGTAGAACCGCTGACCTTCAGGGAGGAAGGGTATGAGGCTCATCGGTACGAAGAGCACAAGATCAACTCCATCGATACAGGTCTCCAGACGGTAGCGGCGCATCACTTCCCAGTACTGGATGGTCATAGCATGGGAGTGGTTGTGATTGGCGATGATGCGTGTGGCTACCGAATCGGTCTCACTGCCCGTCGCCGAAGATATGCTGACTCTGCGTGCTTGGGAGAGACGTTCCGAAGCGCTGGTGATGAAGTGCTGGAAGCGCTGGGCTGCCGAGGAGGTCTCATGCGCTGCATTGCTCTGCCGTGCCGAAGAGCTGGCAGATCCTCTTGAGGAGGAATGCCCGACACTCGCCCCGACACTTACCCCGAAGAGACTGAAGCCTAAGCTCCCTCCTACAGAGGTGCTCGAGGTGCGGAAGGCCGATTGGCTATCACCGGCCGACATCTGGTTGATCGCATAGTTGTACGCTGCACTGGTATCGTCTACCTGCGAAGAGCCGTAGCGGTCACGTACGGAGTCACTCCCCTCAGATACGTCACTGAGTGAATAGGACTGATTGCGCTCCCGGACGATGAGGCGCTGCTCTTCGCCTGGGGCCAGGACGGTAGAGTAGAGCAGGGTGCCCAGAGCAAAGCCATCGGGTACCCACGCCTGATGCATATTGAGCACATAGCCGATCCCCAGTGAAGATGCTTGTGGGATAGCATGGGCATTCTCTGCCATGTTCCTCTTGTAGCTCATAGCGTCGATGGGGCGCTGTAGCTTGACTCGCTCCATGGCTTGTCCCTTGGAGGGATTGGAGATCGTCGGCTCTACCAGACGCTGAAGCATCGAGTAGGTGAACATACGAGAGGGGGCAGTATCTGTCGGGAGGCGTATAGCGTCATCTCCCTCACCCATGAGCTTCACGCTCGGTAGGACTCGGGGCTTATCGTCGTGGAAGCCCTTGAAGATCTTCTCACTGAGGATAAGGTCTCCTAGGTCGACGCACAGGTCGGTACGAGAGAAGAGATCGCTGAGGCTCTTCGTAGCCATCTTGGTGGGGAAGTCCACACCGAATATCATCTTCAGCAGGTCACGGCGCTCCTCTTCCTTCTTCTCCTTATGCTTCTTGACTTCCTCTGGCTTGTACTTCTTCTCAAACTCCTCGGTAGAGTAGTAGCCGGAGGGTTCGCCACTGGAGCTTTCGTCCCCAGCAAACTCTTCCCGCTCTAGATGCTGTAGCTGCTCATAGGCATCGATGATCTGCTTGTCTGCGAAGATCTCCTTGTTGACCGAGTCGAGCTTCGCTAGTAGCTCAAGGAGTTCGTTTGCATAGAGGCGCTTGTTTGGATCATTCGGATCCCTAGGATCCTTACGTCCCGGTATGAATACCCGCTCCAGGATCTCTGAAGCCATACGTACGAAGGTCTGCTTGTAGCCTCCCTGTGTGAGGGTGAAGGTGATCTTCTCCTGTAGGTTGTATCGGTCGGGTAGGGTGATGACGAACTTCCCCTCGCCATCGGTCAGACTGCTGGGGTCTTCGTTCTTCTCTGGCTTCTTGTCCGTGGGGCTAGCTATCCCTTCGATCCGAACGAGGATATCTGCCTGTGGGGTGGGTGTGGCACCGGAGGATTGGTGCTCACCCCGCATCTTGACCGCTCCCATGATGGTGCGTGGTAGCGGTAGGCTCATGTCTACGTTGAGCAGGGCGAGGAGCCCTTCGGTGATGATCTCCGACTCGGTCTTGACCTTCGGGATGATCCTCTTCTCTCGGAAGAGATGGACGGGCTCCTTGAGGTCCTCGCCATCGAACTCTATACGGAAGTTCGTGCGCTCCTCTTCCCCGCTAGGCTGTAGCCACCATGCCTGCTGAATGATGCCACCGAGTAGCTCTCTCGCTTCGTTCAGTAGCACCTGCTTCTCATCATCCTCTCGGATGAGAGTAGGAGTCGAGAAGTTTGCTTTACTAAGGAGCTCGTAGGCCTTGTGGAAGGCGGTGTCTATGGGCATCCATGCCTCCCTCTTGGCGGGAGGGAAGAGGCGGAAGGCCTGGAGGACGATGCCGAGGAGGACGTCATCACCAGGGTTGTCGAAGTCTGGATAGATCGTGAAGATCGGGTCGATAGCCTGTCGTAGCTTGTGGGTATCGACCTTAGCAAGGTCATAGGTACAGCGTACGCCCACCAGGGTGAGCACGAAGGCTAAATCCGTGGTCATACTAGGCACTCGCCAGAGGTCGGCCTGCTTGACCCAGTTGGTCACGTACTGTGATTTAGTCTCAAGTCTCGCTGCTATATCGGCTCGAGCAGCTACAGTGCGCCCATTGAGGAGCAAGCCAGAGATATCATGGATACCACAGTCGCTGGCGAGCTTCTTCTTCATGGCGTTACTGATCCCTTTGATCGGGATGAGTGTGCTGAGGTCATCTGTTCTCTGTCCCATAAGAATCTATGTCTTTTAGGCTCCCAAGGATGAAACTTGGGAGGTGGTAGGTCTGGGTAGAAGGGTTGCGTTACCTCTCCAGTTTTGTAAGAGAAGGGGTGTATAGATAGGGGAAATGCTCTGACGAAGGAGGATGCAGATCTCTTGGAGGGTAGGAGCAGGAGGGACAGACCAAGCGTGGGGAGAGCGCAGGTGGGCGAGGGCTTGCTAAGAGCCTTCGCTAGGGCGTTTGGTCAGTCCTTCATAGTGGCAGGGCTCCACCTGAGGGAAGGGCGGTAGCGTACGGGGCCGTCGTGTGCTACTTGTCTGAGCGGGTGCGGATGAGGGTCTTGTTCACAGCAGGCTCATTCCCTCGTAGGGGGAGATGAGGTGTCCAAGAGCTCCGCTTTCGTCTCGAGCGTTATGTCGAAGTTCGGACGAGGCTAGGGGTGTGGGAGGGGCTAGCTCAGTGTCGTCGTCGAAGGAACTCGGTAGAGATCTTATTTTGGGGCGCTAGGCTCCCGTTATACTCCGGCTCTCTCAGGGAGAGCAATGTCCTTGGGGTGCGTTGGGATCCCCAAGGGACAGATCTCTACCGCAAACCTAGTGATATTCTTTTTATTTTCCAAATCATCGAAGAAGATCCCTTTGCTAAGCTGGGAGGTGGTGGATAAGTGCTCTTCAGCCGAAGCTATTGGGAGGCCGAAAAAACGACCTACGGTAGGTCGTCGATGCGACCTACCGTGGGTCGCAAGTGAAACCTACTGTAGGTTTTTTCGACGACCTACCGTAGGTCGTTTTTGGGGTGCTCGAGAAGTAGCTTGTGGAGGGGGCTGTGCTGGGGGCTTTCCCTAGCCCTGGGAATGTGGGTGTGATCTAGGAGACGAGACCGAAGAAACGACAGCTCCCCCACGGCCTCTAAGAATAGAGGTCGTGGGGGAGCTTGGTTGGTGCTTAGGGGCTACTTACTCCCAGAGCTTGCTAGGCGGAAGAGCTGTCTACTTGAAGCGGGCGAGGAGCTTGTCTCTCAGGACACGACATGCGAGGCACGTAAAGAGATAGCCCTTGGCAACCTTGGCATATAGAGGTCGGTCGGGTGTCGTGATGATGGGGGTGTAGGCCTTGTTGTAGTTGGCCTTGAGTGCCTTCTTATGCCCGTAGACCCCAGCGGTGTCGTAGATGGAGTAGCGCAGGCCTACATCCTGGGGCTTGTCGAGTAGGCGATAGTCTTGTCCTTCGACGAGGGTAGAGCGCATGGCCTCGATGGCCTTGGTGTACATGACGGGACCCGTGGTACGTAGGACGCCCCACAGCCCTGCTCCGTGCTTGAAGGGAGTATATTCGTCGATATTGCGGAGCATCTGCAGGATGACGGCTCTGAGGAAGGGATGGCCAGCCACGGAAGCGATGCACCACTGGATGTATTCGCCTCGGGGGAGGAATTTCAGTTCGGGGAAGATCCCGATCCCTTCGTATTGCCCTCCAGGGAGGTTGTCCCAATGGGTGAGGATGAACTTATCCTCGGGGCGGAGTACTTCCTTGAGCGGTCGATCCAGGGATGACTTGATGTCGATGTACACCCCTCCACACTCGTAGACGAGGAGGTAGCGGAAGAAGTCTGCACGGGCAGCTCCATAGGCAGGTGCGATGCGCTGATAGTAGCCCCAGATGACTTCGCCGTAGTGCTCGAGGATGAAGGCTTTGATGTCTTCGTCGTCGAAGAGATGATATTCGTATTCGGGGTTGGAGCGCTTGAGGTATTCGATGTTCTGCTCGATCTCGTGGGGCAGTCCCGTCTTAGACCGATAGGTCTGGAAGATATGGTGACTGATCTCCTTCCCCAATGCCTTCTGGGGAACTAACTCTTGATAATTTATGCTCATTACCTTGTGCCTAACTTTGTCAATACCAGGGGAATCACAGCCCGCAGGACAGGCTAGTCCACAAAGATAATGAAAAGAGCAGGTAGTATCGAACCACTGCTCCAACGGTGAGGGGTGGAAGCGATCCGAAGAAGGGAGGATGCTGGGAGGCCGAAAAAACGACCTACGGTAGGTCGTCGATGCGACCTACCGTGGGTCGCAAGTGAAACCTACTGTAGGTTTTTTCGACGACCTACCGTGGGTCGTTTTTGGGGTGCTCGAGAAGTCGCTTGTAGAGCGGGCTGGAGAAGACTTCGATGACGGAGGTGCGGATAGCTCTTCTTCGCTGGGGTGTGAAGGGGTGAAGAAGCGCAGATCTTTGGAGGGGAAAGTGTACTTTTACGACAGAGGAATTTGGGCGCTCTTCCTTGGACTGAATCCGTTGGTGGCGGGAGTGGAGAGCAGGGAGAAGGAAACTTAGCCCTTGGGGGAAGAAGACAGCTTGAGCCCTGCCCCTCGGGACATGAACTATAGCTAAAGTGACTCTATGAGAATCGAAACGCACCGCATAGGTCAGGCGAAAGTCGCCGAAATCCATGCCGAGGGGCTCGTCTTGACTTCCGTCGAGGATGGGCTTAGCCTGCTGGGCGACTTATATTATCAGGGCTTCGATAAGATCATCTTGCACGAAGAGAATATCGTGCCGGAGTTCTTCGACTTGAAGACCAAACTCGCTGGGGAGGTGCTCCAGAAGTTCGTGCAGTATCGGATGCTACTTGCCGTGGTGCGCGACTTCTCGAAGTATACGAGTAAGAGCCTTCGGGACTTCATCTATGAGTGCAATCAAGGTCGGCAGGTCAACTTCGTCCAAGAGCTCAGTAGTGCGCTGAAGGACCTTTGATGGAGGCGAGAGCGAAAGCCTTGCCCTTCCCGAGAGGGAATAGAAAGACGTATCCCCTAGAGACTGCTGGAGCAAGTCTCTAGGGGATACGAGTATGTGGGGGGGAAGGGTGTGGGCTACGAGGACTCAGCGTCGTCGCTGACGCCAACTCTTGACGATCGGGTAGAAGACGATCACGCCCGAGAGCAAAAGGGTCAAGAGTGTGGGGCCGTCGAGCCGAGCGCCACCGAAGAGGATCCAGAGAACGAGGGCAAGCCACAGGGCGGAGATGATGACCATCTGCGTCGGGGTCAAGGGGCGACGATAAGCCATGAGCGTAGCAGGTAAGGGGAGGGAATTAGCGACGAAGCAGTTCGGCAGCTTCGTGGGCGAAGTAGGTGAGGATGAGGTCGGCTCCCGCACGCTTGATCGAGAGGAGGCTCTCCATCATGATGCGCTCTCGGTCGATCCATCCATTGAGGCCAGCGGCCTGGATCATCGCATATTCGCCACTGACCTGATAGGCAGCCAGAGGGAGGTCGAAGCGGTCACGAGCCCAGCGCAAGACATCTAGGTAGGGAAGGGCAGGCTTGACCATGACGATATCCGCACCTTCGGCGATATCGCCTTCGATCTCCCGCATCGCTTCACGGATATTCGCAGGATCCATCTGGTAGCTACGACGGTCGCCGAAGCTAGGGGCGGAGTCTGCTGCGTCACGGAAGGGTCCATAGAAGGCGGAGCTGAACTTCGCTGCGTAGGACATGATCGGTAGCTGTTCGTAGCCTGCTTCGTCTAGTGCCTGACGCATGGCAGCGATACGGCCATCCATCATATCCGAGGGGGCGACGATGTCGACACCTGCCTGAGCGAAGGAGACAGCTTGACGGCAGAGGTAGGGCAGAGTGGCGTCATTGTCTACCGTGTAGTGATCGTGGAGGATACCGCAGTGCCCGTGGTCGGTGTATTCGCACATACAGATGTCTGCGATGACGATGAGCTCTGGGAGCGCTTCCTTCAGCGCCCGTATACCTTGCTGTACGATACCCTCCTTAGAATAGGCCTCACTGCCGGTCTTGTCCTTGTGGGCAGGGATGCCGAAGAGCATGACGGAGAGGACGCCTACCTCGTAGAGTGCCTGACACTCCTTGACGAGCTCATCGACAGAGAGACGGTACTGGCCAGGCATGGTCTTGATCTCTTCACGGATGCCAGAGCCATGGACGACAAAGAGGGGAGCGATGAAGTCCGAGGGTTCGAGTGAGGTCTCACGGACGAGAGCACGGAGGTTGGGGGTCATGCGCAGACGGCGCAGACGAGTCGTAGGATACATTGTTTAGGGTTGGTTTAGGATCGTGTCGGAGTGGGGAGAGGAGGAGGCCGTCGCCCTTGGGCTATCGACGAAGTAAGGGCTGAGGCGAATGCTGTCTTCCCTAGAGAAATGCCCTTCGGCACGGAGGGCGCTCCAAGAGAGCCGTGAGCCGTGTCGGAGGATGAGTTTCCTTAGCGCAGAGCTCTGCTCCCTACTGAGGTAAGGATGCCAGGGGAGTGAGTCAGCTCTGAGATGAGTGAGGGAATGTTGCCTGGGAGGAGTCTTGATGACGAACCACGGGCGGAGCGAGAGGAACTTGTCTTCATCCATGCCGTAGACCTCCTGAAGCTGTAGGACGGTGTAGTACCCACCTAGGCGAGTGCGAAGAGCGAGGATGCGGTGGGCGAAGGCTGGCCCGATGCCTGGGACACGGAGTAGCATCAGGGAGTCTACCGAATTGAGATCAAGGTGGACGTAGTGCCTGAACTTCTCTGCAGTCTTAACCTGTCCCGCTGGAGGACCTACATAGTGGGGATCCTTGATGATCGAGTCTTGCCCTCGGTGTGAAGCGCCCTGTGGGAGGGACACTTCCGCCTCCGTGCTCTCAGAGCGTGGGGCGGAGCTGTGTGGAGCGAAGGCATAGAGCGCCAGCCCTGAGAGGGTGATCAGGGCAAGGATGAAGAGGAACATTCGTTCGCTTCGGCTGGTCGTCATCTTCCTCTGGCGCATGGGTGGGGATTAAGGGTGGGGCTCGGTCGTAAGGTCTTGGCGAACGTGGATGGCTTCTATGAGACCATCCTTGAGGCTGATCATACGGTCCGCCTCGGCGGCGAAGACTGGATCATGGGTGACGATGACGAAGGTCTGCCCCAGCTCGGCTCGTAGATCGAAGAAGAGTTGATGGAGGCTTTCCTTATTGGCCGTATCGAGGCTCCCTGAGGGTTCGTCCGCGAAGATCACAGCGGGTTCATTGATCAGAGCTCGGGCTACGGCTACACGCTGACTTTCGCCACCCGATAGCTCGGCGGGCTTGTGGTCCATACGTGCTTCTAGTCCCAGACGACAGAGGAGAGCACGAGCTCGATCCTTAGCTTTGCTTCGACGATCACCACGCAGGAGGGCTGGGAGCATCACGTTCTCCAGAGCGGTGAATTCGGGTAGAAGCTGGTGGGCTTGGAAGATGAAGCCGATCTGCTCATTACGTAGCTCTGCCTGCTTGCGTGCGCTGAGTGTCGTCACCTCTTGACCACAGATCTTCAGCGAAGCTCCAGCACTAGGCGCCTCGAGTGTACCGAGGATCTGAAGGAGGGTGGTCTTACCTGCTCCACTGGCTCCGACGATCGAGATGACTTCCCGAGCATCTACCCGGAGATCAATTCCCTTGAGGACTTCGAGCGAGCCGAAGCTCTTGTGGATGTTGGTCGCTTCTATGATCATAGGGCAGGGGGCGTCTCTGTGGAAGGAATGGACTTCTGTAGGTGCTGGATGACGTAGGCTGCTAGGTGACAGCCGAAGAGCGCAGGCATGTAGGAGACGGTACCTGCTGTAGAGCGCTTGCACTGCTCTCCCTGGATCTCTTTGACAGCCTTCGGATCAGGAAGCTCGGAGGAGAAGACTACGGGGAGGCCTTGGTGTACGCCGAGTTTGCGTAGACGCTTACGTAGTACACGAGCCAGAGTACAGCTATTACTGCGACTGAGGTCCGCTAGCTGGATCTTGAAGGGATCACTCTTTGCTCCAGCGCCCATCGAACTGATGATCGGCAGACCTCGCTGAAGGGCTTGGGCAATGAGATGGGTCTTAGGCGTCAGGGAGTCTATGGCGTCGACGATGTAGTCGTAGCGATGGCGGTCAAGGAGTTCGGTGAGGGATTCGTCCTTGAGGAAGGCTTGGATCGCCTCGAGCTGGAGCGAAGGGTTGATCGAGCGAAGACGCTCAGCAAGCACCGCCGACTTAGCTTGCCCGATGGTCTCGGTCGTCGCTACGAGCTGGCGGTTGATATTGGAGGGCTGTACCGTATCAGCATCGACGATCGTCATGCGCCCTATCCCTGCACGAGCGATGAGTTCGGCTGCATAGCCTCCTACACCACCGAGGCCGACGACGAGCACATGGCACGCTGCGAGCTCCCTGACTCGTGCCTCACCGAAGAGGAGCTCAGTACGCTCCGTCCACGCTGGACTCTCTGAGGTAAGGCTCATTGGATGCCTCGCTGATTAAGGACCTGCTGATAACGGTTGGCATTAGCCAGATGCTCAGCGAAGGTCGAGGCGAAGTTATGGTAGCCAGAGAAGTCCTCCTTGGCACACATGTAGAGGAAGTCGTGGTGCTCTGCCGTGAGGACGCTATCGATCGTACCGGTGCGAGGTAGGACGATGGGCGAAGGGGGAAGACCCTTCACTAGGTAGGTATTGTAGGGGGAGACGACACGGAGATGCTCGCCACGGATACGCTTGAGGGAGAAGTCTCCCACGGCATACTTCACTGTGGGGTCGGACTGCAGACGGATGTCCTTCTTGAGTCGGTTGAGGTAGAGACCTGCTATGCGTCGGTACTCTTCGGGCTTAGAGGATTCACTCTCGACGATAGAGGCGAGGGTCGTCACTTCGAGGGGGGAGAGTCCGAGGCGAGATGCTTCTTCGGCACGCTTCCCCTGCCAGAAGCGGAGGTAACCGCTATGGATACTATCGAGTAGGGTCTTCGCTGGAGCATCCCAAGCAAGCGTCATGGGTTGGCGAATAGCCTGAGCGTAGAAGTTCACGCTGGTAGCCCCATAGCTTCTCATGAGATCTGAGTCTTGCAGGAGTGCTTGTATGCTGTCGGCCTTGACCCAAAGGTGCTGGGCAAAGAAGTCGACGAGCTCCTTACTGGTCCGTAGCGCTAGAGGGGTGAGGGTAAGGGGCGTCTGCTCTCCATGCTGGAGGAGATCTATGACTTCGAGCATCGTGTAGTCACGGGGTACGGCATAGCGACCCGAGCGTAGAGGGTGCTGGGGAGCATTGAGCCCCTTCCATGTAGCAAGCTGGTCGAAGATACGGGGGAAGCGTAGCCAGAGCTTCTTCTGAAGCTGAGCATGAAGCTCCTGATAGCTACTGCCTGGGGCGACGAAGACGTAGGTTGTGTCGGTCGACGGACGACCCGCAGGCGTCATATAGAGGTACCCACCCGAGAGCCCCGCACCTACGAGGAGGACGAGGAAGAGGATGAGGAAGACGCGCGTCCACCGACGCCCGTGGTGATGTCCTCGGTGATGTCCGTGTGAAGCGAAGGCGCGCCGTCCATTGAGGCGCTGATAGTGGGAGACAGAGTGCTTGCTCATACGCTGGAGGGGTGGTTGGGTTTAACGAAGGATATCAGCAGGCTCGTCGAGACGGCGAAGCTCTGTACCACGGATGGAGAAGAAGGAAGGGAGCGACTGGACGTTGTAGTCGACCGCTGCCTCGCGACTTAGATCCTGGGTGCTGATCCAGGGAAGCGAGCGGGAGGCATTCTTCCAAAGGTAGGCATCTTGGTCCAGAGATACCTCGAAGATCAAGAGGTCGGGATGGGCACTCTGCAGGCGACGGAGCTCTGCGACGAGGGCGGGCGACCAGGCGGCCGCGTAGCTGGTGAAGGATACGAGCACGGGGCGACCCTTGGCTACTTCGGCACGGAGGGAGCGGAGCTGACCCTGCTGGTCCTTGAGCTGGATCTCGGGGAAGGCTACGGCTTCTACCTGACGGGTAGTAATACTGTCGGGCTGGGAGGCCTGCCGTCTAGCCCGAGCAAGAGCTACGGAGCGAAGGGCAGCCTGCTTCAGCAGAGGTGTGTAGGGAGCATTGGGGTAGAAGGCTTCGTAAGCTGTCCCTACAGCTGCGAAGGCTCGATCATCACCGGGGCTATCGACAGAGAAGTACGTACCGCCCTTGTAGCTCTGGAAAAGAGCGAAGTACGCAGCAGGACTCCTTGGGTCACTATAGATATAGCGATCGGTGAGTGCTTCCTTGAGCTTGGAGGAAAGGGAGTCGATGGAGCTCAGGGCAGAGGCCTGTGAGATCGTCCCCGCCTCTAGGGCAGAGATGATGCCTTCGATCTTCTTGTCGGTGGCGGAGCGTAGGAGGGTGATCTCTCGGATCTGCTCGTTGGCCTTGTCGCCTGACTTGATCTTGTAGGAGGAGAAGAGATCCTTGCCTGAAGCCGAGAGGGACAGCCTCGTCGTGGAGTCTGCCGTGAAGGGGATGAAGCTCTCACCTAGGCGCAGACGGAAGAAGGAGGGGTAGCTGTGACCCTCTCTGCGGAAGGAGAAGTGCCCCGCCTTGTCGAGGGTCACTGAGTCTAGGGCCTGTGGTTCGTCCGTGTCGGTGGACTCGAGGTAGAGTACTTGGCCTGAGGCATCGGTGATCGTCCCTTCAGCGATGAATTCGCCCGACTTACCTCCTGAGCAGGAGGCGAGGAGGAAGGGAAGGAGGAGGACTAGGCGGAGTGTCTTCGTATTCATGATCTGCCGTATGATGGGGATAGGAATAGGGATTCTATGGGGGGAAGGGCTTAGCTCTGAGGTGCCCAATATTCGCCCGTTGCCAGAAGGAGCTCCTCTGCATGAGCGATCTCTGCGAAGAGCTCTTCGCGTGTCGTAGCACGGAGCATAGCGATGCGGACGGGACGGAAGTGATCGATGCCCTTGAAGATGGGGCTGGCTGCTATATGTCGACGACTATGCAGGATACCTCGCCGTTCGTCGAGCTTACGGATATTATTGTCTACCAGCTGGCGAAGGATATCGACGTAGAAGGCCTTAGCTCGTAGGGGCAGCTCTTGCCCCGTATGGAGGTAGTACTTCATCTGCTCGAAGATCCAGGGCTGACCGATGGTAGCACGGCCGACCATCACCCCATCGACGCCGTAGCGATCGAAGGCAAGTCGAGCCTCTTCGCCCGTGGTGATATCCCCGTTGCCGATGATGGGTATGTGCATACGGGGATTGTCCTTGACGGCACCGATGAGCGTCCAGTCAGCCTCTCCCGTATACATCTGTGCTCGGGTGCGTCCGTGGATGGTGAGGGCTTGGATGCCTACATCCTGTAGGGCTTCGGCGAGGGTGACGATGATCTTGCTATCGTTATCCCAGCCAAGGCGAGTCTTCACTGTGACGGGGATCTTGACGGCCTTGACGATCTCCTCGACGATATGGAGCATCTGGTCAGGACAGCGGAGCATACCGCTTCCTGCTCCCTTGCCGGCGACCCGCTTGACGGGACAGCCGAAGTTGAGGTCAAGCACCTCGGGACCTGCTGCCTCAGCGATGCGGGCAGCCTCGACCATGGGCTCTACCTCACGGCCGTAGATCTGGATAGCTACGGGGCGCTCCTCGGGGTCGATCTCTAGCTTGCGTGTCGTACCTGCTACCTGGCGAATGAGGGCATCGGCGCTGAGGAACTCCGTGTACACCATGTCTGCTCCGAAGCGCTTACAGAGGAGGCGGAAGGCTACATCCGTCACGTCCTCCATAGGGGCAAGGAGTAGGGGGCGCTCCCCAAGATCGACTTTACCTATTTTCATTCGTCTGCTGTGCTAAGTATTGAGTGGCTGTGGCTAGAGCCTCCTGAATATTCGGACAAATATACGGCTCTCCTATGAGATCCGCTATCCCTGTAGCTTGGAGGGTGGTATGTACAGAGGGGCGTACACCCGAGAGGACAAGACGGATGCCTTCGCTCTGTGAGGTCTCGATGAGGATACGGAGGTTGCGCACGGCGGTGGAGTCCATGAAGGGCACCTGACGCATACGTAGGATGCGCACCTGAGGGCGGGCCTTCGTCGCTAGGACGATCTCTTCGAAGCGGTTAGCTATACCGAAGAAGAAGGGTCCTTCGATCTCGTAGACCTCGACGCCTTGGGGTAGGTGAAGGGTCTCCGATCCACCCTGATGCTGGGTGTCATCCTCCTCAGAGTGGAGGTGGAGCTTGTCTCGGGAGACGACGATACGGGTCGATTCGATCACTCGGCGCATGAAGAGGAGCATCGCTAGAAGTAGCCCAAGCTCAATAGCAATGGTCAGGTCAAAGAGTACAGTCAGGAGGAAGGTCACGAGAAGCACAGCTGCATCGCTACGAGGCCCACGGAGGGACGCACGTACGGAGCGCCAGCCACTCATATTATAAGAGATGACCACGAGCACTCCCGAGAGGCAAGCCATGGGGATGTAGGCCATCAGAGGCATGAGGAAGAGGAAGATCAGGAGCAGGACGACAGCGTGGGTGATCCCAGCGATGGGGGTGCGCCCGCCGTTGTTGATGTTGGTCATGGTGCGTGCGATAGCGCCGGTGACAGGGATACCTCCGAAGAAGGGGACGATGATGTTCGCCACGCCCTGAGCCATCAGTTCGGTATTGGAGCGATGACGCTCACCGATGACCCCGTCGGCTACGCTTGCCGAGAGGAGGGACTCAATAGCTCCAAGGATGGCGATGGTGAAGGCTGGACCGATGAGGCGCTCTAGGGTCGCCCAGCTCAGCTCGGGAGCGACGAGGTCGGGGATACGAGCCGAGATGGTGTAGCGGTCCCCGATGGTGTTGAGGCCTGTGATGCCAGCATACTCCTTGAGCAGATAGCAGGTGATGGTCATCACGACGATGGCGACAAGCGAGCCCGGTATGACCTTCGTCAGTCGAGGGGTCAGCTGGATGATGAGGATGCTCCCGAGGCCGATCAAGAGCGTCGGCAGGTGCGTCAAGCCCAGAGAGGAGAGGAGGACTCCCCACTTAGGCACAAACTCCTTCGGCAGACCTGTCAGCCCGAGACCGAAGAGATCATTGACCTGAGTGGTGAAGATCGTCACGGCGATCCCCGCCGTGAAGCCTAGGATGATGGGGTAGGGAATGAACTTGATCAGCGACCCCAGCCTCAGTGCTCCCATCAGCAGAAGCAGAATTCCTGCCATGAGCGTGGCGATAAGGAGGCCGCTCTGTCCATACTCCCCGATGATCCCGAGGACGATGATGATGAAGGCGCCCGTAGGCCCTCCGATCTGGACAGAGCTCCCCCCGAGGGCGGAGACGATGAGCCCCCCGAGGACGGCTGTGACGAGCCCTACTTCGGGCGACACTCCACTGGCGATAGCGAAGGCGATAGCCATGGGGAGGGCGACGATACCGACGATGAGTCCTGCCATCAGGTCTCGGGTAAGCGCCTGCTTCGTATAGCCTCGGAGGCTATCGACGATCATGGGGCGAAAGTTCAATTTGTTCATCATTAAGCTTACTTCTAGCCAACTGGTGTTTTGGGCATACAAAGATAAGGAAAAGCCCCCGTGCCTCTGGGAGGCTGGCCCCGAGGACAGGGCTTTCGTATCGAAATCCTCCGGTGCAATTGGCTCCCCCATACGTAGCATCGTCTCTACGTGTAAACCTCGTTGCACATCGAGACCGCTACATATCCTATTACCCGTCCAGCTAGGGTAGAGCCGGAAACAAGACAGGAGAAGGCAAGCGCCTTCTCCTGCTCGTTTGCCCCAGGTAGCTCCTATGCTAAGGCGAGCTTCAGCATGCTTTGCCCAAAGCTATCCACGTATCATACAAAAGAGCTTTCCCTACTTCTTCTTTACCCGTCGTAGCGTACAGATTTCTCCCAGATAGCCCCTAGGAGGGATATAATCAGGGATATTCGGAATCTCATCAATTGCAATAATGAATCCCCGGCGTAGCACGATCGTATCTTGATCAGGATTCATGTAGAGATACACGACGATTGCCGCTTTATAGGGCTTGTCATCTTCCCCATAAGAGAAGAGGACCATATAGCTATTAGGGTCTATAGACTTTTTCTCCCGATCCCATCGGAAGTCAGTGCCTTGGATGAAAGAAGTTCCAGGGATTAGGCCCATGGTCGGCGTGATAGCTGACTTCCCATCCTTAGTGATTGACGGCTCCAAGCCCAGGGCATCAGACCAATAGTCTCCGAAGCAGTCTATCCTCTTTTGCACCGCGATACGTACGCGCCAGTGATAGTTCCCAACACCAACGCCTTCCCACTCTCCTGCGAACTTATCAAGGTCGTGGTGTTGATCCTCAAAGTAGTAGTCTCGAGGAAAGTTTCGATTCTCCTCTGGTATCTTTTCTTTGTCGCGCAAGGCCACTACCTTCGTCTGTGCAGAGCATACTTCAGTGAGGAGAAATAGGGAGAAGAAGAGTAGGGCTGAGACTGCCCTTACCAAAAACACTCCCTGTCGCTTCTTTGTGTTATTTGCAATCATGAGGCGCAAGTTCAATTTGTTCATCATTAAGCTGCTTGTCACTTCTAGCCAATAGGTGTTTTAGCCATATAAAGATAAGGAAAAGCCCCCGTGCCTCTGGGGGTGCTGGCCTCGTGGGTAGGGCTTTCGCACCGAAATCCTCCCGTGCAGTTGGCTCCCCCATACGTAGCATCGTCTCTACGTGTACTCCTCGTTGTACATTACGCCGTCAGCATATCCTATTACCCGTCCAGCTAGGGTAGAGCCGGAAACAAGACAGGAGAAGGCAAGCGCCTTCTCCTGCTCGTTTGCCCCAGGTAGCTCCTATGCTAAGGCGAGCTTCAGCATGCTTTGCCCAAAGCTATCCACGTATCATACAAAAGAGCTTTCCCTACTTCTTCTTTACCCGTCGTAGCGTACAGATTTCTCCCAGATAGCCCCTAGGAGGGATATAATCAGGGATATTCGGAATCTCATCAATTGCAATAATGAATCCCCGGCGTAGCACGATCGTGTCTTGATCAGCATTTATATAGAGAAATACATCGACTGCCGCCTTATAGGGCTTGTCAGCTTTCCCATAAGAGAAGAGAACCTTATAGGAGTTAAGGTCTATGGACTTTTTCTCCTTATCCCATCGGAAGTCAGTGCCTTGGATGAAAGAAGTCCCAGGGATTAGCCTCCTGGTCGGCGTGATAGCTGGCTTACGATCCTTAGTGATTGATAGCTCCAAGCCCAAGGCATCAGACCAATAGTCTCCGAAGCAGTCTAACTTCTTTTGTACCGCGATACGTACGCGCCAGTGATAGTCTCCAAAGCCAATGCCTTCCCACTCACCTGCGAACTTATCAAGGTCGTGGTGTTGATCCTCAAAGTAGTAGCCTCGAGGATCGTCTCGATAGTTCTCTGATATCCATTTGTAGTCGCGTAAGGAAGCTACTTGCGTCTGAGCATAGCATACTTCGGTGAGGAGTAATAGAGAGAAGAAGAGTAAGGCTGAGACTGTCCTTACAACAAGCATTCCCTGTCGCTTCTTTGTGTTATTTGCAATCATGTCGGTTATAAAATAGTTCTTGATTACTGGAGCTTTTGTCTGCACTTCCTGGGTCTCTAGGTTTTTCGACGTAGATAGAATATCCCTCTGGCTGATCCTTTGTAAGATCAAAGAACATCAATTCAAAGATCTTCTTAAGCGAAGGATATCGATTGTACAAATAGTCTAAGATATACTGTTCTTCGCGAGCAAGAAGTTCTTTCTGATTTTCATCTATCCTGTCGTTACCTATTTCATTAACTTGCTTCGATAGCCACTTTTCCTGCTTGTCTATTAAATCTTTAACGGTATTGTCGCTCTTAGCAGCATCCTGATTTATGGGACCAAAAAGTCGAATAAACTCTAAGGCGTTCTTAATCTTCTTATTGAACGTCAAGATATACACCCCATGTTTACTGACAATACCTGTATAGTATCTGGATAAATCTATGTCTACAGAATTATCTGGTTTCTTATTCTTATTTATCTCCTTGGAAAGGTGTTTATTTACGTGGACTATAAAATTGCGAATGTCTGCCCAGGAGAAAGATTGATTGGAATACTTTCCTTCCGCGTTGGCGCCCTCCCAATATACGTGTGTATGCATCATTCCAATAAAGTCAAGGTCGTTTTCATAAATCTTGATAACATCCTTTTCACCTTTAATATCCTTAAAGGTGCCATCCGGAAACTGTATGAATCCTCGTTCAATGCCATCTTGAGCGTCTTTACTCCTGACATAATCAAAGAGCTTCTTGATATGACTGTTCATTTGGGGTTCCTGGATCTTCATCCGATATTCACCACATGGGGGTGGCAGAATAGGCCCAATGGGAGTAGTCGGTTCATCAATGATGGGAGGAAGATTAGGGGCGTATCGAATACATGTGTACTTCCCTAGGATTATACCTGAATTCCCTGAATCTGCCCTGCTAAAGCGTCCCCAAAAGCCTACAGGAGGACCCGATAATCGACCTCCAGGGTGGTCAAAATCTTCAAAGCTAAAGACTGGAACACAATTCTCGGGGTGGAATCGAGTACTCGAGCCTCCATCAACAACATTCATTTTATCATCATAGAAATTCCCCACGGTAAAGCTATGAGCGCGAGTACACTCATAAAGCTTCCCATTTATTACTTTACGAAAGCTTCGTGCTCCTGACGGTGGGACATAGTACACGCCACTTTTGGCAACATGCCCTAGCCCCTTCTGCGTAAGGTAGTCAAAGAGCCATAGGTGATCATCGTAGACCTCTGCCCGATTTAGGAACTCAGATGAGATCTGAGCCCCGTGGTCAAGGTAAACTACCCAAATCCAATTGATCTCATCCTCCCCTTGAATATGGATCGGAATATAAACTGTCTCATTAACACCGACCTCACCTACATGTGAGACACCCTGCCATACTAAGCGAGCCTTAACCTTAGAAAGGTGAGCCGCCATGTCTTTGGCTTCTGGCAGTTGCTTTATCGACTCCACTAATGTGCGTAGGGTCTGATCGCTACCTGTGTAGTGAAACGTCTGTGCGACCAATTCATCAGGAGAAAGCTTAGACGCATGTTGAGTTTCAATATCGCCGTCACTTCGGCATTCAGTAAAGAGGATGGAAACAAAAAGGAGCGATGTGTAAATGAGTCGCCAATTAGGAAGGCGATAGCTCATAGTAGTAAATCTGTGCATAGCAAGCATAGAGAGTATTACTTCGTGTGATCTATCTCCATCTAACTAGCCCATGACGCTTCAGAGGACATCGCTCTATGGAGGTTTCAAGTGCGAATATAGTTGATTAGAATAATACAAACAAGAGGGGCGGGGGATAGCGCTTGCTATGATCGTTGTGGCGGTCGTCGATTAGCCTGAGGCAACTGATGGGGCTAGGGAGTTCATAAAATGAAGGAAGAGGATGGATGGAACAAAGCTAAGCGAGGCTTCCCTTCGAGCAATGTTATGCGTCAGCCCTGGCTGGGGTGAAGGGGAGGGCTTCGTAGTGAGAAAAAAGGAGGGTGAAACTACCCGCTCCCAGAGCGACTTCTTGGAGGGTCAAAAAGGACCCTACGGTAGGTCGCCGAAAAAACCTACAGTAGGTTTTGAAGACGACCTACCGTGGGTCGTCTCGACGACCTACAGTAGGTTTTTTTCTGCCCCCTCAGAGAGCCCCCCGCCTCGCCCTAAGAGAATAGGAGGGGTCTGCACCCTCTATCGGCTTGCAAATGTGGCAGAAAATAGCGAAAATTGTAGTCCCAAAAGACCCGTGTGAAGGTGGGGCGGAGACGGACGTCTTCTCCCCACCCTCAGCGTGCATCAATGAGAGCAACATTATGATAGAAGAGAAGTACAAGGCCGTAGTCCTTGGCGCTGGCGAGAGTGGTGTCGGCGCAGCCCTATTATACCAGAGCCGTGGTATATCCGTCTTCGTCTCCGACTACGGGCACATCGCCCCGAAGTACAAGGCTGAGCTCGAGGAGCAAGGCATCCCCTACGAAGAAGGTACACACAGCACCGAGCTGATCCTCCGTGCCGAAGAGATCGTCAAGAGCCCAGGTATCCCCGAGAAGGCACCCATCATGCAGGCTATCCGTGGGGCAGGTATCCCCGTGATCTCTGAGATCGAGCTCGCCGGTCGCTACCTCAAGGGTAAGGTGATCGGTATCACGGGCAGTAATGGTAAGACCACGACGACCATGTGGCTACACCATATCCTCTCTGAGGCCGGAATGAAGCCAGGTCTGGCGGGGAACGTCGGCTTCAGCCTAGCCCGTCAAGTCATCCCTGAGGACCAGCCCGAATACTTCGTCGTCGAGCTAAGTAGCTTCCAGCTGGATGATATGTACCGCTTCCGTGTGCACATCGCTCTGCTGATGAATATCACGCCCGACCACCTTGATCGCTACCATTACAACTTCGAAGAGTACGCTCTGGCCAAGATGCGCATCCTGCAGAATCAGACCGCAGAGGATGCCTTCATCTACTGGGGTGAAGACGAGTTCATCTCCCGCTATGTCATGGCTCATCAGCCCATGCCCATGCAGACGCTCCCCTTCCTGACCTATCCTCAGGTGGGCTCGGCAGCGGACAAGTCGGATGACAATGTGATGCGCCTCCACTTCGACGATCATCAGTTCGAGTTCCCCATCGATCAGCTTGCCCTACAGGGACCGCACAACCTGCAGAATGCTATGGCGGCCTCCATCGCAGCCCTTCGCCTCGGTGTCTCGGCAGACGTCCTTACTCGTGCCCTCAAGGACTTCGTCAATGTCCCCCATCGACTAGAGAAGGTCGGTGTCCTCGACGGCGTACGCTATATCAATGACTCTAAGGCTACCAACGTCAGCTCCACCTACTACGCTCTTCGCACGATGACCACGCCCTACGTGCTCATCCTCGGGGGCGAAGACAAGGGGAATGACTACATGGATATCACCGACCTCATCACAGCTGGCGCTCGAGGTCTGGTCTTCCTCACCACCGATGTACTCAAGCTCTACAAGAGCTTCCACGGCAAGGTCCCTCAGATCGCCTCTGCTCTCTCGATGGAGGAGGCTATAGAGCATGCCCGCCAGATGGCTCAGCCGGGGGATACCGTCCTACTCTCTCCTGCCTGTGCGAGCTTCGACCTCTTCCAGAGCTACATCCACCGAGGTGATTGCTTCCGAGAAGTCGTGCAGTCGCTGATCCAAGACGAGGAGAAGCATGTCTAGCGCCGTGCTCGACGCCCCCAAGAGTCGCTCTTGGTATCAGCGGATCTTCGCAGGGAATGGACTCCTGTGGTTCCTCTACTTTGTCCTGATCCTCGCCTCGCTGATCACCGTCTCGAGTGCGATCAGTTCGGAGTACTACAAGAGTATCTCCCGAGGGGGACTCAACCCCATCCTCAAGCATTCGCTGATGCTGGTCATCGGCGTAGCCTCGGCCATCGTCATGAGCATGCTCTCGGGCAAGGCCTACCGCTACGTCCTACCTCGGGTGAGCACGCTCGTGATGCTGATCCTCTTCATTGCCCAGATCGTCCTCGGGCATAGCGCTAATGGAGCAGAGCGCTGGATCAACCTTGGCTTCATCACCATCCAGCCAGCCGAATTCCTCCGTGTCTACATGGTCATCTGGGGAGCTTTCGTAGCGGGTAAGGATCAGGAAGAAGATCCCCGAAAGGTGAAGAGCTATGCCTTCTATTGGCTACGCATCCTGTTCTTCTCCATCTTCGTGATGCTAGGCAACCTGTCGACCTTCCTGATCTTCATCGCCTTCCTCTACCTCTATTCGTGGGTGCTGAAGGCGCCGAAGCGCTTCATGTACTGGGTGTCGGGGATAGGTGCCGTCATGGCAGCGCTCTTCGCCCTCTATATCCTCTTCGCTCCGGAGAGCCTACTGGTCGGGCGTACACTCACTTGGCACAATCGTATCCATGGCGCCCTCACCGAGCAAACGGATCGCTTCGCTATCACCGATGCCAACCGTCAGGAGCAGATGGGGCGTATGGCTATCGCTAATTCGCAGCTCATAGGGCGAGGTCCTGGGAAGAGTAAGATGCGTGACTCCCTCTCGCTGGCCTATTCCGACTACCTCTATGCCATCATCATCGAGGAGTACGGGATCCTGGGGCTTCTCTTCATCCCCAGCCTCTACTTCTGCTGGATGTTCTTCGCTTATCGGGAGGCCCGTAAGCAGACCAACATCTACCGAAGTAACCTCATCAAGGGCTTCGGTATCCTCTACCCACTACAGGCTCTGGTCAATATGATCGTAGCCTCGGGGGTCATCACCACGGGTCAGACCCTCCCGCTGATCAGCTATGGGGGCTCCTCGATCATCGCTACCAGCATGGCCTTCGGGATCATGATCGGAGCATCGCGCGTCGACAAGCCGAAGCGTGTCGAAGCTCCCGTCGAAGAGGCCGTAGTGGAGGACCTCCCTCTAGAGGACGATGCCGTAGAGCCCAACGAAGACGAACAACTAGATACACTATGATACAGCGAGCCATCATTAGCGGTGGAGGAACGGGCGGTCATATCTTCCCCGCAGTCTCCATCGCCGAAGCTCTCCGCCGTCGCTACCCTGAGATAGATATTCTCTTCATCGGGGCCGAGGGACGCATGGAGATGCAGCGTGTGCCCCAAGCGGGCTTCCCCATCCGAGGTCTCAAGATCCGAGGTCTTGATCGAAAGCGTCTCTGGCGCAATGTGGGAGTCGTACGTGACTTCCTGCGTGCACTCATCTCGGCTCGTGACATCATCCGAGAGTTCAAGCCTCAGATCGTCATCGGTGTCGGAGGCTATGCCAGTGCTCCGACGCTCAAGGCCGCTCAGAGCCTGGGTATCCCCACGCTCATCCAGGAGCAGAACTCCTACGCCGGGGTGACGAATAAGTTCCTTGCACGGCGAGCCGACAAGATTTGTGTCGCTTATCCCGACATGGAGCGCTTCTTCCCCAAGGATAAGATCGTCCTGACGGGCAATCCCATTCGTCCTGCTATTGAGCACCTCAAGGCAGAGCGCCGAGAGGCGCTGGAGCACTTTGATCTCCCCCTGGATACAGAGCGGGTGGTCGTCGTCGTGGGCGGTAGCTTAGGCGCTCGTAGTATCAATGAGAGCATCGGATCTCGCCTCAAGGACTGGGCGGACTCGGGTGTCGCCCTCATCTGGCAGACTGGGGTAGCCTTTGAGGAGAAAGCAAAAGAACTGCTGGCAGGCTATCACTTCCCCGTCTATTCGTCTGCCTTCATCCAGCGCATGGATCTAGCCTATACCATCGCTGACGTCGTGGTCTCTCGTGCCGGAGCCAGTGCTATCTCTGAGCTCTGTCTCCTAGGTAAGCCGACGATCCTCGTACCCTCCCCTAATGTGGCTGAAGACCATCAGACGAAGAATGCCTTGGCTCTCTCGACACGTTCAGCGGCGATCCTCATCCCCGACAAGGAGGCAAGAGAGGAACTGACGCCTCGGGCGATTGCGCTGGTCAAGGACGCTACGCAGTGTGCTTCGCTCTCCGAGGAGATACGTAAGCTTGCCCTTACCTCCGCTGCCGACAAGATCGTCGATGAGGTAGAGGCCCTGCTCTCCTCTAAGAAGGAGTAGCCAGTAGCTACCCACACAAAAAGAGCCTCCCTACTTGCCGTCCTCGATCGAGGCGGACAAGTAGGGAGGCTCTATTATTTATTATGGTAGGCTTCAGCTTGGCTCTAAGGGTAGGGGCTTAGAGGAAGCGCATGTATTGGGCGATCGTCGGAGCGAAGAACCGGTGCTCCAGCTCGTGGACACGGTTCGCTAGCGTCTCCAGCGTGTCCCCTTCGTGCACAGGGCAGGTAGCCTGCAGGAGGTGATGCCCGTGGTCGTAGTCTTCGTCTACGAGGTGGATGGTGATCCCGCTGTGGCTCCTGCCGGCCTCCAGTACAGCTCGGTGGACGTGTGCCCCATACATCCCCTTGCCTCCGAACTCTGGGAGTAGGGCCGGATGGATGTTGATGATGCGCTGCGGATACTCCTCTATATATATAGGAGTGATCAGACAGAGGTAGCCGGCCAGGACGATGAGGTCGATCGCCTTCTCACGCATCAGAGCTAGAGGAGCCGTCCCTTCGCGTAGCTCCTTGTTAGTGAAGTAGTGGCACGGGATGCCTAGGCGCTCCGCCCGCTCGATGACCCCAGCTTCTCGCTTATTGGTAAGGATGAGAGCCACCTCGGCCTCTCTAGTAGAGCGGAAATAGTGCACGATGGCTTCGGCGTTGGATCCGTTGCCGGAAGCGAGTATTGCTATTTGTTTCATAAATAGTTGTATCTTTGTGCACAGATGAAGCCTATCTGTGCAGTATCTGCTCAGCGCCTAGGACTAAGAGGTGAGGCTTCGGATGCATCAGCCCTGAGTGCTCTATAGGTACAAAGGTAACCGAATGCAAGTAAAGTAAGAATATTATAACCAAGTAAGAAACAGAATCATGTCACAGATCAACGACAAGGTAGTAGAAATCATCGTCGAAAAGCTTAACTGCGAAGCTAGCGAAGTAACTCCAGAAGCAAACTTCTCCAGCGACCTCGGTGCTGACTCCCTCGACACCGTAGAGCTCATCATGGAGTTCGAAAAGGCTTTCGATATCCAGATCCCCGACCAGGACGCTCAGGGTATCAAGACTGTCGGTGACGCTATCAGCTACATCGAAAGCAAGAAGGCTTAATCAGCCCTTTCTCCAGATATAAGGAATTCGCAGATGGAACTCAAAAGAGTCGTCATCACGGGAATAGGCGCTATCTCACCTCTCGGAGCTACGGCTCGCGAGACGTGGGAGGCTGTCGTAGCAGGTAAGAGTGGGGCAGGGCCCATCACACTCTTCGATGCCTCGAAGTTCAAGACTACGTTTGCTTGTGAGGTCAAGAATTTTGACGTCGCTAAGTATATCGATAAGAAAGAGGCTCGCCGCTTAGATCGCTATGCTCAATTTGCTATGGTGGCAGCTGAAGAGAGTATCGCCGATTCCAAGCTTGACGTAGAGAAGACAGATAGAAACCGTGTCGGGGTCATCATCGCCTCCGGTATCGGTGGGCTAGGTACCTTCGAAGAGGAGGTGCGTGGCTACAACGCAGAGTCTGGTCCTCGCTTCAACCCCTTCTTCATCCCTAAGATGATCTCTGATATCTCAGCAGGTCATGTATCGATGAAGTATGGCTTCCATGGCCCTAACTATTCGACGGCTTCGGCCTGTGCTTCGTCCACGAACGCACTGATCGATGCTTGTCACCTCATCCGCCTGGGTAAGGCAGATGTGATCATCGCTGGTGGGGCTGAAGCCTCTATCTGTGCTGCTGGTGTCGGTGGGTTCAACGCAATGAATGCACTCTCCACACGCAACGATGATCCTCAGGGGGCTTCTCGTCCCTTCAGCGCTTCACGTGACGGCTTCGTCATGGGCGAAGGTGCTGCTTGCCTCGTGGTCGAGGAGCTCGAGCACGCTCTGGCTCGTGGTGCACACATCTATGCAGAGCTCGTCGGTACGGGCCTCTCCGCAGATGCTTACCACCTGACAGCTACCCACCCCGAAGGGCTGGGAGCTAAGCTCGTCATGCAGAATGCTCTTGAGGATGCTGGACTCACTCCCGAAGACATTGACTACATCAATGTACACGGGACGTCTACGCCTGTCGGGGATATCTCCGAGTCTAAGGCGATCAAGGAAGTCTTCGGTGATGCAGCGTATAAGCTGAATATCAGCTCTACCAAGTCCATGACGGGTCACCTCCTCGGGGCTGCTGGCGCTATCGAAGCAGTCTTCGCTCTGAAGTCAGTAGAAGAGGATATCATACCTCCTACGATCAACCATGCTGCAGATGACGAAGATCCCGAGATCGACTATGCGCTGAACTTCACCTTCAACAAGGCTCAGCACCGTACCGTCCGCGCTGCTCTCTCGAATACGTTTGGTTTCGGTGGGCACAACGCGAGCGTGATCTTCAAGAAGTACGTCAAGTAACTCGCTCCACAAAAGCGTATCGTCAAAGATCTGGACTTAGCTCTATGATTATACGTATTGTGCGAGATGGACTCATGAGGCTCTTTGGGCGACGCCCCAAGGAGCCTCTCTTCCTACTCGTCGAGCTCCTTGGCTTCGAGCCTAGAGATCCCGAGCTCTACGATCTGGCATTCCGGCATAGCTCCATGAGTAAGCTCGACGCAGAGGGCTTCAAGGTCAATAATGAGCGCCTAGAGTTCCTCGGCGACTCGGTCCTTGCCACTGCGATGAGCCACTACCTCTATCGTCAGCACCCCCATTGGGATGAGGGCGAGATGAGCAAGCGCCGTGGCGCGATTGTCAAGCGGGCTGTGAACAACGCCGTGGCTCAACAGATGGGGCTTGATCGGCTCCTCCAGATCCGACGAGAGGCTCGTCAGGGTAGTGCCGATATCTATGGGAATGCCCTTGAGGCGCTCATCGGGGCTATCTTCCTCGATCATGGCTATGCACGAGCTGAGTCCTTTGTCTTAACGAAGGTCCTCCCCCTCTTCCTCAAGCTGGAGGGAAGCCTTCGAGAGCAAACGACGAACTACAAGTCGCTCCTCCTCGAGTGGACACAGAAGCATCACCTCGTCCTAGACTTCAGGATGCTTCAGGAGCCCAAGCGTGCTGGTGCCCTCTTCGTGTGTGCCGTCTACGTAGATGACCGCAAGGTGGGGGTGGGAAGTGGTCCCAATAAGAAGGTTGCACACCAAGATGCCGCCCATCGAGCTCTGCTAGCCTTGTGCCAAGCGGATGATTCGGTTGCGATAGAGCTGGGACTCGACTCCTAGGTACGGGGTCGACTTCGCCACAATGTGTAGATGCTCATTTAGACTAGGGCGAGGTCGGGCATGTGGATCAGACGGGATATGTGCCTGATGTCCTCCCTTTAGGGAGTAGATGTGGGGCGATTCTTGTAAATGAGGGGCAGGGAAAGGGCTCTGGCGAGTTGTGAGTATTTGTAATTACATTAAAAAGCTATATCTTTGCCCCGTATGTAAGTGTCCCTTTGTGGCGCTTACTTGGGCTCCACAGATATGTGGCGTAGCCTTGAAGCTTTGGTTGATGGGCTACCTCTTCCCCGAATCCTCCCACCTCCATCACGATGGCTTTGGGTGGTAAAAGGAGGGTCGGACTTCAGTTTTGCGAGAGGGGATTCCCTTCGTAGAGCTTGGTGTTTAATCCGATTACAGAACAGAAAACGTAATATATTATTTGAACATGATGTTAAAAAAGAGTTTAGTTGCAGCGGTTGCTTGCCTTGCTATGGCTCCAGCACTGCGCGCACAGCAGATGACTGACTCCGTCTATACGGTGGAAGTCAGAGACGCAGACAAGTACAGAGTCGAAACGAATAGATTTGGTGCTAACTGGTTCATCGGTATCGGTGCTGGTGCTCAGATGTATTTCGGTGACCACGACAAGCAGATGCGTTTCGTTGACCGCCTCACCCCTAACTTCGAACTTTACTTTGGTAAGTGGTTCACGCCTGGTCTCGGGATTCGTCTCGGCGCTAACGGCTATAAGATCAAGGGTGTATCAGGTTGGACTGGTCACAATCTTACCCATCCTAACGTAAACTACAAGAACTACGCTGGCTACATCGTGGACTGGAATCCTGCTACTCAGACGGGTAAGGTCTATCAGCACACTCCTGCTAATGTTGGCTATCCTCTCTACGAAACGGAACAGCAGTATATCCACGCTCACGCTGATGTCCTCTTCAATCTCTCTCAGCTCGTCTGCGGGTACAATGAAGATCGTGTCTACTCGCTGATCCCTTATGCAGGGCTTGGCTTCGCAGCTAGCCTTGAGAAGGCTTCTGTCTCTGGTGAGCACTCTCACGAGCTCTCTGCTAGCGTCGGTATCCTGAATCGTTTCCGTGTTAGTCGTGCCCTCGATATCAACCTTGATATCCGTGGTGCCTTCTTCAACGACCACTTCGATCAGGAAGATGCTTCGTTCACTCCTCAGGGTAAGGTCGCTCTAACCTCTGGTAGCTGGGGTGAAGGTCTTCTGACTGCTACGCTTGGTGTTAGCTACAATATCCCTCGTCGTGGTTGGGACCGTAGCACTAACACTACGATCCGTGTCAATGAGAATGTCCTCAACGATCTTCGTAACCGCCTTGGTGACCTCGAAAATCAGAACAACGACCTCCGTCGTCAGCTAGAGGCTGCTCTCAACCGTGAAGTTACTCCAGAGAATGTCGTTTCGGCTATTCCTCTCCTCGTAACCTTCCCAATCAACCGCTGGACGCTCAGCAACAAGGATCGTGTCAACCTCGGCTTCCTTGCTGATGCACTCAAGGCTAACCCCAAGCTCGTCTACTCGGTCACTGGGTTTGCAGACAAGGGTACGGGTAGCAAGAAGCGTAACATCTTCCTCGCTCGCAAGCGTGCTGAAGCTGTCTACGATTGCCTCGTGAAGGAATTCGGTGTATCCGAGTCTCAGCTCAAGAAGGATTCTCAGGGTGGCGTAGCTAACATGTACTACAACGACCCACGTTGCAGCCGTTCTGTTCTGAGCAAGGTGGCTGAATAAGAGTATCTCGCTATTCCTAGCCTCCCATTTGCTACGTCTATCGTAGCCAGGGAGGCACACAGAAGAATGATCTCCCTCTGGAAGCCTATCTAGCGTTTCTTGGGGGAGGTCATTCCTCTTTAATATGAATATCTCATCTTGCTCTTCGGGTAGAAAATACTTCCCGATATATCACGATAAGGTATAGATGAGGGCTAACTCTTGCGTCTTATCCCTGTGGGTGATCTCTGCAATCGATCTCCAGAAAGATCGCTGGTAGTATGCCGCTCCCAGAGGATAGAGCTCTTGTGAATAGCTACTCTTTCTCTAGTGCGAACTCACCCATCCAGCTGCTTTAGACTCGCTTCTTATGACTCCCCTCGTCTCGATTATTATCCCTGTCTACAAGGCCGAGCAGACTTTGCCGGCTTGCCTTGCTCAGCTGAAAGCTCAGACCTATCGTCATCTGCAGATCATCTTCGTTGATGACTGTAGCCCTGATGGTGGGCTTGTCTATTTAAAGGGACAGAAGGCGCAGCTGGAAGAGCTGGGGATAGAGGTAGATATTCTCCACCATGAAGTCAATCAAGGGGTAGCTTCGGCAAGAAATACAGGACTCTCCGCCGTACGTGGTGAGTACGTCTATTCCGTGGATGCAGATGATGAGCTTGATCCTCGGGCTATCCAGCTTTTTGTTGATCGGGCTCAGCAGACAGGAGCTGATATCATCGGATGTGAATATCACCTTTCTCAAGGATCTAGCCTACGACATATTAGTCAACCTGAAGTGAAGACTGGGATAGAGGCCTTGCATCAGATCTTTGCTGGGAAGATGAAGTGGAACCTCTGGCTCTTCATGATTCGTCGATCGCTGATGGATGCACTCGGTGCTTCCCCTTTCTCTCCTGGCGTGAATATGGGTGAAGATCTCATGGTCATGGGGAAGCTCCTCTATCGAGCATCTTCGGTCTCGATTATCCATGAGCCTCTCTACACCTACGTTCGTTCTGATCAGCAGATCACGAATGTCTATCGCCCTGAGCATTGGCAACAGGTGGAGACGAATGTTCGGGAGCTAGAGTCTTACCTCACGACACATGAAGCCACACAAGAGTTAGAGCTCCTTAACTATCTGAAGCTCAACCTGAAGCTCCCTCTTCTTATCTCAACGCGACGTGAAGATTTTCGACGCTGGGGTGCGATGTACTCTGAGAGCAATGAGTATATCATGAAGAATAAAGAACTTCCTTTCCGTACCAAACTCCTACAGTATATGGCGGCCAAGAAGCAGTTCTGGTTTGTCGTACTCTACAATAAGGTCATCATGCGATGGCTGTATAAAATCTTATACCGGTAGCCCTTAGCTTCTACTATATATGAGGAAGATCCTCCTGATGATTCTTATAGGGGTACTGATCACATGCTCGTACTATTCCTTTGAATTAGCGGCTTTACCTAGTGGCCCCAACACAAAGATGATTGTGGCTGTCATGGGCCTAGTATGGTTTGCCTACGACAATCTCTTACGTCGTAGTCGTCGTGGTGTACAGTTACCTCAGGTGATGGTGGTCGGCTTGCTCTTTGCAGGCCTTTATTCCATTATTAATATTCTTGCCATTGAAGTCAATGGTACCGATGACTACACCTATGCCAATTACATCACGACTTTCCTGGTTTGGGTTTTTAGCGTCTATCCAGCTATCGCCTTAATGCGGATTACGCATGGTTCTGTTACACTCCCTATACTTACTCATTATCTTGTAGCAATAACTCTCTTCCAGTGCGCCACTGGGCTTATCATGGATAATAGTCCTGCTTTTGATGAGTTCAATAGTAAGATTGTTCTTTGGGAGCGGGATTTCTTTGATAGAATTGAGCGTATTCGATGTTTTAGTACCTCGCTTGACTTGGCAGGGGTACGCTTTGCTCTTGTCCTAATCCTTATTATGGCGCTACTGACGACAGATGATTCAGTCCGAACTAATAAGGGAGCGGCACTGTATCTACTGTTCTCCTTCTTTGTAATTACGGGAATTGGGAATATGGTAGCTCGCACGACCTTCACAGGGACGGCAGTAGGGTTACTTCTAGTGTGTTTACAGGGGATAACCAATTTTGGAAGACGAGCACAAGGAGGGGGCTATCTTATCTGGTGGTTTATCATATTTTCCATTTTGATGACCGCTATTGGCGTATATCTGTATAATACAGATGAATATTATCATGACTTATTACGTTTTGCTTTCGAGGGCTTCTTTAATCTTGTAGAGAAAGGTGAGTTTACTACAGGATCTACAGAGGTCTTGGAGACCATGTGGAAATGGCCTTCGGATACCAAGTCTTGGATTATCGGGACTGGCATATATGGTACTTGGGCCTACGGGACAGACATTGGTTATTGCCGTTTGATTCTCTACTCTGGGCTTACAGGCTTCGTAGTCTTTGCACTGAGCTTTGTCTACTATGCTTACTACTTCGCACGGAAGTATCCTCGTTATGTTTGGCTCTTTGTTGCCTACCTAGCGATGACCTTCATCGTTTGGGTGAAGGTCTCTACGGACATCATGATGATCTATGCTTTCTTCTTCTGGTTTACCGCTGAGGAGAGTGACCGTATCAATGGTATCATCCCTGAAGAATCAACTGTCTCATGAGAATCGTCTACTGTATCCCCGCTACCTCCAACTCTGGGGGAATGGAGCGTGTCCTGACACGTAAGGTAAACTACCTAGCTGGCCTTGGTCATGAGCTCATCATCATCACGACGGACCAGCGTGGTGCTAAGCCCTTCTTCCCGCTTGACGAGTCAGTCAAGCAGTATGACCTTGGGATCAACTATGATGAGAACAATGGTCAGGGTATCCTCGCCAAAGCCTTAGCCTACCCCCGTAAGAAGCGCTTGCATAAGCAGCGTCTACAGGCATTGCTCTTGGAGCTTCGTGCCGATATCGTGATCTCTATGTTTGGGGATGACTCCTCGTTCCTCCCCAAGATCAAGGACGGTAGCAAAAAGATCCTAGAGTACCACTTCTCCAAGCTAAAGCGCTTGCAGTATGGTCGTACAGGACTCTGGCGACTCGTAGATGTCCTGCGCACCAAGATGGATGAATGGACTGTGAAGCCCTTCGATCGCTTCGTCGTGTTGACAGCTGAAGACCAGGGCTACTGGGGTGCCCTACCCAATATCCGAGTCATCCCTAATCCCCTTCCCTTTACTTCTGAGAAGACTTCTTCCTGCAAGGCAACTAAGGTCGTCGCTGTAGGGCGCTATGACTTCCAGAAGAACTTCTCCAAGCTCCTTCAGCTGTGGGCTCGTATTGTGCCACAGTTCCCCGAGTGGACGCTGGAGATCTATGGTAATGGTGCTCTGCGAGGCGAACTAGAGCAGGAGGTGAAGGAGCTGGGTATATCCAGCTCAGTGATCCTTGCTCAGCCGACCCATCAGATGAAGGAGGTCTACCTCAGTGCCTCGATCTATGCGATGACCTCTCGCTACGAAGGCCTTCCTATGGTCTTGATCGAAGCGCAACAAATGGGGCTTCCTATCGTCTCCTTCGCCTGTCCTTGCGGGCCACGTGACGTGATCCATGATGGAGAAGACGGCTTCCTCATCCCTATGGGCGAGGATGATATCTTCCTCAAGGCCTTGACGACTCTGATGGCTTCAGAAGAGAAGCGTATCTGCATGGGGCAGCGTGCCCAAGAAGCTTCCGCCCGCTATGAAGTCGATGCTGTGATGAATAAGTGGCTCACACTCTTCTCCGAGCTTGTCCCTACTAAGCCTACCGCCGGACTATGAAGCAGATCGTTATCTCGGCAGTCAATCTCCGCAAGGGGGGGACACTCACGATCCTTCGCCAGTGCCTAGCCTTCCTCTCCGAATGGGCTCCTAGTAAGGGCTATGAGGTGATCGCCCTAGTGCACCAGCGTGAGCTCGCTGACTACCCGAATATTCGCTATATCGAGATCCCCTGGGCTATCGAAGGCTGGGGGAAGCGCCTCTGGTGTGAGTACGTCACGATGGGGCGTATCGCTCGAGAGCTGGGGACGATTGACCTTTGGCTCTCCCTTCATGATACGACGCCACGGGTGAAAGCCCGACGTCAGGCGGTCTACTGCCAGACTTCGTTCCCCTTCCTTCGATGGCGATGGAGCGACTTCCGCTTCGACAAAAAGATCCCGCTGTTTGCCATGTTCACTCGCTTTGCGTATCGGATTGGTATTCACAAAAATCGCTATCTTGTCGTCCAGCAGCAGTGGCTTAGAGAAGGCTTCAGCCAGATGTTTGGGCTTCCCGAAGATCGGTTCATCGTAGCACCTCCGCAGCGAGAGACCCTTCCACCCCAAGCGCCAGAAGAGGGAAGTGCAGGACGTCCCTTTACCTTCCTTTACGCAGCTACAGCGGATGTCCATAAGAACTTTGAGCTCCTCTGCGAAGCTGCTCAGCGTCTAGAGAGCAAGATCGGTAAGGATGCCTTCCGTGTAATCCTGACGATCGATGGCTCTGAGAATAAGTATGCCTCTTGGCTTCGTAAGACTTGGGGGCATGTCTCGAGCCTAGACTTCTCGGGTTTCATGACTAAGGAGCGCCTTCAGGCCACCTATGCGAGCACGGACTGCCTCGTCTTCCCTTCTCGCATCGAGACTTGGGGCTTGCCGATCTCGGAGTTCCTACCCTATGACCGGCCGATGCTCCTCTCTGATCTCCCCTTTGCTCACGAGACAGCAGCGGGTGCTCGTGAAGTAGGGTTCTTTGATTCCACCTCTGCCGATTCGCTTGCCCAGGCGATGGAGCGTGTCCTCTCGGGGGATCATAAGGGGCTGGCACCTGTCCATCCTCGCCCCCTACAGCAGCCCAAGGCAAGCTCTTGGGTCGAGCTCTTCGAGCTCCTTCTCTCCGAGGATTGAAGCAGCTTCTCTAGCTGACGAGATCCCTCGTCTTAGTCCCCCATGCATGGGGTGGAGAGCAGACCCATTCATGGGTCGCTCCAGGACCCCATGAATGGGTCCCCCGTGGTACCCATGTATGGGTTCTTTTTCTGATGATGACAAAGGCTTCACGCCCTCATCCTTCCCGAAGCTCTTGAACCAAGGTGGAGAAGTATGGAGCGGATCACTTGAGCGAGTATCTTACACGTTCTTCGAGGTGTAGTGATTAGCAAGGCTTTCTTCCGGCCCCACACCTGCATGCTCGTATATATGGCACAACATGATGAAGGTATTACAACTTGGTAAGTTCTATCCCATCAAGGGTGGGGTAGAGAAGGTCATGGAGATTTTCACCGAGGGCTTAGCCGAACGAGGCTTCCCCTCCGATATGCTCTGTGTCTCTCGGAATGGCAATACAGAGAATGTCATCCTCTCCGAGCATGCGCGTGTCCTGCGTACCCAGAAGTTGGCTGAGATCGCTGCTACGATGATCTCTCCTCAGCTCATCTGGCGTCTGCGCTGTATCCGCCGTAAGTATGACATCATCCACGTGCACCATCCTGACCCGATGGCAGCCTTGGCTCTGTTCTTCTCAGGCTATAAGGGGAAGGTGGTCCTACATTGGCATAGCGATATCCTCAAGCAGAAGTTCCTCCTCCGTTTCTTCAAGCCTCTTCAGAGCTGGTTGATACGGCGTGCGGATCTAATCCTTGGGACTACACCTGTCTATGTAGAGGAGTCACCTTTTCTCAAGGATGTGCAGCACAAGACTTCCTTCCTGCCCATTGGTGTAGATCCTTATCCCTGGCTCTCTGATGAGATCAAGGATATCCGTGCTCAGTATCCTGGGAAGAAGATCATCTTCAGCATGGGGCGCCTCGTCTCTTACAAGGGCTATGAGTATCTCATCTCCGCAATGACTCATCTGCCCGAAGAATATGTCCTCTTGATCGGTAGTGATGGACCGCTCAAGGAGCAACTGCAGCAACAGATCGAAGAGCTTGGACTGAAGGATCGAGTGACCCTACTTGGTGGGCTCAAGGAGGAGAAGAAGCAGGCTTACTTCGGGGCTTGTGATGTCTTCTGTCTCAGCTCGGTCATGAAGACTGAAGCCTATGCGATCGTGCTCGTCGAAGCGATGTCGCTTGGACGTCCTGTGGTCGCTACTAAGATCCCAGAGTCTGGGGTCTCTTGGGTCAATGCCCATGAGGTGTCGGGACTCAATGTGCCGGTGCGTGATCCCGAAGCTTTAGCCGAGGCTATTCATAAGATCTGTGGAGATCCTGATCTGTGGAAGCGCTATAGCCAGGGGGCTCGACAGCGCTATGATGACACCTTCACTAAGGACGAGATGATCAACAACTTGATCGAGGCTTATACCCAATTACTCAATAACAATTAAAGTTCTATGAATGCATTCGAACGCGTAATTAAGAGAGCATGTGACTTCATCTTTGCTCTTATCGCCCTCCTTATCTTCTGGCCTGTGATGGTGATCATCGCTATCCTGATCAAGAGAGAAGATCCATCGGGAGATGTCATCTTCCGTCAAGTCCGCATAGGCTACAAGGGGAAGCCCTTCACCCTCTATAAGTTCCGCTCCATGCGAATGGATGCAGAGAAGGACAATCGTCCTCAGCTCTATAGTGATGGTGATAGTCGTCTGACGCGTGTCGGAGCATTCATCCGTGCTCACCACCTGGATGAGTTCCCACAGCTGTGGAATGTGCTTAAGGGAGAGATGTCGTTCGTGGGACCTCGCCCTGAGCGCCAGTTCTTCATCGATCAGATCATGGAGCGTAACCCCGACTATGTACGCCTCTATGCCGTACGTCCAGGACTCTTCTCCTACGCCACCCTGTACAATGGCTATACAGACACGATCGAGAAGATGCTTGAGCGGCTCCGTATGGACCTGGAGTATCTTGACAACTACTCGCTCTTTACCGACGTCAAGATTATCACCCTTACGGCTATTTCCATTATATTTGGTAAGAAATTCTAAGCATAAATACTTTTCACGATAATGACCAAGAGATTACTTCGGATATGGGGGGGGGCTATGATGACCCTCGCACTCCTAACCCTCGCATCGTGTGACTCGGCTAAGCGTACGAACTACCTCCAGGATATCGAGGTAGCTAAGGCTTACGGCGTCAAGCATGATGTAGGGATCGTCGTCCAGAAGGGCGATAAGCTTCGTATCATAGTGTCTAGCCTCGCTTCTCCCGAGCTGTCTCTACCCTTCAACTCTAGGCTCGCAGCTCCTCAGAGCACCGCCACGAGTGTACGTGCCGAAGCGCTCCTGAAGAATGGCCCCACGGTGGCTCCCGTCGATACCCTCAACTCTTACCTCGTTGATGCCGATGGCCAGATCCAGTTCCCTATCCTCGGTAATGTCTCCGTCGTGGGACTGAGCCTAGAGCAGGTAAGCGAGCACATTAGAAATCTCCTCGTCGGAGGCAACTACCTCAAGGACGCCCATGTCGTGACGAGCTTCGATAACCTGCGAGTTTACCTCCTTGGTGCCTTCGAAGTCAATCGTACGCTCTCTGGAAGTCAAGCTCAGCTCTTAGACCGAGGATCCTTCCATCTCGACAATGCACAGACGAATATCTTAGAATTACTGTCTCGAGCTGGAGGCTTATCTGATCAGGCTGACTACTCTAGGCTGAGTGTCATCCGACGTGTCGGTCGTGAGTACGTCTACTACCGCTTAGATATGCGCTCGAAGAGTATCTTTGATTCTCCAGCCTTCTACCTCCAGCAGAATGATATTATCTATGCTGAGTACAAGTATCGTACTCGAGATACTGATCAGAAGGTCAGCATGGCTCTTGGCTATGTTTCGACAGCCGCTTCTGCTATCCTCTCTGCCCTAGCTATTATTTCGGTCCTCAAGCGATAGATGCCTCATTATGCCTGAACAGCAAATAACTAATCGACCGAGTGACAAGGGTGCAGACCTAAACCTCGTCGATATCTTCATGTACCTCTATCGGTACAAGTTCCTCTACATCCTCTGTGTGGGGATCGTCGTTGCCCTAGCCCTCTACCGCAATGCACGTCAGCCATTCGTCTACGAAGGGGAAGTTAAGATCTTCATCCGTGATGCCTCGCAGCGTACGATGGTAGATGACAATATGCTCCGCTACATGCGTAGCTCGCGCCTCAATGTCTCCAACGAGCGTATTCAGCTTTCTTCTCGTCGGGTCATGCAGCGTACGGTCAGACTCTCGGGAGCCAATGTCTTCTACAATGTCAAGAGTGGATTACGCACACTGGAGCTCTATGATGAAGCTCCGTTTAAGGTGACTTTCTTGGATACGCTGGATGTCGCTAATACTTTCCGTGTGTCTTATCAAGATGCTAGCCATGTCTCGATTAAGCTCGGTAAGGACGGACGGACACAGGTGATCCCTGTAGGAGAGCCTATCCGCATCGGAGAGACTCGCTTCATCGTAGAAGCAAGGAAGAGCTTTAATGCTCCTTGGGCTTATTCGGAGATCCAGGTGAGTCGTATCCCCTTTGTTGATGCAGTGCGCTTCTACCAGCACTCAGTCGTTATAACCCAGCCTGAGGCGCAGACATCTACGCTCACTCTGACCCTCCGAGATAAGACGCTGAAGAGAGCACTTGATATCCTCTCTGCTCAGGTGATGGCCTACAATCAGGAGGAGGTAGAGATGCGTAATCAGATCTCTAAGAATACGGCAGAGTTCGTCAACGAACGTCTGGAAGATCTAAGTCGAGAGCTAGGGCTTGTCGAGCAGGATATGGTACGCTTCTCGGCTCGCACTAAGACCATTGACTTTACCTCCAAGGTTGGTAGCTATAGCGCTCGTTCCCTTGAGGAGGAAGATGCTTCCATCAAGATCGAGAAGCAGCTCAAGCTTGTCTCCTACATGCTCTCGCAGCTGAATAGCCCGAGCAAGCGCAACGAGCTCATGCCTCTGAATATCGCTATGCCCGACCCCGAGCTAGATGGCTACATCATGCAGTACAACCAGCTGAAGTTCCAGCGGGACAAGCTTGTCGAAAGCTCTGGTGGCAGTACGCAGAATCCCGTCATCGCTGAGTATGATGCTACGCTGGATCAACTTCGCAAGGGAGCAATTGAGATCCTGAACCAGCAGGCAAGCGCCCTAAGAGCTCGCCTCAAGAGTGTCGAGCGAGATCAGTCTGCCCTCTTCTCTAAGCTCCCAGGAGTGACCGAGGAAGGCCGTACCAAGGCTGACATTGATCGTCGCCTGGCTATCCAGGAAGGTCTCTACACCGAGCTCCTGAGCAAGCGTGAAGAGTATGCTCTGCGTCAGTCTATGACCCAGGATAGTGCCTATATCCTGGATATGAATGATGCGCCTAACACGCCCCCTGTCAGCCCCAATACACTCCGAACGATCGTCCTCGCCTTCTTGCTAGGGCTAGCCCTTCCTACGATCTTCTTGATCGTACGTCTCCTGACGGATAATAAGGTGCGTACCCGCAAGGACATCCTGGATCGCCTCACCATTCCTTTCCTCGGGGATATCCCGAAGGAAGAGCGTGCAAAGTCTGGTCATACTCGTGGTGTACGTGAGCAGGGCGCTGATGAGACGTCAGAAGCCTTCCGCGTCCTACGTGAGAATATGCGCTTCATGATCGGATCAGCAGCAGGGAAGACGAAGAAGATCATCTTCACCTCCTTTGGAGAATCAGCAGGTAAGTCCTACGTCTCCTACAACCTGGCTAAGACGCTTACTTTCTCTGGTCACCGCGTGGTACTTGTCGACTTAGACCTGCGTAAGGGGACACTCTCCCATCGAGCTGGTATCATCGGTAAGGGGGTCACCGAGTATCTCTCCGATCCGACGATACAGGTTGATCAGATCATTCGCAAGGATCCCAATGCTCCTAAGCTCTCTGTCATCGCTTCTGGAGCAGTACCTCCCAATCCTGCGGAGCTCCTCCTGGGCGAGCGTCTCGACGAGCTGGCAGATAAGCTCAGCGAACAGTTTGACTTCGTAGTCTTTGACAACGTGCCCTTCGGTAGTGTCGCTGATGCTGCTATCGCCAATCGTGTAGCAGACCTCACGATCTTCATCCTTCGTGCTGCTAAGCTCGACCGCCGTGCGCTCCCTGAGCTTCAGCGCTTGTACGACGATCATATTCTGACGAATATGGCCATCGTCCTCAACGGTGCTACCGAGAGCGGACACGGCTATGGCTATGGTTATGGCTACGGCTATGGCTATGGTTATGGCTATGGTTACGGGAACAAGAAGAAGAAAAAGACCTTGCTCCAGCGCCTAGGCATCCGCCGTTAAGTTTACTGAAGAGATACACTCCTCTATCGACTGGAGGGGTGTATCTCTTTCTCCTTTATAGCCTTACGAAGGCCTGAGGCTTCGTCCATCTCGTGGGCAGAGGTGTCGTCTTCCCAACGTAGACGCCCAGTCTGCCTCAGAGATAGTAGTGTAGTCCCTTCAGGATCGAAGCTTCGTCTGTCTTGGCGATGAAGGTGCCGTCTACTAAAGGTCGACGTATCTTCCTGCTTGGGGCTATAAGTTCATTCTGATCAGGATCAAAGCATCCTTCATTACAGTTAGAAGCGCCATGGCTAACCCGCTTTACTCTTCCCCTGCTCTCAGCTACGACGTCGCTCTCTTTCCCTGCATAGTGCTTGGGGGAGGGGTGAACTCGTCTTGCTACGAGATAAGAAGGCGTGAGGCGTCTAGCCCGCTATAAATGCTATGAGTTCCACCCGACCACTGCTCTCGGTACTCGTCCCCGTCTACAACGTCGCTCCCTATCTCGAGCAATGTCTAGACTCGATACTGAGCCAGCCCTATTCCTGTCTAGAGGTGCTCGTCATCGACGACGGCTCTACAGATGGGAGCGGAGCCCTATGCGATCGCTATGCGGAGCGGGACCAGCGCATCCGAGTCGTCCATCAGGCTAATGCTGGGCTCTCAGCAGCACGCAATGCAGCGATGGACCTGATGCAAGGGGAGTTCTTTACCTGTGTCGATTCGGACGACTGGCTGACGGAAGATGCCTTCTCTACCCCTATGTCCTATCTCGGGGCGAACCCCCTCGTTGACGTCCTTGAGCTAGGCTATGTCGAGGTGAACTGTCGGACGGGTGAGGAGCGTCCCGTCCTTGATCAAGGGGCTGAATTTACCTCGGAGGAAGCCCTCCGACACCTCGCTGACCTCTCCGGAGTCACAGGCATGGCTTGGGGGAAGATCTACCGCACCGAGACGATGGGCAGACTTCGCTTCCCTGTAGGGAGGCCTTACGAGGATACGCCCTTTGTCTTCGAAGCTCTAGCTCGGGCACACCGCTATCGCTACCTCTCTTGGCTCGGCTATCACTATCGGATAGCACGCTCGGGGAGCATCACGGAGAGCTATGACGGGCGCATCGTTTACCTCTTTGAGAACCTCCTAGATCTACGGCCTACGATCGAGGCGCTACAGGCGGACTACCTCCCCCTGCTCCATGAGACCCTCTATCGTCGGCTACTCATCTTCTCGCTCTGGGCCATGCGTCATGCGCAGACGGCTCCAGGGCTACTACCCCTCCTTCTCCCCTACACGAAGCGCTTGCGTAGCCTTAGTTACCCTAAGGGCTCTCAAGCTGACTGCCTTCGTCGTAGGCTTTTCCTCTCCTTCCCTCGCCTCTTTCTCTCCATCAAGCGATGCACTGGGCATCGCCCCTAAAGAGACTCATATACTGTATGGACCAGCAACTGACTTATTGTATTGCTCAGGAGTATATCCGATTGATTACCCCTTCGGCAGAGGCTACACGAGCTATACTGCCGAACTATGAGCCTTTCCATGTAGACGCCCTCCCCGAAGGAGCGTCGCTACTCTTCACCTTTACGGGGGGAGTCGACCTCTCCGCCCTGCCTCGCAAGGCCCTCTTAGAGGATAAGCTCTTCGACGGGGTACGAGCCTCTATCTACCATACCTCTGAGTCTCGCCTCCTGCTGGAGCTATCGACTCAGGAGCGCACGCACACGATGGTTATCGATCGAGATTGGCAGGAAGTCCAGTCCGACGTCCTGATGGATGATCCTTCGGACTTCTTCTTCATCAACCGCCTGGTCATGATCGTCTACGGAGTGGCGATAGCCCCGCATCATATGCTGAAGATCCACGCTTCTGTGACGGAGCTAGAAGGCAATGCCCTCCTCTTCCTCGGTACCAGCGGTACGGGCAAGAGCACGCACAGCCGACTCTGGCGCAAGTTCGTCCCCGGGGCAACACTCCTCAATGACGACGAGCCGATCCTGCGTATCATGGAGGATGGCGAAGTGCGTGTCTTCGGATGCCCATGGAGCGGAAGTACTCCCTGCTACCGTAATGCCTCCGCTCACGTCACTGCTCTTGTTCACCTCCGACAGAGCCCAGAGAATAAGCTGACGAAGCTCCGTGGACGGGATAGCTTCGACTCGCTCTACTCCTCGACGGCCTTCCTGCATTCGGACAAGAAGCGCCACCTGGCTACCTTCGACACGGTAGCGGATGTGCTGGAGCAGATCCCCGTCTACCGCCTGGATTGCCGTCCTGACGAAGAGGCCGTCCAGCTATCTCGCACGCTACTGCCCTAAGACGTGTCGATGACTGGAGGAATGGGCCTAACAGCTCTGCAGAAGCAGAAGAAGATCCAGAGCGAACTCTTCTTCGCCGAGGTCCTGGATAGGATAGCGGCGGGGAAGCATCCTCGCCTCTTGCCTCGTGGCTCGAGTATGCGTCCTTTCATCCGAGGGGACAAGGATAAGATCGTGCTCTCTCAGCTGACAGAGGCTTCCTATGCAGTGGGTCGTATCGTCCTGGTGCACCTAGATCGAGGCTACCTCATCCACCGCATCACTCGCGTCGACGGCCCTGTCTACACGCTCCGAGGAGACGGTAATCCCTACCAGCGGGAGCAGTGCACACGGGATCAGATCCTAGCGGAAGTGACCGTGGTCATCCGAGGCAAACGGGAGATCCTCCTTGGAAGTAAGCTCTGGAAGCGCTACGAGCGCTTCTGGCCGGCTAACGATACCCTCCGTCGCCTCTGCCTAGCCCTCTATCGGCGGACGCTCTACCGCTGGGGACTTTAGGGTAGAAGGCCTTCGAGGTTTCTATCGCTACTGTTACCTCTAAGGAGGCGCTACTGCTACCTCCGAGCAAGCGCTAGTTGTGCCTCCCTCGTCGAATTAGGGCAATGGCTCGTAGCCTGCCCTTCGGCTTCTTCCCCCGCTTCACTACAGCTACCTGCAGAGCCCGAAGGGCTGCAGGTAGCTTTTTTTAGTGCCGACATCACGGGACTACTTCCTTTTGTGTGGGCTCATCTCTAGTCTTAGTTCCTTGTGGCTTCTTCGGTAGACAGCGTTCCTTTACCTTGCTCCATGCTTAGTCTTGAGCCTACTTCTTCTCACCCTATTCCTGCGGAGAGGGTGAGCTCGACAAAGGAGAGATTCCCCCAAGATCTTAGGCAAAATGAATATCTTTGCTCATGCTCGTAAAGGCAATTTCTCCTTGCTCCATGCACAGAGAAGGCCTCGAGAAATTTCCTCTATCGACGACGATTCATCCCCCTCTGCTCCATGTATCGCTACATCTATCTCCTGCTCCTCATCGCTCTTGGCGGTGGTACGGCCTCCGCACAGCAGAGCTTCTCAGCTCCTGGTGGCTTCACTATTGCTATCGGGGATAGCATACAGTTTGGACTTCCCGCTCCTGGTGAGAGCTATGCCTCTGTCTTCAATCGTCTCTCTCAGGAGCGAGTGGAGCTACCACCTCGCTTCAAGGAGGCGCTCCCCTTCAGCCGAGCCAAGGTAGAGGGCTATAAGATCTTCGCTAGCGAGTCTACGAGCGCCAAGCTGGATACCTTCCTCATCCTTCGGCATCCTCGCTTCCCCGATGACTCGCTCTTCCTCGATCTTGGATGGGCTGTCTCTTCGGGCGAAGTGTTGGTGTCCGATCCCACGCACACGCCTCTCTTCCCTGAGGCCAAAGAGCTCACTCCCGACCTCTACGTGCCTGCCCTCCTTCGTGCGGGCTACCTTGCTCCTGGGGAGATAGCCAAGGAGCTCTATCTCAACTTCATTTCTACGATCAGAGAGGATACCTTAGCATCTGACTCCCCCGAGTATCAGCAGTTCGTCGCCCGGGCTACGGCTGAGCTCCAGCGGAAGACAGAGGCTTTCGACCTCGGGCAGGTGTACTACATGAGCAAGGATGTCACTTGCTCTGGCTATAGCGCTAAACGGGGTGGTTATCCTGTGGAAGACTTGTTCGTGGGTGGCTTCTCTGGGGCTTCGCCTCGTCACCCAGGGACGCTCTTCCCTGCAAATGTGCAGGTCAAGGGGGATGTGCCCTTTGTTGCCGTTCCTGCCGAGCGAGCTCGGCGCTATGAGCAGCGCTCCTCGCGTGTCGGGAGCGATATCCACTTCTTCTCGGGACGGGTCTACTTCGTCATACTCCCCGCCTCGAAGCCTCCTCGTCCAGAGGCTGCGCACTTGCTCCCGACGATCAAGATCAGGTGTCGAGGCTTGGATCTCTACGAGTTCGCCCACTGCGAGTACTACCATCTGGGGTCGGGTCATGCCATCATTCCCCTGAAGTAGCCTACTCTTCTCCCCCCTCTTTATTTATCTACTCTTCTCACCTCTCACACCTATTATCCTCATGCCCCAGCGCCTCTTTCTCCTCGATGCTTACGCCCTCATCTACCGAGCCTACTATGCCTTTATTAAGTCCCCACGGATCGATACCAAAGGGCGTAATACCAGCGCTGTTTTCGGCTTCGTGCTTATGCTTGAAGATCTGCTGGGGAAGGAGAACCCCGACGAGATCGCCGTCGTCTTCGACCCTCCTGGGGGGACATTTAGGCATCGGGAATACCCTGAGTACAAGGCCCAGCGTGAAGAGACGCCCGAGGGGATACGCATAGCCGTACCGCTCATCCGGGAGCTCCTTCGTGCCTACCGCATCCCCGCCGTTGAAGTCCCAGACTACGAGGCGGATGACGTCATCGGTACGCTCAGCGTGCACGCTGCCGAGGCAGGCCGTGAGGTCTACATGGTCACCCCGGATAAGGACTACGGCCAGCTAGTGACCGAGCAGGTGCGCATGTACCGCCCGATGCAGGGTGGAGGCTACGAAGTCTGGGGGCCGGAAGAGATTAAGGAGAAGTTCGGGCTCCAGTCACCCCACCAAGTCATTGACTACCTTGCCCTCCTCGGAGATAAGGTGGACAACATCCCCGGCTGTAAGGGTATCGGGGAGAAGGGAGCGCAGAAGCTCCTCGACGAATATGGTAGCATCGATAGCCTGCTAGAGCACGCCTCCGAGATCAAGGGTGCTACAGGCAAGAAGATCCAAGAGGGGGCAGAGGCTATTCGCCTGTCCTATTATCTGGCTACGATCCGCAGGGACGTCCCGCTAGACTATACCCCAGGGGCGTTTGCCCAAGCACCTAAGGACGAGGAGGCCGTGCGTAGGCTCTTCGAGGATCTGGAGTTCCGCACGCTCCTCTCCCGTGTCTTAGGGCCAGCCCGTCCTGCGACCCCTAAGCCTCAGCCCGAACCTATGGGGGATCTTTTCGCCCAGCTCGAGGAGCGGGAGGAGGTCGAGACCCCTGACGTCTCCACCCTTCCAAAACTATCGATCGAAGTGCTCGATCGCTCTTCCCTCCCCGCCTTCGTCGCCCGTGCTCTAGAGGCGAAGACCCTAGCGCTTGACACCGAGACCACGGGCATCGACCCCCTGACCGCTGGGCTCGTCGCCATCACCTTTGCCCTAGATGCCGAGAAGACCTACTACCTCGACGTGCCTGCCGACGCCGAGGAGGCTCGCTCCCTCCTGCAGGAGCTCCGCCCTCTCTTCGCCCGTGAGGGTCTCCTCAAGGTAGGCCAGAATCTGAAGTACGACCTGCAGGTGCTCCGCTCCTACGGAGTCGAGGTCGCAGGGCCCTTCTTCGACACGATGATCGCCCACTACCTCCTCTATCCAGACATGCGTCACGGGCTTGATGAGTTGGCGGAGAAGTTCCTAGGCTATCGGATGATGCCCTTCGAGGAAATGATCGCTCCACAGACGACTAAGTCCTTCGACTTGAGACTGGTCGAGCCGGAGCGCCTACAGTTCTACGCTGCCGAGGACACCCACATCACCTACCTCCTCTATGAGTACTTCTCGGCACGGATGGAGAAGGCGGGACTCACGAAGCTCTTCGAGGAGATCGAGATGCCTTTGATGCTTGTGCTCCTTGGGATGGAGCGGGAGGGCGTGCGCCTGGACAAAGCGTGTCTTGCCCGTCAGGCCAAGGAGCTACAGGAGGCCCTTGCCCTTCTCGAGGAAGAGATCAACACCCTCATCGGGCATCCGATCAATATCAACAGCAGTAGGCAGGTAGGCGAAGTGCTCTTCGACGAGCTCCAGATCGTCGACAAGCCCAAGAAGACTAAGACCGGAGGCTACACGACAAGCGAAGAGGTGCTGGAGAAGCTTCGGGACAAGCATCCCGTCGTCGGGAAGATCCTCGACTACCGAGGGGTGAAGAAGCTCCTCAGCACCTATGTCGAGTCCCTGCCCGAACTGGTCTATCCCGATGGCAAGATCCACACCACCTTCAATCAGACCATCGCTGCTACCGGTCGCCTCTCCAGCAGTAATCCCAACATCCAGAACATCCCCATCCGCACCCCCGAAGGCCGTGCTATCCGTGAGGCCTTCATACCGGACGAAGGCTGTACCTTCCTCAGTGCTGACTATTCGCAGATCGAGCTTCGTCTGATGGCGCACTTCAGCCAAGACCCTGCCCTCATCGAGGCTTTCCGTGCGGGACAAGACGTGCATCAGGCTACGGCTGCCAAGATCTACGGCATCCCGCTTGAAGAGGTGTCACCCGACATGCGCCGTCGGGCCAAGACCGCCAACTTCGGTATTATCTACGGGATCTCTGCCTTTGGGCTCAGCGAACGGCTCTCTATCCCCCGCAAGGAAGCCAAAGAGCTTATCGACGGCTACTTTGCCTCGTACCCTGGGGTGGCTCGCTACATGACGGAGGTCGTCGAGACCGCTAAGAAGCAGGGCTACGTGACGACGCTCCTCGACCGCCGTCGCCTCCTGCCCGACATCAATAGCGCCAATGCCGTCGTCCGTGGCTATGCCGAGCGCAATGCCATCAACGCCCCTCTGCAAGGCTCCGCCGCCGACCTCATCAAGATCGCTATGATTCGCCTAGACGAAGCGATCCGTCAGCGGGGTCTCCGTAGTCGCATGATCCTGCAGGTGCACGATGAACTGAACTTCAACGTCCCCTTCGCCGAACTCGAAGAGATGACCGAGCTGGTACGCACGACGATGGAGTCGATCTACCCGTCGCTCCTCGTTCCCCTCGAGGTAAGCATCGGCCACGGCCCCACGTGGCTCGCTGCCCACTAGCCCCGTCGCCTCCTCCCCGCCCAAGCTGGTGTTCCCACCCCCTCCCAGCGGGCTCTAGCGTCCCCGTCCCCTCAGCACAATAACGATAGCCCCCGTAGCGAAAGCCTCCCTTCACTACGGGGGCTTCTCTCTTTCCTCCGCTTTCCCTCTCCTCGCCCTGCCTTCGTTGTCTCTCCCGAGGCACCAGTAGCGCCTCTCGAGAGGCGCTACTGCTACCTCCTATGAGGCGCTATTGGTGCTCCTACGGTGTTGCTACTGGTGCTTCTAAGGTGTCGCTACTACTGCCTCTTTTGCTTTCCCTCTTCTCCTCCTCCCGAGGCAAGAAGCCTCCTGCAAATAAGGCACTTCTCCTGCTTTATCCCCCTCCTGCTAACTAAGTCAAAGCCCCATACGAAAGCACTTGCCAGCACGTCCCGAAACCGCTACCTTTGCTCTGATACTAGCCCCTCATTCATTACCGCCCTAATACATCTTCCTAGCTATGAGTCGCACCTGGACTTCATTCTTAGCATGGGTAGAAGACATGCACCAAGCGTGGACAAGGCATATCTTCATCATTTCCATCGTAGCCGTAGCCTTCGGCATGCTCCAGAAGCCCCTCTTGTCGCTACTCAGCTTCATCGAGTCGACTTGCTTAGCCTATCTATCGCCAGATTGGTTCGGTGGATTAGTTCTCCTCCTTGTCGGCTGCCTGCTTAAGCGGGAACGGGATTATCGGAAGATCTATGTCCCTCGCCCTGTCTCCTTGTGGCTCATTCTCTCGCTCGGGATTTATCTTTACTATAGGCATTGGGAAGGCTCTTTCTCGTTTTGGCCAATCCCTTACTTTAGGAAGCTGGCTTGGTCGGATCTCTTGCTTATACCTTGGGGCGGGGCTGTAGCTATTACCCTCCGATCAAGGTCGAAGGAAGATCGTTTCTTCCTTGGCTTAGTCCTGCTGATCCTTTGTGTCATTCTTTATTTCGTACCTCAAGCACAAGGGAGCTCTTCCTTCGTATGGTCTCTCCTGAGCTTTAGTATGGCTGTGAGTTCTAGCCTGCTTGCCTACTTCATCCTATGTCGATGGGGCTACAGATTACAGCCTAAGTGTAAAAAGGAAGCTTCAAGTATGTCGGAAATAAGCTCACAGTCTGTTGATCCTGATGATGCAATAGTAAGTAAGGATGAGGATTGGTTAGATTTCTCTGATCAGGTTAATATCTTGGAGTCGAATCTATATGACTTAGACTTGACCAAGAGCTCTTTGACTATAGGAGTTATTGCTTCTTGGGGTAGGGGAAAGAGTTCTTTTGTAAACCTCTTGAAGGAACGACTGGAGAAGGATAGGGGGATTATCATTACCTTCAACCCTCGTGGATCAAAGTTAGTCTCCTCAATTCAAGAAGACTTCTTTGATACCTTTGCTAAGGAGTTATCTCGTCACTACTTGGGTTTTGCTCTTTTACTTGCTCGGTATACTAAACATATAGGACTGCTGAATCAATATGCATGGACCCGTCCTCTAGGTTCGCTCCTCACTCTACTTCTGCCAGGGAAAGAACAGGAGGCGGTCAATCGTACCCTTAGAGAACTGGGTCGGCGAGTATATGTGGTAATCGATGACTTGGATCGTCTTTCAGGAGAAGAGGTGTTAGAAGTTCTTAAGCTCATTGATCGTAATGCCTCTTTTTCTAATACGGTCTTCATCACAGCATATGACAAAGTCTATATAAACAATGTGTTAAGAATACACCTAGACCATGGGCTTAATCACTGCTTTGTTGATAAATACATCTCTTGGGAGATCCCCTTATTAGAGCCGGATAAGGAACGCTTAAAGCAACTTATGTGGGTGATCTTATCAAGGAGGATAAGACCTTATAATTTTGCGCTTCAGGATAATATTGAGAAGGGCTGGAATAAGGTCGCAGATGTAGTTGTAGAATCCGTGAACTCGGTACGAGATTTTAAACGGTATCTCAACCTGATGGTTCCTCGCTATAACGAAGTGATTGAATGGGTGGATTGTAAAGACTACTTCTTGTTATATTTGCTTTGTTATAAGGATTTAGATGTCTATATATCCCTGTATTCAGGCCGTCTTTTACAGTTGGAGGCTACTACTATGACTTACGTTCTTTCCCCAAATTTTGAGAGGGAACTGAGGACGGTTTCTTGTTGGGAGTTGTCGAAAAGGATATTGGAGAGGTTATTCCCTTCAAGGGGAGATGAGGAGACGAAAGAGTTTTCTTGCTCTTCTCTGCGTAATAGGCATACGTTTAGTATCTACTTTAAGGCTGATAAGGCTAAGGGTGAAAGTCGCTATGCAGATGCCATATCAAGGATTGCATGCTGTTGGAATGAAGAAGATCCCCATGGATATATTGATCTCATGATTGAGGAACTTGGAATAGATCGAGTTGTGAATGTTTTTCTTTACCTAGTGAAATCTCCTTGTTATAGAATGGAGCATCGCAATATGACTATTAAGCTTATGGCATATGTAGCCTTTAGGGATGGCTTGCTCCGAGAGAGAAGAGTTCTACAAGAGGAACTTTTGAGGCTCATATCTTTGGAAAGATATGAGCATTATAAAGAGCTGGGAGTAGTCAAATATCTCTTTGAGTATAAAAAGATATTGGAGCCAGTGTTGGCCTTTTTGATTCAAGATCACCCCTTGCATATGTCTGATTTAATTGATAGGTTCGCTCTTAAGCAGGGAATATCCTCTCATGTCTGTCTCTATTCTATTGCTGAGATTTCGACGATATTGCTAGAGTGTCAGAAGAGTTACTACAGTTTGGTGAAGCCAAATAATAGTTGCTGGAAGCATATCAGGGGTTTTGTCTTCAAGGAGTACATGGTGGATAACTATCCAATGTATACAGGGTTGGCTGTCCGTAGACTTATTTCCTTAATCCAGGAGAATCCAGAGGAGTGCATGTGGTTAGTCTTATCTCGGGAGGATCTTAGGTCTAGTGGTGTCAGGTTTGAGCTTGCTTTTGATGAAGAGTTGCTTCAGTTACTAGCAAGGCAGCAATTTAAATTAAAGGAATGGCGAGCTTTACTAAGGGATTCTCAGCTTAACATAATAGTGGACTATGTGAGAAGTTATCTAGGAGGATATAGATATATTGGGTTCTTGCCTGATGAAGATGTGGATCTAGATAGCATCGACTATGTATATCGGGCGGTGTTAGCCGAAAAGGAACGGGATCGTCAGCAGGCTAGCTCCGAGGGGTAAGGCTATGGCGCTACGGCGGAGGAGGCGGGGCTTCCTCCTTCTTCTTGCTGGGGAAAAACAGTACCGGCCAGCTCGAAGATGCGGGCTGGCCGGTACTGTAGGAGAGCGGGGGCTTGTACGCCTTACATCTTCACCATGCCACTGAAGCCCATGAAGGCCATGGCAAGGAGACCCGCTGAGATCAGCGCAATGGGTATGCCCTTCATAGCGGGGGGCAGTTCGGTGCGACTGAGTTGCTCACGGATGCCAGCGAAGACTACTAGCGCTAGGGTGAAGCCTAAGGCAATAGAGATGGCGTAGACAATGCTCTCGAGGAGGTTGAAGTCCTTCTGGATGACTAGGATCGCTACCCCGAGGACACAGCAGTTCGTAGTGATCAGGGGAAGGAAGACCCCGAGGGCTTGGTAGAGAGCGGGTGATACCTTCTTGAGGATGATCTCTACCATTTGCACCAAGGCGGCGATGACGAGGATGAAGGTGATGGTCTGCATGTACTCCATCCCTAGCGGCTCTAGTACGAACTTCTGGAGAAGGAAGGTGCACATCGTCGAGAGTGCTAGGACAAAGGTCACCGCAGCGCCCATTCCCAGCGCCGTGTCTACCTTCTTAGATACGCCGAGGAAGGGACAGATACCGAGGAACTGCGAGAGTACAACGTTGTTGACGAAGACCGCAGCGACAAAGAGGAGGAGGTAATGTGTCATGGGAGGATTACTTCTTGCTGCTGAGCTTATTCTTGAGGGCGATGAGGTAGCCTAGCACGAGGAAGGCTCCAGGAGCGAGGACGAAGAGGAGTGCTCCGTATTCCTTGGGCAGGATCTGTAGCGTGAAGACGGCGCCACTGCCGAGGAGCTCACGGAGCAGGCCCAGCACCGTCAGGGAGAGGGTGAACCCGAGGCCAATACCCACGCCATCGAGGCACGAGTGGAGGACGCCCTGCTTGGCTGCTACGGCTTCGGCACGACCGAGCACGATACAGTTCACGACGATCAGAGGGATGAAGAGCCCTAGCGAAGCGTAGAGGCTAGGGACGAAGGCTTGCATGAGCATCTGCACGATCGTCACAAAGCCTGCGATGACGACGATGAAGCTAGGGATGCGGACAGCGTCGGGGACGAGGCTCTTGATCAGTGAGATGACGGTATTGGAGCAGATGAGGACGAACATCGTCGCCAAGCCCATCGCCATACCATTGAGCGCTGAGGTCGTCGTGGCGAGCGTAGGGCACATACCGAGGAGGAGCACGAAGGTAGGGTTCTCCGTCGTGATGCCATTGCGGATGATATCTAGCGGTTTCATAGGATCGAGGACTGAGGGTCGGGGGTTACTTCGATGCCGAGGAGTCGGCTGGCGCTACTGCTGGTGCTGGGCTGGGAGCTTTACCTACACTGCCTTCGAGGGAGGAGAAGGTGCGCCAAGCACGATTGACTGCGTCGAGGAAGGCACGGCTACTGATCGTGGCAGCGGTGATAGCGTCTACCTTCCCCCCGTCCTTAGAGACGGTGAGTGGGGCTTCCTTCTTCATGTCCAGCCCACGTACATCGCGGATGCCAGCGCCTTCGCTCTTCTCGTGGTACCACTCGGGTATGCGAGACCCGAGACCAGGGCTCTCGGAGTGCTGGAGGACGGAGAAGTCTACGAGCTGACCCGTAGCATCGAAGCCGACCATCACACGGATAAGCCCGCTGAAGCCCTTCTGCGTGTAGCTCTCGATGGCAAAGCCTACCAGAGCCCCGCCCTTCTTAGCAGGGTAGACGGTGAGGCTGTCTGTCTCGCCCTCGGGGAGGACGAGCATCTTTTCCTCGAAAGGGTTATTATCGAAGGCGGGAGCTACGGCACGGATAGCCTCTACCTTAGCCTTCATCTCTGCCTCGGCGATGGGAGCCGTCGTCACGTGGTTGACGACAGCGAGGATCCCCGAGACGAGGACGCATATCCCTCCGAGGGAGAGGAGCATGTTGGGGAGTGTCGAACTGAGCTTCTTCATACGGCTAACGTCCACCGAAGTGCTTCGGACGGATATACATGTTGATCAGAGGAGTGAAGCTATTCATGATGAGGATAGCGAAGGACATCCCTTCGGGGTAGCTACCGAAGAGACGGATGAGGATCGTCAGTAGACCGATCAGCGCGCCATAGAGGAGTTGGCCTTGGGCGCTCATGGGGCTCGTCACATAGTCCGTCGCCATGAAGATCGCCCCGAGCATCATACCACCTGTCAGCAGGTGGAAGAGGGGCGAGGGATAGAGCGCTGGGTCAATGAGGTGCATGAGCCCAGAGAAGGCGAAGGCCGTCCCTAGTACGGCTACGGGGATGTGCCACGTGATCACTCGGCGATAGAGCAGATACCCCAGCCCTAGGAGTAGTGCTAGCGCGCTGACTTCGCCCAGACTTCCGCCATGGATGCCGAAGAAGAGGTCCATGGACGAAGGGATCTGGTCCCAGCTCATGCCAGGAGCACCTGTCTGTATCCCCTTGGCAATGCCTAGCGGGGTAGCACTTGTGACAGCGTCGGTATAGCTCATGTACTGCCCAGGCTGAGGCCAGAGCGTCATCTGAGCGGGATAGGCGATGAGGAGGAAGACACGCCCCACGAGTGCGGGGTTGAAGATATTTCCTCCAAGCCCTCCGAAGCTCATCTTCCCTACACCGATCGCCACCACAGCGCCGATGAGGATGATCCACCAGGGGAGGCTTGAGGGAAGGTTCATCCCGAGGAGAAGCCCCGTAAGAATGGCGGATCCATCGCCTATGGACGTGGGTCGCTTGTAGAGATACTTGGTGATAGCCCATTCGGTGACGACGCAGCCCAGGACACTTACTAGGAGCACGACGAAGGCACCGAGCCCGAAGGTGAAGAGCGAGACTAAGCACGCAGGCGCTAGGGCGATGAGCACCGCATACATGTTGCGCTCTACGCTGTCACCGCTGTGGATATGGGGGGAGGGGGATATGATGAGACGATCCATGGGGATTAGCTTTTGCGGGCACGGATGATGGCGGAGACCTTCTGCTTGCCCGTACGGATGAAGTCAAGGAGAGGGCGGTTAGAAGGGCAGGTATAGCTACAGGAGCCACACTCGATGCAGTCCACGATATAGCCCTTCTCGGTGGCTTCCCAGTCGGCGTACTGGACATCCCGCATGAGGAAGGCGGGGTTAAGCCCCATAGGACAGACGGAGACGCACTTAGCACAGCGGATACAGTTGCGCATGGGGCGACGGATGGACTCTTCACGGGGCAGGATGAGGATGCCCGAGGTGCCCTTGGTCACGGGGACTTCTGTGCTCAGTAGCGCCTTACCCATCATGGGGCCACCGCCGATGATCTTACCCGTGTCTTCGGGTAGACCGCCTGAGGCTGTGATGAGATGCCCTATGGGAGTACCGATGCGAGCTCGGAAGTTCGAGGGAGTCTCTAGGTGCTTGCCCGTGACGGTAGTGATGCGCTCGACAAGCGGTTTCCTCTTCTGTACGGCTTCGTAGACAGCGAATACCGTCCCGACGTTTTGTACGACAGCTCCAGCGGAGATGGGTAGGGCACCGCTCTTGATTTGCTTGCGGAGGACAGCGTCGATGAGCTGTTTCTCCCCGCCCTGTGGGTACTGCACCTTCAGGGGAAGGACCTCTGTCCCCTCGTAGTCCATAGCGAGCTGGGAGAGGTAGAGGATAGCGTCCTTCTTGTTGTTTTCGATCCCAATGACGGCACGGCTTACCCCGAGGGCACGCTTGAGCATCTCTACACCGACGAGGATCTCTTCGCCCTTGCTAAGCATGAGGGCGTGGTCACTGGTGAGGTAAGGTTCGCACTCTACAGCGTTGACGATCAGGACCTCGGCCTTAGCCCCTGGGGGAGGGGAGAGCTTGACGTGGGTGGGGAAGGTCGCCCCTCCGAGCCCTACAATACCGGCGGCGGAGATGCGCTCGATGATCTCCCGTGGCTCTAGGCTACATGCCTTGACGAGATCAGGGGTGCGGTCGATGCCTTCTTCCCATTCTTCCTCCTCGGTCGATACGCTGACGACGATGGCCGGGCGCTTGTAGCCCCCGGCGTCGAAGAAGCTGTCGATCTTAGTGACCTTGCCGGTGACGGAGGAGTGGATGTTGGCGGAGATGAAGCCTCCAGTCTTAGCGATGACTGTACCGACTTTGACGAGGTCGCCCTTCTGCACGGTAGGGACGGCAGGAGCGCCGATGTGCTGGCCTATGGGGATGATGACCTCACGTGGTAGAGGGAGCTCTCTGATGGGTTGCTCTGCCGAAAGTTTGTTTTCGGGGGGATGGATACCACCGAGACGGAATGTACGTAGCATGTGTCGTAGGTGAGAGGTCTATAGGTTAGGCAGTAAGCGGTTCGGAGGGTGGTGTGGGAGTGGAAGGGGCTGTAGGCTCCTTCTCCTTCTTGGGGGCTTCTTCCTGAGGTTCCTTAGGCTTGGGGGGAGGGAAGCCTAGCTCATGGATGGCGTGGGTAGGACAGACGGGGACGCACTTACGGCAGAGACGACACTTGGTGTGATCGATGTAGGAGAGGTTGTCGGCGATGGTGATGGCTTCGAACTTACACTCCTTGAAGCAGAGGGAGCAACCGATACACGCATTGCTACAAGCCTTCTTAGCGACACCGCCCTTATCCTTGTTGACACAGCTGACGAAGATACGCCGGCCCTTAGGCCCCTTCTTACGTAGCTCGATGATGGTCTTAGGGCAAGCCTTGACACACGCCCCACAGGCCACGCATTTGTCCTCGAGGATGACGGGTAGTCGGGTCTCAGTGTCCATGTACATGGCGTCGAAGTTACACGAAAGGACGCAGTCAGCCATGCCGAGACAGCCCCAGCTACAGTCGGTGTCCCCCTTGTAGAGGGCTGAGGCGATGGCACAGCTACTAGCTCCGTCGTAGATGTTGGTGCGGGGTCGAGCTTCGCAGGTACCGTTGCATCGGACGACGGCTACCAGCGGGTCTTGCTTCTGAGCAGCGATGCCGAGGATCCCGCTGACCTTGTCCATGACGGGCGTACCACCTACGGGGCAGAAGAGCCCCTCGAGGGTCTCGCTCTTACAACAAGCGCCAGCGAAGGCGGCACAACCAGGGAAGCCACAGCCCCCGCAGTTCGCCTGGGGTAGGACATCTGCTACCTCTGCGATGCGAGGGTCTTCCTTGACCTCAAACTTCCGAGAGACGAAGTAGAGCAGGACTGCTCCTATCGCTCCGATAAGCGTCAAGACGATGATCGTGATATACATAGGGAAAGAGTGCTATTCGTGGTGAGGAGCTAGGGATTCGACCCGAAGGGTAAGGCGACGCCCTAGGCGCTGACGCTGTGAGTAGAGCAGGAGATAGTAGAGGGTAAGGACACCGAGTGCTAGAGCCACCGAGCCCCCTTCACTGAGCTGGAGCAGGGATTGCCCTAGGGCAACCGCCGCCACGAGGAGCAGGAGGGGTAGGACGAAGGCTAGGAGCACAGCCAAGCGACCTACGCTTGTCCGAGCTACTACTCGGACGGGCTCGCCGATGGAGAAGCTCCGTCCGTGCGTCTTCAGCTGTAGATAGCGATCCTTGCATTCGGTGCTGACACACCAGTCCCGGGCGTGGCACTGGCTACAGGCACTCTGTTGCTGGATCTGGACGGTGACTTCGCCGGGGGAGATAGCTGTGACGATCCCCGGACGCTGATCCGTCTCTTTAATAGTTCCGTTCATGTGGTGAAGTGCTAATGGGTGAGGGGCCGTAGTTATCGACCCAATATCATCGGTGCTCTTCTCGTGGCCGATCCGCCTAGGGAGCGGGGCTGAGAAGCTGTGGCACCGGAGCCATCTTATTCACATGAACAAATGTATATATTCAAAGAGAAAGACGCAAACCCTACGAATGTACGTTCACTCTCCTCCCGTAGCTAACCCTCTGATCCAAGCAGGGCTAGGGTGCAGGTAGTACCGTAGGGGTATGTAAAAAAGCCCTGCCCAGAGTGCTCCGACGAGTGCTCTGGGCAGGGCTAAATATTTTAGGAAGTCTTTAGGCTTCTACCTATTGACCGAGGAGGGTGACATCGGAAGCGACGAGCTGGCCCTTATCGTTGCGACTCAGATGGACCTCTACGAAGTCTCCGACGAGGAGGTCATTGAAGTTCACTCCGTTCAGACTCTTGTAGTGGAAGAAAGCGTTCTCCTTGACTCCGACGTCGATGAAGCCGAATCCTGCCTTGAGGGTATTGATCTGCCCCCGGATGAAGCCCGAGGGTAGTTCCTCGCCGAGGATGATGGTTGGCTTCTCTTCGGGCAGGTCTATGTGACCGATGACCTTGACTTCGGGTGCTTCGATCGAGTCCTGCACCGAGAGGGTGACCTCAGGCTCGGGGGCCTGGGCTAGACGGGGCTTGTCGTCCTCAGCGCTAGCCTTCTCCTCCTCGGCGGGGGGCAGTTCGTCATCCTTGAGACGATCCACACTGGCCGAGTCGATGGGGCGGGAGTGAGCGGTAGGCGCCTGGTAGGGACGACCCTTGACTTCACGGCTACGCTCTTCGGAGACGCCCTTGTTGACGAAGAGCCCATTGATGATGGGGTCGCTCCGGAAGGCACGGCTGTCGATCAGCTCGTTCATCATGATGGGGTAGGTCGCTTCCTCTAGGAGTTCGAAGGAAGTGTAGGTAGTCGTCGGCTCACGACGTGACTCACCCTCGTGCTCGAGGTCCCAGCCGAGGATCATCACACGGGTGCCTAGGGCATGGAGCTTGCGCACGAGTGGGATGTAGTCGCCATCTGCAGCGATGAGCACCACGACATCAAACTCGTGCTGTAGGGCACGCTCATAAGCTTCGAGGGCGAAGAGTACATCGACGCCCTTCTCCTTCTTCTTGTTCCCCTTGCCCGCACGAGACAGAGGTAGGTGGTGCATCGTCACGCCTTCGGCGTTGAGCACGTCATCGAAGAGACGCTCGTAGTAGAGCACGTCGCCCGAAGCACGAGCTGCCTCGGGAGCGGTGAGGCGACCACGGAAGTAGTGTGCATCGACGATCTTGCAGAGTTCGGGAGAAGTTCCCTCGAGTTGTGCAATTTGATATTTGAGGAAGCGATGCAGACCTCCTACGCTGAGGCGACTTTTTCGTTCGTGATACTGATAATAAAAAGTACTGACATGCCAGAAGTAGTTGCCGTCGTAGAATACCCCGACTCGGGTCAGGTGTGATTTTTTTTCTTTAAGCATAATTCAATCTAATTGTATAATTAACAAGCGAAAACCAGTCACTACAAAGTTACTTCTTTTCTTTTGGACTAGCACGCTCTGATGTATGATGGGCAGAGGTTTTTCCGATTAAATGTTCGCTATCGTCAGCAGGGGTTCGTCCGAGGCGAGCGGTCGGAGGTGATAGGACGATCTAATCGATGGATATATATGCTCGTTTCGGGTGGGTTTGTAGCTGTTTTTATGGTATTTATACTAGGTGATTTATCTTCTATCTTATTTTTATAGATATATACGATCTGTGTGACGAGGTTCGATGCTAGAGTCAGTCATCCTACCTTCTTCCTTTAGAGGGAGGACGGGGGCGGAGGTTTAATAGCTGTGCCGAAGTAGACCCTCGATGCTCGAGGGGGACGGAGCCCTTTGCGCTCCGTGCTGTGGGGGAGGCGTAGGGGCCAATTCGTTCGTAGTCGAGGCATGGGCCTCTGTCCTACTAACGCCCGAAGGGGGACAAGTAGTTCAGTACCCCTCAAAAGGGATCCACGGTAGGTCGTCTCTGCGACCTACCGTGGGTCGTCTTGGCGACCTACAGTAGGTTTTTTCGACGACCTACCGTAGGGTCCAAAATGGCCCCTTCGAAGTGCCCCGACGTGACCCCTCGAGAAGTCGCTCGGGAAGAGGGCTGTGGGCAGGTCGATACCTCTGGGCTTCTCCGACCGAATTTCCCCTGTATTTTGCTCCTCATCCGAATAGGTCAATTTCACCCCGAAGAATGCTTGGGGGCGAAACGAAAACAGCCAGAGCTTGGAGGGCTCTGGCTGTAGGCTCTGCAGGGGCTGGGCTCTGGATTTGTCGAGAGCACCGCTCCTCTATCATAATGGGACTATCGTGCCGTGCGCCTGACGACCTGCTACTCCTAGAGGGATAGACGCAGGGAGAGGATCAGCGAACGAGGACGCAGGTGATAGGTGCTCCAGTACTCCTCTAGTTGCTCCAGCCGACGGATGGAGTAGCTACGTATGTCGCTGAGGTTGTCGCCGTCGAGGACAAGTTCCACTTGTTTAGAAGGTCTGTAGTTTAGGCTTGCTCCGAGGAAGAGGAAGTCTCGCCGACCGAGGTAGGCACCGCTGTTGTGGCAGTGCTTGGCGTGGAGCTTAGCCTGCAGGCGAGCGGGCAGGAAGTCGAGGGTGAGCTGGAGGCGTTGATTCAGTTCGTTGCTTTGGAGTTCCCGCCCAGAGAGGTGGAACCAGAGTCCCTGCCAGCGGACGTCATACTCCAGGCGGTAGCCCTGGATAAGGTCTAGGCCTAGCGAACCCTGTAGACTGTAGCCTAGAGCTCGGTAGCTCATGAGATCCCCCTGGCGAAGTAGCTCCTGCTCGGCATGGGAGAGCGTAGCCGAGAGAGCCAGCTGCATCGTCTGCCAGTCGATGTCCTTACGGCCGTAGGCGGAGAGGGTGTAGCGCTCGCTGTGGTGGGGCATATAGCTAGCTTCGAGGAGGCTCTGCCCTTCGTCGTCGAGCGTCGTGCCGTAGGCGATGTCACTCCATGAGCGATGCCATCCTGCTCCGATGTGGGCGAAGATCCGACTGAAGAGATCTCTGTAGGAGAGCCGAGCATCAGCGCTCACGGTGTGGCTGTCGTGGAGGGTCGCTCGGTAGCGGGATAGGCTACGGTAGCTCTGCATCACGGTCGCAGAGAGGAGCTGACGCCAGGGTGTCTCGCTGGCGCTGTAGCTAGCGTTTGCCTGGAGACTATAGGTGTCGCTGGCCTTCCAGATGAGGGAGAGGGAGGGCTGGAGGTAGAGGCGAAGGCGCTGGGCATCATTGCTCTCTCCCTGGATCGGGGCATTGTCTAGAGCCGTGTAGCTGAGCGCTAGTGGAAGGGTGAGTGTACCCTGAAGAGCCCCGTGGCTGTAGCGTGCTACAGGGCCAAAGGCTAGGCGAGTATCTAGGTGGCTGAGCTTACCCTGAGTAGCCCGATGGATGTCGGGGTGGGAGAGCTGGGAGTGGAGGGTCGTATAGGTGGCGTCTAGGTGACCCGTAGCCGAGAGTGTCCAGCGTCGGGACTGGATCTTGCCTAGGAGTTCGAAGCGATTGACCGAGGAGTAGGAACTGATACCGAGGTCCTGCCGAGCCGTCTTGCTCCCCTCGAAGCTGAGGGCTTGTGGAGTGGAGGAGAGGCTGTTGGTAGAGCTCCATTCGAAGCCCGCTCCCCCAGCTGTACGGTGTACCCAGCGGGTGCGATTGGTCAGACGGAGCGATCGGTAGCGGAGCGTCTGTAGGCTCTGGAGCCTCTTGGAGCCTGCTCCCACGACGAGAGGACTTCGGATACTCGTGGAGTGGACCTCGCCATGCCCTTCGTCCCACGCTCCCGAGAGGAAGAAGGTGGAGCTGAAGAAGCTCAGCGTGCGGTTCTTCTCATAGTTCAGCTGGAGCTCTGCGGCGTGGCTCCGTGTGCGGTCGCTGATGTCTTCGGTGAGCTGTAGCTGAGCTCCCTCGGGGAGGAGGTAGGTGGTCTTGGCAAAGGAACTCCCGTGGGCCAGCTGATGGCGGTAGTGAAGGTTGTAGCTGAGACTTGCGCTGTCGGCAAGTCGGGTGAGCGTGCTGAGGTTAGCCCGATGGCGGTAGCCGAAGAGCCCGTTGCCCACAGGTGGTCGACCATGCACCACGAGGCCGAGCAGACGGACGTCCTCGCTGGTGAAGCCCCCGTAGTGCGCTACGGCATCGTCGAACTCCTGCCCGAGATTGTCACTGCTGTAGCGGAGGAGATGCTGTCGCTTCTTCCCGAAGTGCATGGCCTGAAGCGAGGCGTCCCACAGCGGGCCTGGAGCGTAGGCTCCTGCACCGAGGCGAAGTGCCTTGGACCAGATCCCCTTAGCTCGGTCCTTGAGCTTGAGGTTGATGGCTGCCTGCTGAGAGTCCTGTTGGTCCTCCAGGGCACGCACTGGCTGGTGGTGCTCCAGCACCTGTACGGTGGCGATGTCCTGCGCCCTGATCCCTTGGGTAGCGAGGCCGTAGCGTCCACGTAGTAGGTCAAGGCCCTCGATGTAGAAGCGGTTGATGGGGAGGCCTTGGTACTTGATGACCTTGTTGTCCTCGATCGTGATGCCGGGGAGGCGCTGCAGCACGTCCCCTATGGTGCGATCCTGCTGTAGGGTGTATGCCGAGACCAGGTAGTTGAGGGTATCCCGCTGTGCCCAGAGCTTCTGAGCCTTCACGATGACTTCACGCAGGAGGCGCTCTTCGTGCTCGAGGTTGAGGTCAAGCGTCTGGGACTGGGCCTTGAGGTGAAGTAGCTGACGCTTGAAGCCTAGACTGCGGACACGAAGCACCAGAGCGGGGAGTGAAGTCTCTAGCTGGAGTCGGTAGCGCCCTTCGCTGTCGGAGATGGTGTAGGTCAGGAGGCTGGAGTCGGAGGGCTGTAGGAGCGCCAGCACGGCACCCGCTACAGGCTCCGTGCCCGAGCGTAGCTGACCACTGAGGATCACCGTCTGAGTCTGAGCTCCGACGGAGGCGAAGCTCAGGACGAGAGAGAGGAGGAGCAGAAGGCGCCGACACATGAGAGCTTAGTAGTCTAGGGGCTGGAACTTCGCTGGCTTCATGTTGACTGGTACATCCCCCAGTGTCATCGTGCCATCCATGACGGTCATGCTACTGATCTCGTCTGGCTTGATATAGTAGTAGGGCTTGCTCAGATAGTTGGGGTTGGTGAAGAGTCGGTTGCGTAGCTCGACGAACTTGCTCCGTGCGCACTTCACGGCTCCTTCGGGGGCGCCGTAGCGGATCGCCTCCTTCACCGCCTCCACCCCCTGGCATTCGAAGCGGTGGATACCATCCTCCGATGTGGCTCGTAGGATCAGGCCAGGTAGCCCGCCGAGTCGCCAAGGTCCGAAGCGGGTAGGTAGGCTCTCGGCGAACCAGGCCTCCCACTTGCGACCAGCGTATTCGCCCGTAGCTTTCTGGCAGGAGTGCCCACAGATCGAATCATATTGGCTGAGTACCGTCCAGCGGATCTGCTTCATCGTCTCGGTGGTGAGGTAGCGATAGGGTGGGATGATCTCGACGGAGGTCATGTACCCCTTGGGATAGTTCTGCCACGTGGTGGGTACGTAGAGGAGCTGTTCGCTCTGGTCCTTCTCTCCGTCGTGTCGCTTGCGTCCCATGGTGCAGGCTTGATCCTGTCCGACCTGAAGGGTGAGCCCGTAGGTGATGGTTAGCTCCTTGCCCTGAGCGTCGGTGCTCCGACAGCTGTATTCGTAGTTGGCTACTAGGAGGGTGTGGGCGATGCTGTCCGTGGTGCTTTGCCCCTGAGCTGTCAGGGTGTAGCTCCCGAGGAGCATGAGGAGGAGGATGCTAAGTGTCTTCATATTTATATGGGATGGTGTTACTCCTGAGACCTTGCTGGTTATGCTCCAAAGGTAGTGATTTCGCCCCGAGTTTGTTTCGTCTCGCTGGGCTGGGGGAGGGCGGGTCGTCCAGTACCCCTCAAAAGGGATCCACGGTAGGTCGTCTCTGCGACCTACCGTGGGTCGTCTTGGCGACCTACAGTAGGTTTTTTCGACGACCTACCGTAGGGTCCAAAATGCCCCCTCCGAAGCGCCCCGACCTGACCCTTCGAGAAGTCGCTCGGGAAGCGGGCTGTGAGCGGGTCGAGACCTCTAGGCTTCTCCGACCGAATTTCACCCACATTTGCCCCAGCTCCGAGCGTGCTGATTTTCGCCGTCGCCCCTAGGGGATAAAGAGCTGTGAATGTAGGGTGAGAAGGGTGTCCTCTGGAGAATTAGTAATATCTTTGCCTTGACGTTTCTCCCCATTCGTTCACTCATTTGACACTCACGATAATGGTAGATATTCGCACTTCCTTCGCAGGCTTAGACCTGGAGAGTCCCATCATCCTCAGTAGCTCGGGCTTGACCCGCAACATCGAGCGCACCAAGTCTTTCGTCGAGGCAGGTGCCGGTGCTGTCATCCTGAAGTCCCTCTTCGAGGAACAGATACTCATGCAGACGGGGCATCTGATCGCTCAGAATGATTACCCCGAGGCCGAGGACTACATCGCCTCCTATGTCCGTGCAGAAGCCATCGAAGGCTATCTGAAGCTGATCCGTCAGGCTAAGGAAGAGCTCTCTGTCCCCGTCATCGCTAGTGTCAACTGTACCACCCAAGGGAGCTGGGTGGACTTCGCCGAGCGTATCCGTCAGGCTGGAGCAGATGCTCTGGAGATCAATATCATGCGTCTGGAGACGGATCTCTACTTCGATCCTGCTAAGGCCGAAGAGCTCTACGTCTCGATCGTCTCCTCGCTCGTGGGCAAGGGCCTGCCGATCATCGTCAAGCTCTCCCGCTACCATACCAACCTCCCCGTGCTCGTGGACAAGCTCCGTGCAGCAGGGGCAGCGGCGGTGACCCTCTTCAATCGCACCTACCAGATCGACATAGACCTCAGCCGTGAGCAGCTCATCGGGGGCGAAGTCTTCTCCCATGCGGGTGACTTCACCGAGACTCTGCGCTTCACGGGGCTCATCCATGGTCTGGTGCCCGAGGTCGAGATCTCAGCTTCGACAGGGATCTATACCTGGGAGGAGGTGACGAAGGCCATCCTGGCGGGGGCAAATACTACACAGATGTGTACCGCCGTTTATAAACAAGGCGCTACTGCTATCCGAGAGGCGCTGGTGGGACTCCAGCGCTGGATGGTCGAGCATGGCTACCAGAGTCTCGACGAGATCCGTGGTCGTCTGAGCTATGGCTCAGTGGCAGACCCCAGCCTCTTCGAGCGCATCCAGTTCATGAAGTACTTCAGTAGTCGTCAGGGCTAAGAGATAAGAGACTTTATCAATCAATTTTAATGCTATATACAAGAATGAAGAAGCAATCAATGGCGGCAGCCTTCCTCGCTGGCGCTCTCGTCCTATCAAGTTGTGGTGCAAGCAATGCAATTAAGGGAGCTGGTATCGGCGCAGGTGCAGGTGCTCTGATCGGTGCTGGTATCGGTCGTGTCGCAGGTAACACTGCTATCGGTGCTGCTATCGGTGGTGTCATCGGTGGTACTGCAGGTACGCTCATCGGCAAGAAGATGGATAAGCAGAAGAAGGAACTCGAGAAGGATGTCAAGGATGCTAAGATCGAATCGATCAACGACGGTCAGGCTATCCGTGTCACCTTCGACAGTGGTATCCTCTTCGCTACCAGCTCCTCTTCCCTCAGCGCTGCTTCGCAGACGACACTCCGTAAGTTCGCTGCTAACCTCGCAGAGCACAGCCAGACGGACCTGCTCATCGTAGGGCACACGGACAATACGGGGAACGACCGCATCAACGATCCTCTCTCCTACAACCGTGCAGAAAGCGTTCGTAACTTCCTCGCTAGCCAGGGTATCTCCACCTCTCGAATCAAGGTCGAAGGTAAGGGTAGCCACGAGCCTGTAGCTGACAACTCTACCGCTGCAGGTCGTCGTGAGAACCGCCGTGTAGAAGTCTATATCCTACCTAGCAAGGACATGGTGAAGGCTGCACAGGACGGTACGCTCAAGTAGTCCGCTACCTCTCCAATAGAAACGAGCACTCGCCTCGATCCCGATGGATCGAGGCGAGTGCTCGTTTTATACGGATGTGAATGGGGGAGGAGACTGAGCCTTATTTCTTCAGACCCTTGATGCGCGAGGGGTTTTGCCTGACGAAGTCGGCCCAGTTCTTCGTAGCACCTCCCGACGCCGATCTGAGGGGCGAGGAGGTCAGGAAGTGATGACAGAGTGCGGCCGCTAGACCGTCGGTAGCATCGAGCTCCCGAGGCATCTGCTCGGGTGGGATCTTCAGATAGCGCTGGACCATCCCTGCCACTTGCTCCTTGGAGGCAGCACCGTTGCCCGTGATGGCTTGCTTGATGCGCATGGGTACGTACTCAGTGATGGGGATGTCTCGGGTGAGTGCTGCAGCCATGGCGACACCTTGAGCACGCCCCAGCTTGAGCATGCTCTGGACGTTCTTGCCGAAGAAGGGCGCTTCGATGGCCAGCTCGTCGGGGTGGAACTCATCGATGAGCCCCTGTACCCGATCGAAGATGCGCTTGAGACGCATGTAGTGATTCTCGAACTTGTCCAGCGAGATCACACCGAGGGCCAGCAGGCGAGCCGTCTGTCCCTTCACCTCGATCAGTCCATAGCCCATGACGATGGTGCCTGGGTCGATACCCATGATGATACGCTCTCCCATAGTCTTCGCTTCAGTCGTGTGTACCTATATATAATATGGTAGGGGAGGGAGACTCCCTTACTCTACTTCGTGCATGATCGTACTGAAGCCGAGGACTTGCTCCCCGAAGCGCTTCACTAGGAGATTAGCTATGCGAAGGCCGGTGTTCGATAGGATGTCCTGCAGGTGAGGCTCCCCTTCGGCATAGAAGTGAAGAGCGAAGGAGAGGGCATTGGCGTCCTTGTCCTGCGTCGTGATGCGGTGCAGACGTGGTGTGTGGACGAGTGCGTCAGCCTTGAGCGCAGGTATATAGACCTCCCGCATGAAAGAGAGGAAATCAATCTCAGTGCTCGGCGCCAGGACGAAGGTCGTGTTATAGAGGATCATAAGTTCGGTCTTTAGTGGAGGATCGGAGCAAAATTTTTCTGCCCTTCGTAGGGAACAAAGATACTTGGAAATAAAATATTTACTACCTTTGTGCCGTGAAGAGGAGCACAGCGGAAGCTCTTCACAAACGCCTCTGGGGTATTAGCTCATCTGGCTAGAGCGCGACACTGGCAGTGTCGAGGTGAGCGGTTCGAGTCCGCTATACTCCACTTCAGAAGGGTGAGGATGCGTCCCCCACCTGGCTGATGTAATACCGCAAAGACGCACTTGGAGCTGTCTCACACGAGCGCTCTGATACGTCCGACTGACATGGGTGAGTATCTCCGATGCCTACTCATGAGGTCACAGCAATGTATAGGAGGAAACGTATTGTCGAATCAGAAAGTTGCTGTATCTTTGCGGTGTTATTCATGACGAATTCGAAATTAATAACCAATTAAGTAAGAAAGAAAGATGAAGAAGTTTTTCGCATTTGCAGTTGTCGCAGTAGCTGCTACGTTTGCATCTTGTGCAGGTAACAGCGATCAGAACGCTCAGGACTCTGTAGCTGCTGATAGCGCGATGATCGAAGCTGTATCTACAGTCGCTGACTCTGCAGTTGCTTCGGTTGACTCCGTTGCTGGCGCTGCTGTTGCAGCCGTTGACTCTATGGCTAAGGCTAAGTAAGCATAGGATCAACCTAAAGATTAGCCACGGGCACGCTGTCTCCCTCTCGGGAGCTGGCGTGCCCGTGAGCCGTATAAGAGGCTCTGTGGGCTCCTGCCCTCAGAGCCTCTTCCCCTTATGAGCAAGATGCCGTATCTTTGTATAGCTAATAGGATAGATATGATCACAGTAGAGCGCTACCACGATATCAGTATGGGCCACCGTGTCGTCGGCCACGAAAGCAAATGCCGACACCTCCATGGGCATAACTATCGGATCCACTTCGTCTGCTCTGCCTCGGAGCTCGATCCTCTGGGGCGTGTCATCGACTTCTCCGAGATCCGTGACCGCCTCTGCATGTGGCTCGAGGAGCACTGGGATCATCGGATGATGATCTGGAGTGAAGACCCCCTGCTCCCTGAGCTTCAGCGCTTAGTGCCTGGAGATCTGTGTATCGTGCCCTTCAATCCTACAGCAGAGCAGATCGCCATCCACTTGGTCTCCGTCGTCGGACCAGAGCAACTCAAAGGATCGGGGATCACGCTCCTGGAGTGTCGGGTAGAGGAGACCCGCAAGTGCTCTGCCGCCTATAGGCTCTAGCTTACCTTTCCCTCCCCTGGCAGAGTGGCTTCTAGCCTCGCCCCAGACGAGTGATATTGCCTATCTTTGTGCTACCGATCAGATACTACACATCTATACATAAGGAATGATGAATATCCGTAAGTTAGCTTTGCTCGCTATGGCTGCTACAGCCCTCTCTTCGACACCCCTCCTCTCGCAGGAGGCATCTCGCACCCCGACACTTGAGGAATACACGCTCGGCTCTCCGAAGATGCTCCGTCGCACCTCGCTACGCTCGCTCTCTTGGCTGGGGAATGACTACATCTATATAGACAGCACGAGGCTGGTCATCGGTACTCCCTCGGCTCAGTCTAAGGTGACTACCCTCCTTACTCAGGACGAACTTCTCTCGATCCTTGGGGAAGCCACCAAGGGTAAGGGCGCTAAGTTCTTCTCTCCCTTCGCTGTGGTCGGAGGAAGTAGAGAGCTCCTCTCCATCACCTTTGGTCAGAAGCACCACCTGGTAGATCCTCGTGCTAAGAAGCTCGTCGCCTCCTATGAGCGTGACACCAAGGAGGAGCAGGCCTTCCTCTTCTCACCTCGTGCCGACCACGCTGCAGTAGTCAAGGGGCACAATCTCTTTGTCCTCTCTCCCGACGGCTCTTCTCACCAGCTGACGACTGATGGTAGTCCCACGATCGTCTACGGGCAGACGGTGCACCAGAATGAGTTCGGAATCAATGGTGGTCTTTTCTGGAGTCCTGATGGCGGACAGCTTGCCTTCTACCGGATGGATCAGTCGATGATCGCTCCTTACCCGCTGGTCCACACCGACGTACGTAAGGCTACCGAAGAGAAGCTCTACTATCCTATGGCTGGGATGCCTAGTCACCACGTCACCCTCGGTGTCTACGACCTCGCTTCGGGTAAGACTGTCTACATCAAGACTGGCGAACCGAAGGAAAAGTACCTGACAAACATCTCTTGGGCACCTGATGGCAAGACCATCTATATCGCAGAGCTCAACCGAGATCAGAATCACATGGAGCTCAAGGCGTATGATCCCAAGACGGGAGATTACATCAAGACCCTCTTCTCCGAAACTAATAGCAAGTACATCGAACCCCAGTGGCCGATGCGCTTCATCCCAGGGCGTGATCGTGAGTTCGTCTGGCAGACGCGCCGCGATGGCTATACCCACCTCTACCACTACAATGTCGATGGTAAGCTCCTAGGGCAGATCACCCGTGGAGCATGGGAAGTCACGGACTTCCTTGGCTTTGCTGACGGAGGGAAGACACTGGTCTACACCTCGACGCAACTCAGTCCTATCGACCGTGTCGTCGCTTCGGTCAGCCTCGATGGACGGAAGACGAAGCTCCTCACTCCTCAGGAAGGCTGGCATGTAGCACGGCTCTCTCGTGACGGGAAGTACCTCCTCGATACCTACGAATCACTGAAGAATCCTACGGAGCAGCGATTAGTCTCCGTCTCCACTGGTAAGCAAATCGCTAAGCTCTACCAGTCAAAGGATCCCGAAGCAGGCTTCATCAATCCCGAGATCACCTTCGGTAAGATCAAGGCTGCCGATGGAGTCACCGACCTCTATTACCGCTTGCTCAAGCCCACGAACTTTGATCCGAGCAAGAAATATCCCACGATCGTCTACGTCTACAATGGTCCCCACGCCCAGCTTGTGCAGAATCGCTTCCACGCTGGTTGCCTCGGGTGGGATCTCTACATGGCTACTCAGGGCTATGTAGTCTTCACTGTCGACGGCCGTGGTTCAGCTCATCGTGGAGCTGACTTCGAGCAAGTCATCCACCGCCACCTCGGTAAGAATGAGATGGCTGACCAGATGAAGGGTGTGGACTTCCTGAAGAGCCTGTCCTATGTGGACGCTAACCGCATCGGCGTGGCAGGCTGGAGCTACGGTGGCTTCATGACAACGAACCTCATGCTTACTTATCCCGAGGTCTTCAAGGTGGGAGTCGCCGGTGGTGCTGTCACAGACTGGGCTCGCTATGAAGTGATGTACGGCGAGCGCTATATGGACAGCCCGCAGGACAATCCCGAAGGCTACAAGGAGACGAACCTCTCTCTCCGAGCTAAGGACCTGAAGGGACGCCTCATGATGATACATGGGACGATCGACCCAACGGTCGTCTGGCAGCATACCCAGCTATTTGTCGAGGCTTGTGTCAAGGCTGGCACCTACCCCGACTACATGATCTACCCCGAGCATCGTCACAACGTGATGGGCGTGGATCGTGTACATCTCAACTATACGATGGCTCGCTATTTCTTTGATCACTTGTAGTCGCGGCGAGCACTTCGTATCCACTCTAATTTTCTTGTATGAATATTCTCCTATTGGGATCGGGCGGACGTGAGCATGCTCTGGCATGGCGCATGGCTCGTAGCCCGCACCTCAGTCAGCTCTTCATCGCACCCGGCAACCCTGGGATGTCACTCTACGGGACTTGTCTTCCACGGATCGGAGTCACGGACTTCGCTGCTATTGCCGATTTGATCCGTCGTGAGCAGATCAAGCTCCTTGTCGTCGGCCCCGAAGTGCCCTTAGTGGAAGGGATCGCAGACTATCTCCGTGAGGAAGCAGGCCTAAAGGATCTCCTGATCGTCGGTCCAGATGCTCGAGGAGCACAGCTCGAGGGGAGCAAGGACTTCAGTAAAGCCTTCATGCAGCGCTATGGGATCCCCACCGCTGGATATAAGACGTTTGGCCGTCAGTCCTATGATGAAGCCGTCGATTACCTCAAGACTCTTCGCCCACCCTATGTACTCAAGGCCGACGGACTGGCTGCGGGCAAGGGAGTGATCATTAGCGAAGACCTCGAGGAAGCGCAGCGGGAGCTCCGAGAGCTATTGACCGGTCGCTTCGGAGAAGCTAGTACACGTGTCGTCATCGAAGAATATCTGCACGGGATCGAATGCTCGGTCTTCATCGCTACGGATGGTCACGGCTGGCGTATCCTGCCCGTGGCTAAGGACTACAAGCGTATCGGCGAAGGCGACACAGGCCCCAATACCGGTGGTATGGGCTCTGTCTCCCCGGTGATCTTCGCCGATGAGACCTTCATGAAGAAGGTAGAGGAGCGTGTCGTACGGCCTACGATCGAGGGATTGCGTAGTGAAGGCATCGACTATCGTGGCTTCATCTTCGCTGGACTAATGAATGTCGGCGGTGATCCCTACGTCATCGAGTACAATTGTCGTATGGGAGATCCCGAGACTGAGTCCGTGATGCTCCGCATCGATTCAGACTTCGTCGAGCTCCTGGAGCGTATGGCTAGCGGTGAACTTGGCGACTATCAGCTCGAGGAGTCTACGAAGTACGCCGCCACGGTGGTGCTGGTCTCTGAAGGTTATCCAGGTACTTATGCCAAGGGTAAGCCGATCAGCTACCCGCACGAACCTACATTCGACTCGGCTCTCTTCCATGCTGGCACCGCTCGTGACACATCAGGTCACCTCATGACTTCTGGTGGTCGGGTGCTCACTGCGAGCTGTCTCGGTTCGACGCTCGAGGAAGCGCTGGAGCGCTGCTATAAGCTAGCCGATCAGGTACACTTCGAGGGCAAGGCACTGCGCCGAGATATCGGGCAGGATCTGCTGAAGCTCTCCTAGCGATCGGCCGTTCATGATGCCTATGGGTAAGGCTCTCTCCACGAGATCTTGCCCGTAGGCATTCCTTTTCTCTCCATACTGACCACCTACGACTATGTATACTTCGTCTTCGGCTCGACGGCGGACGAACTGGCTGGAGATCATTCTCTGGATCCTGATCTTCCTACTGGTCTACCTGATCCCGTCGTCGCCTCACCTTGGCTTTCGGGTAGAGGGTGCCGAGGGGCTTATCCCTCAGCTCCCGGCAGCATCGTCGTGGATGAGCCGGCTCATCGGTCTTCTGGCGCTCATCCTAGTCAGTGGGCTCGCCATCTACACGGGGGAGCGCTACCTACTCATTGAGAAGGGGGAGCGAGCTACGATGGTGCTCTTCTTCGTGGCACTGATGACGACCTCACCCTCACTGGGGGCGCTGTCGGGACTGGCTGTGATCTTCCTGCAGTTGATCCTCTTCCTGAGCTTCGGTCTCTATCAAGACACGCATCAGCCACGCTTCTATCTCTTCATCGGACTACTGCTGGGGATGCTGTGTCTACTGACACCTCTCTATATCCTACTACTACCGATCATCTTGCTAGCGCAGTATCGGCTTCGGTCTATGGACCAGCGCTCGGTCATTGCACTTATAGCTGGGACGTTCCTTCCCTTGTGGATCTTGATCCCGATCCTGATACTCCAGGGCTATGGTGCTGTGACGAGCTACGAAGCTCTATTCCTTCGGGACTTCCCTCTACCACTTCCTCGGGAGTTGAGTGGGATGGCGTTCGTCTCTCCGCTTTGTTACTGGAGCTTCGTTGCGTGCTTTCTGGTTGGTGGAGTGCTGTATCGAAGGCGCTTCTATCGGGAGAATGTTCGCCATCGGGATATGTTCGCCGTCCTGCATTTCTATCCCTTGGTGCTCCTGCTACTCGTCCCGTTTGTGGCAGCTGAGGCTCCTGCCCTGCTTCAGCTCACGGTAGTACCCCTCGGCTTCATCGTAGCCCGAGGGATGGGTGCCGTCCCCGAGCGCATGGGTCTCGTGATGCGAGCTCTCCTGCTGGCGCTTCTGCTGGGGCAATATCTCTATACGCTCGGGGTCTTTGACCTCGTGGAGCGCCTCCTTTCCCTATAACTTATGACAGCCAGTGCCCTATGGGGCACCCATACGTATAGCTATGAATAATCCCAATAATGTGAAGGTCGGGAGCCAAGTGCGCTTCCTCAATGCCGTCGGTAGCGGGCGAGTCGCTCGCATCACGGCTGATACGGCTTGGGTCGAAGACGCTGATGGCTTCGAGATCCCTACGCTACTGAAGGAATGTGTCGTCGTAGATGCGGGGGATACCTTTATCCCCGAGATCCGTCCGCCCAAGATCATTCAGGAGAAGCTTCAGAAGACGAAGCCTGCCCCTGAGGCTCAGCCCGAGGTGAAGACCGCTAAGACCAAGCCAAGTCTACCGAAGGCCTACCGCCCAGATGCTGATGAGCTGACGGCCACACTGGCCTTCCTCCCTCAGGATCGGACGAAGCTGGGACTGACGAATTACGAAGCTTACCTGATCAATTATAGTAACTCTTCGGTGTTTTTTACTTATATGAGTGCCGTAGGTACGGGATATAAGCTCCGTGCTTCTGGGATCATCGAGCCTCATTCGGATGCGTTCCTCGAGGAATTTGCTCCTGCTGAGCTCAACGATCTCGAGCAACTGGCGGTGCAACTACTGCCCTTCTCCGAGGAGCGTGTGACTAAGCTCCAGCATCCGCTCTCGGTACGCCTTCGTCTGGATACCACGAAGTTCTTCAAGCTTCACTCCTTCCGTGAGAATGATTACTTCACCGACGAGGCGCTGATGATACCGATCGTCGAGCGAGGTGCAGGTCAGGAGACTCCGACCATCGACCCCAGCGCCCTCGAGCGATCGCTCAAGGCGAAGAAGACTGCGGATCGTCCCGAGCGTAGTCCTTCGCCCGCCAGTCCACAGCGTGACGAACCTCTCGTGGTCGATCTCCATGCGTCGAGCCTCCTGGAGACGACAGCGGGGATGTCGAGTGCGGATATTCACGCCTACCAGCTCGAGTACTTCCACCGTACGATGCGGGAGCATCTCAAGGAGAAGGGCCGTAAGATCATCTTCATCCACGGCAAGGGCGACGGCATCCTGCGCTCATCGCTGGAGCGAGAGCTTAGACACAAGTACCCCACTTGTCGCTATCAGGATGCCTCCTTCAGAGAATACGGCTTCGGGGCAACGCAAGTCACCATCGGCTGATCGGTAGAGATGAAAGAGATCGAACGAAAGTTCCTTGTGCGCTCCATGGACTTCATCCTCGAGGCTACTGAAGCGCTCCCGATCGACCAAGGCTATCTGCATGCCGATAGCCCGACGGTGCGGGTGCGTCGTCGGGGTGCGAAGGGCTTCCTCACGATCAAAGGGCGGTCCGATGAGCGTGGGCTGGTGCGGGATGAATACGAATATGAGATCCCACTAGCTGATGCCGAGGCCCTACTTACCCTCTGCGGGGAGCGCCGTCTCACTAAGGTGCGCCATCTCGTGCCGTACCGAGGTCACGTCTGGGAGGTAGATGTCTTCGCTGGACGGCACGAAGGGCTCTGTCTGGCGGAAATCGAACTAAGTGATATCGATGAATCCTTCGAACTCCCGCCGTGGGTCGGCGAAGAAGTGACGGGCGATCCGAACTATTATAATAGTGTCCTGGCCGAGAGCAAACAATCTGTGCATGCTCGAGGTTAAGTAACTGAAAGGCATTTCTTCTCGATAGCCTCTCCCGAATTAGATTCTATCACTGAAAATAAAGAACGCAATGAAGTTCGAACTCATCCAACTCCCCTACGCTCCTAATGCGCTCGAGCCTGCGATTAGTGCCGAGACGCTCTCCTTCCACCATGGTAAGCACCTGGCTGGCTATGTGAATACGCTCAACTCCCTCATCGAAGGGACGGAGCTCGCTGATGCTTCTCTCGAGGAGATCATCCGTAAGAGCGAAGGCCCGATCTTCAATAATGCAGGTCAGACGCTCAATCACAACCTCTACTTCACACAGTTTGGTCCAGGCAAGGGTGGCCAGCCTACCGGCAAGCTTCTCGATGCAATCGTCGCCAAGTGGGGGAGCTTCGAAGCCTTCCAGCAGGAATTCCTCACCGCTTGTACGACACTCTTCGGCTCTGGCTGGGCGTGGCTCTCGGCTAAGGAGGACGGTGAACTCGTCATCACTAAGGAAGCTAACGGGAGCAATCCTGTAGTACACGGCCTGCGTCCACTATTTGGTGTCGACGTCTGGGAGCACGCTTACTACCTCAGCTACCAGAATCGCCGTGCCGATCATATCAAGGACATCTGGGCGATCGTAGACTGGGACGTCGTAGCTAGCCGCTACTAGGACCCCAACTAGACTGATACGCCACCCTCGTGGTGGTGATAGCAGGAGCCAGCCCACAGCATCCTCCACGAGGGGATGGCTGTGGGCTGGTTGCGTTTCACTCGTCCGAATGGCGGAATTGTCGTAGCTTTGTCCATCATTGATATAGATAGATCATGCAGCTAGTCAAGAAGATTATCATCGCACTCATCGTGCTCATCATCATCGCCGCCCTCATCTCGCTCTTGTTCCTCAATGAAGCGCAGCGGATGATCGTCGGTATGGGAGCCGGTCTCGGCATCATCAACCTCCTCGGTCTGCTCTACTTCGTCAATAAGAATGGCGATGGACGGAGCAAGCCAAGAGCTTAGTACTCCAGAGCCAGGCCGTAGCGCTCCCGCCGGGATAAGCAAAAGCCCCAGAGATCAGCCTGCCCTAAGGGGTGCTGATCTCTGGGGCTTGATGCTAAGGGACGGGTGAAGTCCCCCGAAGTAGCAGGTGCTACTCTACGCTACGCATAGGTGGCTTGACGACTTCGGCGGCGAGTTTACGGCCACGTACCACGATATAGATAGGCGTGCCTACCGCAGCGTGCTCCTTCTTCACATAGCCCATCCCGATCCCCGTCTTGAGGGTGGGGGACATAGTGCCTGAAGTGACTTCGCCGATGATATTCCCTTCGGCATCGGCGATCTCGTAGTGCGAGCGGGGTACACCCTTATCCGAGAGCTTGAATGCAACTAGTTTGCGGGTGATTCCTTCGGCCTTCTGCTTTTCTAGGAAGGACTTGCTGGGGAAATTCTTTTCTGGTAGGAGCTTGGTGATCCATCCAAGTCCAGCTTCTAGTGGAGAAGTGGTGTCGGTGATATCGTTGCCATAGAGGCAGAATCCCATCTCCAGACGGAGCGTATCACGTGCACCGAGGCCGATGGGACGGATACCTTCCGGCTTACCTGCCTCGAAGATAGCGTTCCATATCTTCTCACCATACTGAGGATAGAAGTAGATCTCGAAGCCACCTGCACCAGTGTAGCCCGTATTGGACAGGATGACCTCGGGGCAACCAGCGAAGGTGCCGACCTTAAATGTATAATATGGGATGCTGGAGAGGTCGACATCCGTCAGACGCTGTAGTACTTGCGTGGCCAGCGGACCCTGTACGGCGAGCTGACCTACATTGTCACTGCTATTCTCGAGTACGGCACCAGCAGCGTTGTGTGACTGACACCAAGCCCAGTCCTTGTCGATATTAGCGGCGTTGACTACGAGCAGGTACTTCTCATCTTCGTAGTGGTAGACGAGGAGGTCATCGACGATCCCGCCCTGTTCATTGGGGAAGCAGGTGTATTGTATATCACCGACCTTGAGCTTGGAGGCATCATTGCTGGTGATATCTTGGACGAAACGGAGCGCATTTGGCCCCTTAACCCAGAATTCTCCCATGTGCGAGACGTCGAAGACGCCTACGCCCTTGACGACGGTCATATGCTCTTCGATGATCCCTGTCGGATATTCGATGGGCATGTCGTAGCCTGCGAACTCGTGCATCTTAGCTCCTAGAGCCTTGTGGATGTCGGTGAATGGAGTTGTCTTCATTGTGTTGCTTACGTTTAATGTACTTCTGTTAGCTGTATATGCCCCAAAGTTAGTGAGATCTAGGGAAGAAACCTAGGCTCAGGTGCAATTACATTACTTCCTAAAATATTATCAAATTACCCCGCCTTTACGGGAGGAATGCCCCTGTGGAATGGGTGATCTCTTCTCTGCTTTTTCGTGCCTTCTCTTCGCTTGTCAGCTCAACTATCTGTAGCCTTCAATCTCTTGCTTACGGGGTAATTTGTTTCGTCCTCCTTCGCCTCGAGAGAAGGGCAATTCCCTTGCCTGTAATGGCGGTGAGGTTTGCGGAAGGTTAGGCGAAGTATTTCAGGTAATAGGCCTTGCCTCTGTAGAAGATTGAGCCCGAAAATGGCTAGCCCCATGACCATCGCACTGGAGGATCATAGGGCTAGCTACTTGTAGAGGGTGAGGCGAAGGCGTTACTTCAGGGCTGCAAGTACATTGCGCTCGATACGCCCTGCTAGGTCATCGGTGGGCTCAGCGACGAACTTACGGCCCGTGACGATCTCATAGAGCTCGACGTAGCGGTCGGTGACGCTCTGGCAATAAGCTTCGGTCATCTCGGGGACGACTTCACCTTCACGGCCTTGGAAGCCGTTCTTGATGAGCCACTGACGGACGAACTCCTTGGAGAGTTGCTTCTGCTCTTCTCCTCGCTCGAAGCGCTCTTCATAGCCATCAGCATAGAAGTAGCGGGAGGAGTCAGGCGTGTGGATCTCGTCGATCAGGTAGATCTTGCCATCCTTCTTACCGAACTCGTACTTCGTGTCTACGAGGATCAGCCCACGCTGACGGGCCATCTCCTGACCACGTGCGAAGAGGGCGTAGGTGTAGGCTTCGAGTTGCTTGTAGTCTTCTTCGCTAACGAGGCCCGTGCGGATGATCTCTTCACGGGAGATATTCTCGTCATGCCCGACGTCTTCCTTGGTCGTCGGGGTGATGATAGGACTGGGGAAGGCCTCGTTTTCACGCATACCTTCGGGGAGCTGGATACCACAGAGGGTGCGTTCACCAGCCTGATAGGCACGCCATGCAGAGCCAGTGAGGTAGCCACGGATGACCATCTCGACTCGGAAGGGTTCGCAGCAATGACCCAGCGATACCATTGGGTCGGGGGAAGAGATCAGCCAGTTGGGGACGATATCTCGTGTAGCTTCGAGGAAGTACGTGGCGATCTGATTGAGCACTTGCCCCTTGTGGGGGATGCCCTTAGGGAGGATCACGTCGAAGGCAGAGATACGGTCGGTAGCGATCATCGCTACCTTGTCTCCGGAGAGGAAGTAGACATCACGGACCTTGCCGTGATAGACCCGCTCCTGATGCGGGAAATGAAAGTCGGTGTGGACGAGCGTCTGTGCCATAGTTATGCTTGTATGAATTTGTGAGTGATGAATCTTGAGGTCGGTATGGATGAGTACCTAGGAGGGGGAGTGGCTGGTGCGCTCTTCCTTTTTGTCTAGAGCGTCGTAGACCTCTACGATCTCTGCCACGAGTGGGTGGCGCACGATATCGGTCTTGTCAAAGTGAATGAAGCTAATGCTCTTGAGATCACGAAGCTTCTCCAGCGCATCCTTGAGCCCTGAAGTGACACCACGAGGCAGGTCGATCTGCGTGAAGTCGCCTGTGACGATCATCTTCGAATTCATCCCGAGACGGGTGAGGAACATCTTCATCTGTTGAGGCGTCGTGTTCTGTGCTTCGTCGAGGATGATGATCGCATCGCTAAGCGTACGCCCACGCATAAAGGCTAGCGGAGCGATCTGTATGACTCCCGTGTCGATGAGGTCTTTGAGTTTGGGCGCTGGTATCAGTTCGCCGAGCGCATCATATAGTGGCTGGAGGTAGGGATCAAGCTTATCCTTCATCTCTCCGGGGAGGAATCCGAGCTTCTCACCGGCCTCTACCGCCGGGCGGGATAGGATGATCCGGCGAACTTGCTTCGACTTGAGCGCCTTCACTGCTAGGCAGATCGCCAGGAAGGTCTTACCCGAACCGGCGGCACCTGTAGCGAAGCAGAGGTCTCGCGAGGCAAACTCTCGCACCATCCGCCGCTGGCGCTCTCCTCGGGGCAGGATAGCCTTGCCGTGGACTCCATAGATGAGGACGTCGCTCTCGGCAGAGGCGGGTGCTTCTTCGCCGCTCTTCTTGCTCCGATGGCGCCGTACGGTATCGATGATCTGCGCTTCGGTGAGCTGATTGTATCGACTGCAGATCTGCTCCAGCGAGGAGAGAATGTGCAGAAGTTCTTCGGCTGCTTGGTCTTCGCCAAGTACCTTGATGACATTTTGGTGAATGCGTAGCTTCGTCTTAGGGAAGAGGCTCTGTAGTGTCACTAGGTTGGCACGGTTGACACCGATGAATTCCTGGACGTCGGCTTCCTCTAAGACGTAGAGTCGCTCCATCATAGGCTGATTATATTCTTTGGGAGTGGGAGATGAGTTGCTTGATGAGTGTGAGCCACTCAGGGTAGTGCTGTCTCAGCGAAGAGACGCTGAGGGGGAAGCGATAGCTCCAGTACTGCGCTGGATCTTCGGGGTGATTGATCTGTTCGTCCTCAGGGCTGGTCAGCCAGAGACGGTGCTCTAGACTCATCCAGTCGGAGAGGGGAAGGATTGTCGCAAGGGCGGGTGACTCCAGATGTGCTGCTACAATCTTGCGGTAGAGCTCTTCTTCGCTCAGAGGTTCTTCTTGCTTCAGTTCTTCCCCAAGGTAGCGCTCCTGCTCGCTCTTCGGTAGTGTAGCCCACCATCCTCTCAGAGACGGCATATCGTGCGTGGAAGTCGTGGCGATGGATCGGCTAGGGAAGGTCTTGGGATCGGCCCAGCCCGTCGGGGTGAAGCTCTTGGGCATCCGCTCAAGCTCTAGGGAGAGGATCTGCAGTGCCTCTAGTACGGCCGGTACTGTGGCGGGGATCATCCCGAGATCCTCAGCGCAGAGGAGTAGGTCTGTGTGCTCGATGAGTGCACCCAGCCGTCGGAGGGCTGTCTGCTGGAAGAGCTCATTGTGTCGGACATAGAAGAAGTCCCCACTGATCGCCTGCCATCGTCCTTGAAGTTCAGCACCCCAGCGCTGGAAGAGACGACTACGCTCCAGAGCAATCCTAGGGTGGTAGCCTTCGCTGTACGGATCACGGATGAGTGCCGTCTCGGTGCACAGCTGTTGGAGCTGGAGGCAAGCCTCTTCTCCGAGGGCTTCCTTCAGCTGAGGCTGGTCGTAGTCGCACTGCTTCGTATGGAGGAGGTGGTAGAAGTCTTCGAGTGAAGTCTCCTTCAGATAGCCTTGCTGACAGAGTGCTTCGAGGGCCTTCTCTCCAAGGACTTCTGCTAGATCTGCTCGGTGGATCAGAGGCTGAGTCAGCAGTTCGACGGGAAAGTCTACCCCGAGGAGTTCCTGCCATTCCCCTAGGGTATAGGGTAGGGCAGGATGGAAGTGACCCAAGAGTCCCGAGTGCTCCGATCGGGGAACTTCCCATATACGGAAGAAGCCGAGGATATGGTCTATTCGGAAGGCATGGAAGTAGTGCGCTTGGCGGGCGAAGCGCTTACGCCACCAGCGGAAGTCATCCGTCTCCATCCGGTCCCAGTCGTAGGTGGGGAAGCCCCAGTTCTGCCCGTCTGCTGCGAAGTCATCGGGCGGAGCTCCTGCCGACTGATCGGTGTGGAAGAGGCTCGGAGCGATCCAGACGTCGACCCCATGAGGTGCTACTCCGATGGGGAGGTCGCCCTTGAGGAAGACTCTACGCTCCTCGGCATAGCGACGCACCGCTCGTAGCTGGCGGTCGAGGACGAACTGTAGCCAGTAGTAGTAGCGGATCTCCTCACGTACCTCCGCCTCTTCGGCAAAGGTCGCTGCACGAAGAGCGTCGTACTGCTCCCAGCCTGCCCAGTGGGAGGGCGGTACGCCTGGGTGCTGATCCCTTAGGACGCAGTAGAGTGCATAGGGGCGAAGCCAGTGCTCCGATTCGGCGAAGAAGGCCGAGAAGTTGGGGCTCGCTAGTTCCGTACTTCCCCGCTCAGCGAACGCTAGTCTTAGGTAGCGCTCCTTGAGGGCAAGCACCCGAGGGTAGTCTACTTGCGGGAGCGAATGTAGCTTGGCAGCCTCCTCTTCGAAGCCCTGCTGTAGCGAGGGATCAGCCAGTGCTCCCAGCTCAGCGGGATCTATATATATGGGGTGAAGGGCATCGACCGAGATGGCATTGTAGGGATAGGAGTCCCCCTTGTCTCGGGCGAAGGTGGTGTCATTGATCGGTAGGAGCTGGAGGGCGTGCATCTCTGCTTCGGCCACGAGGTCGATCGCCTCACGAAGCGTAGCAAAGTCCCCGATGCCCCAGTCCTGCTCGCTCCTCAGTGAGAAGAGGGGCGCCACGATACCTGCGGTGCGGGTCGTGCGGGTGGGAAGGTGAAGGAAGCTATCCTGGAAGTGGATCCCGTCGTAGCTCGCTCCCGTGGGAAGCACCGCCTCACGATTCGCTCCTTCTTCCCAGAGCCATCCACCTTCAGCCGTGCGGATCAGGTACTTATAGTTCAGCGAAGGCCCTTCTCCTAGCTCCGTCCCTAGAGGTAGTGGAAGGCTGATCATCCAGCGTCCTTGCCCTAGATAACTGAGAGGCAGAGCTTCGTCTGCTTCCCACGAGCCGAGTAGGGGCGATGCCCCCGAGATGAAGAGCCCTTCCTCGGGGCGTAGGCTGGGGGCAAAGACTGAGAAGGCTAGGTAAGGCGTGCTCGAAGTAAGCCCATCCGCTTCACCTCTGCGCTGGTGAAGGACGTCGCAGAGCGCCCGTGAGAAGCTCGGGGCATCTGCCGGCTGGTCGATCCAGCGGTCTTGGGTGAAGAGGTACTTCCCCTCTGCAGTGCTTGGGAGCGTGTGCTTGATCCGCCACTCTCGACGCAGGGGCTTACCCTCGGGATCGCCGAGGTAATAGCTGTAGCTGAACGAAGGGGAGTGGGGGAGGTCAAGGGTGGTTTGCCAGCGTCCGTCACCTAGGTCTTCTAGAGGGAAGGCCTCCGTAGCATCTAGGGAAGAGTCGGGGGATAGCTGTCTCTGGAGCCATATCCGCTCATTCGGAAGTGCTCTATATTCGATGGAGAAGGTGACTGTCATCTAAGAGGGTGTCCTACCATTCGTTGTCTTGGGGCAAAGGGCAGGTGCTCTGCCCCTTTTACCCGCACAAAGGTACATAATTATCCCCGCCGAGGGAACGGGGAAGACCTTCCCAGCCCGAGCCTTCCAGCTCGAGGATCTACCCCTCGAGCATCGGCTAATCATCGAGGCTCCTTCATCGCCTAGTTTGCCCCTCTTTTTCGCCCGCCGAAATGAGCGCTGATTACCCCAACTTCGGGCTAAGGTTTTTCGCCCCTCTTCTAGGGGAAGACCCTCCCTTTAGTTCAAGGGCCAACGATCCTTTTTCTTCGCCCCCAGCCAATACTCTCCAGAGGACCCTACGGTAGGTCGTCTCTGCGACCTACCGTGGATCGTCGAGACGACCTACAGTAGTTTTTTTCGACGACCTACCGTAGGTCGTTTTTGCCCCCTCCGACCCCCGCTTCTCCAGCGGGCTTGAGCGAGCCCCCAATTTCCCTCCCCACCTCCTCTCCCATTCTGCTGACTCAAGAGCCCTCCTACATAATAATGTATTACCTTCCTTCACCATGCCCCAAATGTCCGATACTCGCCCGTCCTCAAGCCCGTTCTCCTCAGCTCTCTTCTCCCCGCATGTGGAGCCCTTCGGCAGAGGGCAAACAGGCGGGTCTTGCTCGAATCCATCCGAAGTGCTATCTTTGCACTGCATTTCGTGCGCTCCTCTGTGGGTCTGTCATGGAATGGAAGGGCTTGTCTCGTGGTGTAATGGTAGCACAACAGGTTTTGGTTCTGTTTGTCAAGG
>ERZ772956.30-NODE-30-length-121234-cov-3.964623_pt1 | contig 121234 bp, 126 predicted proteins | sample MGYA00580683_ERZ772956 | MGnify/ENA primary metagenome ERZ772956 (study PRJEB29015, sample SAMEA2738077) | human oral metagenome | biome: human oral; feature: human-associated habitat; material: saliva | place: China | collected 2212 ... | reverse complement strand
TTGTAATGATACGTACCCTTCACAGGATACGCAGGGCTTTCTAATTGTCATTGTTCCTAAATACAGAAAATCAAGAAATAGTTTCCTAATTTTTTTGTATTTATGTAAACTGTTAGTTTACCCCTGCTTTTACTTTCATTAAATGATCTAATAATTCAGCAGTAGTATTTGTATCTTCAATATGTGTTCCTAAAAATAAATCATACGCTAATTCTCCGTATTCAGTTGGAACAAGGACACCGCCTTTTCCTTCTTTTAATAACTGTTTCGCATTCGATTTACTTGATTTCTTAGGTACTGCTACTAAATCAGCAATTGTTGATAGTTTCGTAGCACCTGTACCTACATTGTATTTTTCAAGTTGTTTCTTCAACCAATCAATTGTTGGTGCTGATGGTTTCGTTGAATGTACTGGTACTGCCTTTGCAGTTGCTACAGTTCCGATACCAACTTTACCATCATCAATTTCATTATCCCAAAGAAGCACTTTTTTGTATCCTAACGATTTAGGAATATTCACTGAACCTGTATATTCAGGTGCCAGTTGCAAGTGACCTCTATGTTGTTCATAAATGTAATCTTCACTACACATCGCTAAGTAGCTTCGTGCAAGTGTCGTGTAAATGTCCACACCTAAGTCTCCAAATTTCACTCGAATCTCGTTCAAATCTTTAGGAACATTCATTCCTGGACGGTTAGCACCGTGACCTGCTTGTTCTTCAATATGAGTCGCTCTAGGGAGTCTATGTGACACAAGAGACGGATCCACACCAATAACGTTACAGATTGCATCTAGTTTCGGTAATAACGCCTCAAACTGTGGAGTCGTGACAGTTGAATCACTGGTACGTGGATATGATACATATTTAGCTTCATACATAAGCTGGTACGTCTTCCCTACGTCTTTTACCTTGTAATTCTTTTTAGAAAGTAACCCACCAAGACTCGATAAATCGAGTAACTTTGGTGGTGCTTGTCTACGGACCACCATTCCGTCACTTGTGACAGGTGAACTAGCTAACTGTTGCATTGAGATAGCTTCAGACTCAGTTGTGTAACGATCCGCTTTTGGTTTCTTATAGATGACGCCATTCTCGTCCACAAATCGATTCTCATAATGTGTGGTTCGGACATATGACTTCACAAGTCTTGTTTGACTAACTACCAGTTTAATAATAATAGACTTCAAACGCCCTGCTCGTAAGTTGTAACCAGTTAAACATCCTGCGATACGAGTGTATTGCATTGTCAAGAAGTCAAATACGGAACGAGTAAATGCTTGTAGATACTCATCAAACTTCTTGATGTTTGGAATCACCTTACGATCCTCAAAAGCTTTACGAAGCGTATCTGGTTCCTCATCATAAAAAATCATACGTGAGATTTTCTTATGCGAAAATCCAAGTTCCGTAATAATTTCTTCCGCAATCAAACCACCTTCACCAGTAGCTTTATCCATATCGGTTGCGATGACAATTTCGTCACAGTCAGTAAGAGACAATTTTAAACGTTTCGCAACATCTGGGTTCTTACATTTCCGTTTCCATTGAAGTACTTTATAGTCCCATGGTAAGTAAGCAATATCCCACTTACTATATCGGTCTCTTAGATGTGGAGCCACTTGATTTTTCATATCTTCATCGAACCCATAAATGTGTCCAACAGATGAAACAATCTTAAATTGTTGCCCCTTATATGTACCAGTTTGTCCACCAAAAGCCTTGATACCATCACGCATGGCACTCGGTTTCTCGAAAATAATACCAATCATTCGTGACATCATTCCTTTCTTAATTCTCTCTTATTGTACCACATGTTAGCCCATTTATCAACCAACAACTATTGTTTTTCATAAATTTTTTATAAAAAATAAACAGTACTTGTCTCCCAAAACAAGTACTGTCCTGCATGTTTCAATTATTGTTTCTTACGTGCTACTAACCCAATAGAACCTAAAATGGAACCAATTCCCGCAATCAATATACCGATCACTGATTCAGTACCTGTCTCAGGAAGACGTTCTTTATCAGAAGATTCTTCCTTAGGTTTCTCAGTTGTTTGACCGCCACCAACTAAATGGTTTGCATTGTTTTCAATCACTGGTTGGTCTTTACCACTTACATCCGCAGATGGTTCATCTTGCGATGTACCAGGACCTGTTGCATCTTTTGGTGTTTTAACCTTAGGTGCTTCATCAACTTTAGGTGTTTCAGACACTGTAGTAGGTGTTTCTGTTGTCACTAACGCTGGTTCAGGTTTTGTATCTGAAGGAATAACTGGATTTTCAGTATCCTTATTTGGTACCACATCTTCTGAAGTTGGCGTCTCAGATGTAGGTGTCTCCGATGTAGGTACGTTTTCGTCTGGAGCTGGTAATTCTTCAGATCCACCTGTTTCACTTGTAGGAGCTTCTGCTTCTGGTTTTTCTTGTAAGTCTGGTGTAGGAGCCTCATCTTGATTCAAGATAACTGGATTCGCTAAATCAAGTTCTACAATTAAGTTCACTACTTGAATTGATTCACCATGACGAATCTCTTTATCCCCTGCTTCTTCACGAATACTTTTTACTTTATAATGAACATTTTGAGCCACTACATCAGTAGTGTTATTTCTAAAGTTATAAATTGCCATCGTCAACACGCCATTACGAGTTTGACGAGTATCATATACATTGATAACTTTTTCAAACTTCACTTGTTTATCTTTGTAACGATAAATTGTGTTCAATTCATATCCGAAACGCACAGTTCGTACAGGTTTCACCTCAACCGTATAAGCAATTTCACGTAAATCACGATCCATGTCTGGACGTGGCGTCACAATAGATTCAGCATGTACCATAACTACTTCATAATATGTCTCATCTACTAACACTTGTGAACCAAGTGGATATGTAGTTTCCACATCAAGTGGGCTAGTCCAACGCACTTTTGGTTGTACAAACGCACCTTTATTATCAATCATTGTCATTGTCACAAATGTTTCTACTGGACGAGGTTGCTGAGTCTCTGATGTTGGAGTCTCTCCAGTCGTCTGGTCAATCACTTCTAATTCAAAACGAATCTTCATATTCACGTGTGTTCTTGTAGGACCTTCTTCAAACGCTTCTTTTGTAATACTTTTCACTGAAGCTAATCGATATTGAATCCCATCTTTGATCATCATCTGACCAGTTTTAGCTTGAATTTCTGAAGACTCTGCGTCCAACCCTTTATCAGCAGACACTCTATCTGGAACATCTACTGTACGAGTAGCATCCACTTTAATCACGGAACCTTGATATTCATACTCAATGTTTAAGTTATAACTGAATTTATGTTGTTGTTCCGCTACAGGTTTTTCTGCAGGTGGGTTCGTTTCAGTACCCTCTCCATTTGGACCTACAGTAGGTGGTGCAAGTGTTGTTTCTACAACTCTTTCAGGTTCCACTGTTGTGTTTCCTTCTGTTTCAGCTGTAACTGATGTTGGTGTAGCCGTCGTTGGTGTCGCCACTTCAGGACTAGCAACTGGCGCACCTTCAGCAACTTCTGTAGCAGGGGAAGCAGGTGCTTCATCCGCATGTACAAGTGGTGCTAATAATTGAGCAGAAGTTCCTGCTACCAACACTACGTTGCATAAATGTTTCCCAATTTTACGTAACACATATTTTTGCTTCATATGTTAATGACCTCTTTCTAAAATGAATTTTTATCAGATACCAAAATTATAACAAATCTTAAATTTTTTGTAAAGACTTTCATTCATAAATGAACCAACATCATACAAAAAACAAGGTAGCTATTTAGCTACCTTGCGAAAGGAATGACCTTAATTAGATTTGTTACGTTTTCCAAAGAACAGGAATCCGCCACCAAGTAATGAAACAACTGCTAATAATGTCACACCTACACCCAATTGAACCGCACCAGTATTCGGTAATGGTTTTTGTGGTTCTTCTGGTTTTGGTTTCGTTGATGTCACAACAGTGTTTGAAACCACTTTATGTTCGTTGACAAACAAGTTATAAGTGTTCTCAATCTTTTCACCAGCTTTAATACGTTTCATACCTACAGAAACATCCACAGATACATCTTGATGATCCACAATGGATGTTACAAAATCTTCTGCAAATGTAACTGTTAAGACACCATTTTCAGCTTTAAACGTTACATGTTTCGTGATATCTTCACCTGCTTTAATCACAGTACCATCTTTTAATTTGATGTCTGTTTTCGCAGTAACCACATATTTATTCGTTAATTCATCGAATTCTTCATTGTAATCATCCACTAACGTCACACTCTTAATGTCACCAGTAACATCCGCCTTCATAATTTCTGCCGTTAAAACATAATTAAATTCAGCATCTAAATCAATTTCTGAACCATCCACTGATTTATCCCCTACTCGAACGTCCTTCACTGGTTTTAATTCTGGAGTTTTATTCGTAACTTTGTTTGTAACAGTAACACCTTTATTATCGAAGTCGATTTGTTTTCCTTCGTTTTCAAATGTACCATCAAAATCTTTCGTCACTTTTGCTTCAACAGTAATGGTTAAATCTTTACCTGCTAACACATAATCACGTAAAAACGCTGTTGTATCTTTAGCAATAATCGCAAAACCTTTACCTTCGATTTTGTTTTCACCTAAAATGTCTTTAAATTCACCTAATGAACCATCAGATGTTTTCACAATATTAAATTTATCAGAAATATCCGTGTCACCATCTTTGATAGTAATTGGGGTATCTGTTAATTCTAACGCATCATCTTGAATGTCATCCATGAATGCGAACAAATTGATTGATTTTGCATCTGGTAAGGCTAAGTTCTTGTAGTCCGCTAAAGACCATTTGAACTCATAATTAAATACAGTACCTTGCAATAATGTTTGTTCATTAATATCTGTTCCGTTTTTCTTCACAGATTTCGTTGGTTTTGGTTCCACTACTTTGTTATCCACTGGTAACGCACCACGTAGACCCTTGAACTCAATTTGCATACCTTTGTTGACAATTGTTTTACCAACAACGTCATCATTTGGTTTCGCACCGATATATGCCGTAACATCAATTCCTTTTAGAATATAGTTACTTGTATAAGCATCCACATCTTTTGGAGTCCATGCTACAAACTTACCAGTCACTTGATCTTTAGCAACTTCTTTGATGTACTCAGGAGCTTCCTCAATAGAATTATACACTTTACGTTCCATTTCTGCTGTAATGTCTTTACCACCAGCAACAACTTTATTGTAATCAGTTAATGTCACTAATTCTTCTGGGATGTCATCAATAATAGCAGGTGTAAACGTACCTTCTGGTTTCTTAATGTCTTTATACATACCATAATCAGCAGTCACCCCGTAATGAATCTCAGACCCTTTACGTAGTGATTTACCATCTACTTTCACACCATCTGTATTATAAGCATGTTTTTCAGTTTGAATATTTTGAGGGTCAATTTCAATGATACCCTTACGGTTTTTGATTTCATAAATAGGTGGTGTAAAAATCTTAGGAACGTGTAAGTTAACTTTTGCGCCTTTTCCTAAAATATCTGCATACATGGTTAAATCTCGATAATCTTGTGTCTCTTTAATATAATTCTTATAAGATTCTCCCGTTGTAGCAGTTCCATTTTCAGAACCATCATGACGCCATGTGAAAGAACCACCTTTAATAATAGAAACATAAGAACCTTTTGGAATTGAACTTGCATTATCATACGCGTTTCCTTCTGTTTCATATACTAAATCTTTTTGAACTTTTCCGTTAACAGTAAGATCTCCTTTTTGAAGTCCACTATCTGATGGAATTAAATCCACGATTTTATCTGTATTCGTAACACTGATACCTTGTTTATAGTCAATATCAGTATGTACCATTGCAAGTACTGGGTTAATTGTATTTCCATCTGGATCCACTAATTTAAAATCAAGTGTAACCCCTTCTACGTCCGAGCTATAGAAACCAAATTCCCCTGCGTAATTCACATTATTATAGAAACCTAAGTGAGTACGTTTCGCTTCTCTTGCAGTATCTGGATTCGCACTTTGGAGACGTCTAGCAACCCACTCTTTCAAGAAATTCACGTCTCGTGAACGAATATCAAAATCTTTTACTGTAAAAATAGCATCAATCTTACGACCATCTACAGTATCAGCAACGTGAGTAATTTTATACGTTCCGCCAACGGGTGACTTTCCTTCTTCACCTAGATCATATTCGTTACCAGTAGTATCGCTTTCATGATGACTTACTTTAGCTTCTGCATTCATCGCCATAATTTGACTATCTGAACGCATCCCAACACCATCTGCTAACGCAGTTACTGTTTGGTCATCTGTGAATACGTGAATATCTTTATAGTAATCTTGTGTTCCTCGTGCCGACTCATTATAACGTCCATACACACGAACACCATCTTTTTCCGCAATTAACGGAAACTGCTTCTTAATTTCTTCTTCCTCTTTCGCAACACGCTCACGTTCGGAAGCATTATGGTTTCCGATACGATTGTAATCATCCAAAGAACCATTATTTAACTGAGCAATTGTAGCTAACTGATTCTTAATTTCAGCTTCTTTAGAAGCAATCTCTGACTCAGATGTCACTTTTGCAACAATATCTGGTTGCTCAATGATTTCAAGATTTGGGTCATTTAGACGTTTCGCTTCTGCTACTGAATCTTGAACCTCTTTATTTGTCACCACTTTATATAATTTTGGCGCATCTGTTGCAACTTTAGTAGTGTTACCACCTTCTGTTTGAGCAGATACTGCAGTATTTGCACCTGTTGCAAGTAATGCTCCCAATGTCATTACTGACGTTGTAAGTAACCGTTTTTTCAAAACAATCAATTCCTTTCTAAAATAGGGGGACTTACCAATCCCCCCTACTATTTATCTAAACTATTTTTTACGTTTGATGACTAAGACACCAGCACCTGTGAGAGCAGATAAACCGACAATCGTTAATGAACCGAGTGCAATAGCACCAGTCTTAGGTAATTCCCCTTCTGGTTTCTTAATTTCGAACGATTGGTCCTCATTCTTAGGATCACGTTCTTTTGAAATTACCTTATCAGTTGGTTTTCCGTCTTTAACTTCAAACACTGTTTCGAACAATACATACTTACCTTCTGGTAAATCTTTTGTGTTCAATGTAGAAGCATCTACCACTAACTCACCTGATTCGTCCACTTTAACAGTTGTCTCGAAAGTTCCAACTACTTCTTCAGTTCCGTATTTTGCAATTTCTAAACGAACAAATACTTCTGACCCTTTTTCAAAGTCTTCATATTTAATCGTATCACTGACTTTACCATCTTCACCCATTGTTACGACTTTTTGTCCATTCACTTGAGCTGTAGTTTTAAGTTTAGGGTTACGGTTACGAACAGTTTCACGTTCATTTTCCCAATCAAAATGAGAAGCAATCACGTTTCCTTGTTCATCTAACAATTCTTCACCGAACACTGTCCAGTGTCCAATTGTTTCTTCAAGTACTGGGTACTCAAATTCAACATCCATTTCATGAGCTGTTGCCACAATCTTCTTCTCTTGAACTTGAATACGTTCTTTCTTAGTATCTTTATCATTTTCATACGTACGTACTGTATATGTTTTACCGATATCTAAGTTTGTTAAATGAGCAACTTCTTTCTTCGTTTGGTAATGATACACTGATTTAGAACCAGTTTGGAAATTTGTTGCATCTGTTGCAAGTTCTGGAATACGTTCGTTCACAATCATTGTAGCAGTAGCTTGTGTCGCTTGTTCTCCACCAACAATTGTAAAGTTACGTTTACGGTCATCTAATTTATAACCTGGTAAAGCTTTTGTTTCTTTCACATAATATTTACCTGGTACTAATTCTGTAACAGTTACAAGACCTTTTTCATCTGTTGTGAATGTACCGATAGATGTTTCAGAACCATTGTCCTCAACTTTGAAGACACTAAATTCAACACCTTTTAACGTTTGTTTATCTGTATTAAATTTTTGTAGTGAATATGAACCTTTTTCTTCACCTGGGTTCACAATAGGAACTTCTGGACTGAATGTAACGGAACCATAGTTTCCTTCTTTAATCTTAAATTCCCCTACTGTTTGAGAACCATATTTATACCATACAAGTGTTAACCCTTCATATGTTTTATCGGAACTTGAAAATGCAAAGTTCACTTGGTCATTAGAAGCATCCTGTGTTGCAGTAACAGATAACACGTTACCATTTAATGAAAACATATATCCATCTTTAGAAGATGGAATATCTAATTTCTGTACAACATTATTTGTATCTTCTAATTGTACCGTTTCGCCCTTCTTAATTTGACGAGCTGTACCGTTCCATGAAGTATATGCTTTATGATTTGCGACTTGTTCTAAAATTTCTTTTTTGAACGTTTGATAATCGTCCATTGTTAAGTCACCAGTAAACTGTGTAGCATTATATCCTAATTCTTCCCAAATCATCATTTGAGTGAATACAGCTTTCCAGTCTGGTTTATAAGAAGCTCCGTAGTATCCATAATAAGCGATTAACTCTAATTTACGGAATGTAGCTTCGTCAATTGAAACACCTGCTTTACCAACAGTTGTAACATCTTGTGTGTATTTTGATTGATTGTAATCATAGTCTGCACCTTCTTGAACGGCTGTCCATGGGTCCATACAGAATACCACACGATCATTTAATTTCAAAACTTCATATGTTGTCCAACTTGAAACACCATCTTTTTCCGCATACATCATACCGTTACCGTATGTTGAAGCACGGTTCACACTAATCGTATCCGCAGATACATCTGCGTTCCCAGCAATCACAGCCAAACCTACGGCTGCGGTCACCGTTAAACCTGAGAACATCGTTTTTGGTGACATGAATTTTGGTAATTTTCTTCCTACCATCTTATCATCCTTCCTTTTTAAGTAGTGTTTAGTTTGAGTTGGGTCATATCCCACATGATATTATACAATAAAAGTCATAAAATTACAAATCACGTGGGAAACCCCTCATAGAATCACTTATTTCGCACGGTCCGCTAACTTCGTCGCTACGATGAACAAACCTTCACGATTCAAATGTCTCGAATATTTAGAATCTAAATAAAGAACCGCAAATTCTTCGACACCAAGAATATCTTGCACTTTCTTAAATAGTTCTGGATAAAGTTGTTCTTTAACCTGTCCAGCACCTCCACCGTAAACATAGATTACTTCAGTTGAAGCACCTACACGGTTCAGTACATGACCTAGCTTTTCCGCTACTTCATAAGCAAACGTATCAATCTCTACGTCCACAAAACGTTTCACATTATTGTAGTGATTACGTTTCAGAGGACTAGGCTCTTTTTGTAAGTACGAAGCTAATTGCTTACGACTTGAAAACCCACCATTGAACCGTCTGTCAAAAGTGTAAAATTAGAAATCAAATAACACGATCAACTTTCCCATCTTGAGCCAAATTTTGCTTACGCTACTCTTTGTTTGATATACTCATACTTTTCAGGGCGTATGTATTAAAGTGGTTTGGCTTTACGGCTGACCTACCACTTGAACTATTTTCCTCTAGTTCCCAAAGGTCATAAAACAAATTCATTAAACTAATACATATTCATTCGTATTTGCAATATTGATGGAGGCATTGAAATCTCTATCTATTTTCATTCCACAGTTGCAACAATGATAAACTCTTTGACTGAGTTTTAAATCTTGTTTATAACTACTACAGTTCGAACAAATCTTACTCGACGGATAAAACCGATCAACTAAGCGAACTTCTACACTACGTTCTCTAGCCTTTCGTATAAGATGTTCTTTGATAGTGTAAAACGAACAATTACTAACATCTTTAGCAAGATGTCTATTCTTCATCATTCCTTTTACATTCAAGTCCTCTATTGCGATGTATCGTGGTTGTTTCTTTACTAATTCAGAAACAAACTTACGAATATGATTGATACGAATGTTCTTTATCGAACGATAGATTAACTTAATCTGTTGTTCTAGTTTAATAATGTTCTTTGTTTTATGATGTTTGTTACATTTATTAATACGATATTTACGAGATAATTTACGTTGTAGACGTTTCAAACGTTTCGTCAAAATACGTACTCGTCTGAAAGTTTTGATGTTTGGGACAGTAGTTCTATCAGAAACAGTTACGAGTGTTTTAATACCTAAATCAATACCAACGCCGTCTGTAGCATCTGGTAACTCCTCTAGTTGCGTTTCAACGTCTTCCGTATAAGATAAGTACCAGTATTTTCCATCAAAAGAAATGTTAGCTACTTGTTTCTTACCAGACAAGTCGAAATCAGCTCTAACGGAACCATAATCAACATCACCAATGGTTGGTATCTGTAACTTACCGTTATCCTTTAGATAAATACGGCTAGGACGTTTCTTATTTGCAGAAATATCACAACGAACGTTGAAACTAGGTGGTGTGTTACTGATACTTCTGAAATTCAATTTTCCCTTATTTTGGCGTCTAATCTTCACTAATTCCCTAGAAAGAAAAGCATAGATAAAAGATTGATTCGGTTGATAATACCAAGACCAGCTTTCACTATCCTTATCATAATTCTCAACGGCAACTATTTTAGCAAGATTGTGATAATCAGATAGACTAAGATTATAAACTTCTCTATCATGAAACTTCGAATGATACATCTTATTCCCATGTTCACTCAAGATCTCATCAAACTCACCTTTATTGTTACGTTTATCAATATCCACTAACAAATTCCAGTAATTACGTGAAACTTTACTGTACCACCACATCAAACTTTCTTGTTCTTTTGTTGGTTTCAGTCTAATTTTCTGACTTCTCATCACGAGCTACCTTTTCTAAAACAGCTTTGTTAATGTATGAGGATAAACTCATATCGAGTTTCTCTGCCATTGCTTGAGCTCTTTCTTTATCAGCTGGATAAATTTTGAAAGCAGTATGTACTTTCGCACCTTTTTTAGATTTTGGTCTTCCTACCATAATAGGTTACCTCCTTGATTATTTGATAAACCTATTATAGCATATCGTATAATTATATGCAACTCTTTTAATCGTGTTATTCAATTTTCAAAGGACTTTTACACTTTTGACAATTTCCATTAGAACGCAACTTCTAACAGCTAGGTCTATTCCTAGTCACTTCCATTACAGAACGTGCGTAGACTATATGTCAATCTAAGTTACTCTAACACAATTTTCATGAGTACTTAGACCAAATATTTTTCTTCCGTCATAAACTTACGGCTTTACTCTCCCATCAGGAGATAGTCGTTAGAGGTTATCCATATCTTATAACAAAACTTAGGACATTCCTACCGAAACTTACCCTTATTACCGTTGACTTAGCACTAACGTTTCTTAGAGTTCACTATTTTTATCACTAAGCACTGATTAGATTTTCTTTCAGCTTTACAACCGTTCATTCTTGTGTTAACTACTAAGCTGTATCAACATCCTGTTTCTTCTTTCTGCTTTCGCTACCATCACGCTTGTGTTTTCACACTACGTTGTGGCAAACAGGCTTTAAGGTAATTCCTCGGTTTAACTTTTGTAATGATACGTACCCTTCACAGGATACGCAGGGCTTTCTAATTGTCATTGTTACGTGATGTAGAAAAGTTTCCTATATTTTCTACATTGTTGTAAACTGTTAGTTTACCCTTGTTCTTGCATCGATTCTAAAGCGTTCATAAGTACAGAACCGTATCCTTTATCGAGCGTCATACTTGCATCCGCATTAAAGCGTCCGTTTGTGAAGACTGGGAAGTTTACAGTACCCTCTCCGATGTCGACACCGATTGTATCTTTAACACTCAAGATATCTTGAGGTGTAATTCCTTCTAAAGCCATACCATGTTTACGCACATCCGCTAACATTAATTTTGCTAAAGGTTCACCTTTGGCTCCAATGGCATACTGAGCGCTTGCCCCTTCTGCAATCACTTCGACCGCTTTAAACGTTAATTTCACCGTGACAGGTGTTTCAAAGTTACATACCGTAACTGTATGTACCCCATTCTTGAACGCATTAATATAGCTTTCTCGGTACTGAATATATTCAGTAATTGGTAACGCCAGTCCACAATACACGTCTGCACTTAATACGGTACTATCATCTGGTAACGCACCATTGATACCAACATAATCTTTCAAGACTTTAGCTGCGATAATACCAAGAACCAAAATCTTGCTGAGCGGTTGTTGAGCCTTACTTTGAGAACCGATCACGTCAAACTCTTGAAATGATCCACCAGACGTTAAGGCACGTTCACCAAATAGTCGTCTAAATGAATCTGGTACTAACGGTGTCATGAATGACACATCTAATACATTAAACACATCTTCTAAAGTTTCTTTGGCTTGGTCATTTGGAGTCGGTAATTGATTTTTGCGTGTCATGAGAGCAACACCACTTGGGATATCAACAGTACTTGTACCGTTGTCTCCTGCAATAACCCCTTTCACATAACCATTACCAATATCCAAGCCAGCTTTTATAATCGTCATTTTATCAATCCTTTCTTATGTTCCTTATTAATAGGAAGAAAATTGGTCTAGTGACCGAAAATTGCATCCATGTCTAAGTCTTCCACCTCTGGTTCCTGTTCTGGTTGCTTCACTTCAATCGCCTCAACCTTAACGGGTTCCACCTCTGGTTTCACTTCTTCTTGTACCACGACTTCTGGTACGACTTCTTCAACCACTTGGACAGGTTCTTTTATAGACTGTACTTCATGTACAGGCTCTACAGATTTATTTCCAACCAGTTGTTTTGCAACAGCTTCTACTTCCTTATCAGGAATTACAGTTCCTTCTACTTGTGGATAATCACCTATACCGTTTAAGTCAAACAGTTTGTCAAACAAACTGATTGTATCTAAAATTTGTCCACCACAACTAGCTACGTGATGTTTAATTAATACACGTAACGCAACACTTGGATGTGGTTGTCTGTTCCACCATTCAGTAACCACTTTGTCATCCAGTGGTACATTAAATCGCTTGCGAGAGATTTTTTCCATTCCTTTCATCACCTCTGTTGGTTCATTTATGTACCAAGTATAACATACTTTGAGATAAGTTGCAATAGATATAGTTCATTTATTGAACCACTAAGTGGTACAGTGTTTTTAATCTTCCATCACTTCTACGATATCAACAGAAGAAACAGTTTCTCCAGGTTTCAGTAAATACACTTGTGTATATTCACCAAATAACCATTTGACGATTCTTGCAGGCAAAGTTCAAATTGCTCCTTTCACAACTGGCGACTTTTCTCCATTCTCTTTTACCACATTGATTATAACTTGATGTTTCATCATTTTTCTGTCCTTTCTGTAAGACTTATTCTCTCTCTTACATATCACAGGCAAAGAAAAACCATCCTGTTTTAACCTCTTACGAAAAAAAAACTTACATTTTTTTACGAAACAATAAAAAAGTCCCTGCATGTTCCACATGCGGAGACCCCTGGATAACCACCGTTATATATTATTATAATGTTTACTACCCGCTTAAATGGAAAGGGTCTGACTTATGTGGACAATACTCAATGATTGTCCGTTTTGTTCTCGACCCGTCGTGTACGTACCTCGATTATATCCGTAACTATGATAACTCCGTTATCGAGAGTTGGATTGAAAAATTAGAAACTATTAAAACTACAGCTCTATCCTAACTGGATAGGGTTGTAGATTTTTTTCAACTATATGAGGAGGTTCTTTTTATGGAATTGAAAGTAAATAATAAATTATTCGTTATGAGTGATATAGACTATTCAAAACTCACTGATGTGCATCGTAAAACGTTACAGGAACTAAGTATGTTATCTGAAGATATATATCCAGAGTTACACAATCCTGTTTACATTGAATTAGAACAAGATACGGTTGTAGTTGTTGCGTAAAGTTTATAAGAGACGCCCTTTACGGGCGTTTTTTTGTTTATAAAGTCTAACATCAGTATTTATAAAAAAACATTTAGGTGGTACACCACCCGATTCTAAGATTGAAAATAAACACTTGACAAACACTTACACCAGTGATACTCTACTTCGAGGCACCTCACTGGTGTTTATTTTTATTAGAAAGGACTGAAATCAATGAACAAATATAAATTTATTACATTTACAAACGTTGCCTACTCTGACTTACTGGAGTTATTAGACAACATCAGTTTCCTTCCTGAGATTCAATATCACAATCCTGTCATTTCTTACGAACACAACATCCCTGTGATGATTATTCGCACATCAGCTGATTACAAAACACTATTGAAGATCAAGGAAACAAATAATCACGTTATCCAAGACGTTATCAAACTATAAACTAAAGGGAAGTAACTAGAATCATGAAATTCAAACCAAGTACTAAATACAAAATTACAGACCGTGAAGAAATGGAACTCCATCTTCATTTAAAACGTAAAGGCGGTCACACACATCGTGACAAATCTAGTTACCGCCGAAAAGAAAAACATCCAAAACGGCTCGCAGATTTCTGTTAGCCGTCTTTTTGTACCTAAAGGAGGAACTATTATGTCAAACATTCTCGTCATCCCAGACGTTCATTTAAAGTTCAACATCATGTATCCCATCATTAAAGAAATAACATCGAAACACAAAGTTGATCAACTCGTGTTTCTAGGTGATTATTTCGACGATTGGGGTCAACAACGAAACAATAAATTGTATCAAGAAGCATGTGACTACCTTATCAAACTAAATAAAGAATACAACTGTGTTTTTCTTTTAGGAAACCACGATGTTCCGTACATCACAAATCACATGTGTCACTATTCAATCAGTAACCCTCCTACAATATTCCGTTGTAGAGAAACGTTATTGTCATTATCACCTCAGATTGCATACCAAAAAGATGGTATTCTCTACAGTCACGCAGGTTTTATCTCACAACCTGATGAAATAGACTTCCAAATTTATAAGGAACCTTTAGAAGAAGGTTACTCTCGTCTACTTATTTATGAACGAGGTACTTTTGGAGGACCATTCTGGATTCGTCCAGATGAGTGGCAAAAAGAATTGCAAGAACAACTCCCTACCCAAATCGTTGGACATTCTCCTGTACCAACAATTACGACCTTTGAAGCTGAACGCTTCGGGTCAAAACTTGTGGTCTGTGACACATTTAGTCACACATCATGGAATCAAAAAATTGGAAACTACGCCCTCGTTCTTGTTAAAGACGGCGTTATAGAAAGGATATATTAATTATGAAACTTATTAAAAAACAACAATTCGAAACATTAACTGACCTTGCACTATTTTACAGAGACCTTGCTTTAGAAGCATCTCGTAAATTTGAACGCAAAACTCGTTGGTCTTCTAAACCATTTAGTATCTTAATTGCAATGTCATTTAGCGAAGACTTAACTGCTGAATTTTACGAAACAACTGTAGAAGAAATGTCTAAACTTCAAGAAACAGATTCTTCAGCTCTATTATACTTTGTCATTGGTAACGACAAATATAATGACGCAGGTGTTCCACGTACTCGTATTGTCATGCACAACATGCCTGACCATAATGAAAAAATCGTGTTCTTGAAAACACTAGCAAATGACGAGTACTACTGGAGACGTACGTTAGTTGGTGACTTACAATACAATCTCGATAATCAACGAGACGTAGATAACGCTCGTTTTGGGTTCGCTGGTCCAATACTAGACCAACCAACAGCATCTACAGAGTATCGTTTAATGTCGAAACGCCCTATTCAAAATCTAAATAGAAAAAGATAAACAACGAGACGAACATTAAGTTCGTCTCTTTTTTAATACACAAAGGAGGTTCTCTACCATGAACATCAAACACAAAGCAAATGAACGTCTCGTATTTTTACGGGACATCCCTGAAGCTGTTACTTTAAGTAACTTTATTAAGGATTTAGATACAAAATACAGTGTCGATTCTACCGATCCAGACAATACATTTGGACGTATCAATCTGGACAATCCAATCATCAAACATGGTGTGTCAAATACCTTGTATCTTGCTGGCATCAGTATCTATCGTCCAGACGAAATTATGCTACCAAAACACAAAGCAATTCCAAAAGCAGATTCAATGATCGCTATCTCAGAAACTGGAGAAGTTGTTCTCCTCTCTCGTAAAGCTCATTTAGAAGCGAAAATCGAACCAATTACTCTAAACCAGACAGATATAACCAAACTACACGAACTACGTCTCGCTTTTAAAGAAGCAATTTTCCGTAACGCACCACTGACACCAGATTTACCAAATTTTAATGTCTTAAATAACGACCCAAAAACTGAAAATCTAGAAAAATGGGAACTAAAGAACCTATATGACGATATCCTTTTAGAACAAGGATTTGCACCACACAGAGACTACCATTTTAAAGAAACAATTATGGTTCCAAACCTCAAAGGAACACCACAACCGTTCGTTATTGAGTATTACCGTTTAGGTACAAACCGTTGTCCACATTTCTCAACAACCTATGACGGTTCACAGCGTCAAGAATATATGCATGGCTATCACCCAGCAAGTGCATTTTATAAAAAGTGGGACAATTTCCACCTACACGAATTAACATTAGAAGAATACAAAGAGTTAATGGAAGATATCCAGGAGCTCAAAAATGCTAAATAGAGATTGCTTCATGCAATCGGGCTGTTCATTGTAAAAAATTAAATCAAAAGGGGTGTCCGTCATGGATATGGAAAAAATGTTGCGTCATGGTAGAACTTTCGGTGAAATGATGATTGGTTCTGCCTTTATCCTATTAATTGGCTTGTGTTTGTCTCTTGAGAGAAATACAGTCACCACTTCTGAATTTTTCGCTATGGGTGCATGTTACGCATTACTATTAGCGACAGGTGTTTGGTTAAAAGAGGTTTCGTCCCCTAACGTTCAACCTCACACTCAAACCCATTAAAAAAGTACCCTTTACGGGTACTTCTTTTTTTTACCTACTGCGTTTATTCCCATTACGGTAATAAACTCTACGATAACTTTCTAAACGTTTCAAACCTGTATCCATACGTTCCTTAGGTGTGCGAGCCACACTATCACGGCTCCCAACTTCATGAGCATATCCAATAAGTGTTAATTCATTGATTTCATCAATGGCACGAACACCTTGATCGATACGACTAATTTTTGTTTCCAGACTACGAATATAGTCCACAATCGGGTTCGTAGTCACTACGTTCTTATCTTTCAAAATCTGAAGTAACGGTGCCCATTGTCCGCTAATTGTCGATTCACTCCAACCAAGTTTCTCTGGAAGTGTCTCCAAACTCCATCCTAACCACTCTGCTAACACATAAGCCATCACATATTGGGCTCCAATCTCACGAACCATACGATTCTTCGTATCCAATTTAACATCTATTTGTAACCGTTGATAAATCGCATCCAGTAACAACCCATCGATCGCTATTTTAGAAGCGCCTTCTGTCTTCACCTCAACGTCAGAAACATCAATGGCTTGTGTCCGTGCAAGAATAGCTTCTTGCAATTGTTTCTCTTTCATATTTAGTGGATCTTCTGTCGTTTCAACCTCTGATGGTTCTTCGTGTACAGTTGATTCAGAAGTCTTAGAGGTAACGCCACCAGGAGAAACTAACTCTTCGACACTACTGACTTCAATAACAGTAGATTCTGGTTCCACATCATCAAACGGACTGCTAGTGTCTTCGTCAGATATATCAGAAACAACTTCTTTCGTATCTTCAGATTCAACACTTTCTTCCTGAGTAGCTTCAGATACATCCCCACTCACTACTTCGTTTGATTCTGGAATATCCATAGACAACTCATCTACAACTTCATCGTCAGAATCTTCTACGGGTTCTTCTTTTTTTACATCTAGTCCGAGAGTATCAAATAAATCACCTGTAAACTTATACGCTGACTTACGATGTTCTTGTAGAGATTTTGAAACATCACTCATCTAGTTCACCATCTTCCTCTTTTAATAAATAGTTGTCACCACGTGTGATTCCAACTAACGCATCAAATCCATTAATCGTTACATTTTGGAGATTATCTACACTAGAAACTAATGATTGAACCACGTCAACCAACTGATTCACCCGCTGAATCTCTGCTGTAGGTAAATCATAATCTCCATTCTCATAGGCAATCATCAGTTCAATCGCATCCATGATATATGTATTGAGTGAAACTTGTTTTCTTGCAGACCAATATTTTAATCGTTCGTGTGTGTCCGCATCTATACGTAAACTAATTCGGACATTATTTTTTGATTCTGACACCTGGTATCCCTTCTTTCTGGTCAAGCTTTCCTATTAATTATAGCATATGTTAGTACGTTTTTCAACTAACAGTGTATTTTTGTTTGTACCTTTGGAGCTATGTTTAGGTAGCGTTGCTACCGAGGGGGGAATTGGAAGTATCGGAAAATGCGTGTCTTACGACACGTAAAACAGATACTAAATAAAATTAGTCCAATTTGGAAAATTCACAAAATGATACATAAATGAAGAAACACTTGATTTGTGAATCGTTTTACTATAAAATAAAATTAACATTAAGGAGGTGATCCCAAATGGACGGACGTAAATTAGGATATTTAATTGAAAAGGGACGTCGTGACTATAATGGTGACTTAGCAATCACTCGTTGGATCATGACAACATTCTTCTTCATTTTAGCTGTTGGTATCGGAATTACTGTTCTTCAAGCAGTTGTAGCATTTATCGTAAAATTTGTTGGTGGTCCACTTGTGGCAACTCCTCTAGCAATTTTTATCGCCTACAAATGGTTAACTCGTAAGAAATAACCATACTTGATACACTCTCGCAACAAACCAAGACATACTGGTACCCTACTGGGTTTCTGGTATGTCTTTTTTTTTTCAAATCTACTATGCTAAAAGTGTGCTTCCAGCACACGAGAAACAAGTTGAAAATAAAAACATTCAAAGGAGAAATTTATTATGACTAAAATTCAAATTTATACAGACGGAAGCTTTGACCCTGATTACAAAATGTACGCTGGTGCATGTATCGTAATTAAAGATAGCGAAACGATCGGCCAGTGGGAATTTGCGTCTCGTAAACCAGAATTCTTGCAATCCAATAACGTAGCAGGTGAAGCTGTTGCCTGTGTTCAAGGGATTCGTTTCGCTCTAGAAATGCACCCAGAAACTACAGACCTAGAAGTATGTTACGACTTACAACATCTAGGACTCTGGGCGACACGTCAGTGGAAAGCAAAAGCGCCTGTTGCTAAATGGATGTTACAAGAACTAGATAAACTAGAAAAAGAATATCCAGATGTAACCATCTCTTACACGAAAGTAAAAGGTCACTCTGGTGTCGCTGGAAATGAAACGGTTGATGAACTCGCTTATAACGCACTACAAGAAGGTTACAATCAAGATTCATCATTCATTCGTAAAACTGTATTCTAACAATATAGACACATTTACTATACACTAGTAAGTGTGTCTCTTTTTTTCTGAACCCGATGTGCCTACGTCACACGAGTCAGTCTTTGATACAACTATAGAAAGAAGGTACTTACATGAAACCAAATACATTCACATTCCTCGTAGACTCTAAATTTAAGCCACAGTCTCCTACTCATGTGTCGTTCGCTATTAGTCTCTTAGACAAAGATGACCAGTTACTCGGTTACCACCGTACGAGTGCATCTGATGACTTTGCGACACAAAACGCTAGGGACGGTCAGTTTCCACGTATCTTAGACCACATCTTCATTTTTGCAAAACTTGCATATCCGTTTATTGATCCGAATGGCCCAATCACGTTATTTGTTCCAGAAACAAATGTTGCTTTAGCAGAATACATCATGGAACAAAAAGAACGTATTGAAAAAATGCTACATAGTATTTATACACGTAAAATATTCATAGATATCTCTACAGACACAAGATTTGAAGCTCCTCTGGACCGTCTCAAAGATTTCGTATCGATTGCATACGAAGAAGGTCTCAGAGAATTACCGAACCCATGTAGCCGTACAACGTGGGAACCACGATTGTTTAACTAAAGAAAGGACGAAACATTATGTATACTTACTCTACGATCCCAGAACTTATCAAACTATTAGATGAACACTGGCAAAATAATGAAACATTTGTGCTTCAGTATAAACATGATAAAAAGTATGACCTAATCGAGTTTACGTTACTACAAAACGATAATATTCAACATGAAGCATATTAACCACTTTGCTAAAATGTGTAAAAATGAAAAATGGTACGAATCTATATGTACACATCAATCAAGTATGCCAATACCATTGTCACCACTAGAACAACGTTGTGTGAATGACAACAAAGATTTTTTACCTTTCCATAAAGTATCTGAATCTCATTTAGAAGAATTTTTCAACCTACGTCCTATTTGCAAGATTAAATATGGTATCGACATTTTACATTTCGATTTATGTCCAAATAATCTAAAAGTCGGTTTCATAGAACAATTATCAACAGACAGACACTCTGTTATAAGTTCATCTGGTTACGGTGATGGTTCATACAATTGTTACGTTGCTAAAAACAAACAACAACAAGTTATTGCTATTCGTATCAACTATATCACACCAGAAGAACTGGAAGACAAATACTAGAAAGGAGTGACGCACCTTGGGTATCAGATTATCACTCGATATTTATAGCTCGAAGACAGACAAACGAGTCTTCTTCTACGAGTTTCATGCAAACGAAGCATCTATCACTGCGGTACTTCGTTTATTTGAGAAACAAGATCCAGACTCTTTAGAACTAGACCCAGAATACGACATTCCTTGGTTCAAATATAAAAGTAAGAAAATCAAGAACCCTTCTATCACGGTTCAAGACGTTCTGGACGCTGTTGATACAGGAATCATCATGGACCATGCCATGAACTTTGAATATGACTACGACAAGAACACACATACGATGATTCCACTCCACTTGCATGACACACATAAAGCACCACTTTATGTTCAGATTCACACACATGTCATGGACAAGTGGTTAATGTCCACATACTACTGTCTTAACCAGTTGCTCGCTTCAGGTCTCGTAACATTGAAACACGAGTCTGTTATCGCTGGGCGATACGACCAGAATGTTTATCTGAAACCAATGTTGACACTCAAAAAAGGTTACTATTTCACTGTTTCTTACAGCTAACAATTACCCAAAACACTTGACATGTTACCCCATATATGGTACAATATGTTTGTGATAGCGGGTTGTGTTTAGATGGTAACTAGACCTATCCTAGACACTCTTGATGTTCATCGAGGGTGTCTATTTTTTTTACGTCACCGCACTCTTACAAAAAATTATTTTACAAAAAAGGACTAAACAATATGAACGTTTTAACCGACAAAGAAGGAAACTTATTTTATCATGTCATGTCTACATTCCACGACTCTGTTCTTGGAATACGAGGGATTAATTCACTTAGCAACGTGACAAACCCTAACGCTCACACATATATCATTGATGCAGAACCTGAAAGTGTAGATATCACACTAGAAGTTACTAACCGTAACAAAGACGTCACAGACATCTTAATTACGCAAAACAGTGACAGATTTAGTTCCGAAAAAACTGTTTCGTTCCCTACTAACAAACTAACGGACGTAGAAACGATTCATTCACTACGCGACATTATCAAAACTCAATACAAATTAGACGCTATGCGAACAATTTTACAAAACAGTCTTCTTTTTCATCAAACTAACAGTTCCGTGGAAGAAACTAAAGATTCTCATGGAAACACTGAATTCACTTATACCTTCTGGGGATATGGCACAGAACCTGTACGTTTCGTCATAAACGAAACCTTTATGGATTTACCACCTAGAGGTGGGTCACTTCAGTATCAAGAATTTGATACATTTAATAAAAAATGGAACACACAAGCTTCATATATATCTGAAGCCTTAATGTCTACAAAAGAACATATCAAAGGAAATGAAACAATTGTAGGTGTACCAACAATCTATGGTGACAAATGGTCTATAACAGACTTCGTTACTAAACAAACATTACGCAAAACACTAGAACAAAATTTAATCATGACTCCACTACACCAAATTACGAACTTAGATCCAACTATGTACGGTGGTGTGAATCTTAAAATATTTGATACAAAACTTCTTGATACTATCAATCAAGATTACAACATCGCATACAAAATTCCAGATCCAAGCGAAAATCGCATCTGTGACGTAGATTTATACATCTATCCTGCTGACCAAACTCTTATGGAACCAAATGAACATACAAAACGATTCATTCTCCGTTACCAACATCCTACAGATGCAGAATTTGGTTACTTCACTGCTTATGATCCAACTGGCCCTGAACCTAAACTGATCGCTCGTACAACACATACTTCTAAATCTGTAGAAGATATGATTCACCTAACGAATCATTTAAAAGAACTCTCTGGACCAGCAATCGAAAAACAAGTAACCAAGAAGAAACAACTGTCTCGTTTCTCATTGAATCTTCCACAGATTCAAGAAGAACATAACGAATTAGAACCGTAAAGGAGGAACCTCTACTCATGCTTACAGAACAAACGATTCATAACATTAAATCAACTGTAGACCAAACCTTAATGAATTTATTCAATCTGAGTCCAGACCAGCTTCAAGATTGTGAGGAATCTGAACTAAATCTAGAACAAACATCGTTTTTCGACTATAAAATCGAGTCTGAAAACCACGTTCCTCAATTCTTCACACTAATGATTCGAAACCATCCACTAGAAGATCCAAAATACACCATCATTACAACTACAGACCACAAACTTGAAGATGGTACCTGGTGGATTCACAATCCAAGTAACATCATCAACAGTGCTCGTATCCCTGAAACAGATGAAGGTGATGTCTCACCTCAGTTCTACCAAAACTTAAAGAACCAATTAGGTCTTGCAACTTTTGCGAAACAAGAATTTGAACCAAAAGCATTGGCTCGTATCATCCCTGACCAAGAGGGTTACTACACAGAAATCGAACCACTGAATACAAAAGTACCTCTAGATGAAACAGAAATAACGTTTCTCGTTAGAGATAACAATGATAACCCGTATTTCAAATTAACGGTTCCAACAAGTGTTTGGCTTGAGCGAGACGAATATACAAAGAACAATTATCCAATCGAACAATACATGTACGATACGGATCAAAACCAGTTCCGTCTCTATGCAGAGCATATCGGTGACCCCACTCTAACAGAAATCGAACGTCGTTCTAGAGATACTAAATTCTACCACAAATTGCAGTTATGTAAGACACCTAATATGCGGTTCCCATTTAAGTCTCCAGAAGGCTTTGCGACACTAGCGGGTCACTCACTCTGGCAATCACGGACACCAACATCTGTGACTTACTTACAGAAAACAAAATACACGAGTCACACTTACTGGTCACATCGTCCAGTAGAATCAGAACAAACAGATGAACCCTCACTATAACCCGTTAAACCCCTCTTTACGAGGGGTTATTTTTTAATTCAAAAATTCTAAAGGGTTGCTTCGCAACCGATATACATACTGAAATAAAATTTAAGGAGTTGTTACTTATGACACGTATTTATTATGCAATCTTAAATGACAAATTAGAAAAGTTTCCTTTTAAAGTAGGTCAAACTTACAATCAAGAATGGTTACAAGAAAATTTCGAAAACTATTTTGGAACAGGTTTAGTATGTCAAGACGAGCTTGACGAAACAACTGGTGAATACACTACAAAACACTTCAGTGGACCAGCAACACTACTAGATGCATTAAACACATTACCAGAATCAGACGAACCTGTTCGTTTCACAATTCTTAAATGCGAAGTTACTGGTAACCACAAACCTGTTTACTGGGGTATTGAACCATTAAATCATGGAGAAGAATTAACCGTTCTAAACGGACTTACATTTAACTCTATCCATGATATTCAACCATTATAAAACCATTTTAGTTTCAAAGACCTAAGGGTTCCTCTCGGAACCGATTTACTGATTGAAAATCAGGTTTCAAAACATCTGAGTTTCTATCGAAACCAAAAGGTTCACCTGTGAACCGATAGAAAAATTGAAAATAAATCATAAACAAATAATAAGGAGTGTGTTTATCATGACATATATCGTAGACAAAAATGGAGTTGTACATTTCGTAAAATCAACTGAAACTGTAGTAACAGTTGCAAAAGAAGTACAAAAAGAAACAAAAGAAGCTAAATAACTCTAAGGGGAGATACTCTCCCCTCCGAGGACTTTTTAAAAGGTTTCATAGAAACCTAAGGGCGATACTATCGCCGAAATTAAAATTGATAAAAATTAAAACAAGACCTGATGATCAGGCAGAAAGAGGTAATTATTATGGCAACTAAAAATCAAGGAACTTTAATCGGACGTTTATCAGACGAAGTGAAAGTAGTAGAAAATAAAGACGGTTCTCGTAAAGTATATGCTACTGTAGCAGTAGAACGTGACTACAAAAACGAAGATGGAACTCGTCCAGTAGACTTCATTCAATCAGAAGGTTTCATCCCAGCTTCACGTAAAGGTAACGGCGTTTACGATTACATGGCTAAGGGTGACTTAGTAGCAATCGCATTCTCAGTTCGTCCAAACTCTTACGAAAAAGACGGTGAAAAAGTATACGTTCAAAAATTAATCATTGAAAACGTATCTTTATTACAAAGTAAACGTAAAGCTGAAGCAAAAGCTTAGTCAAATGCAAAATAATTAGACAGTGCCAATTCGGTACTGTCTTTTTTTATACCTAAAGAAATCTTAAAGGAGGAAACAACATGAACGTTAAAGTCTTTTCCAAAACTCAAATCAAACAGTATCGCCCTCATACTGAAACGGTATTGATATCGGTGCAAGATGTGTGTGACGTACACAAGTCTCGTAACTTTGTGTCTCATTCTTTGTATCGTTCTATCTTGTGGTTATACTTTGATGACATCGAGTCTGTAAATCCTCCTTACTCGTTTTCATCTTCGCAGGCTCGTCAAATTATTGAGACGGTGACCTGCATCTTGAAATCTAATCCACAAGTTACAATCGCAGTCCACTGTGAGGCTGGGGTTAGTAGATCACAAGCGATCGCTCATTTTATTGCCTCACATTTTGGCACAGCTTCTCAAATCGCTGAGATTGAATCAAGAACTGTTCCTAAGAAAGCTGGGAACTCTTTGGTTCGTACCTTATTGGAACAAACATATACGCAATACAAAAAGGAGGTGTCACATGGACACTTATAAACATGACCAAAAACAATATATGGAACGTATGAATCAAACGGCACTCAGTAAATTCGACTTATTGAAACCGTATCTGAATCCAACTATCAAGGTCTTAGACTTTGGTTCTGGTTATTCACCAGACTTTATAGAAGCCGTAGTTCAAACTGGTGCTTCATACACAGCGTACGATAAGTCACTAACAATTCAAGAGAAGTTACGAACACTCGGTATCACCTTCTTGAGCGAAGAAGAACTACTTTCATCAAAAGAACACTTCGATATTGTGTTTCTCTCAAGCGTTTTTCATGAATTGGTGAGTTATTTGTCACCTGATGAATACAAACAAACGTTGGATACACTACACGGTATCCTGAAATCAGGCGGGCTACTAATTGTACGTGACTGGGCAAACCCTAATGATGATTCTATCAGTACAATCCCGCTGAAAGCAAAAACGAAACAAGAGGTGTTCACATGGATTGACGCCTTGGAACAAAACCACATCTTCAAACAAGTTGTCACCAAGAGTGATACACTCTATGCATCCCAAAGAGATATGTATCAAATTGTGTTTCACACAGTCTGGGGACTAGGTTCCTTGGAACGTGAATCTAAGGAGACATATGACGTGACAGACGCTATTGGTAGCTTATCACTAGCTTATGGTCTCACGCTTGTTTCGTACCACGCTGAATATGATGAATCGTATTTAGAACATTTAAAAAAATACTTTAGTATCCGAACATTACCTTTTGCAACCAAAGGTATCTGGGTGTTTCAAAAATAAGGAGGTTCATATTTCATGGAACAATATTTACAGGAACTTGATAAGATTAACGAATTGTTGGTACATACAGACGTTAAACCAGCACCTTTCTGGAGTTTTCTTCTCAGCCACCCATGGATCTGTTTAGGAATTGTTCTTTTCGTAATTGTAGTTGATTATACTGTCGAAGATTATAATATTCCTAAATTTATAGAATTTAGTGCTGTCTTATTAACAATCAGTTGTATCATTTTCATCATTGGTCTATTCACTGATTTAACAACATCTAAACATGACCTCATCAGTGTTACAAAAGATTCGTACGTCAATGCAATCAATTATGTTGCTGATTTACCAGAAGATAAATTTCAACAACTCTATAATGATACAGAAAAGTACGAATTTACAGAAGCCCAATGTGAAAAATATAATGCTAGTTACAATATTATTCGAGACTATTACAAGAAAATTCACAAAAAATAAAGGTCTTAATCCATGGTATTAGCATTAGGAAACACTTATAGACTAAAAGAAAGGAGTTGTTCACATTGGGACAACGTTTAATCATTAAAAACAACTTTAATGGTACTACTCGTAGTGCCATCTACTATCACTGGAGTGCTTATACATTCGAAGCTATTGAAGAAATCAAAAACTTAGTTTCAAAAGTATTTTGGTCAATGAAGATACAACTATCTGAGTTACCGAACTTATCAACAGAACAACATTTAGATATTGCTTGTTTGAACGCTGTTTCTGGTGTTCCAGAACGTTCTCAACCTTCGATTGACTATATCAACTCACTATTACCAAAGCCTTATGATAATTCAAACGTTCATCGTAATGACGGACTCATTGCGTTTGATGAGGTTGGTCAAAAATCTCTTATCGACTGGGGTGAAGGGTTCGTCACCATTAACTGGGTACTTGATACGAATGGTGAAGTTGATTTAGATAACACTACGTTCGACTTCGACGTGTTCTTTACTATGCAAGAAGATGAGTTACACACAAACTGGGACGTACCGAAATCTGTTATTAAACAATTGAAAAAATTCAACTATTTAATTGATTTGACAAATATCCCTGTCGCTTCAACAGATATTTTCAAAGCAGAATTAAAATTACTAAAAAAGAATTTAAAACAATACTTATCAGACCACTCTATCGAAAAACAATATGACTGGTGGTACGACAAAGAAGCGAAACTGTTTCACTCAATTATTCAATAACTAAAGGAGAGTTCTACAATGCCTAAAAAACCATTACCTGAAATTTTAGACAATTTCAAACAACATATCCAAACTCTAGGTTTCAATTTAAGTTACGAAATCGAAATGGAAGAATATATTACTCATATTACATTACATCAACATAAGAATCCCACAATCATTAAAATTGATAAAACATATTATTACGATAGACAATCGGTTCTTTTATTCAAAGAAGCTATCTTACGTCTCGTACCATCGCTAACAATTTTATTTGATACTCTACAAGAAACGGATGTAGATGTGACTCTTATTCAAATCAATTGTGACCCATATCGATTAATCTTACAATTTGAACAAGATTTATATGTATATATTCCTTATTCTTTAAGTGGAAATAAGAATATTACTGACAATCCAATTGAACTAAAAGCAATTAACCTATAAAGTTTCTAATAATACTATTCAAGTATTTGAAATATCTGTTACACTTCCATGGCTTAGTGACCAAACTACAATTCAATTCACCTTACCTCGTGTCAAAGAAGAAGATTACGAACTACGATTAGAAACAGGTGTTGATGTACAAAGTGACGAAACAGTTGATTTATCGACTCAATTGTTCGTTACCAGAAAGGTTAAATATATCGTTCATATTTCAGAACTAGATACCATTATTCAAGATATTTCTAGAATCTGTGAAACCATTTTAAATACTTTAGACTCAAACTATTAATATAACTAAAAGAAATCCCAACTTACATGACAATCACTTGTCCATACAAAGACTCAGACGCTATGTTAGAGAAACTTTATCCAACTGGTGACATGAATATAACCATCGTAGACGGTGCACTTATTGATAACTATTTCTGTAAAGGTCCATTCGACTTATCAAAACTAGATTTTGTAGACGACAATAATACGTACCCATATGCTGTCTTCTTAGAACAATATGTAAACGAATGGACAAGTACACATCGTATCGTCTTTACAGACGATGAATGTTGGTACGATTATCTGTTAAAGTTGTACCAAAAGCAGTCCGAAGATTAACGACGAATAAACGGATCCATTCGGGTCCGTTTATTTTTTTCCACTAATACCCGTTACTTGCAAGCAAGCGGGTTGGTATCTGAATTAAAAATTTAAGGAGACACAACTTATGAAAATGTACATGATTGTAAACAAAGATTACCAAGACTACGATTATATGACGGAAGAATACACTCAACCGTTACTAATCGGTAACACTTATGATCGTAACGGGAAATTCCGCTACTTAGTAAACGGGTTCTTCGGATTTAAAACCGTAAAAGAATTATTACACGCACAAAAAGAACTAGAACGTGCTCAAGTTATTCAATTTGACCCTATGACTGGGCTACCAATGCCGTTACCTAAAAACACAGATCGCATCCTTGAGGTTGAAATGTTGGAACACGAAGGTTTCACACCATGCAACCTGTTAGGGCGTTCAATATGTATGAAAATCAAGGTGTTACGTGAAATTCACTACAACCCTGACACATTTGAGCTCATAAATGAGCCGAATGAATAACTGAAAAATTGTTACAAATCAGTGTTGTCCGCACAAAGTCGCCTACTATTCACAGTAGGTTTTTACAAATTAAAGACCGACTAACCCGACAGTGCCTACCCCGAAAGGGATGTTGCCAAACCAGTATTTGTAACGTTAAAAATAGTGAACTCGGATTGAGTTCACTATTTTTTTGAAACAGTTCCCTTTGTTTCAAAAAACATAAAGCCTCGCAAGCGAGGCGGTTTAAAAATTGAGAAAATCAAATTTAAAAATACTAAAGGTGGTAACAAGCTATGAATACATTAAATACAAACGAAACAATTTATGAATGTGCCGTATACACAAACGAAGGTACAGCACGTATCTATGCACACTCTTTAGCAGACGCTTGGGCACAAGCTGAAGCTACATGGACAGAAGTTCGTGACGTACAAATTATGACAGTGATTGACTAAATCACTGTTTCTTACACTGACGTAAAATTTCAACGGAAATCATTCGTAGATAGTGAGGTAGGTTCGATTCCTGCCTCCAGCTAGGTGAAACTCCTGCTGTACCTAACTGGTGGACCACTATCGTAAATCAAAGATTACAGGTTCGAATCCTGTCGTCAGTATATTCTCTCGTACATACATTCCTCCTATCTTTTAAATAAGTGCTCATTACGAGTACTTATTTTTTTACAACCAACGTCTCGGACTCCACGTTTCGCACCCAAACGTTTCGTCCGAGCCGAAGCATAGTAAGGGCTCGTCCCTCTAGTATCACCCTCTATGGTACAAACTCTACCAAGATACCCCTCACGTAACCACTCTATGGTACAAACCCACCAAGAACTCATTTGAGTTCTTTCTTTTTACACCTAACTGTACCATACAAGGTACCACCTCTGGATACACTGTAATACGAGCCCTTATGTAACTACCTACAGGGTACACTCTGACCTAGCGACCAGATGTACCCTCAACCACTGACACGTATAAATACGTGTCACACTCTACTAATGGTTTGTTTGTCGGCACTTGAGGAATGTAACACTTGTACTCAAGGTTCAACTCACACGCTCCAAAAAACTTCTCCTCTTAAAATCAGTTTCGACAATCCGAAACGAAAATCACTTCTTTGAGCGTGTCTGTTCGAACCTTGATAATAATGCCTATACAAAACTAGATTTTTGACTCTGAAAGATTAGCACTATAGATCTAGAAACGCATCCCTTCAAGTGCCTCTTAGTAGCGTACCTAAGGGTTTCACCCTAAGCGTAACGGAACTGTGTTCCGAATCTCAGTACAGTGGAAACACTTGTGGAACGTAATACTACACAAGAACTGCTGACTTGGTACCCTGTCTTCTGTTTAGTGCTAACATTCTTTACTTTTAAATTAACACAAACCTACATCTATAAAAGAACCAAGCTAACGCAATCTAGTTGTACCTTTGCTTATAATTTAAAAGTAAAGGAACCAAAGCACGGTACCATAGTCAACAGCCCTCACAGGGGCTACACCTCTGTAGAGGCTCCGCTTTTCCCTTGCCACGTCCCTACAAGTGTTTCTGGAAAACCCTAACTGTACCACGTATGGTACAGACACACACAACCGATACGTACCCATTACGGGTACGTTCTTTTTATATCACTTTTAATGAAACTGTCTATATGTTTCAAACATCTGGTAACAACTACTAACGTCCCTAAGGGTTCGATTCTAAACCTATGGACACCTTTAGTGGGACATAAAACCACACACCTGTATCCTCTGGGTATGCAATAACGGTACTAGTTGAGGGAGACTCTCAAGCCAACACGAGTCCTACGGTACGCCCCCTCTGGCGGCGACCTGCGTCCTCGGTTTCACGGTTTGTTTACCCAACGGATCCATGTTTCTACGGTACGGGCTTACCCTAACCTGAGACGAGTGCCTAAAAGAACCAGTCTATTGACCTCCGTCTATCTCTCAGGTTAGGCCCACCCTTTACCCCGTAGTCATGACCCTACCAAGAGGTGTCTGAAAAATGTACCGCCTATGTACCATGTATGGTACAGAGTATCTACTAACGAGTGTTTCACTCGGTACATATAAATAGAACCACTTGTGGAACATAACACCACTAAAAGTCCCCAGAATAGGTTCCTCGCATAACGTACCAAACACTAAAGTGTTGCAAGAAACCTATTCTGCGAACCAGTCGTGCCAGCGGGGCGTTCCACCTGAAGCTGTATCTAAAAGAAACGATTCCTTTGGAGTCACTAAGTTTGCCTCCAAATGAAAAACAGACTCATCCTCAGGTTACACGCTCCCGTTGGTTTCTCACTTACATCGTCCCTACAAGTGGTTCTTTTTCGAATGAATCTACTAAATAGGGGTACCCACTATGTGTACCCAAGGATACACTGGTTCATCATAATAACACCAACTAACGGGTTCTAAAGATTGGCTACAGATGTTCCGTATCAGTCCCAACCCAAAGTGAAACCCATACAGAACCACTCAGGGGCGGTGCGTCGTATTCCTAGCACCCCCTTCGTACCCGCATCATCAGGGGCGACGCTTCGTATTCCTTGCGTCCCCGTTCTTCTGCGTACCACCTGTATGGTACATTCTCCTTTGGCTGTACCACATGTGGTACATACACGGGACTTAGGTGTACTCTACTGGACCATACAAGTCGTACCTTATGGTTGTCCACAGATATCTCACCACGAACTGCGTGGTATCTGTGTACTCTACAGACCATAGGACGGTACACTTGTTGGTACACACACCTTACGGTACACACTCACTGGTACAGTACCACCTACATGCACCTTATGCTGTACCATACAGTACCCACTATAATGTCACTAAACCATACGACGTACCTTGTATGGTACACTAAGGTCTATTCAGACCATACGTGACACACTCTATGGTACATTACACCAATAAAGGTACACTCAGTGGTACACTGAGGACATACCAAGAGGTGCGAATCCCATATACGGTACCCTATATGGTACACAGAGGTCTATTCAGACCTCCTAGGACGCACTCTATGGTACACAGTACCGTATCGTGCATACTGGATGGTACATTCGTACCGTTCCAGAGGCATCTGGTGACCTTATCAGGTACACCCTTGGGCACTCAGTGGTACACTACGTTCCACTGTGAACGTGCCCGAGGACGACCAACCTCTAGCGAGGCGACTATGTGTTCCGCACACCCACGTAACGTGGTTACTGGTGGCTCCACACCAGACACCTTCGGGGCGACGCTTCGTATTCCTTGCGTCCCCTACGGTCCAATTAGTGACGATGGCTTCGGGGCGGTGCGTCGTATTCCTAGCACCCCGCTCGCCAGTACTCTCCGTCCCCTAAATGTATGTCCCAGAGGCTGTCCCCACCTCGTGTCCACGTGATGCCACTTCGCATTTTCTCGTGTCCACGTTATGGAGCTGAAAATGGCGTCAAATCAACGTTTCCAAATGGACGTGACCACGTGATTTCACTAATTATGGTCGAGAACTCATATGTAACTAAAACCCAGGAGGTCACTGGTATTAGTGAGTTCCTGACGTGGAAATGACGCATTTACGTGACAAAATATGGGGACATTAAGTGGGGACGGAAAGAGCATAAGGGGTGGTGGCTCCAAGTCTCGTTCCGAGTCTTGTCGGTCAGCATAGCTGACACCACTGTCATCGTCCCTGTCGGACGATGCCATCCGCCCCAGCTGACGCTGTTTCGGACCCTTACATCGCATCCTTCGGATGCTCGGTTTTGTTCGCATAAGCTCACAAAACTGCTCCTTTCAGTTTGGCGTCACTCGGAGCAACGAGTGATCCCAAACTACCGTATCTGATTCTGATGAATCCTACCATAAGGGTACGATTCATAGAACAGATACTCACCCATTGTGCCAGTACCCCTGGTACACTCACCTCGGAACATCGAGGTGTGCGTTCCAGTTCTCCTGACCCAAAAGCGGAACAATGTTTCTTCGAGCCGATGAGGTACAGCTCATCGTCCCTAGATCCATTGTCCCTTATCCGTGTCACCTGATTTCGTTTCGTCCACTGGACCAATCGAAATAGGTAACCCTACACACGTTCCGTATAAAAAGAGTCCTGTTGTCGCTTGCTCCAACAGAACCCTACTCTCTGAAACGACTCGTCATTTCAGGTTACACTTATACGAAACTTACGGTTACAGTGTAACCGAGTTGACATCTGGTATCCTAGTACGATACCATAGTCAATATCACATCAGCACCCTGCACATACCCAAAATAATAACAAATGAAACTCACAAGATGTGACAACTGCTGAGTGATAACGATTGTGCACAATCAATCTGAAACCTCAATATAGACCACTTATATTGAGTTCATATTGAAAGTACCCCTTAAACCGATAACAGAATAAATGTTAACACCTTACCTAAAAACTTAACTTAAAAAACTGTCATCATCACTTAACGTTTATTCTGTTTCGGTTGATAGGGTCATACTGACCCGATAAAAATAATGCCTTTATGAGCCATAGTTCAGTGGTAGAACACCTGACTGTTAATCAGGCTGTCGTTGGTTCGAATCCAGCTGGCTCAGTTTTATTTGTATCACATAGTCTCACGACACCTGATACAAACACCGTTAACTCATAACGGAAAAATTGCTGGAGTTAGTTCAGTTTGGTAGAACGCTCGGTTTGGGACCGAGAGGTCATTGGTTCAAATCCAGTATTCCAGATTTACACAGATTTTTTATTTCATTTTGGTCTATGTAAAACTTCTTTACGCATTTAGCCATGCGACATTTCTCCTTGAGGGGTGAAACTCCCCTCGTCTGGTCTCATAGTGAAGTGGTTATCACGCTACCCTGTCACGGTAGTATCACGGGTTCGAATCCCGTTGGGACCGTTGCTATTCCACGAATGACTATAGAAATCCAAGTGGTCAACTTCGTGAGAATCAACAGAACGTCAATTCGGGTTTTCTTGGATTTAAACACACTGACGATCGGTGAGAATTGGAACCAGGTCAATGGCATGACCAGTCGTAGGTACGTCTGCTACGACATTTTTTAACATCGTTCGTCTAGGGGTTAGGACACAGCTCTTTCACGGCTGGAACACGGGTTCAAATCCCGTACGATGTATTGTAATTATTTACGAACCACTTCTTTTTATCAAAAGCACTAACAGTTTGAGTAGGCGGAAAACTACTCTAGTAAATAATTACATCTTTCAATCCAACTAGGTGACAACTTAACTCCTTGGAATTAAGTAAATTATCCACCTTTCAAGTTTATTCAATTTTTTGTACAATGACGTTTTACATGGTAATAACACGATTTATGATTTAGAATACCGTCATTTAGTTGGATTGTACTTTAGGGACGTCGTCTAACGGTAAGATATTGGTCTCCAAAACCGATGATCAAGGTTCGAATCCTTGCGACCCTGTTTCCTTAATAGGACTAGGTTGAGAAGTGTACGTCACCTCAACTACTTACACCACGAAACGTTACCTGCGTGGCTAAAGAAAATGGTTCAGTGGAACTCTGGGCGACCACTGGTAAAGGAGCTCAGTTCTTGGAATGATACTCAAGTGGTTAAGAGGACTGGTTGCTAACCAGTTAGGTCCTTCGGGACGCATAGGTTCGAATCCTATTCATTCCGTTTTGTCGCTTACGATGACAAAAAATTAACGTTAATAACCCGTTCGTGTCCACACTGGTAAGATAGTCACCTATATTCGAAAGGTACGCAATGTTCAGGAAATCGCATCACATAATTGCACGAATCAGTTATAGATAAATAGTATCAGAGCGGGGCTGATACACCTACTAGAGGTACGTTCTCTAGTAACCATGGATTGATGACCGAGTGGCTGAAGGTACTGGTCTTGAAAACCAGTGACGGTTCGCCGTCCGTGGGTTCGAATCCCACCCCCTTAATTAGGTTGTACGGTACCTACACAATTGTGTTAAAACCGTATCATCTTGGGATATCGCCAAGCGGTAAGGCAACGGACTTTGGCTCTGTTACGCGTTGGTTCGAATCCAGCTATCCCAATTGGTATCATGTCCTCGCTTGTGATACCAAGCCTATCTCCTTTACATGTATGTTTATCCAACGTTTCCACAGACACTCATGGAACGTACATGTTGACTACCCATTACGGGTAGTCTTTTTTTATACATAAAATCAAAACAGAAAGGTGGCTCTTAATATGCCAAACACCCTAGAAATCGCTAAATATCTAACGACTCACTCAAAGAAACAACTTAATAAACAAAAACTAACGATCCTGTTATACCAGGTACATAAATACGAACTACTTCATTACGAAACATCCTCTATCCCTTCGTTATTCTATCCTACAGATAAAGGATTCATTCATACGGAGTTAAACAAACAACTTCAACATGTTTCTAATCAAGTACACGTCACAAAACAACATTTTCCAAATATCAGAAACCTCAAAACATCTATTATGACCAGTGATTTTGACACTATTTTACAAATCTATGGTGATTTATCTTTAAAAGACCTACAAAAACAACTCACAAAAGATCTAGCATTTCAAGAAGCCAAACAAAGTATCCGTTACCCGCATCAAGTGATTCTAGCTTCATCCATTTATAAAAACGCTCTGTTAACAGAAACAGGATTCTTACCAGAAACCACACCTGAGCGTCAATTTGAAACGGTTGTGAAGAAAAAGAAACCATCAAAAAATAGAGTTCGTTTAGAACAAACAATGACTAAACGTTCTAAAAAGAAATAGTCTTTTCTAGAGACGTTCTTTTTAGAGACACCTCTTGCGAGGTGCGAGTTAGTAATTGCGTTAGGAGACGTGTTCTCCTACTCAATTTAAAACTAATAATTGTACCATTTATGGACAAAGTAAACTCCATCGTGTACAATGGAAACGTCGCCAGGGGTTCGACTCATACCCTAAAACTATACAATACTTAAAGGAGGACATAACAAAATGTCAAAGAAAAAATTATCTAAAGGAGCTGTAGCAACTGCCTTAGTTGGGTTAGTAGCTATTCAAGGTCCACAAATCCATGCAGAAGAAGTAAAAGAACTAGTATCTCCTGCACAACCACAAGTAGAAGAAACAACTGTTACACCTTCTACTACGTCTCAAACTTCACAAGAAGTTGCAAAACCAACAGAAGTTGTTACACCTACTACTGAAACAACTACTACTGAGATCGCAAAAGAAACAGTTACTGAAGCTCGTACAAAATCTGACGATGCTAACGCAAAAGCTTCTGCTCAAAAAGAAGTTATAAAAGAAAAAGAAACTGCTAAAGCAGACGCAGACAAAGCTGTTTCAGAACAAGAAAAAGAAGTTGAAACTCGTAAAGCTTTAAAAGACGAAGCAACTCCAGAAAAAATCGCTGAAGCTAAATCTGATTTAAAAGCAAAAGAAGACGCTGTTTCAACAAAAGATTCTGAAATTAAAGATGCTAAAGCTTCTTTAGCAGAAAAAGAAACTAAACGTGATCAAGCACAGGCTCGTGCTGATGAACAAAATCAAAAAGTTTCTGACGCTACTAAAGTACGTGACGAAAAACAAGCTAAAGTAAATAAAGCTCAAGAAATTTTAGACAACACTGATGAAGGTAAAGCTTTGAAAGCGTTAGAAGACGCAAAAGCTGTTAAAAACCAAAAAGATTCTGACGTTGCTTCTAAAACTACTGCTTTTAACCAAGCTGAAGCGCACGATAACAAATTAGCTTCAGATAAAGCTGAAAACAAACAAGCTTTAGAACAAGCAAATTCAGACAAATCAAATGCTGATTCTGAACTAGCATCTGCTACATCTGATAACACAGCTAAACAAAAAGCTAAAGAAACAGCTCAAACAGATAAAGATTCTGCTGAATTAGCTTTAAAAGAATCTACTAAGACAGACGTATTATTCGATAAAGCAAATGCTTCAATTCAAGAATACGTAACATTGATGAAAACACCTATGACTGGTAAATCTCAAGTTGAGAAACAACGTATTTTCAACCGTTTAGGTGAATTATCAAGCATCTTATCAAAAGCTATGGCTTACAAAGAAGATTCATCTTTATCTCGTAAAGTAGATGTTACAAACTTATCTGACGCTGACAAACAACGTTTCGCTAAATACGCTGAAAACTTACATAACCAAATCCGTTCAGCTTTTGGTACATCTAAAGTAATCTACAACACTGAAATGCAACGTTTCGCTGACGATGTTGCCAAAGGTTACGAAGCACATGGTCACAGTGTATTCGGTGTTTCTGCTGAAGCTCAACGTTTAGCACAGCAAGGTGTACGTGACTTACCAATCGGTCACGACGCTAAAGCAATCAATGATGTTGCTCGTAAATATGGTTTAGCTACATCTTCTCCTGAGCGTGAAGCTAAAGGTGGTCAATACTATGAAAACATGTACACTACTTCTAATGGTCAAAACTTATTAACATTAAACGAAGTATACCGTCGTATCTTCGATACATTCAAAGGATTCATGTTTAACGGTCAAGAGTACGCTCACGCATCTTCAATTGCAGACGCTACAAGCACTCGTACTGATGATGTAGAATACGCTGGTATCAGCTTCTCTCAAACAAAGAATACAACTTCAAAAGATAACCCTAACTTCCCACAATTGAAATTAGGTTATGAAGTGCATACTCACGTACTTGGGGTTGATACAACTGCATTAAGCCGTCGTCAAGCAACTCGTGAACGTGAATTTGATACATCAGAACAACCATCAATTATCGAAACATTAAAAGCAAACTTAGCACAAGCTGAATCAACATTGAACACAGCTACAACACAAGCGAAAGCTTCTGCTGATCGTTTAGTTGAAGCTACTAAACGTGTTCAAGAGGTTGCTAAACGTATCGGTGAATTAACAGCTCGTAAAGCTGAATTAGATAAAGAACCATTATTAGCACCTGAAGCTAAGTCTGCGTTAGATCAAGCTAAAGAAGAATTGAAACAAGCTGTTAAAGACGTACAAGACGCTCAAGACACTGTTGACAAATTCAACGCTTCATTAGCTGAGAAAACTAAAGCATTAAACGACGCTAAAGCTGAATTACAAACTGCCCAATCTGCATTAGATTCTGTATTAGCTGAAAAAGTAATCATTGATTCTGCTTTAGAAGATGCTAAACAAGCTGTTTCTAACCAAAACGCAACAATCGCTGACTTAGAAAACGCTCGTTCTCAAGCTGTTGTAGAAGTACAAAAACAAGTGGAACGTGTAGATTCACTTGAAAAAGCTGACGAACGTTACAACCAAGCTGTAGCTCGTTTAGATGAATTAAAAGAAACTGCTAAAACTGCTGAAGAAGCATTATCTGAAGCAATCTTAATCTTAAACGCTTTACAAGTTGAAGCTGATCGCCTACAAGCTGAAGCTGACGATATTCAAACTAAATACGACGCTCAAGAAGCTAAGAAAGCTGAAGAAGCGCGTCGCTTAGAAGAAGCTCGTATTGCTGAAGAAAATCGTTTAGCAGAGGAAGCTCGTTTAGCTGAATATGACCGTATCATTGCAGAAGTTTCAACTCCAGAAGCTTCTAACGTGGTTTCTGCTGGTCAAGCTCGCTTACCAGAAACTGGTGTTGATGGTTCAATGCTTGCATCAATCTCTGGTATGTTCTTAGCAACATTAGGTCTTGGTATCTTACCTCGACGCAAACGCAACAACTAATTGATACACTTACTTGACGCAACAAATAATGTGTACACTCCATGAGGTAGCCCAATCGGGTTACCTCTTTTTTTACATAAAAAAGAGACGTACTCTTCAGTACGTCTCTGGTTCCGATTATTGTACGTTACTCCAATTAATGTTAAAAACACCTAGCACTGTCTGTGAGGCTCCTTTTGCTGGATATTTAGTAACAAATTTGCCTTTTACACAGTAACGATTCGTTGCATTCAAATCATCACAAGTAATTAACGTAATCTCTGTTTTGTCTTTCTGATCATAAATGACACTGACTTTTGTAGGTTCGATAATATCGACACTTGTTATCTCGTACTCATAAATGTTTTCTAAATCCGTTGTATAGATTTTCATTCCTTGTTTCGCATCTACTAACGGTGAAAATAGAATCGTTTTGTCTCCAAAATAATTATGACTCGCTAAAGCATAGTTCCCTTCTCCCATTTTTTGGTTCTCTTTCATCGTACCAGCACCTGTGGCTAACACATAGTTAGAAACACCTTTGTAGATCGGAATTTTCATGTTCAACTCTGGTATCGCAACTTGACCCATAGAATAGCGACCACCTTGTCCTTGGTACTTAACAATATTTTCTAAACTAAGTGGTTCGACTTCTTCAAACTTAAACGTCACATCTTCTGTTCGTTCTTCATTTTCCGCTACTTCTTCACGAGTAATTTCTTTGGATTGCTCCAAACTTGCCGTTACGCCTTGTTGTAACATATACGTTTGAGCAGGTTGGACTAAGAGTAATGCAACACCTACTAGTAACAAAATACTCGCCACGATATATCTCCAATATTTCTTTAAAAAGTTCATTTACATCATTCCTTTCGTTATTTGTGATTTAAGGTACCTTAGAGCGATTCTAATAACTGGATACCTAATTATCCTAATTACTGTTTAAAATTGCTCAGAGACCTTAAATTTTGCAAATGAAGCCTATATTCTATCTTATCAATCTTCGTAACATTACATTTACGGGTCCTCTTTTGTTTCAATCTACCTGATTCTTAAAAAATAGATACGTTCTATTTTGCGATTTAAGACCCCTTAGAGCGATTCTACGAATCGCACACCTAATTACCCTAAGTTTGCCTTAAAATTGCTCAGAACCCCTAAATTTTAAAAATTAGAGCTACTCTAAGTCTAATTCGTTTATTTCGATTTCAATTTTGACGATTTCTGGGTTCTCTTTTGCTCGTTTCACTAATTTATACTTCAAATACACGATTCGAATAAACCCAATCACCATTAGTAACGCAACAACTGGAATCATAAATGGAAATACAGTCATCATGTTCACAAATACATGAATCAAAATACTGATCCATAAATCTTGTTCCACTAAAAATACATATCCACTTACGATACCAAATAACGTTCCAAATACTGCGTGATACCCTGTTCCATGTGCAAAACCAAATATCAAAGCAGGTACAAGTATCTGAATCCATCCTACGTAATTACGGAAAATACAATGTTGTACCACATATCGAAACAAAATTTCCTCATAAACGGGTGCCACTAAACACACTAACAATCCACTTACGATTCCTTTCACGGACCAATCAAGTGTAAACGAGACACCAGACCCTTGTAGTACAACACCAAAGTACCGTAATACTAGAACACCAAATATACTAAGTCCTAAAATTAGTAACGCTGAAGTTGATGCTACAGTAATGCGTCCATAGTTACGTAACGAATATTTCTGAAAAAAGAATCGTCTCTTAATACGAGACATCCCAAATTCCACTAACCCTAAAGCTAATAAAATCTCCGTTATCAACATCACGTAAATCGTATCTAACTCTGGAAACACCTTAGGAATCCCTGTATTCATAAACATAAACCAAATCAACAAACCACCAATTTTGAGTGCGGGAATATCATCCCACACCCATTTTCCAAGTTTCCGTGTCCTATTCACTCGCCTCAACCTCCGTCAACTCCCCTGTAAATTGCAGTGTCCATAAATTATTGTAAACATTCCATTTAAGCCCACCATCAACCACAAGTGTTTTAAATTCATTTTCTAATTCTCTAAGGCGACTTCCGCTTCTCCAAATCATAACACAAGTTCCGTCCCATAGAATCAATTTTGTCGTTTCTTTATCTTGTCCTAAATAATCGATTGTCGCAATCATGTCTCTAGAAATCACACAACGTTGTGTAAACATTTCAAAGCCTCGTCCATAGGGACGTAACGATTCAATCACACGATTTGCTCGTTTAAGAGTATCTAGCGATAACTCAATCTCACCTTGTCCGAAAACAAGTTCTGGTTCCTCGTCTTCTGTCACATCAAGTGTGTTATATACTTCAACGACATCTTTTTCTAAAAAAGCTAAAGCACTTTTCACTTCTTTACGGTCTGTAAATCCAACCCCAAATGCTCCCTCATGACCAGCTAAATAGAACCCTTCGATTGTCATACGACTATTACATGGATACCATTCAGGAGAACGACCTGAGCCATGAAATTTATTCTTCTCTTGTCGAACCACCATTGTTGGAAGACCTGTTTCACCCATCACTTTCGTAGCAAGAAGTCCTAAAATACCAGCTGGGGCTTGACTGATGTAAATATAGGGTTCAAAAGGTTGTAACTGTTCTTTTAGTTCCGCATAGTAACGGTCAACTAATTGTTTACGTTTCTCGTTTAATTTCATTAAGTGATCAATAGCTTCTAAACTACCACTGACGTTAAAGAACACATTATAAGCAATCGTTACAGGTTTTTCTAACCGTTTCAAGCTATTAAACATAGGTGCTACATAATAACCAAACAATTCTTCTGTAACATTCACTTGAAACTTCCCAGCTTCCCACAATACCTGTAACAAATTATAAAGTCCGTAAAACGCACTGACAAACACTGGATGACCGTGAATCGTCTTTAGTAACGCATAATCAGGTGACGCAAATAACTCTGCAATCGATATACCTGGTTCAAAGAGTGCGTTACACCACGTAATGCCATCTTTAAGTAACTTACGGTTCTCGTACACAACAGGCATCACATCTGACACAGTACCGATACTGGCAAATACTCGTAACTTTTCGATATTGTCAATACGGTCTCCGTCTCTATATTTCACAGCGTAATGGTGCAAACATTTCCAGAGCGTATAAGCACCACAAATATCAGAGGTTTCATACATGTCATCAATTCGTTTTGGATCCACAATAACGTCCGCATCTAAACGGTCTCTTGATTTTTGCAAGTGGTGGTCTGTAACAAGTACTTTCAATCCTCTAGCTTTTGCGTAAGCCACACCTTCGTAACACGTAATACCCGTATCACATGTTAATAATACTTCTGTTTGAGGGTGCTTTTGTAACAAATCGTCAATGGTTTCTTTATCAAATCCATATCCTTTGGACGGATCTGGCGCATAGAGTGACACATTAAATCCTAAATCACTCATTCCCGCATAACCAACAACTGCTGACATAATACCGTCCATATCAAAGTCTGGTAAAATGGTTACTCGTCTTTGTGCCAAATAAATGACCTGTAACATATCTGCTAGTGTGTCAATATCCAGTAACTGGTCTGTTGTTTCTGTTTCAATTTCATCTAAAAATTGGTTTGTATAACCACGTTTTATCATTAAATAATTGCGTAATTCTTCTGTGTTCATTAGTTTCATCCTTTCATAAGTCACCTTTATTATACCACATGTTAGTCCATATATCAACCAACACGCTACATATTTTCACGTAATTTGCACTTTTCTTTAAAGGTTGCTACCGCAACCGAGAAGTAAATTGCTCTCTACAGTGAAACCTGTAGTAGCATCTACCACGGCATGACGTGATAAGGCGTAGTGATACGTTGAAAGGCACTAGGTTACATTAGTCGTCGCCTCGATTGAGGTACATTCATGCAAGGAACCCTCTTTGGTATCAGTGTGAAAACTGGGTACAACTGTATATGAGGTCCCCGAACGGCGTTACGTTACGTGTCTTGCACAAAGACAATAGGGGTAGGTACTTCGAGTACTAAACTAAGTGTGCAGAGTGGGATTCGAGGTCTTTTAGTATGAGTCTTAGCGGACAAATGCGTTGACCATGACTACGAGAAGCTGGTATGTGCAGTATCAGTGTATGAGTAACTCAATCCGTAACCATTGATTTAGCGGTCAATGCGGTATCGACAGCGTGATGGATTTCTGTCCTCAAAAGGGATGGAACTATCTGGTGTAGCACGTTGTTTGTAACAAACCTTATACAGGAGGTTTACCCTGTAACCGAACAGATAATATTGGTATATATAACCGGAAAAGTCTACACCAGTTACAAGTGAAAGAGCACTACTACTCAGCTACTTCGGTAGAAAGGAGTACACAGGCTGTCCCCAAGACGAATGTGTCGTAGCGGAGTCGCAACGGTGGGTTATAGCTAGCCTATCGCTAACACAAAACTGCGGAGTAATTTGTAACTCAAGAGTTGGTTTCTCTAACGACCGTGCTTGCTGGATACGTAGCCGAAACTACGTGGACAACAGAACTAAACCATACGGTTCTGGAAAGGTCAGTACTTAAAGCCTTAGTCTCAGGCTTATTTTTGACGTATCTACCAGTAGGTAGAAGACGATTACGGTCCCATACGCACCCTGTGTATGATACCAGTTTTTTTGGAGTGTGTGAAATACGGTCACACCTAACAGGTTCAACTCCTGTTCACTTCGTTGTACACACCCATGTACAAAGTTCTTATCAGTCATAAGAAACCCTCCTAATTTTTTAGTATAGTATATAGGGATTTTACCCAAACATCCCTAAAAGAATAACGGTTCGAAATTCATTCGAGTCGTTATTTTTTTAGGGGCAACTGTTGCCGAGGAAGTAGTTGAGAACTCGGACTTATCAAGTCATAGGAGTTACACTAATTTACAAGTGATAACTCTCCGAGTGTATCAACTAAAGAAACACAACGGTGTTTCGCTCAATTTGTTGCTTAAAAGAACCGCCTACTTGCTTCGGCGAGTAGGTTCTTTTTTAAGAGCTCAACCTACAAACTCAAATACAGAAAGGACGGTTTCGCATTCTTGAAACAAATTTTAAAAGCCATCATACAGATTCAAAATAAGATTCTTCGAACGACCATCTTAACGGTTCTATGTCTAGTTGTCCTACTCTATCTAGGGTACACCTATGCAAACGAGCAAGGCTGGTTCACATCTAATCACTCATCTACAGTTCCAACTAGTCAAGTAACCTTATATACAAAAGACAACTTCGACGTCAAATCTCTTGTTGAACAGTACCCTGAATACGTATATCAAGTAACCATCCCTGATTCAGAACGAGCTGAACTAGAATCCACTTACAAATTATTAACACCTGATAAACCTGTATACAAATCTCGTAAAGTGAAAAAGACAAATGTTCCAACTCATGCAACAGTTGTTTTGAACCATACATCCATCACTCGTCAATATGGTAACCAGCAATCATTTACAAAAAATACAGCTGGTTACACTAAAAACGAAGAAGTCTTTATTGAGAACCCTAAATACCCCACATACGAAGGTTGGTTCTGGAACAGATCACATCTCATTGCGGACAGTTTAGGTGGTCCATCTGAACCATATAACGCTATCACTGGTACCAGACCTCAGAACGTAGGTGCTCGTGACAACCAAGGCGGAATGCGTCTCCCTGAATCAAGAGCTTATGATTACATTTACGCCAATCCAAAGAAAACGTTACTCTATGATGTGGTACCACTCTACTTCGATACAAATAATCTCGTACCATATGCTGTACAAGTGACACTCTATAATGGTGACATTAGGGAACGATACATTACGCTGAATATCGCATATGGTTACCAGATTGATTACAAAACTGGTGAGTGGGAACCTGTCACTTACTAACGGGTAATAGTGAGACGGGACCAGATTAAGTGCTCTCGTACCCTTGTGCACCTTTTCACAGGTAAAATAGACAGGTATACAGACTTTTCTGAAGTTATTATATACTCTAGTATGTGTATTATTCATTACGTCATAATTTTGTATGTATTATGATGTTTTTTCTATATATTATTACCTTACTTTAAATAAAAGTTTTATAAAAAAAGTGTATTAATTGTATACTTAATAGCTACAAACCCTATAACCACGGCGTTCGTGGGAGGTTACACCTTTGAACACCTCTGTATACCACGTTTGACGACTTCCCTATAACCAAGGCGTTACAGGGGTATACGTTGAAGTATACAACGTTACGCAAAATCAGCTTATTTTGGACGAAATCTCCTATTATATAGAGGTTTTTTCTAAAAATTGGACTAAAACAGACGAAAATCTATGTCGTATCAATAGGACATGAAATTTCTTATGAAAACTACTAAAAAATATTGCATAAAAGTGTCCAGCCTATGCAAAACAAATTTAGGCTTTTTTGTGCAAAATTATTACTCAATTCATTGTCACATCAACGTTAACAAAGGCTTGTGAAACTATAAACTATTTCATAGCCATTTCGACACACCGCTTACAACAGATGTGACATTGAAAATAAACATCTATTTATGAAAGCGTCATTTTCAACAAAAATAATATAAGTATAATATATTAAATTCCAATAAAATCCTATTATTTTCGGAATAATTCCGAACAGATTTTTTGAGGCGTATTCAACGAAATTTTCACAAACCAAAACGTATACACTTCTCACTTTTAGTGTAACCATAGGCTTTTCGACCACTTTTGAAAGGTACCAGGTATACAACTGGCGTATACGTGCTGTATCCCTTGTGTATCAAATCAAGTCTCTTATATGTGAACCTTTTCACAGATACCACCCTATTTAAACCTATTTCAAAATACTTTTGTCGTACTATATTACACAGAATAATCATTTTCGTTGATTAAATGACAAAACTATGATATACTAAATTCAAGTCAAAAAGAGGAAATTCGGGCACCATTTACAATGAGTATAAAACCTTTGATTTTTTCACAAACCACCCTATTTGAAACCCATTAATAAAACGTATGACAAGACTAAAACACTTGTCCCTCAACGAGTTTCATTAATAGATACATTTTGTGACGAACTTCACAGTATCACCCTAATTTTACCAATTGACACTAAAATTTATCAGAAAGGAGCGTGTATCTATTCTATGACTAAACATAATGAAACACGCAAAGTGGGACGTCCAACAAATCGTCCATCTTTAGAAACATTAAAACAAGACATTCAAAAACCAACAACCACAGTTCACAGTCTCGCTCTTAAATATAACGTCTCTGAATCAACCGTTCTTCGTTGGCTCAGAAAATATAATCTCTCAGCTAAATATCTTACTTATGAAAAACGATACAGACGTGGTGATCCAAGAACCCCTATTAAATTAGAAGCAAAACGTGATCGGCTGACTTATCTTTATAAAAAAAGATGTCTCACTCAAGAACAAATTGCAAATCAATATGGTGTCTCTGCGCGTACAGTCAGTCGTTGGTTAAAACAATTAGATATTGTATCACCTAATCAAAAGACAAAACATACTGCCTTAATGATTGCGAAATCTCATGAAGCACAATTACGAAGATTATATGTACAAAATTGTTTAACAATACAACAAACTGCAGATTTACTAGGCGTTCACAGAGTAACGGTATCTCGCTGGTTAGACTTACTTGAAATTGACAAACTTAGATAATAAGTTAGATAATAAATAACTACTACTAATTAAGAAAGGAGGTTCCATATATGACTCAAAATTCCGCTCCGAAAAAAGACGTAACAAAAGCTCAAGCGTTAGCTCTTCAACCACGAGACTCTATTATCCAAGAAATAACTAATAATTTCATTAAAACAGTTTTACCACCGCTTAGAGTTAAAAACGTATCTAAAGCGGATATTTCAGCAAAACTATATACAGAAACAGTTCTTGCTATTGACACAGCAAACTTGATTCGTAACAAAGGGTCTCAACTTCGAATACCACAAACACTAGCTCCACAACAAATTGCGGATTTAATGTTGCAATACCATACGATTCGCCTTATTGACTTTATCGGGGACGCAACTGATCGAGACCAGTTAAAACTTGCAACATATCAAGACTCTGGTTCCGAAGAAGGTCTCTACACTATTTCCGAAGAAGCACTTCGTTCTATTGCTCGTCAATTTAACTATGAATTATCTTCCGCATCATTTGCCGAAGTAAAAATGTATCTAACAGAGAAAGCACCACTGGTGACACCGACACAAGACAAACATATCGTCCCTGTAAATAATGGTCTCTTTAATTACAATACAAAAGAACTTCATCCATTCTCACCCGAACACGTTATTTTGACCAAAGCTCGTACTGATTACAATCCAAACGCAACAAACGTAAACATCTACAATCCAGAAGATGGTACAAACTGGGATGTGGAATCATGGATGGCTGGTCTATCTGATGACCCTGAAGTGGTTCACGCACTCTGGGCGACTGTCGCCGCCGCAGTACGTCCGTTCCATAACTGGGACAAAATGGTTCTTCTTTACTCAGAACAAGGTGCCAATGGTAAAGGTACATTCTGTTCCATGATCAGAAACGTATTAGGTTCCAAAGCGACTGCTTCTATTTCACTGCTTCAGTTCTCACAACGTTTTGGTCTGGCTCCATTAATTGGTATCAACGCCGTTATCACAGATGAAAACCCTGTTGGTTCTTATGTGGAACAATCTGACGCATTAAAATCAGCCATTACAGGTGACTCTCTAACAATTGAAGCAAAACATAAGAATCCAATTGCGTATAAATTTAATGGTTTCATTCTTCAATGTGTCAACGAGTTACCAAAAACCCAAGACCGTTCAGACTCATTTTATCGTCGTCAATTATTCTTACCAATGTTAAAACTGTTCACAGGACGTGAGCGTAAATACATTAAACATGATTACTTGAAACGTAAAGAGGTTCTAGAATATGTACTCTACCGTGTGTTACATATGGACTTAAATGAATTACCGATTCCAGAAGTATCTCGTACATTCTTAGACGAATATAAGAGTTACAATGATCCAGTACGTGATTTCTTCAATACTATTGAAGATGACCTTGTATGGCAAAAAATTCCAAATCAATTCTTATACGACTTGTATAAAGCTTGGTTCAGTCGTAACCACGCTAGTGGTAAAGTGAAAAGTTCTTCTACTTTCAACAACGAAATCAAACAACTACTTGTTGGTAACAATAAGTGGGAAGTTGTAAATGGAGTCTTTAAACCGACACTAGCGATGAAACAAACACCTGAACCACTAATTCTACAATATAAACTAGAAGATTGGGCGAACCCTACCTACAGAGGTGACAAGCCTGAAATCAAAGCTTTAGCAAACTTCCAAAGTGCTACTTATCGTGGCATCCAACGATTACAATAAGAAAGGACTGACCTAAATGTCATTAATTCAACCAACCCTATTTCGTGATATGAACCAATTTAAGTGGGCGACCGACCTCAAAGGTGATCGCCTACAAGAGTCCCCTGCTGGAGACATTATCATCTTCCTAGAAGGGGGTCTCACAACTTACAACCCTGACCCTCAAAATAAAGAACAAACTTATTATGATTCTTACAAACCAAACACAAACTTAATTGAAGCTTTAAACGAAACATCAAAAACGGTTCATATTGTATGTGGAACAGATACTACCCATCCAGAACTTGTTCGAAACGTAGACCTTGTAGCCAATATCACTACGAAACACCCGTTACTACAAGCACAATTCGCTTTATATAGAACATATGTAGAAACACACTTAATGAATAAATCCAATCAAAATGTTAAAGTATATGGTCATATTTCGACAAAAGCTCAACCATTACCAGTAGCATTAAATCGTTTCATTCAACAAGATGGGTTCACTAAATCTCGTTCACTCATCATTACAGGGAATCCTGCACATGTCGTTCACTTCTCCAAGAATCCAAATGTAGTAGTTCTATTCAACCGTAGCAATCTAGATAATGTATCAAATAAAGGTCACGCCTCTGCCCAACATCAATTTGATACAGCTGATAAATCACAAATTATGTATTTTGATACAAACACCGAAATTGGTGACTTTGTTGAATTCTTCAAGTATCTATAAACCAAAACCCAGAGGCTCTGCTACCTATTGTCACCATGTTCATAAAATTCAATTTCAAACACCTTTGGACGCTAAAATAGCCCTATCTCGCTTCCGTCAGTCAACTGACTGGTGGAAGAAAGACCAAGGCTTAGATCACATCCCAATTCGCTACTATAAATGTCCATTCTGTCATAAATATCACCTCACAAGTAAACCAAAAAGAAAGGATGGTGAGTAATTCTTGCCTAGAAAAAACCCTATTTACTTAAACTGTATGGATAGTGAATCACAAGAAAATGCATTCGTAACTGCTAGTTACGATAATAAAACTGAACATACAGATTTCTTCACTATCGTAGATAATATACCTACACTCATTATCAACTTACTAAACCAATTTAACGATAATCAAGATATTCGTAGCCGTATTCATACAAACTTGATGATTATTGCTCAAAATCAATACCCTACAGCAAATAAAGGCTGGCTCGACAATATGTCTTACCAACTCTGGACACGTCATACTCCACATGCAGATGAAAATGCTGATTTCAACAAATTCGTACATAAAGTCGGTATGAAATTCCTGGAACTAGAAGTTCGCCGTGCAAGCGCTGATCTTGTACCTGCCTATAAAGACAAAACAATCAGTCTCCACGATTTAAACGAAGAACTCAATGCAGTTCGCTTTGCCGAAATACTAGGTGTTTCGATTCAAAAGAATATCGCTAAAGACCCAACACCTGAAGAAGATATATTCTTCTATCCAGAACATACATGGCAATATAAGAAACTCGGACGACAACCACAATTTCGTCCCATATGTGATACTGATCCAGAATTTGACCCAGCCATTCATCCATATAAAATTACGTACAATGGTAAAATGTACGACTTAACAATTTGGTCTCTTATCATGGACGAAATGTTTGGTCAATCCAATAAAGAAGTTGGTATCGTCTTTAAACCAATGAAAGCTTCACAAATTCGTCGTCGAAATGACGAACTCTTCAGTCCTGAAATTAAAGATTATATGCCAAACCGTACATTGATGTCTTACAAAGCAACAATGCCACCAACGCTAGACATCTATAAACGAGACTACAATTCAAGAGCATATCGTATCTACCAAGGAATGGTTCGTTCAGGACGATTCGTTGATATGATGTTCCTAAACGACTCTGCATCTATGCGTTACGCACCTCTGAAACAAATCTTTGCCTTGCGTGGATATCAGATTCGTGAATCTGACCGCTTATCTGGGGACAGAGCATATTCAGAAACATTCCAAGATCTCGTATTACTTCATGTCTACAACTTAACAGATACGTTTTATGAAGATGAAGTCATCAACGACGATACGCCATACCGTAACGATCGTCCAACATACTACAAAGGTACATTTGAAACAAAACAAGCTCTACTTTTTGAGTACAAAGATATTGTCTATCAAGTAGACCCTCAAACGAATGAACCAATCGTGGACAAAAACCACGTGAAACAAAAAGTTAAAGGTTCAACAACACCTGACCGTAGTTTTATCGATATGACAAGTGCGAATCACTCAGTGAATCTACTAGCACCAAACGAACCGTTAAAAGATATTCGTACATTAGATTTCATGTTCCCCGCTCAGTCTTACTTAGACCGTAACCCTGAATTGAACTTACAATCAATCGATATCTTAGACGCTATTAAGAAACAAATGGAGAAAATGTTCTCCCACCAACCACACGTATTAAAAGAGTTCCAACCGATTTATGACTACTTCCGTAGTTTCGAAGGGAAAAACTTCAATAACTCTGAACAATACCGTCGTGACTGGGGTGAGGAAATCAGCCCTAGCTACTTTGTACCTCCAGACGAATTACAACCATTAAGTATCTATGATATCCCAACACCACCACAAATGTTCATGCATTATTACTTCAAAAATGGAGAACCATCTGGTTCTGTCTGTGTATTTGGACTCGGTGGGATTCATGGTCAAGAATTAAACAAATGGTTATATTCCGCAAGTAGACGTGCCTTATCTCGTCAACAAGCTTTATTTGATAAAGCTAAAGAAGCATTTAACGGTGACGCAGTAGCTTTACGTCAATCTGCTCATAAAAACCCACACCTACCACAAGGTTCTGAAAATAAAAAAGAGTGGGTTACCATTAATGGTCAAGAATTTCGTTACCAAACATTCTTAAAAGGCGGAAAGAAAATTACTGAATCAGAATGGAAAGAATTACCAGAAGTCAACTGGCATACTGTATCTAAAGCCGGTGGACGTGAACGTTACGAAATTTCAAAGAAATGGAAATTTACAAGTGTTGGTTGGATGAACCACGAAGACTTCTCGTCTTACTATCCAAGTATCTTACGCTTAATGGATACGTTCTACAACATGATTACTAAACAAGACCGTTTAGGTGAGTTATACGACCTTAAAGAATCTCTAGGTCAAATGATTAAAGAGGCTAAGAAAAAAGGCGAAACTGCTTTAATGGCGATGTTTGGAGTTAAACGAGAAGGAACAAAATTAGGACTTAACTCACCAACAGGTAAAGCTGGTACAATGACAGGTGAAAATAATATCCGTACCAACAACGGTATCGCAAAAATGCGTATCATTGGACAATTGTTCTCATTCATCATTGGACAAATGCAAGCCTACGAAGGTGCTCGTATTCCTTCAACAAACACCGATGGTTTATTCACGATCATGCGTGAAAAATTGAATAACAGTATCTTAGAAGACGCTTCAACACGTACATTCAACATTGGTATCAAAATTGAACCTGAACGAGCATTTGTAATCTCTAAAGATACCAATAACCGTGTCGAATTTACAAGTGACGACTATGAAACATCTAAAGTCATCGCTTCAGGTGGTGCATCTACTGGTGCATACTTCGGTGTTCCATTAACCAAATCCATCGACCATCCAGCTCTTATTGACTGGTTACTGGTTGAATACATGAAGTACAAAACAATGGTTGACAAAGATTTACTACTCGTTCAACCATTTGACCGCGACTTAGCATACAAACTTATTGATAAAGCTAAAGAAACATTCACTCATCCAGGCGAACTACTTCACCGCTTGCAACATATTATCTCATCGAAAAATAACTCAATGACAACCAACTTCTATTACTTCTTACGTAAACCAGATTCTACAAATCCAGCAGATATCATCAACATTCAAAAACAAAACCGTATTTACTATGTAAAAGATGGTTTCGAATTTGATCCAAAAATCTCACCAAATGGTGCTAACTATTTACGTCAAGCATCCCTACGAGTACCTACTGGTAAAAATCCGTCACACGATTTACCTGCGATTCAAGTGTTACGTCACCATGGTGTGACAGAACAAGACTATAATGGTAAATATGCGATGTCACCTAAAATCTCTGGTTACGACCCTAACTCTCTAGCACTTCAGTTCAACGAAGACTTGTGGCATTTAGATCCAGCAGTTGAACAAAATCTTCTGAACGCTATCGACTGGGACGTTTATGTGAACCTATTAGACGACGCTTATGCTACATGGCAAAATGAGATTCCTGAAGAAGAAATAGAAGACGCATTAAAAATTGTTTCTAATGAAGCATACTATGAAGAATGTCTCAAACAAGGAATTTCTTGTTGGAGCGATAAGGACGTGATTGCAGTTGGGTAAACCAGAAAGTAATGTCGAAAAGTACTTAAAAAAGGAAGCCAATAAATTAGGCTTCCTTTGCTTTAAGTTCACATCTGGAGACAACGGTGTCCCAGATAGAATCATTATTGGAAACGGACAGGTTGTTTTTACTGAAGTCAAAGCTCCAGGAGAAAAACCTCGTCCTGACCAAGTGGTGATGTTAAAGAAAATTAATCAAAGAGGTGTTCCCGCTGTCTATATAGACACTAGAGATGAAGTGGACTTACTCTTACAACAGATTCAAAACAAAAAGTTTTTAAAATAAAGGAGGTCACTAAATGACACTAGATACACAACAAACGATTATCACAAGCAGTATCCTTATTACGTCTATAATGTTATTCTTTTTCAGTTACATCCTAAAAGGATACAACAAACTGAAAAATTATCTCTACAAAAAAGCTGTTACCAAATATCCAAAACCAATACTCGGTAACAAATTTGGTCTAAAACTACTAAATTCAGCTATTTTGTTATACCTATACCTCCTATACGTTACATTAATTTACTTTATTGTCACATTAATAGTACCGTATAACCCATAGAAAGAACCTCTTATAAAATAACTTCCAAAAAGCAACAAATCTTGATATACTAATATTATGTTACACATTCAAGATTCATATGAATCCCTAGTCTGTGAACAATCAATTAACGGTCTATCCACGTCCGTAGAAAGGAGACCCTATGCTTCCAAGATACGAATTAGCCACTAAACTAGCCGTACTTATCTTAATTATTATTCCAATTATCGGACCTATTGCAACAGCACATACGTACAAGAAACAATTACCAATAGAATCGCAACAACCAATTTTCTATCCAGTAATGATCGGTATCATCGTAAGTATTGTTACTATAGCCGTTTCATTTATACTGATACTTCTAGGTATCATCGGAAACTAAAAGGAGGAATCATCATCCATGGATATCTTTTATCTACTAACAATGATTGGTGCTGTAGGAGTTATCTTCTTACTTATTGGACTCGTACCAATTCTGACAACAGCTTTGGCGATCCACAATTACAGACTTCTATCAGACCAACAAACATTACCGTTACACTTACAACTAAGAATCTTTTTATTAACGGTATTACAAGTATCTGTATTCGCAGGTGCTGTTATTTTAATCATTTATTCAAAAATAGGAATGTTTTAAGGAGGAACTAAAAAAAATGACATTATTCCAACCACTAATCGCATTAATGATGGCTTTAGCTACCGCTCATGCGACAAAATACGAAAACCCAGAAAGACCACAAACCTTAGCTACTAAAATTATTTTCTGGGCATCTATTACAATTGCGGTGTGTATCACCCTAGTCTTTCTTTGGAATCTTTTCCAAACACCACTAGCACCAAATACACCTTATCGTGGAAAATATTAAATCAACATCATCAGAGTCTCTTAGGAGGCTCTTTTTTATACATAAAATCAGTAACAGAAAGGAGATTGCCTCTATGCAACTCATATTAACAACAGACCAATTACGAGCTCACTTAGCTCACTCAAATGTAGAAGAACTATCAGCTCGTACCAAAATTCCAGCATCTAGGTTACGCACATTCCGTATCAACTTTAGACGTATCCCTCGTATGCCACTAGAACTGGCACAAATTTTAACCAACGATTGTCTCACATACGGTGACCCAGAAACAATGGTTCATAACTATACATTAGATGGAGCTACAATGACGGATCTAATTTACGATTCTTTCGGAGCTTACACACATACAACATCCACAACCTTACTGTATCTCTACCTAGAGACAAAACGTCGTCTCACTATCCAGAAACAAAATCCTGAAGCTAATTTTGAGCCACTCTACTTCGTATGTGAGTTCAATGAACACGAGCTTCCACTAGACGGCTCACCTTTCGAGACGATTTATGAACAAATGTCTCTTCCGCCAATCACAAAAGAAAGTGACGAAAAGTTGTACAAAATCTTGCAACACATCTGGGTTTCCCCACTACGAAACAAACGTATCGATAAAAACTATATCGATAAAGAAACTAAAACATCAAAACGTTACAAAAGTTTCAATGAATGGGTCAACTTACCGTTTGCAGATTCTGTTACAACACCCCGAATCAACACCCTACAAGACCTTTTAGAGTTTGCATACTCTGGTATCCCTAATTCAGTCAATGTAGGTTTTGTAACAGAGAAAAACCCAATCAACCAACAAGAAACTACTCTCTCAAAAACTAACAAAGACTATATTCTTAAACACTTATACCGAGGACATACCGAACATATTTACGTGGATCCACAATCTCGTGACTTTGATTACGTAGCCTCTATAGTCTCACAACAAGTGATGGAAGAAAATAAAGACGTACAACTCGGTTTCTGTGAAGGTTTCCTGGGAGCTCTGACGAAAAACTCATTCTGGAACACACTCTTTACGCATCCATACTTTCAAACGTATCACGAACAAGGTGACTGGAAACCGTACAAACTAAACTACTTACAAAAGAGTTTGTATCAGTACGTAGACCTCGTAATTGACAACTGGATTGAGCGTTCTATTGATTTAGAACAGCCTTTCGGAGTCTCTCCAGCCATCTGTAAATTACGTACCAAAGAAAGTATTAAAGACATAATTCGTTACGACATACAGTGTTACGCAAGATCTATGGCTGATTACATTAAAGGAGGCTCGTTATATGCCGAAACTCAGATTTGACTGTTTTATGGTAACGCAAACAACAAACCATAATGTTACATCAAATGAAACTAGAACTGTTCTTGAAACACCTAACATTATATTTGTAGATATGCAATACGGTTTCATACACGAAATATCTGAATACAATACAAAATTAAATCTTCAAGATAAAACATACGAAATTTCTGAGGAACAAAAACGTCAAATGGACTTAGCTGTAATCACTATGAAACAACTTGAAACAGACGCCCTGCGAAACAAAGATACTGTTCTCTACTTCACAACACTAGATAAACAATATATCCTTACAGACAAATCTAAGCAACACTTGTTACGAATTGCTGTAGAAGGACCACACGTCACGTTATATGGTCAAGCAGTTCTATCTACAAAAGAACATACCGTTACTGAAATTACTCAAGCTGTATATCAGTATCTTAAACAGGGATACGTATTAACACGTATTCCTTTGAACCAAAATTCGTATCGAAAAGAACAAACAAAACAAATTTAAACACAAAAGGAGGTTTCTCACCTATGCGTATCGCAAATTATGATTCCGCATTTAACCTCATCAACTGTATCATTGAACCTGGTGACAAATTTTATGTCACAGTAGACGGTAAACGTCAAGAGACACAACTGGTAACTGAAAATCACATCATCAAACCAACTTCAGATCCAACAACTCTAACGCCGGGTTACACACTAAATGATGCACGTATGTTTTTTGCAGAAGTATTCAACTTAACACCAACACACAGACATTTACCGTTGCAACCACTTATCACCCTAAATGTATCTCCTGAAGGAAACGTATCTATCAACGAACCACTCTCAAACCGAGTATCTATTTACGTTGAAGTTCCTAGCAAATTTGTTCAAACATTAGATACATTTTGTAAACGTAACGAACTTTCTTAAAGCACAAAAAGCGGATCATAAGATCCGCTCTAGTGACTTTATAACATATCAAAGGAGGCATTTTCATGAACACCTTATCTATACTAACAGGGTTTACCTTGTTTTTTTATATTACATACCGTAAATACAACTTATATATACTTTAAACGTAAAAAAGAAATTTTATTTTATATTATCGAAATACTCTTTCTAAGTATTACGATGATTTGTTCAAGTATACCCTACCATTATTTCCAATCATTCAATTCAAAATTATTTGCTGTATATCTTATCTTTTTAATTATGATAAATCTTGCAACAATAACATTTGTATTTTTTATCAGTTCGAAATTAAAACATCATACCGAAGATAAAGTTATTATGTATGCACTCATACCAGCTCTATTTTTTATAATGTCATTGATAATAACATACCGTGTGAATAAAGATTATACCCAAACCGTGACTACACAACCACAACACACAGCTATTCTTTATAAAACAGAGTTAGAATCAGATGTAACACTCTCTTATTATAGAAACACCTTTTTAACAAAACAAACAGATGAATACCCAACAAAAGTAACTACACTTAAAAAACTCCAAGAATTACAAAAAACCCGAAAAAATTCAATACCTACCATTGTTGTTACAGCCCAAGGTGCAACATCTGAAATCAAACCTAATAACGATTTCGAAATGAAACTTCATACAGATTTAGATGAAACGTCTATCTTACAACTAGCAACACCTGAACAAATTCAAATCAACGTCACACAAATTCGTTTAACAAAACTAGCTCGTACTCAAATTCATTGGATGGACGCATTATTCCAAACAAATTATCAAGTACAAGGTGAACCTTTATATGTTCTAGAAATCGATTACGAAATTACCAATTTGGAACAACTTCAAAATACTAAAGATGTTCAACAAAAACTTGATAACTTATTACAACAAGTAAAATAAAAGGAGGTTCCTACATGCAAATTCTCTTACTAGCTGTTATTATGCGTCAACTCGCAATCATCTGTATCGCACTAATGATGTACGGTATTTATCGACTCTGGGATCCAAAAGTAACTCCACTCCATTTAAAACCACTTACTATAAGTATCAGTATCACAACGCTTATCATTATTATCGTATCACTAGCCGTTAAATGGTTTACCAACCCTTTAGACTACTTATCAGACGACTTCATTCTTTACATGCTACACAGTAAAGCTGAACTTGTAACAGGAGAAATGTTAATTGCATTCACCGTTTTATGTTACGGATTGTCTCTCATCAATTTCAAAAACGTATTCAATTCCAAAATCAAAACTAAGAAACTAGCTTTGTTTACCCTATTCTTCGTATCCATAACAGGAACGATTGGGTTCACAGCATACAAACAACAAGTTCAATTGACATCGCAACAACAAGGTTCTGTACAACCAGACTTCAACACACAGTTCTTCACAGATACCGTCACCGAGCGTACAGAAACGACACTCTATACAAACAACCAAGACGTAACAGTATCTCTAGTGACTAATGACGATACTTTCGATGTTTCTAAACCCACAACTTATAAAGAGTTACTACCATTTTTATCTACATCTCGTATTCAGTTAAGTAAAGGTACAGTTGTTCAAGAACTGAACACTAAATATCCAAACGTATCTAAAGAAACATCTGGTCTCTTAGAAAAACTCACAAAATCAGAACGAAACAACTTACCGTTACAGGTTAAAGTCATAAATGTTTCACTCATTAAAGAAACCATTACCACGACCCTAAATGTACGTCCCTCTCTTGTATATCACACAACAGAGAAACAATATTTCCATATCGAGTATGAAATCATCAATCTAGATGAAATCAACTCTATGCGAGACTCAAAAGATAAAGACCAAGAAAGTATTGATAATGTATTAAAAGGAAGTGACAAGCATGATTCTAAATATTAATACCGTTGTTGCACTAATGAGCCACATGGAAAACATGCTTGTTACTTTAATTCCTTTGTTCGCTCTAATGGTAGTATTTTTTATAGTACCACTTGCTATCGCAACTATCATATTAACAATCGAAACCATTACGTTGAAAGAATATCCTCAAATAATACAAACAGTCTGTTTAGTAACAAATATATTAATTCTTGGGTTTTATCTATCCTTTCTACTATCTATAATCGCAAATGCAACCAGTCACTTACCAGAAATACAATAAAACGAAACGAGGTGAACTTATGCTACAGCCTAACATTCCGCAACACTATTATCAACAAATTAAAGATAAATTTGACAGATACAATAGTTATGATACAAATCCTACATTTGAATTTTATATTAAAGATGCTACAGGTACTAACTTTACATTAGCATATATTAACAAACTCACACGTTTCCAATTTGAACAAACCTTTTGGTTTACTAAACTTTCAGGAAGTGATCTTTCAACTCAAATTGGTTTAGCTTTAGGTCTCTATAATATTCATAAAGAACTACTAGAAACATTATGTGACATGTATCACACACTAGCAGAAAGTACATGGACGTTCTCATCAAATTATCGAGACAAACACGGTACTCTCCACAAATATCCAAATTTTTCTGTTGACCTTACAAACCAAGACTTCCATAACGAAATTCAATTACGAATCACATCAAAAAAGCTAATTGTATCTACTAGTACCTTAATGCCTCAAGAACACGGTGATTCTATTATTAAAACAACAGAATTAGAAACACAATTATCACTATTTACACAAGAACAAGATATTGAAAAGCTTGTATTCGATGTATTAACACGAGACCTTACGTACCAATTCAAGAAGCGTTTCGGTGTCGACGGAATTGACTACCAATAAGATAGATACCTTCGGGTATCTATCTTATTGGAACAGACCTCTGGTCACAAGTGACCCGACTTAGATAGTAGTTACATATATGTGTTTCGTCAAAGTGAAACGCATATATTCGCAACTACAATAAAGGAGATTTCAATATGGGACGTAATAAACACAGACAATATCAACTTAAAGTACAAAAATTTGAACAACTAGTTGAACGATATAAACAAACCAAAGGTGCTCGTCAAGAAACAATCGAAATGTTCGATAGATGTTTACGAACTGTTGAAAAACTTCGTAAAGAACACTTCGCTTTCCGTCCAACACGAGTGCCACAACATGATTACGATTTTATAGCACACTATTGTGCTCTAGCGGAGTACCATATCAATCAATTAAAGAAAGGATGATCTTCAATGACTAAAAGATACAGATTAATGAAACCATCTATCAACAAATATAAATTTACAGGACATACTATGCAGTACCACGGACGTACGCTTTATCGAATACAAGCGTTGAGATCATTCAACGACGTTAAAGTTGGTGACTTAGGAGGATGGATAGAAAGTTACGATAATCTATCTCAATTTGATGGTGCTTGGGTATACGATGAAGCTAAAGTATATGACAACGCAAAAATATATGACAATGCTAAAGTTCAAGACTATGCAATTGTATCAGGAAATGCTCGAATTTATAATTTCGCAAACATATCTGATAAAGCTCAAATCTCCCATAAAGCTAGAATCTATGATAGAGCTTATGTATACAATTATGCACAAATTTCAGGAATGGCTAAGATTTACGGAAAAGCTCAGATTTATGGTTTCGCTAAAATATACGGTGAAGCTAGAGTAAATTGGGAATCTAAAGTATACAATGATGCTCAAGTATATGACCAAGCGTACATTTCACGTACTGCTGAAATTTACGGTAAAGCAAAGATATACGAAAATGCAGAAATTACCGATGAAGCCAAAGTATATGGTCATAGTACAGAAATCTTTGGAAACGCAATTATCTCTGGAGACGCTATTGTTGAATTTAATAAAGACTATATGGTTCTTAAAAAAACAATTGGTCAAATAATGAATACTTCACATATACCCATTCAAATAAACAATATGTTGTAGAAGGTTTCAACTATACAGCAACAGAACTTATCGAAAAAGCATATGAAGATAGCCAATTAGATGGCGACTGCTATAAAAATATAGTAGAAAGTGTGGAACGTCTCTACACTATCTTCGACCAACAAAATTACTTAAACAAAAATAGAGTTTCTAATTAGAAACTCTATTTTTTATACATACTTTAAAGGAGGAATACTTATGTACGATGAACCAAATATAGATATGATGCAAAAAGCTCTGAAAGAAGCTCAAGAAATCGATGTAGATGCTTTAAGAGAATATGCAGAACAAGTGTCTCAAATTGATGAAAAGACACCACTAAAAACAGCGTTATCTATCTGTGGTGTACACGGTCAGAATCCAGACCCGAAACTAGTTGTACATCAACAACCAGAAAAACCAGTCATTCAAGACGAGTTTTCGTTTATCCCTGACCCAACTATGACTGACGTTCTTAACAATTCAGTTTTTGAATCACAAGAACCTGTTACAGAAACAGTTCTGTTCAATCTAAAAGATCCAAATCAACCAACCGTTCAACCATCTGAGCACACAATTATTGCTAATAAAATTCAAGAAATTCTTAATGATATCAACAAACAACCTGAATTGTTTCTTGATGTCAGGTACTACTTAACCCAAGCGATGCAAACCGCTAAGAATCAAACTTTAGATCAAACCTCTGGACAACCTTATTATTGGAACTATATTGCAGATACAGTTCCAATTGGTAAAAATGCAGTATTAGTATCTGTCAACGGATACGGGCAAGAAGCACTTCTTTGTTACAACACTCGTACACTGTTTATCGTTGATAACAAACTAATAAAACTTAAAGATCCACAAACATATTCACGAACCGTATGGAGATATGTACATCAATGTATCGATGAACATCCATCATTCTGGGTCTATAACACAAATATCAAACCATTATCTAACGATCAACGAAAGTCACACTTACTTGCATTTTATCAAAAAGATATGTACAAAAATCGTTGGAAATAAAAGCTTAATTTGAAATGTTTTTAGTCACAATACCAATCGTTTCCCGAAAGCAATCCTACCAGCTTCCTCTGGCGAGTGATTTACTGGAGGTTCACATTCATACTTCTAAATTTTATTTCATAATAGATTCTCCAAAATTTATTTTTAGTTTATTACCCACTTTCGAACCTCTATAGCAACCTTCTATGGTTGCTATTTTTTTACAATTATGCTCTGATTTTATACTTGAAAGGAAGAATTTACATGCAACAATCAGATATCACTAAGCTACATTCAGGTATCATTTTTAACCCTGTAAACTGTCAAAATAAATTAGTGGAACCAATACATCAAACACTAATTTCTATGTATCCAAAACTGAAACAAAAATATCATCAATTTGCACTAAAATATCCAGACCCTGATGACCGTTTCGGTTTAATTCAATTAATCAAATTATCGGATACACTTTCTGTCGCAAACGCTTATACTATTTTTGATACACACACTACTTCTGAAGACGATATTCGCATCAACGAGTATACCCTCAAAGAAACATTAACTCGTTTCAACACATACGTTAATCGACTTCAAACAACTGGATATATTCCAGAACAATGTGTCTCAAATTGGGACGCTATCAAACATTTTATTTTAGAAAATACAAACTTAACTATTGTTAAGTTACCAAAATAAAGGAGGTTCATTCATGTCCACATCAGCAACTATTTTCGTTCAAAATAAAAATAACACTTATAAAGGTATTTCTGTCCATTATGACGGAGATATTTATCACACAGGTGACATCCTTGCTCGTTGCTACGACTACATTAAAACACAAAAACTCGTAGCTAAAGGCTCGTGCGTCGCCCTAGAAGAACAAATCGAAGATATTGAGTTCTACAAAAACGGTGAAATTTTCACTGACTTACCAACATCTGGTTACATATATCTCATCACACCAAGTGGAGATTGGTACATCAACCGTATCTTAGACAGAGAGTTACATCAACCATACGTCTCAACCTTTGATGGTCAACCATTTCTTCCGTTAAAAATGTACCGTGTTCGCAATGGTCTCTACCCTACAAAGAAACCTGTTCATATTGGTACAAAAGTACTTCACGCTACAAAATACTTGACACTATTTGCAGAAACATATCAATCACCTTCTGCGTACCCACAAGTATACTATCAAGTAAAACGTACACAAGATACGGATATCACCAACCAACCAATTGACGCTGTAACTATGTTTGTGACCAATGAAACTGGAGACAAAGCTCTTGTTACTTCAGAATTTCGTTACACAGTCAACGAATATGTTACCGATTTACCATCAGGTCTTGTAGACCCAGGTGAATCTGTTGTTGAAACAGCTATCCGTGAACTCCAAGAAGAAACTGGATATACGGATCCAGAAATCACACATATCTTACCTGAATCTTATTCAAGTGTTGGGTTGACAAACGAACGAGTTCAAATCGTTTTCATGACCGTAAACGAAAAGAACCGAGGGTCAGTCTCTCATATTGGATGCGAACAATTAAAATCTAAATGGATTACTAAAGACGGCGCGAGATTTTTACTCGCTCAACATAACCTATCTGGACGTGCTCAGTTACTATTATTCAACTGGGTTCATTCGAACTAAGGAGGCTAATATGAAACAATTTATCCACAATATCCTATCACATGTTAAACGTGAACAAGTACGAGAGAAACTCGCTAAAGATGTTACTAAAGACGTAGGTTATGATGAAAATGGATTCTACCCTTTAACACCCGTGTTTTGGGTTGGAACCGACTACACACTAAACGTCCAATCAATCAAAGAAAGACTTATCTCTACTATTTATCCAAATGATGGAGATATTAAAATTTTAGCTTCTTACGATGATAATGAACAACCCTATCAACCTATCTCACAACAGCAATTACGAGATCCATGGTTTCATAAACTAAATGGTCTCTACTTAGAAAAAGATGGTCACATGCGTGACCTTTGGGTACGAAACAAAGGAATTATAGACTATCTACAAAAAATGCCGTGGTTATCTTCATCAGATTATAATCAAGGTTTTCTTACACAATTGGAACCAGAACTAGAAGAAGTTCCAAAAGAATATGAACACTTAATTCCATATTTTGATGTTATCGAAATCACTCGTATTCAAATTGTTGAAAAAGAACTACTTTTAGAAAGTGTTCGACCATTCCGTTTCGTCAAAGATCTACGAGTACCAATTTTTACAGAAACAGATCGTTTCATCAAAATTTATTACAAATATGTAGATATTGAGGAAGCTCAAGAACGTTACGATGAAAAACAATGTCAACTTGAACTTGAAACAGCTTTCGACAACTTAATCGAAGGTAACAAATAGAGCCAGATTTCTGGCTCTGAATACATATACTTAGGAGGTACAACATGAACATTCTACTAACCTCTGACATGTTCGAAGTCTTATTCAAAAACTTTATCGAAAAATCAGCCACCCGTAACGAACACGGTCTCGACATGCGTGGTCCAAATAATGACCCACGTTTCGAACAATTTTGGGACCAACAAGACGCTCTCTCAAATGAGACGTTAACCAAAATTCTTGACTCGATTCAAAACAAACAAGAAAATGACCTTATCTCAGGTATCATTAATTATATTTACGATACCTGGTATGATTTTGACCAAGACTATCTAAACACAAAATACACTGTTCTACAAGCTTTTGCAGAATATTATGATTTAGATTACGATGAACTCTGTACAACATTTGATATCACAATTGACGAAACCTGGCATGAAATGGTCTATTTCGACCTTAATATTGAGACGTTACTTCAACACAGTAAACCTGAAGACTTGACTCTTTATTTCGGTACTTACTGGGACGATGAAGCTTACTCAATGAATGAGTGGATTGAAGATAAACCACGTATCACATATTTACGTAAATCTCCTCTTGCATGGTTAGCTTGTACACAAGGTTACACAATTGACGATATCTTCAACAACAAAGAGTCTGAGTTCTGTAAACAAGTACGTTCAGAACTATTCCACTATCGTACAGACCTTGACGGTATGCAACTCATCGCTCTACCTAACAGTACTGATTGGGACGCTATTGAAAGCCTAGCAATCCATAAATCAGGTATCATTAAAGCGGGGACTATATTTGGACTGTTTAATCGAAACAACGGAAGTGGTTGTGGTCTAAATATCATCACAGAAAAAGATATCCAAATTTCACCAAAATCACCGCTTCACGAGGTTTCAATCAAAGCATCGACACTTTGGCTCAACTATTCACCAAAAGCCGTATACGGTCCAATTTCGCGTCCTGATGAAGAACAATTAAAAACAATAAACAGAAAGTGAGATATCCGTATGTGCATTCCACCGAAACTAACATCCACCGTCTATGATTTTCTGAGACATTTTACTACCCAAGGTGGTGAATGGAATCAAAATACCACTATTTCCATCCACAACGACTACATTCGTTACAAAAACTATGTAAAAAATAAACAATACAAAATTTATCCACAAGCTGATGGCACTTTTGTTCTTTTATTAGATACAATCAAAGACGCTGGATACCCTACAAAAATGATTACAAAAACCTACGATACGATTGAAGAAGTTATTCAATATATCATAGCTTAAAGGAGATTAAAAATTATGACAGAAACAATTGCGAAACTAGAAATTATTATTCATTCACCCTTCCACGGTTCCATCCAAGGAGTCAATTTCAGTAACCAAATGATCTTTAATTCTGTAAGTTGGTTTCTAGGTGAATTTGAAGACATTGAAGACAAAATCAAACGTAAAATGCTTCTTGAAACAGAGTTTATTGAAGCTCTTGTCTCTGCTATCGAAAGAAACTATTTCAAATACGACTATTCATTAGCAGAAACTGAACATGGTTTATATGACCTATTTGCAACACCTGTGTCAAAAATGGAAAGTGACCTCTACTCCCGAACAGTAGCATATAGTGTTCAAGAAACATTTATTGAATTTGTTCAAGACTTATACAAACAATTAGGAGGTAAAATCTAATGACACAACTAGAATCAATCGGTTTTTCTCTTGCTATCGTTTTTCTAAGCATTAGTAGCCTATTACTTATGTACCAATTAAGAAAACAACGAGACAAAACGTTCGATGTTTTCCTTAAATTATCCGAATTGGAACAAAAATTAGAAGATAAACTACCTTTAAAATCAACACCCAAAGATTCACCATCCGTAAAAGTTGACCTACCACAAAAAGAATCGTCTTATTTCTATATGACACAAACTACAACGACACCCGTGGATCCAGAACCTAAAGTTTCTGAATCCCCTAAAGAACCAACTCAAACTGACGACAAACCTGAGAAACCACAAGGTATCACTTATAAAGTGGTTTCTCAAGCAGAAACAATAGTTCGTGACATTGATGAAACGTCGAAATTACTAGGTATCTCTCCAGGTAAAATTCGCAGTCAATTTTCGCTCTCAACGAACCGTAGTGCCACATGGCTCAACTCTATGCTTACACACTGGCTCAAAACAGACGAAAAACGTACCATAAAAACATTAGAATCGGTCAAAAGGACTCGTAAAGAATTGAAACCGTTCTTGAAACAATTAAAACAAGAACACATCTACTCTATCGGTAAAGTGTTATATGAAAGTATCAAAATTGATTTCAAGAACTACGAGATTCGTGAATTAACAATCAAACAATATGAATCTATTAAAACTTTAGATTCATCATTATTATTCACTCTGTTAAATCAAAATGTAACAGAAGCGTACCAATCATGGAACAACGGTCAACCACAATTTGGACCAATCCCAGAGGCTCGTCTGTTTGATAATAAAGCATTAGATACAATTCTAACATCATTAAATTAAGAAGGAATTACATTACGTATCGCACTATTAGTTCCAAAATCATAGGAGGCTCAATATGAAAAACGCACCCATTATTAACTACAACAACACCAACTGTTTAAGTTTCACACAAGGTGATGACACATGGTTCATTAGTTACGAATCTCCTATTATGCACATTCAAAAACAAACAAGTCCCTCTTATCGAGGGACTGATTATATTCTAGAAGCTTTAGGTCATGATTATAACCGTTCCAAAACCACTGCTCGTCATTTGAACGCTATGTTAGATAATTTTTCTCAACCATTCGCAGGAGGACGCTATTTCAGACGAACTGTATACATCAAAAAAGAAGACCTATCTCCAAACTATCAACGTTTTGCAGACCATCTTGGTCTTGTCAACTTATCCGAAATGGATAACCCACATAGACGTTCGATTTTAGACGACTTCTATCTAAACCAAATTAAAAAGAAATAAGGAGGTGAAACCCTAAATGGTTTTACATCTACCTATCAACACAGCGTTCCTTGAATCAAGAACCAAAGACAACGAAAATGTTCCTAACTTTAAGTCACGCCGTAAATCGTTTGTCTATAAATCAGAAACAGAACTAGAAGCTCAGTTTGATTTATTCGTTTCTCAAGGAGTACCTGGTGAAACCAGTCGTTGCTACATCGGTTACAACCTAGTAGACAATCATAAACTTACATGGAGTATCATCCATCGTCTGCAAGACTATGCTAAACAAAATCAATATCCAGATCCAATCAAAATGACACAAATGATTGTCTCTGAATCAAATAAAAAAGAAAATTTTGGCACGAAACGATACTTAATCGATATTGATACGAAAGAAGTACATGTTTTACTCCAAGTACGAGAAATCTTAAAAGATTTATCAGTACCTATCCTAACATGGTACGAAACGCCTAACGGGTATCATATCGTGACAGAACGAGGTTTCCCTACAAACAGATTCACTAAAACGTTTAAAGAAAATGTGACCGTAAAAGCTTGCCACGGAAACCAACTGTATTCCGTTAAAACTAAATCATAGGAGGTATATATGTTCCCAATTGAATATACTATGCACGTACCTGCATCTATGCACTTCCCTTTTGAAGTAAAATCAATGTTTGAAAACGTGAAGATTCATTTCTATATCAAACCAAAGAGTGACTTCAAAGACAAACCACTTCCATCAAAAGAAGAACGTCTCATTATCTCGGTACGTTATAAAGACAGTCACACGTTTGAATCTCGTATCAAACCACTTTCTCACGAGCAGTTTATCACTATGAAAACTATCGAACCTACTCTATTTGAAGGTGAAAGTGTGTTCGTACCACTAGATTTCGACGTCCAAACGAAAGAAATCATCGACGCATTTACACGTCTCTCAAGAGATACGTTAGTGTACATTATGCGTGACGAAGATTTTGAGTATCATTCTGGTGACGAAATTCGTAAACGTTTAAAGAAATACTTTAAAGTATCTTAATCTACTTTATCACTAACAGTAACGTTCCTCAGGAACCGAGCTGTTGGTGATATCTATACATAACTAAAAGGAGGGTTCATACATGACTCAACCACTTAATGACTACGAAAAGCTTCAAAAACGATATAATACGTTAGACGAAGCTCTTTACTATCTCAAGCATCTATTCCCTGGTTCGTTTGTCAACAAACATAATGAATTGATTCTCATACCAGAAACAAATTTATACATTCAGTTAGAAAATTGTAAAACAAAGTTTCAACTATTTGCTAAACTATTAGAATGGTGTTCCAGAGATTCTTGTTTCAGTTTGACTTACTCAATGATGAAATTCAACGAACTCTATTGGAAACAAAATCGTGAAGCCTTAAATTCATTCTTTGACCAAAACTGGTCTCATAAAGACATAAGTCTGATTTACGAAACATTGGGTTGTCACGTCAACCCTACTCTTACAAAACAATTTATTGAATCTGGTTTCGACCTCAAGATTCTTGAAAGGAGTCTCAAATAATGCCACATTATAAAGCAAGAGAATACGCACTACTTCATTTGAAACAAATGAAAGAAGTAACGATTCATTTATATAACTTAACTGTTAAATACGATTGGAAATTCGTTTGGTTGAATTTTCAACCATTTAGTCACGATAATGTGTATCGTGCATTTATTAAGTTTCCTAAAGAACCAAATGCACATGAACGTATCTTCATTTCCAAAACCATTCAACGCTTCAATATTCCAATCTCTGTTGACTTAGGATATCCTGAACAAGTTTGTCACGACCGTATTGAGAACCAACATGTTGGTTCAGAGATTACCGAACCACCAATTCCGTTGGAACCAAAAGAAGGTTGGTTCTGGGACAACTTTATCTCTCTAAAAGCTACAATTGGAGAAGATATCAAGGTCAAAATTACACTAGAAGATCCAGCTCCAAACGTCACACAGTACTTACAAATTATCTCACCTGTTTGTTACAGTGTGTATCAGAATCTAAAACACGAAACAAAGGAAGTGATGTAAATGAGCCTATTAAAACACCTATTAATTTCAATCGCAATTACAATTTTTATTGCTTGGCGTTTTCCTGAAACTAATCTTCAAATAGCAATACAAAACGGTTTAACCTCTTTAATCTTTGGTTTGATTATTTCTACACAACTATTATTATGGACATATGTATTTTCAACTAGTTTCAAAAATTGGTACAAAAACTTTATCCACGAGAAACAAGCACAACCCTATGAGTTTCTATCAAACCAATTTATATCTCATTTATTCTTGTTCTGTACAACTGGTATCAGTTGGCTTTTCGTACCTAAATACGCAAATGCTATTCAGCCTTTGCTTGTCTATTATTTCTGTGTATTAATTATCATACTTGTACTTATCTATATCTGTATATGGATTGAAGACGAAATTTTATAAAATTTATAAAACTACACTAACTTTAAGAAAGAAGGTACCAACAAATGTATATTCAAGCCAATCAATGTGAACGAGAAGTATCGATTCACAAAATTACAAATCCAGAACATGCTATTCTTGACGTAATTAGAGACCTATATGACCAAGTAAGAGATATGGAATCTTATGATAATGAAGACGATATTAACCATTTAGACATCGACTTAGACATTCTGTTCAACAACGAAGACAATGAATTTGAAGATAATTATGAAAATCTACAAAAACTAAAATATTTTTTGAAATTCCATTCAGAAACATTTGCAAGATTACAAAAAGATGGTTATTTACATATCTGGACTCAACATGACCCAATGTATAGTATTGAAATTCGATTCTGCAAAAACCATTATGCGTTCGAAGCCTATTCTAACATTGATAATAATTACATGTGGGATAAAGTAATGGAATATGTCGAATAAAAGAGGTCCAAATGAAACAAAAGAAACCGTTACAACTAATAATTCAAGACCAATCACGTCTCGACCAGTTGCTCAAAGACCACATGTCACGCACCTCTAAGATTCAGTTTAGAGAAGTTTCTGTATATAGTGAATATATCATTGAGAATCCAAAGAAAGTGACAAACCAAGCGTTGAGCGTCTACCGAGACATGAGACCAAAATACGCAAAACTGTTCATGCAACAATGGAAATACATTGTGATTCAAAAATCAATGAATCCCTATTCGGACAATGTTATGGTGGTCACCTATACGAACGATGATAAGTTCGTAGGAAACATCAAACTGATGTGGGACTTACAAAAAAACATATAATATGAACCATGGATCTTTAGATCCATGGTCTTTTCCTATCAACACCAAAGGAGGCGTTATTTATGAACGAAAAATTGAAATCACTTATCAATGGTCTAGCTGTGACATTAACTACACATCAACCTATGGAAGACTCACTAAATACGATCGACCTTATCGCTCGTAGTTTCTTACACGAAGAAATGACTAAAGAAGATACAGAATACGTCCGTGAACATCTAGGTTGGTCTTACATGACACCAGACCATATCCAACTATCGATTCGTTAAGGAGGTTCTGTTATGTCACTTATTCCTAAAATTAAATGTGCTTATTGCCACGAACCGTCTTTACTCACTGAATTTATGTCCGATTCAGAGATTCTACAAGAATCAGAACTTGGTTACTGTCCAAAATGTAACCAACCAAACTATATCAATATTATGTGTACAGTCTCAGCATCCGTTACACCGATTGAAACACATATCGCATTTCTAGAATCACAACTAGACGCCTGGCAAGAATTACGTTCGAAACAAAGTGAAGATATTAATCTCATCAAAAATCAAATTAAGTTCTACAAAGACCAAATTAAGAAATGGTCTAAAATACAAAAAGGAGGTACAAAATGAAAAGAACATTATATTCACTCGTTCTTTTAATCGTTGTTTCGTTAACTTTATTTGGTTGTTTACCACAACAGCACCAACAATCACAACCAACAACCGAAAAACAACCGATTGACATTTCCTGGGTGCCAAAACATATTCCAGAAAATGGTATTGTCAATCCACATAATCTCATTGACGAAGCTACAATAAATAAAATTAAAGAATTAAACGAAAAATGGATCAAGGATCCACAACCAGTTCGATTTATTGTTTTAGCGGTCAATGAACTTGAGTTTGAACATTCTATTTTTGCATACTCAAATGCAATTATGGAAAAATGGAATCTTGACAAAGAAACAGAATCAACCCCATATGTCATTTTATTAATTGACGCTAAACACGAAGCTTCAAATGTCACAATTTCGAAATCATTACAAAATGTCTTACCAAATAAAAAATTAGACAAATTGCGAGACGATATAGACACATACTCAGAAGCTCGTGCTATTTCAAAAGGGTTATTGCAATATGTTACAGAACTTGATCATCAACTCCACTTAACAGACGAAGAAAAAGTTGCTGAAATTAAAGCTAATAAACAAGAGGAAATGGATAGACGCCAAAAAGCAAAACAAGGAGAACAAGCTAAACAAGAACGACGTCAACAACAATACGACGACACAATCGATTCAATTGTAAAATTACAAATTTTACGAACTATTTTCCGTTAATAAAGGAGGAAACAAATTATGTCTACAAACTCATTTATCGCATACAAGGAAAACAATAAAATTACTGCTATCTACTGTCACTGGGACGGTTACTTAGAATACAATGGTGACCTATTAAAAACACTCTATCCGAAACATCGTGCCAAAGCACTTATGGACTTAGGAGATATTTCAGCTCTTGAAGGTAAAATTTCATCAGACGAACCTGATTTTGCATACGACATTACCTATTCAGAAGTCGTTCAAAAATATATGAATAAAGTAACTGAAGCATATCACCGAGACCGTCACGAAGATTGGGAACAAGTCAAACCAAAAGAATTTGACTCAGTGGATGACTATCGTAACTATCTAAGAGACCACGGTTGGATTGAATTTGCATATCTATTCAATGCAGACAATGACGATACAGCACCATACAACACTTGGTCTTACATCACACCAGGCGAATCAGATAAGTTTCAAACGTTTTAGAAAGGAATCGTAAAAATGTCCAAAAATAAATACGACGCTATTATTGTGCGAACACCAGAACTAGGTCTTACACGAGACCAATATATCCTATTATTGGAAACACTAAGAGACGATTATGTAACTATCGTTGAAAATCCACTTTCTGAAATTAACTGTATTTTATTCATTACAGAAGCCTTAGATAGTCACTTTGATTATGATACAGATTCATTTATCAATCACTATAAATCAATTCTTCTCAACATCTCTGAAACTTATGACGGTACACTTGTCATCGACGATTGTGCGTATCTAATACAAGTTCAATAACATATGGTCTATCGACCATCGGGTTAGATGTGGGTATCGTTATCAGATATCCACACTACCCTAAATCCATTTTAGTGTCCACTTCAGGACACTCTTTTTTACACTCACGCTCTTAGAAAGGAGTTTGTTCTATGGAAAAATACCAATTTACAGAAATCTTTTCCAATCAACTTCCACGTACAGACGGTGAAGTTCGAGTATACAAACTATCTGATGAGATCATCAGTAAATACTCAAAAAATCAAAAACGTCCTGTATTCAATCAAGAAAATGTTGAAGTTGGTGTTGCTAAAATTGATATTAAAGCAAAAACCGCAACTGTCATTTTTAATGATTATTACAAGAAACAAGCATCAAAATCACAACCAAAGAAAGGAACTAAAAAATGATTGAAATTAAAGTCCCATCACAACAACGTTACGCTTACGTAGAACTAATGAAAATTCAACCACAAGATACATACTTTCTTTTCGGTTGGGATTTCAACAATCTAACAAAAGGCGAACTGATTTCAGCATCTATGTCAAATCTACAAAAACGACTTACGAAAGTAACTCGCAAATTAGTTGTAGATAAAGAACATTACATTAAAAAATTATCACTAGAAGATATTGTTAAAGAAATCAAAGACACTACAAAAGAACGTATCAACCATTTAATCGACAATTCACACAAACATTGCCCAGATCCTGCGTTTACACATATATTTGAAAACCAATTAAACACAGAACTTGCTCTCTTAGAACGCTTAAATGTTGCTAGTTCTGTATTTGTAACATTCTCTATCAACGAAGACAACAATACGTTCGTCATCCATGACTCGTTCCAAAACGGTCAACAAATGCTGAACTTTACTCAAACGACACAAGGTTTAGTTCACCAAATCGACGTAAAACGAGCCAGCACTTCAAACCAAGGAGAATTACTAATCTCTATTAAGTATCAAAAGGAGGACTAAATATGCCCGAAAAACAACCGTTTCAAAAATCAGTGAAACAAACATTCTTAGGCGTTATCAACGGTGTCACAATCGATGATAAACTAGACTATGACCACGTAGACCTTATCTTAGATATGCTCTACTCACATTTCAAACATCCATATATTACGGATAAACATTTTATCTGTGCCTTATATCATGCGGTTCACAACTTCAACCAAACACTAGCACCGTTTGAAAATACAAATCAAATTGTGAATCATGTTCGTGAACTTATCGAACATAAATTTGAATACGCTACATTCAAAGAGTTTCGTTTCTGCTATAACGAACAATTAAAATCATGTTTCGACCATGTGGACGAAATGATTGAAATTAAAGCTTAAAGGAGTCCATCACTATGAAACAATATTTGAAAAAATTCGCAGAAAGTGTCTATTTTGACCTACTAGGTGTTGCTTTAGTTGTCGGAATTGCAATCTATTCTGGATACTTAAATACACGTCTCGACAAGTTTGTCGATTGGGGACCTTGGGCAGCTCTTGTTCCACTAGGTCTCATTTCAGTAATCAACGTTGGTTTGTCCATGATTTCAACACGTTTCACTGGACGTATCAACTGGTTAGGTAACATCTTTGGGATTGTAAACGTTGCTTTGTCTGGAGCCATTGATTATATCTTAGGCAACAAAGCAGCACCGATCACATACTTAATTACATTTCTAATCTACTCGGTGGCAATTAAAACTTGGAGTAAATCCCAAGAAGGTAAAGCAAACACAATGTCGAAAGAAAAACAAATGGTTTGGATTGCAATTTTCACTGTAGGTTCCTTCGGCTTATCGTTCCTTGCGAACTTCTACGGTTATGGCGGAAACATGAACCTACTTGCGTACATTACAACAGTAGCATTTGCGTTATCACTAATTGCTAACCTATTAAACACATTAAAATTAACAACTCAATATCATTTCTGGTTAATTTATAACTTTGTACAATTATCTAAAGCGTTCGTACAAGGAAACTTTGCTAATGTTGGTAAATATATTTTCTACATTATCAACTCTATCGGTGCCCTATTCTTATGGAACGATAGTGAGAAACCATCTGAGGAGGCTTAACTTATGGAACACAAATTAAGAATTAAAAGATTTCAAGAAGATTTAAACGAATTAAACCAACCAGATGTCTTCTTAATCGGTGTTGGTTATGAAGACGACGGTTCTGAAAGCATTATCGCAAGTTCTTCAATTGATAACCCTCGAATGATGTTATCAGGACTAGCTCAACTATGTGCAGACGACGACGGATTTTACACTTTATTCAAATCAGCCGTCGAAATTGCTGAATCTCATTCACAGGAGGACCCCTTTGATGACTAACAAACTTTATATGACAGGAAGTGTCACTTCAAACGGTGTCCTTCCTAAAGAAGTGATTCGTATCTTAGAGAACGCTATGAAGTTAAACCGAGAAATCATTTTAGCAGACTCGTATGGTTTTGAATCACAAGTACAACAATATTTAAGTAACAAAAAATATCCACATGTGACTATTTATTACGCACGACCAGATAGACCGAAAGTGTTAAAATCACATCGCTGGCAAACAGAAAAAGTTCTCGTGGATCCACATGCGGACCACTTGACTAGTGAAATTGCAATTGCTAATAAATTATCTGATGATTGCTCTATTATGTTTGCCATGTGGAACAAACAAAGCTCTTTTATTCGTACCTCAATGTTACGAACACTACAACAAGATAAACCTGTTGCGGTCTATACATTTGGTGAACCACACCCTACTCGTCAATTTGACACTCCAGCTCAATTTTATGAGACATATCCAAACCATGATAAAAACTAATCTATGGTATAATAATATTTGAAAGGAGTGACAAAATGACACAGCAACCAATTCATATCGAAATCCATGACGACAACACTAGAGGTGTTCTTGTTATGCACGATAGCAAACCATACTATACAGAACAAATGGTTCCTGAAATCAAAGACGTAAGTGATTACGAATTAGTAACATCAATGGTTATGCAAATCATGAACACAGGAATCCCTTGTTGGTTCGGAACTCGTATTACATTAAATAAAAATGTAACCATTTTAAGTTTATACGAATCTGAAAAAGATAGAGACCAACCACCTCTATATCAATTTATCTTTACGAATATCGATTCTAAAGCAATTGATCGTGGTTTATATGCACTAGACTTAATGCAACGAGGACAACCTCTGGTTCCACCTGGAGGTGACGCAAGTGAATGAAGCAGAAATCAAAAAGCGTGTCAACCATTTAGCGTCCAAAGTACATGTTGTTGGTCAAGATGTTGACGCTGATAAATTACACATTCTTAATGTAACATCTAAACAAGCGGTTCGAGTGCCACTAAACATTACAGAAATCTCTCCGCTTTCACGTAAAGATGTTACTTCAAATATGATTGAAGACTTCTTAACAGAACAATTCGTTTCGCAAAAGCTGACCCCGTGTACTTTCTACGAAGTGCTCTCTTTAAGTCAAGACGTACACATGCTTTCAATTTATGAAACACAAGGCGACGCCATGCACGAAATGCCACCTTGCTATCAGTTCTTATTTACGAACTTCAAGCAAAAAGAAATCATCGACGAAATAGGTTCCATTGTGACCGACCACTTAGTTCATGTTGTTCAAGAGCAAGGTGATGAGTCGTGAAAGCTACCCTACATCCTTATCAGGAATATAGTAAAAACTTCATCTTGACCAGACCACGTTCTGCTCTCTTTATGGAGTGTGGAACTGGAAAAACTCTAGTCACACTCTCAGCTCTAGAGACCTTACAACCGAACCATCATATTCTGGTCATCGCTCCGAAACTGGTGGCTCAAACATCATGGACTGAAGAAATCATCAAATGGAGTATCAATTTGAATCCTGTTGTTCTAGCGGGACTATCAAAGAAAAAACGACTCCAAATGTACGAACAAATTCCGCATCTACCACCCTCGATTTTCTTCATAAACCGAGAACTTGTAGTAGATCTTGTGGAAAACACACCCGATTGGTATTTCCCTACAGTCGTTATTGATGAAATGCACAGTTTTAAATCCGCCACAAGTAGCAGGTTCAAAGCCCTAAAGAAGATTTCACCGAAAATCGAACGTCTCATCGGTCTCACAGGAACGCCTCAACCAAACGGTCTCTTAGACCTCTGGGCTCAAATATACCTGCTCGACCATGGTTATCGTCTCGGTCAAACAATGAGCCAATACAAAGAATGGTTCTTTATTCCTGATACTAAACGTCTCGTCAATAACCGAGTCGTCTTCTTCGATCCAAAGCCTGGAGCCGAAGACGAAATCCATAGGCGACTAAAAGGTCTAGTTGTATCTGTCAAAAATACGGCACTGAAATTGCCACCAATTTCTTACGTAGATCACAAACTCACGTTAGACAAATCAGAAAAAGACCTCTACAACAAATTTATCAAAGAGAATGTGCTTGCTTTTGATGAAACTGAACGAAACGTTCCTGTAGATGACGATAAAGCCACTTCTTTCATTCCAGCAACTAATGCTGGAGTAAAAGCCTTAAAACTCTGGCAAATGGCTTCAGGAGCCCTCTATAAGCCTCCAGAAGAACGTAAATCGTCTCATGATTTCTATCATATTCATTCCAAGAAAGCTGAATTTCTGGAACATATCTTAGAAACCTCAAACGGAAACGTTCTTGTATTCTATAATTTCAAATCAGATTTAGTGATTCTTGAAAAAGAGTTACAACGACTGGGTTACATTCACTACGGGCGACCAAACAAAAAGAATCACCCCTTTTATGCAGTCTTTGACAAGTCTGTTGAACTGAAAAATGCATGGTGTGATCGCAAAATTAATGTCCTTCTCATGCAACCAGATTCCGCTGGAATCGGTATTAACATCCAGTCAGGTGGACACACCATTGTTTGGTATACAATTCCTGTTCGCTTAGACACTTATACGCAAGCAAACGCTCGCTTATTCCGTCAAGGTCAAACAGAATCTGTTATCGTCCATCACTTGCTCACAAAAGGAACCATTGATGAGAAATTTAGAAACGCTTTAGATATCAAAGAACGTAGCCAACAAGCTTTGCTTGAGGCTACGAAACAAGTTTTAGCGACGCCTTATTTGTAACATAAAAAAAGACCCTCAGTAATTCTACTGAGGGTTTCTGTTTATGGTAGCACCAGTATGGCACCAGCACTAATTTCATTCATATTGCGAATCTGATTGAGATTCGCTAATTCATCGATTCCTACTTTCACTTCACATGAAATCGAAGTAAGTGTATCCCCTTCTTGTATCTGATAAACATATTTGCCATCAGGGCGTTTGTACAATTTATCAGATACAACATAAGGTGCTACAGTAGATGTAGTCGTAACCTCATTCGTTTCAGTCTTTGCAACAGATTGTTGCTCAGAATGAGCCGAGTCTTTAGCGGGTTCCCTTTGGGTTCCCTCTTGTACGGATTCTACTTGGGAAGCCTGTACAACAGAACCTTTTGGGTTAAATGTTGAAATAACAGATAAACCTAGCCAAAGAACAATTCCGCTACAAGTTAAACTTATAATTACCGAAAGTGTTCTTTCGAGTAATTTCTTTTTCATAATGAACCATTCCTTTCTTGATTTTTACGAGTCTTTGTTCTATACTAAGTATAGCCATATATGGACTAAGAATCAAGTGTTTTGTACAAAAAATTACAAAAAAGTTTGGTTCACTATTCCGTTAGGTAATAATCTTGTTTCGTGTTTGTGGTAAACAAAAAAACAAGAAAAATACAACGAAGCCGAATTACGAAGTTCTCTCACACCAGGTAGAACAAAATAACGAAGCCAGAAAGAAGGAATTTAACATATGTCAAAAGCAGTTATGATTACAGGAACAGTAAAATATTCACACATTACACGTCACACTACAGATGAAGAATTAGTACGTGCTCAACAAGCTCGTAAATCAAAATTCAAAGACAATCCACATAGTTACGTATCATTAGAAAACGTACAAGTGATCCCGTCTGACCCATCTGGTCAATTAACACCAGCGGAACAATTAGTAGCGTCTCGTGAGTTCTTCACGAAAGCTTCAACACCAGGTGTCTTCTACTATCAACCAAAGAATGCATCGAACCGTTTAGCAAATGTGTTCGTAAAAAGTGCTGACGGAAACTACACACCTGTTAAAAATGATCGTGAATTAAAACAAGGAGTTCAAGTTGTTGTTCAATTACGTCAATATGAAGCATTTGCAAAACAACACTTCAATATGGATAGTATCTTCGTAAACTCTGAAGATGACTTCTATACAGGTAACAACAATACATTCCTAGCACAAGCTGGATTCAACGTTGTTGGTACACCTATTGTAACAGAAGTTCCAAAAGCAACAGCAACACCTGTTCCGCAACAACCTGCATCTCAACCTGTGCAACCACAACCAGGATATTTCGTTCCACAAAGTGCACCACAGGTGAACCCTAATTATAACCAACCGTTACCTGGAGTGGAACAACCTGTGACAGGTCCATATAACCCACCTGTTCAACCAACAGCACCAGTACAACAAGCACCTTACCAAGCACCACAAATTCCATATCAACACGTGGATCCATTGTTAAGTGGTGAAGGTATTCCAACAGACTCAGGTATAACTTACCAATAAAATAAAACCACAAACACGAAACACATTACAGAGCCACTCTCCTACTTGGAGGGTGGTTCATATTATACATATATGGTAACTAAAAGGAGGCAACTTATGCAACGAACAAAACTATTCAAATCAATCACGACACCTGTGATTATCACAAACATTATTCTCTTATTTATGCAAGTATTTACCAATATCCTATCGAAACCAACAGATGTTTCCGTGATGTTGAATCTTATTTTTCTAAGTATTAACGCTCTCTTGTCTCTGTTATTATTGCTTGCAATCGTTGGAGACAAATTGTCTATTGCTGACCACAAAGGACGACTATTCTTGTTACTCATTTCAACTCTAATGTATGGTGGTTTCGCACACCTGTATCATTCACGTCCAGCAATCATGAAACACGTACCCACATACGGTCTTCTAGATGAACTGTCTGCTAAAAACGTCTACGATTTACCAACCTTAGAATATGTAGATGATGAATACTGGTATCTAAATAACGATACCAAAATTGAGCGAAACGCAGATGTGATAGCCGTAGTCTACAACCCAACCTGTCACTTATGTCAAAAATCTTCACATTCATATACAAAATATGAAGAACTTGCTAAAAGTAACAATAAACAAATTTTCGTTGTCAATGTTGCAACAAAAGTCGGTTCCTCTTTAGCCCAAGCTCATAAAATTAAAGGGTATCCCCAAATGATCCACTTTAAGGATAATAAACATATCGAAAATTATGACTTATTTGACGAAAATACACATAAATTACACACGATTAAAGAAATCACATCATGGATTCTAAAATAACAACCGAAAGCAGGTGCCATTTATGGATCAACAACAAGTGTCACAACTATACTGGCACCCTTTGATTCAACGTATTAAACACAACCCAAGATGGACAATTTCAGAAGATAAACGCCCACTTGATTTAGTCAAAATCTTACAGCAAAAAGAACAAATGTCCCATTTACCTGGTGCCACCTACCGTGACGCCAGATGTTTGGTTCCACTAGATACATTGGTTACTTATTTTGCAACACCACCAAATATCACTTATTTCTTAGATACCGCCTTAGATGATTTTCTAGTCATCGACATCGAAAAACATTGCCCAGATGATTTAAAGCAACAACTGCTTCAGATACCACATCTGTATGCAGAATATTCATCAAGTGGTACAGGGATTCATTTAATCGTACCTAAACCGTCGAATTATTATGATTATCCAAATGCTTTGGACAAACCGTCTCTCCAATTCAGAGACCCTACCCCTCCACCACCACCAGAACAACCAAAGGTCTGGTTCGAAATTCTGCAACATCATTTTGTAAAATTTACAGGAAACCAAGTACTGTTCCCACAAGGGCAACAACCACTGGAGCCGTTCTATACAGAACTTGCACAAAATGCCAAAAAAGTGGTTCGTGGAGATATCGAAACCGATATGGACCTCTCAATTGAAGATATTCCTGACGGACAATGGATTGTGGACCAACTAACAGGCTTCACACCAACAAAAGACCGCTCAGAGTACCATCTTCAGTCACACTATGATTACGCTACTATTGGTGTGATTCGTCGTCAATGGAAAAAATTAAAATCATCTATGAAGATTAAACTAAACGGTCACAAATATACTGAAGCCGAAGAAGTTCTTCTTCTTTACCATGCTGTATCAGAAACCTTACCGTGGCGTGATAAATATAGTGAATCTCGTCTTGGTATGCCATATCTTATGTACGCTATTACGAACCAATTAGCTGAAGACAAAGGAAAACAAGAAGAAAAGAAACAAAAGAAAGGAACTAAGATATGAAAAATTTAAAATACCTGTTTGACGACCCTGCTAATAAATTAGCTATCTGTTTCTTTACTCTTGTTAACAGCTACTATGTATTCTTTAAACTGACTTATAATCTACACATGCAAGAAGTCGGACTATATGTCTCAATCAGTTTAGGAATCCAACTCCTTTACGCATTATGTGGCATCATCTTTGCACAAGAAAAAGAAAACAAAATTATTTATCTAATCGCTATGATACTACCAACGCTACTCGCTTTCTGGTACGTACCATTAGCTTTGAAAGGAATGTAATATGGAACAAGAATTAGAAAAACAACTTTTCCACCAATATATGATCAACACGTTTAAGTACAAAGACGCAAAGCCTTTGTTCTTAATTGTTGGACGCACTGCTTCTGGTAAATCTACACTAGAAGCCCAACTGAATAACATTTATAAAGCAGAACCCATCAAATCGTACACAACTAGACCAGCTAGACCTAATGACAATACACATACCTTTGTAGACCAACAAGGGTTCGATGATATCCGAACCAGTTTAGTCGCCTACACTAAAATTAATGATTATGAGTACGGTGTCACTGCAAATCAACTGATTCGAGGAAGTTTCTATGTAATCGACCCTGTAGGTGTAGAATCACTTATCAATAGCGGATTCTTTAACCGTCAAAAACACATCTATCCTGTCATTATTCATTTAGATGTACCAGAAGACGTTCGCCTAGAACGTTTCTTAAAACGTGGCGGTACAAAAGAAGACTTCTTCAAACGACAACAATCAGAAGATATTGTGTTCGCACCACTAGCATCATTACACGAAACAAATACACCGATCGTAACCCTAGACGGAACAAATGAACTATCCGTTATTACAAGACAAGTGTCAACGTTATATAAAACTTATAACCAACTACTACGAGCGTTAAAACCTTACTGGTTATTTAATACTACAATCGCAGACGGTTTAATGGCACTTGGAACAAAATTCCAAGACCGTACCTATATGTATAAACAATCGGTAGATTACATTAAAGAAGACATTGAACTCATCACCAAACGTGTTCAAAATCTAGATTTAGAACCAATGATTTCTGTTAGTGAAATGGAAAACTGTTCTATTGAAGAAATGTCCGTTCAAATTGAACGAGAAAATAATCTAATGACGGCATTTTCTGAAATCCTATTTGGAGCAACAGACATTTTGTATTACAAAGTAAGACAAAATGAGTTATCTTTAAGTGACGCTACAAGCATTTTAGACACACTCTACGCTACTTTAACACTCAATCTGTCTATTCGTACCGATGAGTTTTTAGAACGCATAGAACGCCTTAAAATGAAATATAAAGGCACGTTAAACGAAATCAAAGTATCACCGTCTATTACCAGAGACGATATTCCAACACATCTTATCTCATTACCAAAAACAACATCGGATGGACGTACCCCTAAAAGAGAACTTGAAATTGCACTATATCTTCCTGAACACATTTTAAATGCCATCAACCCGCAAGATATGCAACTGTTAATTCAAGCTCTGGACGCAAACGTATCTACATTCTTAGAAGACCCTACTAAATACCGTCAAATTTTAGAACAAGCCATCCCTAGAAAGAAAGGATAACCCGCTATGACAAAACCTATTATTTATTCCAAAGACAACTGTGTCGAATGTTTACGTACCAAGGTTCACTTTCAAACATACGACTACGATTTTGAGGAACATAAATTAGATCCAACTGCACCAGAAAACACAGAATTAATGGACTCATTTAGAGCTAAAGGCTTTTCGTCATTTCCTATTGTACAATATGGCCCGACATTAAACGAAGCCTGGTCAGGACACAGAGAAAACTTACTAAAAGAACATTTCCCAGCTAAATAACAAGAAACCCGTAACCATTTGGTTACGGGTATTTTTTTATCCTAATCTTTCAAAAACGGATATTTAAGATACAGCATCAGTAAGGCGGTTACGACTAAGAGTGTTACAAACACATATTCACTAGGTTTTCCTGTACGATAAATCCACAAATGGAAACCTTTCTTAATGCGCCCACCACCATTGTATTCACGGTACTGACTAATCGGATACCACCAACAGATACCACTTCTGGATAAATCATCCATCCATAAATGAACAAAATAACCAACAGTCACTGGTATCACTAAAGGTAGCCCTACACTAGCTAGTAACAATATTCCTAAAGCCCACGCTGTATGAGTCGCACCTCTATGTTCCACTGGTAAGTAAAACCACCGTCCAAGTAACGAATTTGAACTATCAATATCTGGTAATAATGTACCGAATGTATAAAGTGCTATAAAAATAATCCAGATTATCCATTCGTTATGAATCCCAAGTGATACAAGAGGTCCTGACGCTTTTACATATACTGCGTTACAAAATTCTTGAACATCTGGGGACACCCATTGATGTTCTACTCCGTAATCATAAGTTAGTTTCCCTATTACCGCTACAGAGTGAGCGGACAAGATATGATTTTTTCCGAGCATTGTTTTAGTTCCTTTCTATGTCTTACGCCATTTATGGACTAATTATAACATTTTTTACGTCTCGCTGCAACGTGTAATACACGAGACACTTGAGCTCGTTTCTGGGAGGGGAAACGAGCCGAGTTAGATTTTGAGTACCCCACTCTAATCGTGGGGATAATCAAAACACTAAACTAAACTCACTATAAGAAAGAGAGGTTCATTTCATGAAATTAAATGACAAATTAGGGGTAATTATTAATATAGCCCTACAACATAAAGTGGTTCCCGCACTTTTTGGTGACCCTGGTATCGGGAAATCGAGTTGGTTAGAAGCATTAGCCACAAAAGAAGGTACAAAATGCTTTACGGTTGCGTGTAACCAATTAGGGGACAAAACTGACCTTACTGGTGCAAGAACCGTTCCAGCCGATAAGAATCAACAAGACTGGAAACAAGTATTCTTCCCACACGCAGACATCTATGACGCTATTATGTATGCAGAGACACATCCAAAAGAAAAACCTAAGTTATTACTTGACGAATATAACCGTACCACAGCAGATGTAACCAGTGCTGTTCTTTCTATTATTACGACAAAAACAATCGGGAACAAACGTATTCCGCATAACTTAGATATCCTCATTGCGGGTAACGATAAAGGAAACATTGCAAGTCTAGACGAAGCATCTATTTCACGTACATTAGTGTTGGACGTAGAACCAGATACACCTACATTCTTAGCATTACATACAGACTTACACCCTGTCCTACGTGAAGTATTAACTGCAAATCCTGATTACATTTTCGGACGTCACTCTGAGTTACTTGCATCTATGAATCAAGGTGAAGAAGACGAGGATATGAGTGCTGATTATGAAATTTACGGTATGGACTCTACAATCGATCAAATCACAACACCTCGTACGATTAAATATCTATCAGATATTTTAAATCATATGCCAACTGAACTAATCAACTCTCTTATGAGTTCAACAATTACATTGAAACGTTATCCAGATGTGACTTGTTCAGAATTAGATGAAATCATCTTTGGTGCCGTTGGATATACAAAATTCAGTAACGAAGTTTCTACTAAATTCCCTACCTATATGGCACAACAATCTGGTGTCGCTCAACAATCAGGAGCAGGATTTGTCATCGCTAGACCACCAATCGTTGATGAATTACGTGCCATGAGTTCATATTCAGATATCGAACATGCAGTAAGTCAATTAGATCATCACGCTAAATCAATCTTACTTCAATTTGTTCTAACTGACCCTGAAGATAACAAAGAGATTATCAAAGCATGTATGTCAACAATCGAAGAAACAGACGAAAATGGATTTCCAATTATCATTCACCCTGAAGTAGCAAAAACATTGTTCCAAGCAGGTGTAAGTGGAATGTTTGATAAAGACAACTTCGACTTTGCTCGTACATTCAAGAACTCAGCAGGTAACTACTTCCGTAACTTACCAACAGCGTAAAACTAGAACTAAGGAGGTTTCAAATTATGTGGAACATTACAAATCATAAACCAAGCCCATTGGAACCAACTGTTGTTCCAGCCTTTGTGAACCAACATCCACAAAGTGACGAAATTTTTGAGACATTTCGTAGTGACATCTTTGCACAAATCAACCAACCTTTACGTCAAGGATTGGATCCGCAATATGTCTTCGATGGAAATATAGAAGACCAAGACTCAATCAGTGAAGCATTTGTTACCGAATTATTCTTAGACGAAGGTGAATCAGCACGTAGTGTCAAGTTACGAGACTTTTTAGCACAAACCCTACTTCACTATCAACCAAACTTTGAGACAATCGATAGTTCTTTATTGGTACAAAACGCTACCAAAGAAAATTTACCGTTACCGATTGTCCAAGGTGCTAGAAGCATCGTCTATACTGTAGCCACAGATGTGATCCCTACTGCGAAACAATATTTAGCAGGTCAAGTATCCTTTGACTACTGGGCAACATCCTTTGGTTTCACATTCCGTGTCCCAGCATTAGTGATTAGTGTGGATACACCTGATGTTTACAAAGAATTTCAACATTACGTTCAAACAATGGTAACCCCTATCCAATCACAACTTCCGCTCGAAACAAATATGTCTCTACAAGAATTTGCTAAAACAAATTTAGACGGACTTGCAGAAGGTTTCAGAATTAGATCGGATATCAACGACAATAATCAAGATTATTCGTTCGCTCGTATCTTACACACTTGTGCCATGCAATTCGTTGCTCAAAATAATCAAACAGGTGTTATCCCAACATCTCTTAAAGAAATCATACATCCGACAACGATTATGTTTCTAAATGTTGAAAAACACGCTCATAGTACCAATAGAGATATTACAAAAACATGGAACAGTGCTACTAAAATGTCCCAAACACCACTCATGGGACTAAGTAAAATTAAAAAACTGTCAGAAGAAGAACGATTAGACGCAATGCGTAAACGTTCTAACACAAGACGCAGTGCCTTGTTCAATCAAGCGAAAAACCAACTCGGACGCAAAAAGAAAGCAAAACCGTTTGGGAAACAATTGAAGACAAGTAAACAATTGACAAAAGAAATTGTTCGCATCTTGAGTAAGATGAAGAAAGTTCGTATGTCAAACAACGTCATTAAGACACAAAAAACAACGTTCAACAAACCGAACCGTAGAGACCCTGATAACTATGATAAACCTGGTATCATCTACAGTCATCAATATGTTCCAGATATTCATATTTACTTAGATACATCTGGTTCGATTAGTGAACAAAACTATAAAGAAGCGTGTATGGCAATCATTCAGTTAGCTCAAACACTGAAAACAAAACTCTATCTCAACAGTTTTTCACACGTACTCTCTCAACCAGCATTGGTTGATATCGGAAACTGTTCAAAAGAAACCGCATGGAAACGTCTACAGAATATCCCTAAAGTTTCTGGAGGTACACATTTCCATAAAGTATGGGACTATATCCAAAAGTCCCCACAACGTAAACAAGAACTATCAATCATGATTACAGACTTCGCATATACACCATCAAACAGTTACACAAGCCCTCTTCCTAAAAACTTGTTCTACGTTCCATGTGGCGGTTTCGAAATCAATGACCTACGTTGCAGTGCGACACACTTTGTCAATAGTTCACGTCGTTTAGACGCAAATCTTCGAAACAAAATCATTTTCTAACAAATCAGGGTAGAGGCTTCTCTGCCCTCTATACATAATTCATTAAAAGGAGGAATTTTCTATGGTTGTACACAACTTTACTGGAAATACTGGAGGTAACAATACAAACGGTAACCCACCTTCAGGAAACATTCCTAACGGAAACCTTAATTTCGGGAACCGTTATCAACCAAATCCAAATCCTGGACAAGATGTTCCAGATTGTCTCTTAAACATGAACGACCGCTTCAAACATAAATCAAACTGTAAATTCCGTGAAGACGTGATTGACCAAACACTTTCCGTCCTTATCGGTCAAGAAAAACCGAATCCATTACTAATCGGTGAAGCTGGTGTTGGTAAAACCAAAATTGCAGAAGAAATTGCTCACCGTCTCGCTAATAATCACGTCACTATTCCAGATATGATTAAAGGTTCTACTATTTTTGGTTTCCAACCAAGTAACTTAGTCGCTGGAAGCGGAATTCGTGGTCAACTTGAAGAAAAAGTAAAAGAGCTTCTAGAATTTGCATCAGATAAAAAAAACAAAGTTATTCTATTTATTGATGAAATTCATATGCTCTTTTCTGGTGACCCATCATATGAGCAAATTTCACAAATCTTAAAGCCTGCTCTGTCTCGTGGAGACATTAAGGTTATTGGTGCTACTACAATGTCTGAAGCTCAAAAACTTTACAAAGATCCAGCTTTCGAACGTCGTATGCAATCAGTGATTGTCAACGAATTAACAGAAGAACAATCACTTGAAATCTTAGAAACAATCGCACCAAATTCTGCTCAATACTATGGCACCAACCCGCTCACAACAGACTTATTACGTTTCATGGTAGATATGTCTCAAAAATACAGTAACGGTAAAAGCCACCAACCTGACGCATCGGTTACTTTACTTGACCGTGTATGTGCCAGCCTACATGTAAAACGTAAACGAGACATTGAAAATGCAAAAGATCCAAATACTGGAAACCCACAGTTGCTTCAAATCTTACAAACAACACCTATCATTGTAAATGAAACAAATATCGAAAGTACAGCTGTTTCCTTACTACGTGGTCACGCATCCAACCCAACAGTAGACTACGACCAGGTAACGACCGAAATTAAAGAAACTGTCTTAGGACAAGATGAACAAATTGATTTCGTGATGTCTAAAGCCAAAGGGCGTAGCTTAGGTCTCTTTGAAACAACGAAACCTTTAGCGTTTCTCTGGGCAGGTAACTCTGGTACAGGTAAAACTGAACTAGCAAAACAAATCGCCAAACGTATCGTGGATACAGAACTTATCATCATTAACATGAACGAGTTTTCTGAATCTCACCACACAGCACGACTTATCGGTGCCCCAGCTGGTTACGTTGGATACGACAGTATGCAAGAGTTACCGTTAGACCCACTTAAAACGAATCCTTATCGTGTAATCTTACTTGACGAGTTCGAAAAAGCTCATCGTGACGTAAGACGTCTCTTTATGACTGCTCTAGCTGAAGGAGACATGAAAACTGCTCGTGGTGAACGTATTCGTTTCGATAAAGCGATCATCATTGCTACGACAAATGAAGGGTTCTCTACAAAGAAAGAGCCAACAGTCGGGTTCAATACACAAACCACTAAAGAAAATGCAGTTACAGCTACATTAGACCGCTTCGGAGACACATTCGAACCAGAAATCTTAAATCGTTTCCAAAACAATATTGTTGCATTCAATGACATTTCAAGAGAAGTTTATGGTAAAATCTTACAAAACGTTTATAAGAAACGTTTAGAATACATCACTCTCAAGAAACCTAAATACAGAAAACGTTTCGCTGACGAACTAGATGAAGCAACGCTTCAAACATTAATCGAACAATCTTATGTCAAAGAGTTCAATGCTCGTCCAGCAGGAGCCACAATTGACAACTATATCGAATCTCAAATTATCTAAGGAGGTACATACATGCCTATTACTATCGACACAACAGCTTCCGCACTTTCAAATGCAAGTTTAGCTTCAGATCCAAAATGGTTCCACTCTACTCTACTTACAGGTAATGGTGGAGCCAGAGGTCTTATTAATGAAGCCACAGCATTTGCATCAAGTGCAGTATTGCTACAACAATTACCACAAGATTATGAAATCAATGGTTTCGTAGCCAACTACATGAACAATAAAATCGTAAACGGTAATGTGGAAACAAACGTTATCGCAACAGCACCACTACCGTTAGATGTCATCCGCACTCACTCGCAAGCGATTAATGACTACCATTTTACAACACCTTACGCAAAACAACTGATGTCATTCTTAAACCAACATCCTGAATACTGGGTTGACATCTTACCAGATAACCCTGTATTAAAACAAGAGTTAGAATATGCTAAAATTCATATCTCACCAGCTCAACTACAAATTCGTAATGACAAAACTAAAGGTGTAACAGATCGCCAATTACGCATCTACTATCACGTATTATATACGTTCAAAACAACAAATGGTCACACATCTGAATTATCAACTGTTTTCTGGGACAATCTCCAAGTCAATACAATCACACTGATTAAAGATTGGATTGAAACAAATACAAAATACTCGTTATCAAATATGAAAAATGTTTCTTCACTAACAGATACAGATACACCTTTAGATACGTACTTACACAGCTTCACACTTTATGACGCTTTGTCACAACAAGTAGAACTATGGACTACAAAGTTACCTGAACTTGTAGAATGTGCGATGAACAACTATGCAAAAGAGCTAAACGCATCAAAAGACTCAAGTTGTACTCAATACGCTCTAAACGTATCTCACTTATGTAAATATGTGTCTCAATATAGTGTTGATTTACATGCGTACAAAATTATTTTCGAACAACTAACGAAAGCACCAATTCCAACAGAATATTTGACACAAGTATTGTATTCAAACTTACAGTTACTCTTATTCTCAACACTCACAAAGTTACACACAGATAGAAACCAATTAGCACATATCACCGCACCAAATCCAGCACCAGCCATTCCGCCTCACTTCACAGCTTCTCAACGTGAAGCGATTACAGATGAATCACCATTAATTCTGACACAAGCTGGAGCTGGTACTGGTAAATCAACAACCCTACTTGCACGTATCGAATACATGAAAGAATGTGGTGTAGATCCAGAAACAATTACAGTATTATCGTTCACAAACGCTGGTGCGGATAATATCTCTGAGAAAAATCCACGTATCCAATCGATGACGATTGCACGTATGATTCACGAAATCTACACTCATAACTATCCGTCTCATCAATTAAGTACCGTGGATACATTAGCGAACAGCTTATTTGCCATCGAAAATTATGTTTCAAGTGCAGATAAAACAACATTGAAACAAATGGTCACTGGGTTACGTGATATCCGTAACAACAAACAACGAGGTTACATGACCATCTTGGACATCGTATCTCACAAGTGGGACTCAGTAAAACGTCTCTTAGACGAAACACAACAAACGACTCTAGAATTAGAAATCATCACAGCATACGCTCAAATCGATACATTAAATGTACCAGATCAATTTAAAACAAAACACTTAATTATCGACGAAGTACAAGATAACTCACTCTTTGAGTTCATCTATACGCTAAAATATGCTCATAAATTCCAAACAAGTTTATTCATGGTAGGAGACGGTTCACAAACACTCTATGAGTTTCGTGCATCAAACCCTAAAGCATTAAACATTCTAGAAATGACAGAGTACTTTTCTACACATCAATTAACGACAAACTATCGTTCAAATCAAGAAGTCCTAGACTTTGCAAACCAAGTATTAACAAATATTGAAGCGAACCAATTCGCTAAAATTCAGTTAACATCAAACGATTTAACACCTGTTACAAAACAATCATTCCAGGAAAAAATCAAATTAACACATCACCGTGTAGACCGTCAATCAGATATTGAAGAAGCTATTTTAAGTTGGTTAACACAACCTGAAATGAAAACATATATCGAAGATAAATTAGCAAACGGTGAACGTGTAGCCTTCTTGTCTCATAAAGGTTCTCACGTCAAAGAGATGGAACGAGTGCTAACAACATTGTATCCACAATATGATCTCGTAAACTTGCGAAGCGACAGACCTTACACGTTATCCCTATTCTCTGCTTTCGTCAAAGACGAAGCTGAAACATTACAAACGTTACCCATTGACCAGTTTCATGCGATGTTCCATCAAGCATTTAGCAAATACATCAGTAACGCTCAATCAAACCGTGGACAAACAAACACATTAATGCAAAAATATGCCAATATCTTATTAGATAAATGGATTGCGGAATGTGCACAACCTGTTGCAAACGTTGCTTTAGCTTATAAAACAAAACAACTAACAGCAAGCGAGGTTCGTAAAGAGTTAACGACACTCGTATTGCAGTGCGAAATTCGTCACAACGCAATGTTACAATCTCTATCGTCTCAACGTTCTGAAGAACGTAAGAACTCTGAACAAGCTAAAAATGCACCATTAGTAGTATCTACAATCCACAGTGCAAAAGGACTAGAATTTGACAACGTAGTACTATTAGTATTAGACGACAAATTACCAGTTCAAGAACAAATGCGTATGTATTACGTTGGTATGACTCGTGCTCAAAAATCTGAGTACATCCTTGCAATCTCAAAAGCAAAAATTCCAACATTAACAACCATCTATGACGCACTACTGGAACAATATTAAACACAAGAAAACCCGTAACCATTTGGTTACGGGTTCTTTTTTTCATCACGAATCAATTGCGATAATCTATGAGCTGGAGTGAACTTCAAATGTCGATACGAATCAACATGTTTATGTTCTCCTAATGGAACAGGATGTCCTTTTCTGGTTCGCACATTAAATGTACCAAACCCTACTAACAATACATCTTTGCCATGAATCAGTTGATTCTCTAACTCTGAAAGAAACTCTGTAGAAACAAGTTCTACTAATTGTTCCAATTCTTTTTTCGATAAATCACTCATTGATTCGTGTAATTCATAGTCCTTCAATCGTTTCGCCACGCATTTTACCAATGCTTTACGGCTCACACGGTTTTCAAACTTTGACATGGTTTAACGCACCTCTTTCTTCAAAATTGGTACGTGTTAGGCGATAATTCTACTAATAGTATACCATGAATCCCTTCATCTGGCAACTAAAATGGTAAATCTAAATCATCTTCGTCCACATTTTTAGCTTCAGAATCAGAATCATACGCCTCAATCACTCGATTATCACTCGATACTTCCAATCCTGCTTCCTTGCGACGTTTCGCAGACTCTAGAGACGCTTGTTTACGCCAGCCTAGTAACTCATAATCACCATCTGGGTTCAACTCTACATGTTTATTTAATTTCGGTAACGTCATATTCCATTCCGCCTTTCTACAAACCCTTAGTGGGACACCACTCAGGTGCCCCTAGAGTTCGTGACTTTTAAAAATCTAAATCTACATCGGCTTCTTCTACGTCTTGTTCAACAGGTGGTATCCACTGTTTCACAGCACTAGACGCTTTTACAAAAACTTTCTTATCGTCACGCATATCACGTCCGATAAATGAAGATTTGCGATACAATGATGAATCGACTTCACGTCGGTACACTTTTGCTTCAGCAACAGCTTGTTCTAAATCACGATGTTCGATATTCTCTCTCACCTTAGAAGGTTTAAACAAATCGTTATATTTACCTTCGAATACGTTCGCATTCTTAGACGCTAAAGCTTCAAGGTCCTTAATGGTACCGCCATATGCCAATGTATCCATAGGAGACGCAGTAGCTTGACGAAGACTGGTTTCAATGTTCATCATATATCCTTGATCATCAACCATCACTTTACTGATATTATCAATCAGTTCAGGGTTGATACCTACATTCATACCATCTTTATGATGATAAATACGTGTAGTTTGTTCGACCCAATCTTCACGAGACAACTCTACAGGTTTCCCGTTCTCACGAACAGGTTCCCAGAATGTTGCCCCATCAGCATCTACATGTTCTTCCAGTTTCACACCAGTCCATACGTGACGCATAGTTCCCATAAGTAATTCATACTTACGTCTTGCTTCAATCGGGTCATGTTTCGCTTGCAACACTGATTGTGTGGCTACATAAGTTAACTCTAACACTTCAGTTGGAGCCAAATTACGTAACACACTCATGCCACGTTGTGAGAACATCCCAGCAACACCCGTACCGAACGCTTTCACAGCAGTTGCATATTGCGTGTTGATTTGATCCTCACGAGTAATCAGTGGTTTACCATGGTCCACGATATTCTCAAAATCAATGTCCCCTTCAGTACGACCATCACTGAGACCAAAGTAACGCATATATTCACGTAACTTCCCTACGCTCCCTTTAGCTCCTGTTTCAATACACGCATCATATACGCTCTTCAAATGAGTAGCAGGGTCTTTGTAACTAATAGCGATCGCACATGAACTTTCAGTAAATGCTTGACGATACAATCCGTTTAATTCTTGAACGAATCGTTCACGTCCTTCATGTAACGATTTAACACCTTCAGGAAGTTGACCAGTTGCCATATAACCTTGTTCGTAATCATTAATACGTTGTTTAATGTCCACAAACTTCGCATCTAACTCTGGGTTCTTCCAACGAGCGACTTGCACATCTAACCCTTGGTGAAGATTCAATTCATACAACCCTGTTTCTGGATCCTTAACTGCTTTATCAAGCAAGTTTCCAGCTACAGATAACTTCTCAAGAGCTTCACGTTTAGCACCTTTTGATTTAGGAGCAACAAGACCTACAGAGTCCCCATCGAAGTCTCCACTCATCGCTTCAACAACCGCTGGGTTAACAGCAACACCTGTAAGTTCATCATCAATCGTGACCTTAAATCCTCTAATACCACCTGAACGTAACACTGGGTCACGCCATAACACAACAGGTTCACCTGGTTTCACACCTAAATGAAACACCATTGCACTACTCATAGAAACCTCGTCTACACCTAAGTTCGTATTAGCGGTCCACACTGCTGTCGCAGAAGACTGTTGCTTATTCATCATCAAACCTTCACGGAACAAGTTATGTTTTCCTTCAAACTTACGAGCCACAATATCGCTACGCATAGTTGCGTACGCACTCTCTGCTTTAGCAACAGCTTTCTTCATCGTAGCTTCTAATTTCGCTTTATCAACATCACTAGCCTCATCCATCTGACGAAGTGCATCACGATACTCAATAGACGCTTCAAATACTGTTACATAAGCACTTGTATACGCATGTGTATTCACTTGACCATCTTGCAACTCATGTCCACTACGTAAGTTTGCACTGAGTACAGGTAACAGATAATTTCCGTTCTCATCTTGTGGTGTCAACACGGTATCTTCCCCGCTACCACGAAGTGGAAGTGGGAATGGTAACGTCATAAAACCACCTTTATCTTGAATCAATTCTTTGAACTCATTAACCATCGCTTTCTTACTCAAGTTCCCTTTTTCAGTCAACAACAGCTCTGGCTCAGGGAACACGTTACGTACTTCCCCAGTTTGAGGAGTATATTCTTGTTTAAAGTTCCCGTATTCATCAATATCGAAACCAAGAACGATTAAATGTTCACGTAAATCAATCAGTGCATTATTATTCGAACCATAGAGTTCCTTCATAATCGCATCCGCACCATGACTGTTAAGACCCCAAGCAAGTTGAGCAGACGCTTTACGTCCACGACCTTCCGCTACAGCTTCAGTATCATAAATCTTAGTCTTATTATCTACAGTCATATGTGTGATAATCATACGAAGCGTACTTGCACCCGCTTCAATGACTGTTCCATCATTCATCACAACATCGATTTTATCTCCGTCCATTAATTCACGAGCCGTACCTGCGTTGAAACGACTTACTGCTGGATAAGGAGCGGATACAATATCTACACCAGGGTTATTTCTGAAGAATAATACAGCATCTTTAATACCAAGAGCTTCAGCTTCTAACAGATCCATATCTGGGTCAATGATTTTCGAAATAACACCTTTATTTCCATGAAACTCACATAATTTATCCCCAACAATCAAGCTACGCATATTTCCGTTCACATCTCGAACCTGGTGAGCCTGCGCCCAGGCTTTACTTACTACGTTCCCATCTTCAAACGTTAAACCGTTAATAGGAACTTGAGCAACACGTACGTTCTCAACAATCGAACTTGCTTGCATAATATTACTTTGTACCATTTGCACACGGTCTGCTGGGTCATATTTAGAATATTCCATACCTAAACCATCTGCCATCAGAGGTGCACGACTTTCTATATCACCCTGAGTTAAACTACCATCTTCATTAATTTCCACATCTTCTGTCAAGTAACGAACAGTACCTTGGTTTGTTGCCCCACCTGTTGCAAGTGGATCAAAATAACCATCAACATTCTCATCAAGAACCGCCATGTTACGTCCATCTACTAACGCAAATGTGCTATAGAAATTATCATTACGAGGATTTACGTTCGCTCGGTGCGTTGCTTGATATTCCGCATTAATCGTCGCTTCTTTCACGAATGATTTCGGATATTTCACACGAGACGCTTCCATACGAATAATGCGGTTCGCCCATTCAGTACTTAACCCTTCTTCAGCACTACGTTCGAAGAAATCTAAATCATGGCGTGTGTCATATAAACGAGCGTAAACGCTGTTTAATGACGCAGGTTCAATCGATACCTCTTGCCCTGTCGCTACTTGTTTTGCTAACTCGTAGCGTAACGTCATTTCCATTAAGTCAGCGTAACCACGCAGACGAGTACGTTCCTCTACAGTCTTTTTCTCACCCGCTTTTTGAGGTAACACATAGGCTTCATATCCTGGTGCTGATAAATAATTTGGTGTCGCACCAAAGGCGGTCTTAATATAACCAAGTTCGCTTTCTGGCTCGAAAATTTGACCAATAGTACCTTCGATAATATGACTGTCACCACTTCCAGCAGAACGTTTCGAATACTGTTTCGCACGATAAGAAACCAACCCTTGACCATCGATTAAGATATCTTCAGGGTTCACTTCACACCCACGAGTCTCAAGTGTCGATTGAATCGCATGATACATACGTCTCATAAACGAACTCTCTAATTCAACCATCTTACGTGCTGTATCCACATCAAAGTACACTAACTGGTTTCCTAAAATATTGTGAGAAAAACTCTGTCCACGCATATCTTCAGCACGGATTCCTAGTTCCTGACAAGCGGAAACCAGATTATTTTGATTCCCGAATACATCGTCCACACCTTCCATGTAACGAGCTACGTTCACAATATCGAAACGTTTACCGTCACTATCTGGTTGGAATGTACCAATAATCGCATCCACTACATCGCTTGCATGTTCTTGCATCACAACTTCTGGATCCCCATAGTACACTAAATCATCATAATTCTCGGCACTTCCACCAAGAATCTCTGCTTTACGTTCATTATAGTCATCAATTGTCACACCTGGACGAAGTAGTAAATCACTACGACCCGTCAATACGTCCCAATAAGACTTACGAATCTCCGCAATGAGTGAATCACCAGTCAATAATTCTTCAGGAATCACCATTTCAGACTTCTCTACCCCAGCATATAACTGGTCACGATAAGCTTGATACACTAAATCTTCACCAAGTTCCGCTTTAAAACGAGCTCTAGCACTCGCTACAGCATCTTGTAAAAAGTTTACAGCAGGAACTTTGGAGTTTGCCCAAGACTGACTCGCACTTGCTGGTGCTTTACGGTAAATGTTCACGTGGTTCCCCTTAAAGGCTCTACCATTAATAACCAGTGGTTTATAAACGAAAGAACCGTTCCCACTGTTCGTCACATAAGTAATATTTCTACTTACTGTAGTCGGAGTTGTAGACCCTTTTTTACGGAACTGATAAGATTCAATTCCTGTACGACCAACTTGTTCCCCGTCTACTTCCAATGGAACCCCCAAAGCGAACTGTAACAACGCAACAGTATCTTCCACATTAACATCATCATAAGTCACATTCTTACCGTCTTTTTGCATCGACGTATTGAAATAAATTTGAGCTCCATTATCGTACACACGACCAACGAAACGTTCATTTTCACGAGGCTCCGTCAAACGTACTGCAATACGAGTCCCTTTAATACGAGCCTGAATTTGACCTGGTAACGTATCAGGTGTCACCTCATACTCGTAACCATTTTCTTGTAAATACTGCAAGATAGCAATCGAACGATCAAATGCTTCGTTACTCATAAAGTTACCAGAATCAACCACGCTTGCTAGGTGTCTTGAAGCGATACTAAATTCACGTTCCGTCATATATTTCGCAAGTTTCGTCAACCCAGAAATATCATCATTTGTAAGTACTGGAATCTCGTTCAACTTCCCATAAGGAGACAATAAACTAACAGATGTTTGTTGCAGTTGCACATTACGATCCCTTAAACCTCTCATGAATCCTGCTAGACTCACATTTGCACGTTCCAGTTGTTCTTGACCGATAAACATTAAATCCGTACCAGCAACATTACCAGCAGAATTTCCTTCAAACAAGTTCCAATATGGTGAAAGTGGCACTACTTTCTGATTATCAATCATTTGTCCATTGATATATGCAAAAAATTCCGCCCTGTCTGCCACAATATTGTCCTTCGTATAAATGACACGACCATCTGTTGCGTCCTCAATCACACTATTCATGGCTTCAATCAACACTGGTGTTGTGATTGTATGATAAGACACTTCCATTCCACGAGCCTTTAGTCCACTCACGATGTTTGCCATAATACGGTTACGCATCGTACGACATTCAGAAACAGACCATCTGCCATCAATTTCACTATTGGCAAACTCAATGGTGTTCCATATTGTAAACTCATAAAAAGGCATCCTTAATTCTTCTCTTGCAAATGTACCCGTATATTCATTTACTAATTGTACATCACTCATTTGTTCACATCCTTTATCATTTTTTTACAATCAAAAAAGGAGTGACCAAAAAGTCACCCCTTCCATGCTCTCAACATCACCAGATACCTAAAATTAGGCACTAGTCGTTTTTATAAAACAAACTAATGCAGTTAAGTTTTATTAAGAAACACCGACGTGCCTTTTTAGGTCCGCTGACCTTTTATCTTGTAACTCAATGATACCATAAATCGACCGAGAAAGCAACAAAAAACACGGCAACCAAAACAGTTACCGTGCTTACACACTCTTAGGTTTTTATTCAGTTAAATTAGATAATTAAATCAGCATCTTCGATAAGCTCAACGTTTTCAACGTCTTTAGTAGCTTTCTTAGAAGCACGTTTTGCTTTCTTAAGAGCTTCTTTCACTTCTTCAACAGCTGGTTCAGCCTTAGATTGAGACATAGCTTCAATTTGAGCTGATTTCACGTTTTCTGGAAGTGGTTGAGTAGCTTCACCTAAAGTTTTAGTGTTGATATAAGCGTGAGTTACACCTTTGTTGTTTGGTTTCAACATAATATCAGCACGAACACCGTATGCAGTACCAATAACATTACCTTCTTTGTCTAAGATGTCTTGTTTATTGTCTCCTGCAACTTTAGCAATCGCTTCTAATTGAGAAGTAGAATATGGTAAACCGTTGTTCACTTTACCCTCTTTATCAGTACGAGTTTCTAAGTGTAAGTTTTTCGCATCTTCGCCGTCACGTAAGTCACGAGCATCCACTTGAATGTCTAAATAATGACGAGTGATTTTGTTACCAGTTTTTTCTGACTCAACTGTATGTACCTGTTTGTCGTGTGCTAAAACGATCAAGTCACGACCTTTATATTGTGATTTAGCAAATCTCATTTGTTTTACCCCCTAGCCACTTAAGGCTCTTATAATTTATTTGGTTTGGGCTCAATCATTTTCAGTTCTAAAAATGATTTGCATCCTGTCGTGCTTGTAGTAGTAGATAGAGATTATTCTCATGACTAGTATAGAGACTAAAATATACCTCTCCTACAAACAACCACATCATAACATACTAAGAACTTCTTGTCAAGTATTTTAATTGAACGGTAAGTTTATCTTGTCCCATTAAGGTCTTCCATAAATGGAGCAAATATCTGAAGCGGTCTCTTTCGACACCACTGAACTGTTTCCACTCCCCCGTTTCTCTTAGATGAAACATCAGGGAACACACCCCCGAAACATCACCATTCATCACGTTATCGTATATTTCATTAATCATCATATTCCTCATTTTATGTATAAAAATAGGGTTGAACTCCCGCTCAACCCAAACCAAAAAATTGGACCTCTACTCAAACTATACATACATTAAGGTAATGATTCGAGTAAATGGATACCATTCATACGAATACTATACCCTAATGTATCATAAATGTCAAGCTTTAGCTACAATCTCATGGAAATACGCTTGGACTCCAATCGCTTCAATATACTGTTTCAACCTTAATGCTTCATCCAGCGTATCACAACTTTCGATCGGCTCATATTGAAACACAAAATCTTCTAACTTATAAAACTGTCTCAATTGGATACTGAGTTCATCTGTATCATTATTTGACACAATTACATATTGTTCCATACTCTACACTCCTTCGTTATCAGCACGTCTAAGTTGAATGACTGTGTTTTCAAACTTACGATGAGCAATCCATCCCCAGTTTTTCTGCTTCGCAAACCACTTAGCACCAGCATATGTTAACTTAAATTCGAGTGTATCGTTTAACTCGTCTAAGTCTTCTTGCGTAATTACTTTCTTCGAATCAGCATCTGATGTACCATTTAACTCTGCAAGAGCTTGAGCTTCTTCTACGTGACGTCTCACATGACTCGTTGATACACGACTAAAAATTTCGATTGGTTTCCCATAATTATTTGTTGTCCAAAGAGAACCATTCTCTTGAATCTCTAATGAACGACGTCCATCAGTAGCGACCCACTCTACTAGCTCACCATAACATGCTTTATAAGCTTGTTCTAATAAATGAGCCGTATTTCCGATCATGTCACCATCTAATCTGGCTTCCCCACCAGATCCATGTACAGCGATAATGTCGTTTGGAGCAATTCCATTCGGACCATCCATCGCAAAACGAGGTGTTGCAAACTCTGAGAACTGTTCTCTTGCCATATTGGTTGCTTGAATTTGTTCAGAATAATCTTCATTATCTGCTTGACGTACATAAATTTCTTCAATATCTTGCGACTGAATCACTTGGTTTACGATACTCATAATAGCGTCACTTGAAATATCCTGATCCACACGCATGAATGACTCATCTGTATGTTCATAAGCTTCCATATATTTTTCCTTCGCCATACGAGCCCAGTAAGCTTGTAAGATACGTTTATCCACCATCGCAAAGAAGTTCGGAATGTTTTGTAACAAGTCGAAATCTTTAGTTGTAGACATTGTAGGTAACGTACTTAATGAATAATCTTTACCTGGAGACGGAATCTTATGATCAGCACCTTGTAACTTATATGCCATTGGTAACGCTGTTTCATTACGGTTCCAGATAGGACTGTCGCCTGCACGAAGAACCACGGAGTTTGATGGACTAATAAACGCTAAGTCGTTATAAGATAGTACAGGTACTTCTGAAGCACTCATGGTTTCAGATACTGAACCACTATCTAGTTCCACTCCAGCTACGACACGAATGTTATTTGTACGAGAACTGTTAAACACCTTATGTGTGGTACCAGACATTTTACTTACTGCATCAATCGATGTATCATCTGTTGATTTTAAGAAAATGATGTTCGCTGTATTCCCTTGTGCAACTTTATCTTTAGAATCCCCATACACATCTTTTAATTGTTGCAATACTTGTAGAATCAATGTGAATTGTTGGTCCTGCCCTAAACCGATAGATAGATACGTCATAAAGTTCTTAATACCAGAACCATCAGATTCTAAGTTCCCTAACTCATCTAACATCCATCTAGTTTTGTACAACGGTTTTTGGTTCGCTTTTGTCAGATACGCTTTTTCAAAGTTCAACTCTGTTTGTTGACTGATGAAAATCAGTAACAGTTTCGCGTATCCCTTTAAGTGAGGCGGTGTAATCATGAAGATTGCTTTCGGACGCTCTGTGTATCGTACTTTCGACATCGAAATAACAGGTACATCTACGTCCGCTAACATATCAATCATGTCCCCAAACTCGTCGATATCTAAATACAATTCAGATTTCTTTATCATCGTATAACCAGGAACTGCTTGTTGTAACTCTTCATTCCATTGTAATTCCTCTAAAGAACCGTTACGGACAATTTTCTCTTGTAAAATCGGAGACTTCACATACATACGACCATTTGGTGACGTGCGGTAGCCTTTCGTGAATTTAAAGTAAAAACTTTTCACAACCATATCATTGTCCAACATTTTTAGTTGTAACCTCACATACGCTACATCATTCGGGAACTTTCCGTCAAACATATATTCGCTCCATCCATCCATTGTTACAAGTCCAAAGTGGTCAAATTCTTTTCCGTATTTCTTCGTAAATCCTGGATCTTCATATGCAGTCCACTCACCAAGTAACCCTTTAAGAGACAACTTGCGAACATAATCAACATCAAATTTCACGGACATACGACGAGGAAACGATAATGAACCCATATCTACGTTCTGACTAGGAGCACCACTTGTGATCGCTGAAATAGTTGGGTCCGTGAAGAACACCATCTGAGTAATCGCAATCCCATATACAGACGCAATCGTCTTCTCACTACCACCCATCGCTTTTAGCGTTGCATCTGTGTTCAACACTTCATTACGAATACGATTACGTGGTAGTTGTGCAGTAGCATTAAAATAAAGAGACAATAAGTCTAGTTCCTTATTTCCTTCCCAGATATAATCATCATAAAATTTCAATCGTTCTTCATACGCTTCTTTGTCCGCATCATTCATGTTCGCAAATTCAGGGTCATCTGGGTTATACAACACATTTGGGTTCTTACGTTTCTTACTAGACAGTTGCGTAAATAACTGGTAACAGTTATACAAAGTAACCCTACCCCACAACTCATCAATTTTCTGGTCAATCACAGACTGACGCATACCCTTACGTTTACAATCAGCTACTAAGACTTTTTCTTCTTCTAAGAAATAGTCAATCAAACCAAACGCTGCACGTTTGAACGCATTGTTCGCCGCTTGAGGCCAGAAAGGATCTTGTCCTCCCTCAGTTGGGAAAAATGTTTCGGCAATATTATTGACATACGAAGCTGTCGCTCCCATGTTCCCCTCTCTGGCGGCGTCTCCCGCTAAACCAAGAGGATTGTAAATCGCAGTTCCCATGGTATTGATGAGGTTTAATTGTAACACTTCATATCCACGATTCTCAAATGGAACCATGAATTTAACCGATAACTCACCTTTAGGGTCATTGACGATAATATTATGTTTCCGCTTTTCACGAGACCAAATATCTAGTAACGGTTCAATATACGTTTGCCCTTTCCCCGCACGAGTAATCGCAAGCACCATCGTATTTACAGGTGCTGTATCGACAAAATAGCCACCAGAAGGTGTTTGTACCTCATATGGAGGAAACTCCCAGTCACCATTAATTAAATCCGCTAATGTCTTATATTTCCCTACTTTGTCACGATTCTTACCACCAGGGTTATAAGGAATCTTAAAAGGATTGAAACGACGTCTAAAGATATCTGGTGTATTACTTGCTTCAAAGAGCGATGTACCAAACACTTCATCAATAATCGGTACAGACTCAAAAATACGGTTTCCATCTTTATCAAGTATAAAATCACCCTTAAAGATCGTTTCACCATCTACAACCGTATCTTCTTTGTAACGCTTATAACGTTTCACATGTTTCAGTTTTGGAAGTCGTGCCCACTCACGAATCTTTGATTCTTTGATATGAAACACACCAAATACTTTAGAACCAAAACCTGTACGACCAAATGAAACAATACTTTGACCCACACTATAACGTAACCACATAAACACGTTCATCTTCGTTTTGAACTCATAGTGTGCGTGACCAAGTAAAGAATTGGCTTCGCCAGTAAAATGAGCCCCACTATTTGGAACCACGTGGTAATTCTCAAACATTTCGAGTGGTTGTTGAATATGTTGGTCATCTGCATATTGCATCAAACTTTTCGTATCGTTACGTTTATTTTTACGTTGAATATTATTCGCACGGAAACTAAAGATACTTCCAAATGCAATCAAACCAGCGATTCCGCTGACCCATAGTTTCCAATCAGGAGCATCTTTGACCCAGTAAGTAACGGATTGTTCTTGTTTGCGCTTCGATTTCTTCTGTTCGATAATTCCTGTTGCTTCTAGTTCTTGTATCTTTTGTTGTTTCTTTTTGAACCATTCTGGGACAGGTACTTCGTCCGCTGACTTATACTGTGTATCTACATCTGGTAACCCATTAGAGTCTTTTCCTTGATACACTTCTACTCGTTGTCCATCCACATAAGTTTTTGTTTTACCCATATATGTAGAGAAATTCCCATCTGTATCGTACACACCGTACAAACCTTTGTGTTCCACAATTTGTCCAGCAGTCACGCCATCAGGTATCGTTTTTTGAAACTTACCCATCACCTGAGCACCCGCAAACGACCCTACACTGAGTAGAAACCAAGTAATCGCTACAACTACAAGCCCCAAGAAAATACTGGACGCAAATACGCCACCTAATTTCTGAGGACCTTCGATACGGCTACGCTCTAGGTCTTGTGTCCCGTGCACGTCACGTTGTTTTCCTTGATACTGATTGATTTCGTTCTTTCGATTAAACACTAATTTCACCTCTTTATGCTAAAAGAAAAGGAGTCGGGTTCAATACCCCAACCCCTCTTTTTAGTTCTTATTAAATACGTAACGATGTAGAAACTACACTTGCTACAGTTGATACTGTATCAGATACAGCTTGTGCTGTTTTAGGAACCATACTTGAATCCGCTTGGAACTTCATACCAAGTAAGAAACCAATTACTGCTACGGCTACCGCAATCACTGCAAAAATAGCGATAATTGTGAATGTTCCGCGTTTATTTAACGTATATTGACGGTCCGCTTCTGCTTTCCATACATTTGCTTGTTCTGTTAAGCGACCTACTTCTTGTACATGTAAGTCATCTTTGAACGTTAACTCCTCGCGGTGTTTTTGAATCAATTCATCTAATTCAGTTTGTGCTAGAGTCTTCGCTTCTGATAATTCAGTCGCTAAACGAGCGATATTTTCATCTTTTTCAGAAACCACTTGTGCTAAATGAGCGTCTTTAGCTTGTAAGTTTTGTTCTGCGTTCGCTTTTGCAAGTTCCATTTCCGCTTTCATAGATTCCAATTTTTGAGCATGTTCTTTTTCAAGATTTTCCACACGATTTTGAATCTCTAACTCACGACGTAAGGCATCCACACGAGCGATATCATGTTTACGGTTATCATCTAGTAACGCACGTACACGAGCAAGTCCTTTTTCGTACACATCACGTTCCTGTTCTAAACATTCCGCAAATTTATCTTTCATTAAGTCTGCTACATTCAACTCGTAACGACGTGCTGTATCGTAAATCATAGACACACGTTGTGTATCTAAATCACGGCGACCATCTTCAAATGCGCCTTGTAACTCTAAGCGACGGTTCATTTCATAACTATCTTTACGAGCTTGAAGTGATGGTTTATTCAATGCATCATATTTTTGTGTCCACGCTTGTGTCAAGCGTTCGATTTCTAATTGACGGTCTTCTTCATATTCAGCATCCATTTCACGGTGACGGTCATTAATGTCTCCGTCTACTTCTGCACGTTTCACATCTTCATCTTCACGAATAGAATCTAGTTGTTTCTTAAACAATCCATCTTCATTGTTGTAGTCCGCTTGATGTAAAATCTTCGTGTACCCTTCGTTCATTAACCCAAGATACGCTTCACGCATACGGGTTACATTATGAGAACGAACTTGAACAAGTTCATCGTTCGCATTTGCGATTTCCATATTGATTTGTTTCACTAACCAGTCACTATCTTCGTCACCTGTACGCGCTTTTAGTAACTCTAATGATGGAACCTTATAGTCACCGTACGCCATCTCGAACGCATTCATATCAACCGTTAAATCAATATCTGCATACACACGTTTTTTAAGTGTTTCTTCTACTGCTTTTGGAGACACAATTTCTGTTTCGTATTCTTCAAAATCTTCATCAGATAAACGAACATCTTCGTCTTCTTCTGATTCGTCATCTTCGTAATCATCTTCATACGGATAGTCTTCTTCCAAGTCAACTGATTCAGTTTCATCTAGTGTAGATTCATCCTCTTCCACTTCGTCAGACTCAAAAGCTTCGTAATCTTCGCCTTCTGTTTCAGCACCTTCTTCTAAAGTACTAAATAATGGTTTCTCATTTGCGAAACAATCAGCTACATCATTCAATGTAATTTCATGGTTTGTAAATTCAATCGATCCATCTTCATTTAAGAATACAATTTGGAACAATACGTCTTCACCATTTTGTTCTAATAAAAACGGATATTCTAGTAACAATTCGATTTCATCTTCATTTGGTACCAATACTAACTTGTTCTCTTGTAACAATTCTTGTGTCCCAAACACTGTAATCTGTGATGATTTCACAGCATTAATGAAACGTCCACGGTCTTCGTCCGTATTTTGTTTCTTCGATAACCCACCGATTTGCTCTGTATCAATATACAAACCAACAACTCGTCCGTCTACTACTAGTAACCCGTTGTCTCTAGCTTCTTGTAGTACGTTTGCAACAACTGATTCTGCAACGATTTCTTCTAATGTATTTTTCTTTGCCATTTATAGGTGTCCCCTTTCATTAATAAACCTCAATATAAGCTTCTGATATTAACTGCGTCTTATTGTTCACAATAGAACGGTGCATATTTTTAACCGTTACACGTAAGGTACGTCTTAGTGAACGTCTATTTAAAGCTCTAGCCACTTTCGTTTGTACAGTAGTTGTCACTGCACGAATCACGTCACGACCACCACCATCGTCAGTAGAACGTCCCGCAACATCGGATACAATATATTCAGTAAGTGCATGTTTGTTATCAAATACAATCGTAACACCATGTTTATCGAGCACAGTTTGTGCCATTTGGTCTAGCGCCTTCTCAGCAATTTTTATTTTCGTTTCCTTTGACAATGGGGCGAACGGAATTATCGCATCAACACGTCCTAGTAATTCTGGTGGGAATCTTACTTTGCCCCCATCTTTTGTCTCCGTCAACGATTTCTTCAGTACTGGTAAAATCACATCTAAGTGTGAACTTAAATCTCCGTTTTGACCATTCATATAGCTATCAATTGTTTGATACAATTCAGACCCCGCATTGGTGGTCATAATGACATGAACGTTTCTAAAAGAGATTTGACGATTGAATTTATTTCGTAACTGCCCTTCATCTAGTAACTGTAAGAGTAACTTAATGACTTCGGCACACGCTTTTTCAATCTCATCAATGAGTAGAATCGAGAATGGACGTTCCCAGACTCTACGAGTCACTTCAGAACGAAACAGTTCTAAACTTTCAGGTTGCGAAAAGTCCGACATATCCATACGAATAAAATTCTTGTCTCCTTTTACAAGTAACTCAGCGGTTGCTTTCGCAAGCTCTGTCTTACCAACCCCAGTTGAACCTGTGAATAACCAAACCCCTTTCGGTTTATTTGGTCTCTCGAATCCAGCAAATTGGTTCTGTAAGTTTTCTTCAATAATTTTTGTAGCTCCAGGTTGTGAGTACACTCTTGTATCTAAAAATTTAGCGACCGTAAATGGATCCACTTCAATGTCTAACTCGACATCATATCCGTCACGCAGTACTTCATGAACCAATTCTTGATTCACTTTACGGTTCAAAAAGTTATGTTTCCCAATCATGGCATCTACAACGTCTTTTGATTTACGAGGCTGACTACGCTCTGGGAAATATTTATCCGTAATACGCACAATGTAATAAGCTAAATCTTTTGGTAACTCAATTTTACCGTTGGCAAAATCTCGAATGATTTCAACAACAGTATCGTTTGTTAACTGTTCCAGTTTAATCGTTTGAAACCGTTCCGTTAAGGCTTGGTTCTCTGCTAGATACTTATCAAATTCTTCGTAAGTAGTCGCACAGATGATACGTAACCCTCTGGAACCCGATTTTTCCAAAATTGGTTTCAAGCCATCTAAAGCTAACTCTGAAATTTTCGCTAACTGATGGTACTCATCCATGAACAAGACTAACTCACATTGTAATGTGTTCATAGCTTCTTCTACTTCATCTGCTAACTGTTTTAACTTACCACTAAGTTCGCTCACGTCTTTAATATCTGACGCAATACGTGCTAAATCGACTTCTAAATAAACTCGATTCGTATCAATACGAGCTAACTCGTTTGCAAGTGCTGTTTTCCCTGAACCTGCTTCTGATAGGAACAATGCGTTACATTTTTCAGCTCTCTCAAAGGTTGTAAGAGTCATTTCAATACTCTTATCACGACCCCTAATTGGGGTCTGTCCTCCTACAAGAATACTTGTATATTGCTGTAAAAGTGAGCCGTTGCTGTTTTGTACATACGCTTGTACCAGTGTTTGATTCTCATTCAGGTCTCTCACCTCTTTACTTCATATTTTATGTGAACCGTTGTTCACTTCCATGACCTTATGTTACCACATATATGGACTAACATCAAGTATTATCTACTCAATTTCTAAATTTTCTTCCGCTTCATGTACGGTAGCTTTAATTTCATGCAATAACTCTAGTTCATAGTCTTCTTCAAGTGTCACAGTTTGTACTCGTTTCAACTCTTTTAACCCAGAATCCGTCCGTCTAAGAACACCGTTATCACTAAATTTATCCGCAAAAGCCTTCATTTCTAGAACATCTTTTTCTGGTAACTCTTTTATATAGTCCTGTTGCCCTGTTTTTTCAAGATAGTCTTTTGCAAGAACAAACGCATCGTACCTCTCGTACGCTAATTTCTTAAACTGTTCAATATATCCTACAGAAATACGAGCATTATGACCCCAATCGTTTTCCAAATGATGTAAGTCCGCCATCTTCGATTCTTCAAAAGAATGCATTGGTTTACGTTTCACACCTTGCCCGTCAAACGTGTATCCTTCATATTCAAGCATCCGCTCGAAAGCCTCTAGTCTCTTTCCATACGATTCACTTTGTTTCCTTATACGACTCTGGATACGAGGAGCGTCTTTCTTCAAGTAACGTCCACCATCAACACCATATAACTCTTGCCCTAATTTCTCGGCTAAATCAGAACGAAGTGTGTATAACAACTTATCGTTCATCATTTTTTCCATGCCTTCGATATACTTCCTCTGGGCAATCAGCTCTTTCATTTCTTCTTCGATATCATCTTCCAAATGTAAAAATGGTACTAATTTCTGATACTTTGCTAAACACAGTTCCTGGTAATACCGCTCAATCGCTAAGTAATCAAGAACACTTTGACCTGAATCAGAAACGGTTTCACCCTTCAATGTTTCATAGTCCTGATCCATTTTCTTTGCTACTTCTTTATGATACCCTAAACGAGCCGAATAGCTTCGTAATCTAAAGCTAAACTCTACAAGTGGATCTTCTGTAGAAGCTGTTAATTCGTCCAGTGGTGTGCTCATGGCTTCAAGCATTGGTGTCGTAAGCTGTCTCTTCTCTTCTGGAATCTTCTTCAAGACACCATAAACAGCGTTCACACATTCATCCACTACACGGTTTCGTCCATTGGAGACAAACATGTCTCGTTCCTTGATAGACAAATCTTCTTTTTCCATACGAGTATCTGCGTACTCGTATAATCGTCTCATTAAGGTTGCGTATCCAGATCTGTCGCTCTGGAGCAACTCTGTCACGAATAACCGAGCCACCATATTAGCTTTTTGCATGTCACGTCTATTCGTTCCTGCTCGCCACTTCGACATATCATCTGGTAAACAAGCTAGTAAAAACTGTAAATTTCCACGATTCTTTACCAGTTGTGACGTAAAAGATTTTACGTATGATTTCACATTTTGTTTATCCACATTAATGTTACTATTCATGAACTGCATTGTTTTTTCTTTATCTAAACTAAGTTCAATCCCATGTCTAAGAGCTCTCTTAGCCGTCTCATTTAACTTCCCTCGTTGATAAAAATCTTTTGCAAGTGTCCCTTCCCCGCGGTCCACCATTGCTAAGTGACAATGTACATGTTCCGTATCCACTTGAATCACGCCGATATACTGCAAATCATCATAGTCACGAGACATATGTCTAAGACCATTCATCACAGCACGTCTAAGTTTCAACTGATCTACGTTCCCTCTTAAATCTCCACGGTTTCGTACCTTAAAGTCACTTGGTAGAATCCCATGACTCTTTAAATACTCCGTATCAAAAGACAATACTGTCTTCATAACTGTTTTCCCAGCATCAAATTGTGTTTGAATATCATTACTTGCAAGTTGTAACTTCTCATGACTTAAAGACACGTCCCCATACCCAAACGCAATCCCACTTTGACCATCTGTCTCCCGAATATTCGGTTTCACTTCAGGTCTATCATGAGCTTTTTCTGTCGCACTCCTACGTGCCATATAACGCATCACAAAAGCGTCTCCGTCATAATACGTTGTGGGAGTAATTGGTTCCGTTGCACGAGGGCGTGACATATACCGTGTCACATATTCACCAGGCGTTCCGCCTCTACTTCCACCACCCATCGGCAACTTTCTCGTAAATTCATTAACAATAACGATATCTTGTTTCAAACTCACGTCATTCACCTCATTTCACTAAAAAAGAGGTTGGGTTAAACCCCAACCCCTCACGGTTTTATTGTTATAATTCTGGTCCATTATCTTCTGCTTCATCTTGCATAAACTCTGGTTTACGCATTTTTTGGAAGCGAGACTCGAACTCATTGAATCGTTTTTCTTCTTTTGGATCTGATTTAGCTACCAGCGGTGCACCTACGTTTTCAAGTAATGCTGTTGCTTCTTTACTTACTTCAGAAACCACTTCTGGTTCTTTTGTTTCAACAACTACTTCTTCGGTTTCCACTTCTGGATCCATATCCACTTCTTCTTCAGTTTCATAATCATCTTCGTACTCAAAATCATCTGATTCTTCATACGAATCTACTACAGAAGCACTAACTTCAGCGAATCGTTCTTTAAACGAAACAACGCTTTGTCCAATTAACGCTTCAATATTTTCCATCGTTTCAGACACACGTTCAATCACACTAGGCTCTCTTGTTTCTAACACTTCTTCGAAATACAAATCTTCGTATAAATCTAAGAATCCTGGTTCTGGGTACGCTTTATTACGACTAACCCCTGCGAACCCTTCCACACCGTCGAAAACAGGTTCCACATTATCAAACGGAATAAAATATGGTTCAAACCCACGAGTACCGTCAATACTTGATAACGCAATGGTATAAGAACCTTCTGGTTCTGGTTCCGTATAAACCAGTAACCCATTTGGACCTTCATATGAATAAATGTTCATTGGAATATGAAGTTCCACACCTTGATAACCACGTTGTTCACACATCGATAATAAACGACCATCAAAATCAGCATCATATAACCCTAGTAACACTAAACGAGCTAAATCAGCTTCAGATGGTTCTAGTAACACTTTTGTACGAGACACACGTTCTGGTAACGCAATAAATCCATGAACTTCTCGCTCATCTTCATCTGGAACAATATTATGTGCAGATACTGTACGAATATAACCACTCACTTCAAAGATTGGTTTCGTAAAAGGATTGCTTCCTTCGGCTCTATCCGGTAACACTCGTACTAATGGTTCATCCATATACACACGAGCCACGTCGCTCCAAGAATGGACACGTCCATCCTCTACTGCTTTATCAATATCGCCTACAAGGCTCACTAATTGAGCTTTATTTAATGCGGGTGTTGTCACACATTTTCTGTTATTTGACATCTAGTTTCCTCCTTTAGTTCACAACAGTTGCAGTGATGTCAGAAATGTTTCCGTCTGCTGTGACTGTGATTTCCATAAATGCATGAGCGGTCCCTTGACCACCTGTTTCTGATTTTGATGTCACATCAACTTCAGCTAAATATTTATAACTAGTTCCAATCGATACTGGATACAGAACTAACTTATCATACGTAATCTGTAACTTATTCGTATCGATCTCATTGTAATGTTTTCCGTTTCCGTCTACACGGTCAGGAAATGTTGGTAAAAAGTTTGTAAGTAATGAACTATCTTCTTTTAGACCATATTCTGATTTCAAACTTTCACGCATCTTCATATATTCATCATACGAAGACCAAGTGAAGATTTTCTTGAGAAACTCATCGATTTTCGTCTTGTCACGATCTAATCGTTCCAAGTCAATTCCTGTACCTTCGCCTACGGCATCATATACAGTCTTTTCTTTACTTGTACCAAGTGTTGCGATCTCATTCTTCACACCACTTAACGCCACCGAAATGTCGTTATATTCACTCTGGAACACACTATGAATCCCTAAGCTACCAAGAAGAGAACCTACAAATACAACGCCAGTTGCAATCGTTACTTTTAATGATTTATCTAGAGCCATTAGTAGTTGTTTCCTCCTTATTGTAGTTATCGATTAATTGACGACTGTTTGTACCAGAAGCTTTCGCACCATGTACGGTTACATGTCGTTGTACATCTTTGAAGACACCGTTTACGGTATCGTATTTTGCTAACGTATAAGCCATCACTTGACCTGTTTTGTTACGTGCTACCCACGCCACATCACTTTCCGTACGGTCATATGCAAATTTCGTCTCAAACGTCCACGTCCAAGAATCTTTATTATTTGAACTATTCGTATACCACGGTACACGAGCATTTTTATCCTTGTCACCGAAATATTTGTCTAATTTTTCAGCGATTTCTTTTAGTTTCGCACCGCTTGAATACTCGTTTTGAAGTGTTGCCACTTCTGCTCCTTTTGTATTCGTAGACGCTTGTGTGTCTTTGACAACTTTTGTCGTTACAACTTCTTCCTCACGTAGTTTCTTTAGTTCATCCTTACGCTGTGCTAATTCAATCTTCAACACATCTGTTTTTTCAATCGTTTGATGAACCGAAAATCCAGTGAAACCGATAATTGCAATCGAACCAATAATAAACCCAGCAGTTAACACTGGTTTCCATTTAATAGGTTTCATGAATGGTAATCATCCTTTCTAGGAATTAATTTGTTTTCGTATCTATATTATAACAAGACTTGCTTCAAAAAGCAAGCCTTGTTACCTCATATATGGACTAACTTTTAGTGATTTTGATCTGCAATATTACTTGAAGCCGAACCACGTTGTCCACCTGTTGCATTTTTCTCATTTGGAATCGATGTAGATCCATTTTCAGAACTTAAAATGTTCTTATATTTCGAGTTTGTCTCTTGTTTAACATTACGGAACACTCTAAATGTTTCGTATAATGTTCCTGGAAGTTGGAACAACGCTGGTGAACGTGATTCTGTACCAGCACCACTACGTTGATACTTCCCTTCGTTCGTAGACTCAGGTCCCGCACCAACCGAACCTTGCATCAGTTCCCCTGGGTTATCAGGACGCATTTCACGAACGATTTTGTTCCCTAAGTAAATCATGATATGTTGAACGCCATCTGCTTCCCAACGGATAAATACATCTCCTGGTTGTAATTTACTTACATCTTGGTTCCAGTTTACTTCTTCCCACTTATCACTTGTTTGTAAATATGCTAGTTGTTGCTCAACAGCACCAACAGGGAAATCGTCGTCAGCTCCCGACCAGCGGATAGCTGTCGCAGCACTTCTGTCACAAGATTGATTATAACTGTCTCCTGGGAAAATAAGTTCTTTTACTTTCTTATAAATCTCAGTCCCATTATTCAGTACCGATTGGTCCATTCTGTCCCACGCAATTGAAACAGCTGCACGGGCGATACTTGAGTTATCATAATTTCCCGTACGGCTCGTTTCACAACGACTGAGCACTGCATTTGCACCATTATTTGAAGCTTCAACTTTAGCAGTTTTTGCGATCGCTAATACACTTTCCCCATAAGCAGAATCCGTCTTCATGTCACTCATTTTTGAGTACCAGTATTCTGCTCTTGAACGACGTTCTTCTTGTGCCAAAGTGGTATTCCCCTCGTATCCCGCTGCAAAATCGCTCGCAGCTTCCGCTGGCGATCCCCATTTTGTTGCGGTATATTTCGCAAGCCACGCACCACGGTTATCCGCACTTAACATATAAGCCACTTGAGCCTCTACCGTACCCCATTTTGCACTTGTACTTTTCACCCATTCAGAAAACTGGTGCTGGCGACCACCTGTGATTTGCCATAAACCGATACCAATAGAACCACCACCTGCTTCGTAGGTTGGTTTATCTAAACTGATACCAGCTCTTGCATACGCTGGATACAATACTTCGTCCAAATATTTACGTTTGTTATTAAAGATATCTTCCTTTTTAGGACCCATTTGGAATGGTTCCCCATAAAACCCTTCGACCATTGTAGGATCAAGTTTGGACTCTGCTTCTGCGTTTCCTAAAGCACCTGCAATTTGTTCGTCCGACCATCCTGCGGTACGAAGTGCAGAAACAATTTTATTTGCCGTTTCAAATCGTTTCGCTTCATTTTGACCAGCACTAAAGTTCGCAGTTTCACTGGAAGCGATTTGAGCCGTTTTCTCTGCTTCTGGACCACATCCAACTAATGTATCATCTACTCGTTGTGCCGTACTAAAGAACACAAAGATTAACGCACCACCGATACTGGCAATAGTAGCTACGATACCACCAACTGCCCAGGCACCCATACCGATAATACTTCCCACGAAGTTACTAATTCCGTTAATCAACCCTGTGATCCAACCAACAGCTCCTTGCAGAGCATTTGCACCCATCTTCAAAGCATTATTTAAGAATGACAGTTTAAGAAAAAATTCACCACCATTTTTTGCAGTATTCACTGTTTGGTGAACCTTTTGAAACGTGCGTTTAGCGTTCTCGGTATCCCCTACGGCGTCTCCATCCATTTTAGAAACAGTTTGCTCGCTACCTTTAATGGATTTCGATTGAGGTTTTACGTCCGTACCTTTCTCAGCCAGTTCCGCATTTTCCTGATTCGCTTTTTCAGTACCTTCTATCATCTTATCAGTTAGTTCTGTTGAAGTATCTGGTTTCGCACCAGCTGTTTCTTTTACTGGGTCAGTAGACCCTGTATCCATTTTTACAGGACCTGTATTTTGATTTTCAATTGTAGATTTCCCAATTTTCTTGCTCATTTATACTCCCCTTCCATAAAGTGGAACACGCACTCCTTCGAGTGCGGCCCCTCTTATTGATTCTAATAAACACGTAACACAGATTCTGACGCATTTACTGTATAGTTTTGAGATACATTTTCTAGTTGTAACTCTAAGTCTAACAACTTAGGTAACTCTGTTTTCTGATACTTCTCTTTTAGGTTCTGATATTCAGACCATGCTTTTTGTACATTCGCTACAACAGATGAAGCTTCTTGAATGATACTTAACCCGCGACCATCATTTGTCAACGCATTAAAGTCGGTTCCATCATTTAGTTTCCACTTCACATCGTTTAAGTTTGTACTTGTACTTACGTCCTTTTCATTTCGTTTCGCACGAATCGTTTCAAAAAGTGATTTCCCTTCTTTACGAACCAATGATCCATACGAACCAAGTGACGCATCTTGCCATGTAAAGTTATATCCTTGCGGGTACGTATATTTCGTTTCTAAATACAACTTCCCTTCAATGTCTGTCACTTTGTCACCCTTAATATCATCCGTTGGACTTGGTACCACTAATGAACGTCCATCAATGTTCAATTCTTTTGCACGACGTGTATACTCATCAATAGCTGATAACTTCGCTTTCATTTCTACAAGAGACTTGTGTAAATCTTCTCTAATTTTCATTTCTTCACGTTTCAAGACCATTTCTTCGAATAACTTCGCTACATGTGTTTCGTCTCCATCAAGTGTTTCTAACACTTCAACACCAGTTGCACCAGGGTTAATGTTAAGTCGAATTTGATCATATTTTGCAAATGACTCACGACCTGTTTCTTCATGTACTTTTGCAGTTACAGGAACTAACTCAGAGTTCCCACGAAGAGTTAACTCTAATACTTGCGACTCAAATCCAGCTTCGTTCGTTAAGTAAATACCCATGTATCCAGTAGAACCGAACACATAAATGCTTCCAGCTGGTTTATACGACCAGTTCGATTTGTTTCCTGAAACTTTCGTAACCCCTAAGAACAATTGATAATCGTTCGCATTGGCAGATACTTTTGTAATGTCCTTGAATTTCAGTAACACAAAGGCTTTCGTTTTGTCAGCGTTCGTAAAGACGTTTACGACTTGGCCTTCACTTTCCGTACGACTCATCTTAAAAGTTGTTGAATAAGACGCCACAGTTGTTAACCGATTAGCATCATATTTATATTGCGAATATGCCCCTAAACTGATACACGCTAATAATACCATACTCACAAAACCAATTAACAATCCAAAGCGTTGAATCGTATAATGTGTCCCGCCAAAGCGTAACCATTTAGGGAGTGATTTTTTCTTTTTAACCATAAATTCAATCATTTCCTTTCATACTTGTTTCGATACACTTATTGTACCATATGTTAGTCCATATATCAACCAACACAAACTGTATTCTCATTAAAAAACGAGGTGGTAACCACCACCCCGTCACAGATCTTATTGATTTAATTAAAAATATAATTTAAATAATGGTAACACTTGTGTGTTTAATGTATCAAGTACATCTTGTGTATTTGAACCAAAGTCTAAAAGAATCTTCAAACCGCTGAGTGTTAATGCACCGCCAAATAACAAGGCACCAATCACTTTCATCCAGTTTGTTTGAGCACGTTCAGAGGTAAAGTGTTTAAAAATTAACCATCCTGCGTACGCAATCAAGATCAAACCACCAAGTCCAGCTAACGCTGCACCTATCCCTTGTCCTTCTTTAGTCGCATTTTTGATAATACGTGTGAACGCATTATCTGCCGATAGGTATGCACCCATTTGCATTAAATGAAAATTTAGATTTGTTAACATATACTTGTGTCCTTTCTATATTATAGTTTTGATAGTAGAGGCAGATACTAATGTCTGAATGGTACGCATTTACACGACACACACCAGTATCTACATCTACTAGTATACCAACTTATGAAAATCTTGTCAAGTTTTTACGAAGAATCTACTTCACCCGACGTTTGATTTGTTTCTTCGCTTTTTGTTGCGTCTTAGCGTAACGTTCTCCTGCTTTCTTAGACTCTTTACGAGTTTTACGAAGTTCTTTACGTTCTTGCTTATCTTTATTGCTCCACAGAGCATCATATTCGATACCACGGTCACGATGTTCAATAGCGTTACGTTTTTCAGTGTCATTACTTAATTTTTCTAAACGTTTTTCTTCACGTCTCTTAGCAGATTCTTGCATCAATTCATTGAATGAAGATGTGTGAGATGTATCAAATAATGTTTCATTATTTTCATCACGTTCTGCGTTACGTTCAGCTAAATCTTGACGATGTTGGTTATAATTTAACCCAGCATAAGTCACATCTTTAGCAGTATCTACTGCACCGGAAATACCATCTTTGATAGTCGTTAATGGTGCTTCACGCAATTGATCCACAACTTTCTTGAATGATGATTTCGGTTTATCTTCCCCTTGACCCGCATTCTTGTTAATTTGTTTCACTTTACGTTTTTGTTGCAAGCTATAAATAGCTCCACCTAAAGCTGTACCGTGGAAAGCTTCTTTTGTCTTTTGACCTAAGTCTTTTAGCTCTCCACCAGCGTTCGTAGCTACATCCGCAACATACTGACCAGCTGATGAGTTCTTCGCTTTTTCAAGTAAGTTGTTACCCATATCAGTAGCGATACGTAAACCTCCGCCTTGACGGTTACCTTCTTCGTCTTTCTTACCAAGAACTGCATTTGCACCTAGACCCGCAAGTCCTAACGCACCAGCTTTCGTTTGAAGAGCTGTATCTTTAAGAGATGGTGTTTTCTCGTTCCACTTCATACCACCGTTACCATTTGTACCGATGATTTGGTGAACAATCGCTTCGATTGTTTCATTGAAACCATGAATAAATTCTTTACGGTTTTTAAGAGCTACTTGACCTAAGAAGAAACAGATAAAACATGTCAATGCTGAAGCAAGTCCTTCGTAACTAGAAACAACAATCGCATTGTCCGCATTTGGTGCAACAGCAAGCATCGCACTTAACGCTACAGGAACTGCGAACAAGATTTCTTTAAAGATTTGGTAGAAGAATACTGTCCCAAACACTGATAGTAACAAGAGTACGAACGCACCCATAATACGTGCAATACCGTTCACAGCACCTACGCTCACTTTAAACATGTTTCCGATAATCGTAAATGCACTTGATACAGAATCTTTCACCATTCCGCTAATATACATGATACCAACTACTGAAACGGTAAACATTAGAAACACTGTTTCTAACCAGTATAAGAAGCTTAATACTCCCCCACCAGCGATATTGACCGCATAGTGGTTACTACGAGCAATCAAGCTCGATGTATTTGTAGCAGATGTCATCGTTAATGAACGACCGTTGAATTCACTTGATAAATAGTTATAAGTAGCTAAAGGACTGAAACCACCCTTTTCAACCGTTACAGTTGTTAATTTTCCAGCATGCTCTACTTGAACCCCATTTGCGTTTGTTGCAGTTAATAATTTAGGTTTTTGTTCCCCTTCAAATCCACTTTCAATGAATTTTTTCACTTCATTTTTATTTTGTAATTTCTTACCAAATAAACTGTCAACAGTTTCACCTGTTTTAACCATAGATTCATATTCAGAGGCAAGATACGCTTTATTTGACATAAACTTAATAATACGATCCATTACTAAGTCTGTTTTTGCGTTCGCTTTATCCGTTTCATATTGATCTAACTGACGGTCTAAACCACGAGACCCTTGAGACGCATCAATCGTACCGTCTTGTTTACGACCAGCAATACGTCCAGCTTCCGCATCACTACTTGCGTTATTCGAAGCTAGTACCATCTTACGTAAATTTTTAACAGTATTTCCTGTTAACCCTTGTGCTTCACGGTCATAAACTAAACTGATACCGTTTGTACTCATACCGTTTTCAGTAACATTTTTCTCGAAATCGAATAAAATTGAGTTCACTTGTTGGTCTACGTTTTTACTACTTGTATTAATACTAGACATGTATCCAATAGCTGAAGTGTACACACTTCCTAGTAACGGAAATACAAGTCCTACAAAGGCTAGTAACGCAATTCCTTTACGTAACCACGCCACTGATTTAAACATATTTGTCGAGAAGAACAACCATAGAATCGCAAGTAAAATAATCACAGGTACTGTAACATTCACAGCAAGATTCGTTAAAGCTGTATAAAACTCTGCAATCGTTTTTCCGATCGCACCCATCCATGATTCTTCACCAAGACCTGTAAAATCTTGTAACTGATTCACACTTTGCAACGCCTGAGTGAATAAACGGAACGGGTTAATGAAGTTCAACATTTGACCGACAGCTGACCACATATTATCAATAGCACGAATCGCAGTTAAACCTGCCCACATGAGAACACCTTGTAACATACGGAATGGTTTCGCAATTAAGTCACCATCAATGGCATCTAACCCAGCACTCTTCATTGCTTCACCGTAAATAACGTATCCACTAAAATCTAGACCTGTGTTTCCAAACGCTGGTGTTTCCGAAGTTTTCGTAACCCCTAGTTGGTCATAAGAGATAGATGAGTTTGCTTTCGTAATCTCAACAGACGTAAAAGCAATACTCCCTTTTGAACGGTCTTTGTCACGAACCCCAAGGAAGTTCCCCACTTCCCCGTTCGTGATTTTCTTTGCTACTTTTGCAAAAGTGTTCTTACCTTTAGCGGTATATTCTTCCATTACTTGAGCGACGTCGCTTGCAGTATTGTAGAATGTGTATTGTTCTGATTCTTCAGCTGAAAACATACTTGGAGCATTTGATACAAAAAACATGAACACAATACCTAAGAGTGTTGCTAGTTTTATTAATCGTTTCTTCATTTGACTCTCCTTCCTACAAACGTAAATCATGTGTAAAGACTACGTTTGACATGTTTCTTCGAATATAACTGATACCACGTTTTGTTTTCAACGTTGTTGCTAATGCAGGTGGTACCGAACCTGAGACGTTTTCGTTAAACAGTCTCAAACTTTGATCTGACATTGAACCTAAGATTGTATAGTCAGCAGATACGTACTGATTAAATTCCACATCTTCTAACATTTCTTGTGTGCTATCATATAGTAACACAACACGGATATTCTTGCGATCCAATTGTTTAAATAATTGTTCTAAATAACGTTTCACATCTGGGTCATCAATGATATCACATGAGTGAATCATTAATACGTCTCCTTCTTCTAATTGAGATACCGCAAAACTAATTGTATTCACAAAAAGTGCCATCGCCGATGGTTTATCGACTTCATATTGTTTCGAGATATCGTACACCACACGTTGTTTCAACTTAATATCGTCTACCTTTGGTGACGTATGTCTGTTGAATAGATGTCCATGAGACTGTAACATATTCGTAAATGCGTTACGAAGTACTCGAATCGCTTTATGGTCAAATTCAGCAGTACTATTACTTTGAATCGACTTATTTTCCTGGTCAATATATAATTGAAAATCTTGAAGACGTGGTACTTGTTTATGTGGAATCCCTACGACTTTTACTAAGTCTCGGTTTTCTGAAGCATTATCGACCCACATACGTCTATCTTTATAGAACTGAATCAGTAAATCTTCTAATTTCCCTCGAACGATATTGGCATCCATACCTTCGAGGTCATACCAACGTTCCACCATAAGTTTCAATTTGTTCAAATTAATGTTAAAAATATCGATTTCGTCTTCCACGTCCCCGAACATTTCGAACATATTAATTTCACCTTGTTGCATATCGATATTCACCGTACGTTTAGCAAAATCACGATCAGAAATTTTCTTCATATCTAATGGACTTAAAATGATTTCTGCCACACGGTGATTGTTCACTAAAGCTGACTGCATAATTAGGTTTCCCCAAGCATGAGTCATTTTAATCGACGTATTCACATCGATATCTTCCTCATGAGCCACTACAACACGTTTCATAAACCCGTCAACATCAAATAAAATGGCGCTAGAGTTTACGTCATCTGTCATTTGTCCAACATACGTACCCTCTTCGTCCGCTAACCCATCTGTTACTAAACCATAGGAACCAGCGAACTCTCGACTCGTAAATCCGAAACCTTTGTTACGTTTCACTTCATGATGTCCAAATAAATTTTGAATCTCATGATACTGCTCCCCGTGATACGGTTCTACACGTAACGTACCAAATGACTCTTTATAGTCGGTCATCATACGACGAATCGCATCATCTAGTGACTCTAAACTGTCCGCATATAGTAACACTCTAAAGTGAACGTTTAAATAAGAAGCCCCACCACGTAATTCGTGTGCAATCACATCTAAATCGTTCTTCATTTCTTCTTGTTTTTGGATGTCAGTACGTGTTTTCTTCACGCCCTCTGATTTTGTTAAATTTTGTTCCGATACATTTTGGTGGCGTACTACCCAGTCATCATCCCAACGGTCTACTTGTTCTAGTAACACCATATGTACATCTTGAGGGAGATTGATATTGATTAAATTGATTCCCCACATTGGGTACAGTTTCGCATTACTACCGTCATTATTAAAGAAAGAAAGAACTGTACCATATTTTTTAACGATGACTTTCTTTTTCTTCCCTTTTTTGTCTCTGACTTCTTGTTGATGATCAACTTCGAAATAGTCACTATGGAACACATATCCTGTTGCTGGCTTTATCGCTCTATAAAACGGATCCGTTTTATACGAGACATCATTGAATTTTGATTCATCTTTATCTTTTTTACGTTTAAATAAATCTTTGAATCCCACAGGCTATTCCCCCTTATAAATTTTACTAAATACTTCGTTAATTTCGTTAAACGTTAGTAACTCAGCTCTTTGAACCATAGCACCTTTACGTTCAACCTCTTGAATAAATCCGTTAACGGCAATTTCTAATGTATCTACATTTTTGCCACCTATAATTAAGTAGTGATGGATTGATTTCAATTGAGCCCCTACTACTTGTTCAAGTACTTCTTTATCCGTTTCTAATTTTTCTAACAAATCATCGTCCAATACTGGATCGAATTCATCAATTTTCTTTTGAACATTGTCTAACTGAACCGCAACTTTTTGAGGCTCACGAGTGGTTACCCATGTATGAGACGCATCAATCGATACATTTGCGAAATAATTATCTACTGCTGTAAGAATGACGTTACGGTCTCCTTCAAATAGCATCCGTGAACCTGAACCAGATACACGGTACATTACACCAACCCATCCGTTTGGTAAATCAAGAAACGTTTGTTTCCGTCCTACGGTCTCCACTTCACGAACCCTTACATTAATCAGTTCCGCAAAAGCTTTTGCGTCATCTGACAGGCGAGTCGCTACTTTTCTGTGACGTTTAATCATATAACGGATAAGTCCGATTAATTTCATGTATCCTAATTCTTTTGTTTTCTCGTAACGTCCCAATAGATACGTCATAATACCCCACGCAAGAACAAACACCGCTTTTCCAAAAAATGGCGTTTGTTTCATAAACGTGTTCGATAATATCCAAAATACGCCGAAACCACTAAGTACGTACACAATCAGTGAACGTAAGTTGATTGGTGTTGATTCGATATCTTGTGTCGAAAATCTGATTTCTGTATCTAGACGAGAGTTATCAATGTTTGTTGGAATCTTATAAGATTGTTTTACCATCGATTACACCCTTTCGTTTCTTATTTATCGAAATTAAATTCGATTCGACCTGTTCCTTTATTGTATCTTGTAAATGCATTAAAAGCTTTTCCTGATTTTCCGATATAACCTTCGATGTAAATTTCTTCACCTTGGTCTAGCAATTGCTTCTCTTGTGAAGTGAACGTGTGTTGGCACCATGAATTTGGTATACCTGTTGGGAATTTCATTTGAACTCCAAAATAAGTTTTACCTTGATAACTTCCTTCGCCTAAATACAAAATACCTTTGTATGTACCATTTCCATCTTTCTTAGGTAAATCTAATTCTAATTCCCCACCACTTAATAATGTATCAATTTCTTGTGATGTAAATTTGTGTCCATGTGATTCAGACTTAAAGGCTACTTCTTGACCTGTTGGTGCGAAAATCCCTGTTACTTTATCTACTTGTTTAAATTGTTGACTCATTGTTACTTTTCCTTCTTTCACTAAAAGTTGATAATTTTTTGTCATGACACCAATGTCTCGTCTCACCATTGGTGCGACTTTTACCCACATTTCGTCACTTGTTGCAACCGTCAGTCAAAAGTGTAAAATTAGAAATC
>ERZ772956.26-NODE-26-length-127911-cov-7.525388_pt1 | contig 127911 bp, 113 predicted proteins | sample MGYA00580683_ERZ772956 | MGnify/ENA primary metagenome ERZ772956 (study PRJEB29015, sample SAMEA2738077) | human oral metagenome | biome: human oral; feature: human-associated habitat; material: saliva | place: China | collected 2212 ... | reverse complement strand
GTGAAACGTCTTAGCGCCGATGGTAGTGTGGTTTGCCCATGTGAGAGTAGGTCATCGTCAGCACCCTATTTAACCCCCTTATTTGATGATGAGGGGGCTTTTACATTTTGCTTGAGTTTTAACTGGTATATAAACGTAAAAAAAGATTTTTTATTCAAAAAGTTTTTTTGTTATTTAAAAAAATAACATGATATAATTAACAGTTTTTATACTTTCCGACAAAAGATATATTTATCAAAATACATCCTATTTTTATTGAGTTTTTATGTCAAACAACATTCAGAATTTGCGTAACATTGCTATTATTGCTCATGTCGACCATGGTAAAACGACTTTGGTGGATAAATTACTTCAACAATCGGGAGCTTTAGGGGAACGGGTTGGCGAAATAGAGCGAGTAATGGATTCTAATGCTCTTGAGAGTGAAAGAGGTATTACTATTCTTGCTAAAAATACAGCCATTACTTGGTTAGATAAGCGTACAAATATCACTTATCGTATTAATATTGTAGACACTCCCGGCCATGCTGATTTTGGTGGCGAAGTTGAACGAGTGATGTCTATGGTGGATTGTGTATTATTATTGGTGGACTCCCAAGAGGGTCCTATGCCACAAACTCGTTTTGTTACACAAAAAGCTTTTGCACGTGGATTAAAACCAATTGTCATTATCAATAAAATTGATAAACCTTCAGCCCGAGCAGATTGGGTAATTGATCAAGTATTTGACTTATTTGATAATTTAGATGCTAGTGATGAACAACTTGATTTTCCAATAGTTTATGCTTCGGGCATTAATGGTATTGCGGGACGAGAACTTAACCAATTAGCTGAAGATATGACCCCTTTGTTTGAAACCATTGTTGATATTGTTGAACCACCCAAAGTTGATATTGATGGTGCATTTCAGATGCAAATTTCAAGCCTGGATTACAATAGTTTTGTTGGTGTGATTGGGGTTGGTCGTATTCAAAGGGGTCAAGTCAAAACCAATACACCAGTAGTGGTAATTGATAAAGATGGTAATACAAGAAATGGTCGTATTTTAAAAATTATGGGTTATCATGGACTTGAGCGTGTTGATGTAGATTCTGCTCAAGCGGGCGATATTGTTTGTATTACTGGCATTGATAATTTAAATATTTCAGACACTGTATGTGATCCAAAGGCAGTAGAAGCCTTACCAGCTTTATCAGTTGATGAACCAACAGTTTCTATGACCTTTCAGGTCAACGACAGTCCTTTTGCAGGACGTGAGGGTAAATTTGTAACCTCACGTAATATTCGTGAGCGACTTGGTCGTGAATTGATTCATAATGTGGCTTTACGTGTTGAGGATACAGACAGTCCTGACCGCTTTAAAGTTTCTGGGCGTGGTGAACTGCATTTATCAGTTTTGATTGAAAATATGCGTCGTGAAGGTTTTGAGTTGGGTGTCTCTCGACCAGAAGTAATTATGAAGGAAATTGATGGCGTTATTCATGAGCCTTATGAAAACGTAACTTTTGATGTAGAAGAACAACACCAGGGCGCTGTAATGGAGCAGATGGGCAATCGCAAAGGTGAATTGACCAATATGGAAGTGGATGGAAAAGGTCGAATTCGTATTGAGGCAATCGTGCCATCGCGTGGCTTGATTGGTTTTCGATCAGAATTTTTAACCATGACTTCAGGCACTGGTATTATGACCTCAAGTTTCTCACATTATGGTCCAACCAAAGAAGGTACTGTTGCTAAGCGTCAAAATGGCGTACTGATTTCTATGGTCACAGGAACCTGTTTGGGTTATGCCTTATTTAGTTTGCAAGAGCGTGGAAGACTGTTTGCTAAACCGCAACTCGAGGTTTATGAAGGCATGATTGTTGGGATTAATTCACGTGGTGATGATATGGTGGTTAATCCAACCAAAGCCAAACAATTGACCAATATTCGTGCATCTGGCTCTGATGATGCGATTATTTTAACTCCTGCTTTGGAATATACACTTGAGCAAGCTTTAGAATTTATTGAAGATGATGAACTTGTGGAGGTTACTCCAAAATCCATTCGTATTCGTAAACGTTATTTAACTGAAAACGACCGTAAGCGCCATAGTCGTAAAAAAGACTAGGTCGATTTAGTCAAATTAAAAACCACAATGAATCAATCATTGTGGTTTACTATTGAATACTTTATCAAGATTAATAATTGCAATGAAGTTGTGTTTATTTACAATAAATTACTCAACTAACAAAAAACCAAACTCAGCCTATTTTTATTGGTTGTTTTTTCGGATGAAATACACTAAAATGGCAACAATTTGGTAATAATAACCATTTTAATTATAACAAAATCTTAATATTGAGATATTTTATGAGTATTGCACAAGAATTTAAAGAGTTTGCATTAAAGGGCAATGTGATGGATTTGGCTGTCGGTGTTATTATCGGTGGCGCTTTTGGTAAGATTACCACATCTTTGGTGGAAGATGTGATTATGCCTGTTATTTCTGCAATTATGGGCGGTCGAATTGATTTTAAAAATATGTTTATTACTTTAGGTAAAGTGCCAGATGGTACTGAAATGACTTATGAGGCATTAAAAGCTGCTGGCGTACCAATGCTTGCCTATGGTAATTTTATCACTATTGTGATTAATTTTGTTATCTTAGCATTTATTGTATTTATGCTTGTTAAAACTATGAATAAAATGCGTAAAGCCGAAGAAGCTCCAGCTGCCCCAGAAGCTCCGCCTGCTCCATCTGAAGAAGTGCTTTTACTGCGTGAGATTAGTGCAAAATTAGATAAAAAATAAGTAATATTAAAAAATCCCATCTTTAGGTGGGATTTTTATTTGACGAAACTAAGGTAAAGCGATATTTTTTTCAAATAATTTTAAAGTTACCACCTTGCCAGATAAAGATTGAGTTGAAAAACGGTAGGTCTTTTTGGTAGCAGCATTTTTTAAAACTGTAACATCAGCAGAATCGCCATCAATCAGCAATGAAGTAGTAAAGCCTTGATTATCAACCAAATAAAAATTGCGAGCATGATACAGATTGGTTAATCGCACAATTTTATCTGTTTTATTTCTAAATACAAGTGTAAATTCATAACCACCCGCTTTAGCTTGACCAGACTCAACTTGAATATCTAAATAATTATGATAGTTGCCGTCAGCAATAACGATTGCCCCATCAGGGCTTGTGGTGGATGTGCGACCTGTATCCATGCCTTTTTGTACGCCCGTTAAGACGTCTTTGGTGCCACTGACGATTTTTGCGGTAGTTTTTGATGCCCACTGCGTGAGTTTAGATTCGCCAGCATACACATGATTAAATGATGATACTAATAAAGCTAAAAACGCAATACTGTATTTTTTCATAATATCTCCAAATATTTAAAACCTTAATATTGCCTTAAAAATCAGCAATCATATAAAATAATTATGTTGTAATAAACAAAATAATTTTAAAGGGTATAATAAAAAAAATCAATATTAATAATAGGTTAGAAATTAAACATCATATTAATGCAGTTTAACATGACACTATTTTATTAAAATAAATAAAACCACTTATCTGAAAATAAGCGGTTTTATCGGATCATTTAGACTGATTTTTAGTGTGATTAGATGAGCCGACCTTTTTGAGAGATGGCTTGATTTAATAACTGACTAAATTCTGTCAAACTCATGGTGCCTAAGTTCTCACCTTCTCGGGTGCGCACATTGACTGTGCCATCTGCCATTTCTTTATCACCAACAACAAGCATAAACGGGATACGCTCCAAAGTGCGTTCACGGATTTTAAAACCAATTTTTTCATTACGCAAATCAGTGATGGCGCGGAAATTTTGCGCTTTTAGAGTATTAACAATATCTTGGCAATAATCAGCCTGTTTGTCAGTAATATTCATTACAACAACTTGGGTTGGAGCAAGCCAAGCTGGCATAAATCCAGCGTAGTGCTCAATCAACATGCCAATAAAGCGCTCAAACGACCCTAAAATTGCACGATGAAGCATCACAGGACGTTCTTTATCGCCATTTTCATTAATAAAATCAGCATCTAAGCGCTCTGGTAAGTTAAAATCAAGCTGGAGTGTACCACACTGCCACATGCGACCTAAACAGTCTTTTAAGCTAAACTCAATTTTAGGACCATAAAACGCTCCTTCGCCTTCTTGAAACTCCCATGCAAGCCCTGCATCATCCAAAGCATCGGCAAGACCTTTTTCAGCGGCATCCCACAACTCATCAGCACCAACTCTTTTTTCTGGACGAGTGGACAGTTTCATGATCACATCATCAAAACCAAAATCTTTATAGACATTTAAAGTTAATTGAATAAAGTTTTGCGCTTCTTCCTTGATTTGGGCATTAGTGCAAAAAATATGAGCATCATCTTGAGTAAAACCGCGTACTCGCATGATACCATGAAGAGAACCGGATGGTTCATTGCGATGGCACGAACCAAATTCAGCAAGACGAAGTGGTAAATCGCGATAGGATTTTAAGCCTTGATTGAATACTTGCACATGACAAGGGCAATTCATCGGCTTAATGGCATAATCCCGACTTTCACTATGGGTTGTAAACATATTTTCAGCATAATTTTCCCAATGCCCTGATTTTTCCCATAAACTTCTATCTACGATTTGTGGAGTTTTGATTTCAAGATAGCCATTATCTTTTTGGATTTGGCGCATGTATTGCTCTAAAACTTGCCAGATTGTCCAGCCGTTTGGATGCCAAAAAACCATGCCTGGTGCTTGTTCTTGTAAATGAAATAAGTCCAGCGCTTTACCAATTTTACGATGGTCACGTTTTTCAGCTTCTTCGATGCGTTTGATGTATTCATTCAATTGCTTTTTATCTGCCCAAGCAGTGCCATAGATGCGCTGAAGCTGTTCATTTTTGGCATCACCACGCCAATACGCTCCACTGATTTTGGTCAGTTTAAATGATTTTAAGAAGCGAGTATTGGGTACATGTGGTCCTCGGCACATATCAATATATTCTTGGTGATAATAAAGACCCATAGCAGTTTCATTGGGCATATCATCAATCAAGCGCAGTTTATAATCTTCGCCACGTGCTTGAAACACAGCAATCACCTCATCGCGAGGCGTCATTTTTTTAATAACATCATAATCTTGATTAATCAGTTCCACCATACGCGCTTCAATGGCAGCCATGTCTTCAGGTGTAAATGGTTTTGGACTGTAGATATCGTAATAAAAACCATCTTCAATCACAGGTCCAATCACCATTTTAACATCAGGATACAGTTGTTTTACCGCATGACCTAATAGATGAGCGCAAGAATGGCGGATGATTTCCACGCCTTCTGCGTCTTTTGGTGTGATGATTTGTACGTGAGCGTCTTGGGTAATGGGGTCACAAGCGTCTTTTAACTGACCATTGACACGTCCAGCAACAGTTGCTTTGGCAAGACCTGCTCCAATACTTTGAGCGATTTCCATTACAGTTGTTGCGCCATCAAAATGTTTTATATTACCATCTGGTAAAGTAATTGCGACCATAATAAATCCTTTGGTGTAAGTCTAGCCAAACACCATAACAAAATAATCAATATAAAAATTCATTATATTACCATAATATTGATAAAAAATGTTTGGATTAACAAGGTGTTTATCAATTTTATTAATCAGTGCATTATTTATTTTGCATTAGAAATATTAAATGGATTTTGTTATACTGTTACTATTGACTTTTTAATTGATAATGAGTATCATTTTCAATTAAAGTAAACCATATTGATTTATGGTTATATTGAGTTGTTTTAAGGAAAAGGCGATGAAGTTTTTAACATTATTTTTGGCTTGTATTGGTATTTGTTGGGCGATTTCAGGTTGTAACAAACCGCAAGAAACAACCCAAAATACAGCTCAAACCACTAAAAATGAGAAGTTTACTGTAGTAACCACCTTTACCGTGATTGCTGACATTGCTCAAAATGTTGCGGGCGATAAAGCGGTTGTAGAATCCATCACCAAAGCAGGGGCGGAGATTCATGATTATGAGCCAACCCCACAAGACATTGCTAAAGTGCAAAAAGCAGATTTGATTTTGTGGAATGGGCTGAATCTAGAGCGTTGGTTTGAAAAATTTTACCAAGATGCTAAAGATGTACCTGCGGTGGTGGTTACAGAAGGCATTACACCCATCAACATCAAAGAAGGTTCTTATAAGGATATGCCAAATCCGCATGCTTGGATGTCACCATCTAATGCATTGATTTATGTAGAAAATATTAAAAATGCCTTGATAAAATATGACCCTGAACACAAAGATGATTACATCAAAAATGCTCAAATTTATAGCGATAAAATTAAAGCATTAGACAAACCACTGCGCGAAAAACTGGATAAAATTCCAGCTGATAAACGTTGGTTAGTTACCAGTGAAGGGGCGTTTAGTTATTTGGCACAAGATTATAATCTAAAAGAAGCTTACTTGTGGCCGATCAATGCAGAGCAGCAAGGTTCACCCAAACAGGTTAAAGATTTAATTGATGTAGTGCGCACCAATAAAATTCCTGTAGTATTTAGTGAAAGTACAATCTCAGATAAGCCTGCCAAACAAGTTGCCAAAGAAACAGGGGCAAAATATGGTGGTGTGCTTTATGTGGATTCGCTGTCTGAGAAAGATGGCGCTGTACCAACGTATTTAGATTTATTAAATACCACTGTTTCTACTGTTGTAAAAGGTTTTGAAGAATAAAGGTTTGATGATGAGTTTACCAACTACCATTGAAATCCATAATGTTACAGTGCGTTATAATAACGGACATACTGCACTACACGATGTCAATGTTGCGCTTTGTGGCGGCACAACTTGTGCTTTGGTGGGAGTGAATGGTAGTGGTAAATCCACCTTGTTTAAAGTGATTATGGGGCTTGTAAAACCGCAAGCAGGCGAGATTGTTTTGTGTGGATTGCCCATCAATCAAGCTTTAAAACAAAATTTGATTTCTTATGTTCCCCAAAGTGAAGAAGTGGACTGGCAATTTCCTGTGTCGGTTTATGATGTGGTCATGATGGGGCGTTATGGCTATATGAATTTTTTGCGCATCGCAAAGGAACAAGATAAACAAAAAGTTGCCGAAGCAATGGCGCGGGTGGATATTAGCCATCTAAAAAATCGTCAAATTAGCGAACTGTCAGGCGGTCAAAAAAAGCGTGTTTTTTTGGCGCGAGCATTAGCTCAAGAAAGCAAAATCATTTTATTGGATGAGCCTTTTACGGGAGTGGATGTTAAAACTGAAAAAGCTATTATGGATTTATTGGATGAACTGCGTAATTTGGGTCATTTAATTTTAATCTCTACCCACAATCTAGGAACAATTCCAGAATTTTGTGATCAAGTGGTTATGATTGACCGTACAATTTTGGCAGCAGGAAGCACCCAAAGCACTTTTACCCAAGCCAATCTTGAAAAAGTTTTTGGCGGTGTTTTACGCCAGATTCGTTTGGCGGGTAAAGATTTGCATGATGATGATGACCATCGAGCGGTTACGATTTTGGCAGACGATGAAGTGCCAGCAGTGTTTTATGGTGTTCATGACGTCAAAAACCACAATCACAACACACCCATCAAGGCTGGCGGGCAGCAAAATATGAATCAGCGTAAATTTATACCCAAGGAAGCTGTCAAAGATGATTGAAGTGTTGCTTGAGCCTTTTATGTATAACTACATGGTAAAAGCGATTTTATTAAGCGCTTGTGTGGGTGGTGTATGCGCTTTTTTGTCAGCGTATTTGATGCTAAAGGGCTGGTCATTGATTGGCGATGCATTGTCTCACGCAGTTGTGCCGGGTGTAGCGATTGCTTATGCTTTGGGCTTGCCTTATGCGGTGGGCGCATTTTTTTCAGGAATTTTAGCAGCCTTGGCAATTTTATGGATAAAATCGATTACCAAACTGCGTGAAGATGCCATTATTGGGTTTATTTTTACCACTTTTTTTGCATTGGGGTTATTTATTATTTCACTAAACCCAACTTCAGTTAATGTACAAGAAATTATTTTTGGTAATATTTTGGGCATCGCTGATGATGATGTTTGGCAAGTTGGCATAATTATGCTGATTTCTTTTATTTTTTTGCTGGTATACAACAAAGATTTGTTGCTGGTTTTTTTTGATGAAGTTCATGCCAAATCAATTGGGCTATCACCAAGATTGTATCAGATACTTTTTTTTAGTTTGTTAAGTGCTTGTGTGGTTGCAGCACTGCAAACTGTAGGGGCAATTTTGGTTATCGCTATGGTAATTACACCTGGGGCAACCGCATATCAGCTCACGGACAAATTCCGCTCCTTGTTATGGATTGCAGGCTTTTTGGGCATAGTTACCAGCGCTTTGGGTACTTATATCAGTTATTATTTAGATGGAGCGACAGGCGGGGTAATTGTTACCTTGCAAACTTTACTATTTCTTTTAGCTTTTTTGTTTTCGCCTAAATATGGTTTATTAAAACAATATCAAAAAAGACAAGTCAAACAAAAAATGGTCTTATGATGACGTCTATAATCAATTGGATTGCCGAACCTTTAAGTCATGTTTTTATGCAAAATGCACTGATGGCCGCCTTATCTATTAGTGTGGTATGTGCGATTTTATCGTGTTATGTGGTGTTAAAGGGATGGTCTTTAATGGGAGATGCGATTTCACACGCAGTATTTCCAGGTGTTGTGGTAGCTGTTTTGCTTGGTATCCCCATAGCCTTAGGAGCGTTTGTTGCAGGACTTTTTTGCGCAATGTCTGTTGGTTATCTAAAAAATCATACCCGCCTAAAAGAAGATACACTGATGGGTGTTGTGTTTGCTGGTATGTTTGCTGTTGGGTTGGTAATTTTTACAAAATTAGACACCAGTCAGCACTTAAAACATATTTTATTCGGCAATCTTTTGGGTATTAGTCAAGAGATGTTGTGGCAGACTTTGCTGATTTGTGCGCTGATTTTGGTAGTGATGTTGATTAAAAAGCAAGATTTATTATTATACTGTTTTGACCCAAGCCATGCTCGTGTTTCTGGATTGTCCTTAAATTTTTTACATTATGGACTTTTGATATTGCTTTCAGCAACCATTGTGATGGCAATTCAGGCTGTTGGGGTGATTTTGGTGGTGGCGATGTTAATCTCTCCGGGTATTACCAGCTTTATGTTGTGCAAACGCTTTAATTCCATGTTGCTGCTGGCAATCATTACCGCTTGCCTTTCAAGTTTTTTGGGCGTGATTGTCAGTTACCATTTGGATTCAGCAACAGGTTCAACCATTGTGTTGTTGCAAGCGTTATTTTTTGTAATTGCCATTGTGTTTGAAAAGGCTCGTTGTACATTTTTTGCTGAAAAAATATTCAATAAATCTAAATAGCATTTGGGGTTTGTAATACCTCCAATATCGCATTAATTTTATCAAAACATTCCTGATATTCATCATCTTGCTTGGATTTAATGGTAATGCCGCCACCTGCCCAAAGGCTTACAGTATGATGATGGGCTTGTAGGGTGCGAATCAGAACATTCCATTGACCTGTTCCATCAAAATTCATATAACCCAGCGTTCCACAATACGCCCCACGACTGCTTTTTTCCAATTCAAAAATAATTTCGCAAGCTCTTTTTTTTGGCGCTCCCGTGATTGAACCTGCTGGCAGACTACCAAAAAGTACCTCAAAACTGCTCACATCTTCTTTTAAAGTTGCAGTGATGGTGCTTACCATGTGATGAACATTATAAAAACTTTCAATTTCAAACCGTTTAGGGGTTTTTACAGAACCAATTTTGGCGTATTTTCCCAAATCATTTCTTAATAAATCCACAATCATTAAATTTTCACTAATATCTTTTTGGCTGTTTTGTAATTCATCTTTTAAGAGTTTGTCTTTAATAATATTATTATCTCGCGGGCGTGTGCCTTTAATGGGTTTAGTTATAATGATGGTTTGATTGTTTTGTTTTTTAAAAGTAAAAAATAATTCTGGCGACATGGACAATAATTCAAAATCATCAATTAATAAATAACCAGCAAAAGGAGCATTAATTTTTTGGATAAGGTTGGGTAGGTAATGATAAAGTTTTTGCTGTAATTTTCCTTGCCATAGTTGAGTTAAATTAATTTGATAAGCATCACCCGCCATTAGATAATTTTGGGTTTGATAAAATGCTTTTTGATATTCATCTTTTTGCCAAAGTGGATTTAATTGACAAGGCTGAATTAGGTTAAAAGAGGGGTTATGTTTGGAGTGAATTATTTTTAAAATGCATTGATAAATTTTTTCAATAAAATCATCATCACCAAAATAATCAACCAACACCAGTCCCATCTTTGCTTTTTTAAGATAAATATCATAATGACCTAAATAAGCACTGGGCTGACTTTGTTTGGTGCTAATGGTAAAATTTAATGCATTGGCACTAATATCATAACCAATAAATCCCATTAATCCATGACAATAGTTATTTTGTGAGGTGTCATCGTTATCTGTTTTATTAATAACATTTTGCTGATGATTTTGTATGTTATTTTGATAATGGATAATTTCTTTTAACCAATTATCATAGGTGGTTTGGTTTTTATTTAATAAGATATTGAAATTATTTCTGATTTTTTGATGACTATCAAAGTTTAAAGAATTAGGGTAAAGTGTCCAAGATAGTTTTGGTAAAATTCCAAGTACAGGATTGTTATGATTATTTAAAAAACAAGGTTGCCAATTAGGATAAAATTGACCAATTAACCTGGTCAATTGAGTGATTGATAAATCAGTTTGAATAAAAATTTGCTTCATAAAAAATTATAATAAAACCCCAATAACGGCGATTGGGGTTTGGCAAAACGAAGAATTATGGTGTGAATTTTTTAATAATCAATGCGGCATTTGTACCACCAAAACCAAAACTATTACTCATGATGGTATCAAGTTTGGTAGAACGAGTTTGAGTAACAATGTCAAAATCTTTGGCATTTTCGTCAAGCTCATGAACATTGATATTTGGAGCGATGAAATCATGATTCATCATCAAAAGACAATAAATTAGCTCTTGAGCACCAACTGCACCCAAGCTGTGTCCCGTCATTGATTTGGTTGAGCTGATGGGCGGTGTATTGTCTTTGCCACCAAATGCTTCAGCAATGGCATTTAGTTCGGTAATATCGCCAAGTGGTGTGCTGGTGCCATGACTATTGACATAATCAACACGTTCAAGACCTGCTTGATTTAGAGCGATTTTCATGCAGCGAACCGCGCCTTCACCACTAGGGGCAACCATTTCAGCGCCATCTGAGGTTGCGCCGTAGCCAACAATTTCAGCTAAAATTGTTGCTCCACGCGCCAAAGCACTGTCTAAACTTTCAACAATCACCATGCCACCACCGCCAGCAATGACAAAGCCATCACGAGTTTTATCGTAGGGACGACTGGCGGTTTGTGGTGTGTCATTATATTGGGTACTCATTGCGCCCATTGCATCAAACATACAAGATTGTGTCCAATGTTCGGCTTCTCCACCGCCAGCTAGCACAATATCAGCTTTGCCCAACATAATCAATTCGGCGGCATGACCAATGCAATGACTAGATGTTGCGCAAGCACTGGAGATAGAATAGCTAATACCTTTAATTTTTAGCCCTGTTGCTAAAGTTGCTGAAACGGTACTACTCATGGTTTTGGGAACCGCCATTGCCCCAACCCCGCGAAGCCCTTTAGTGCGCATATTATCCACTGAAGTTGAAACATCAAAAGTAGAAGCGCCACCTGAACCTGCCACGACTGCCACACGCGTATTGCCAGCAATGTCATCTAAAGTGAAACCCGCCTGCTTGAGTGCTTGCAATGAGCTTAAATAAGCAAATAAACTGGCTTCACTCATAAAACGTTTTAGTTTGCGGTCAATTGCAGAAGTATCTAAGTTTGCGGTATCAATGCTGCCTGATACTTGGGATTTAAAACCTTGGTCGGCGTAACTTTGGTTAAAAATAATGCCAGATTTTCCATTAAAGAGTGCATCTTTAACACTCTGTAAATCATTCCCAAGGCAAGAGACAATACCCGCTCCTGTAATCACCACTCTTTTTTGCATGTGTTTATCCAATTGGTTAAAATTATTTAGATTATAACAAAAAAGCCGCCCGACACCAAAACTTCTGAATAAAAGGCATTGATTAATCTCTGCGTTCAGGTAGATTGACGTTCATCTCTAAAATATCCATGTTATCTTCTTGGCGCTGCTGAATGTCCACATCGTCTTTTTGTACGCCTTGGATATATTTATTAACTACCTCCAAAATCTCTTGCTTCATCTCTTCTACACGTTCAGCTGATAGGCGCATATTGAGTCTATGATTGGTGGCAACAATGACTTTTAAGCGGTCTTTAGCGATATCAGCGCTGCTTTGGGTTTTTTCTTGATTGTCTCCAAACAATTTAAACATAGATTTCATCATAATCATCCACCAAATAACTTAGCAAAAAAGCCTTTTTTCTTAACGTCAATATGGCGCAAAGGGCGGTCTTCTCCCAAAAAACGCGCAACAATATCATCATAACATTGACCAGCTGCCGATTCTTTATAAAAAATTACAGGTTTTCCACAGTTAGATGCTTCCAAAACGGCATTGCTTTCTGGCACAACTCCAATCAGATGCACTCGTAAAATATCATTGGCAATGTCGTCAATACCCATCATTTCTTTTTTTTCAACACGCTCAGGGTTGTAACGGGCAATGATTAAATGCTCTTTAACCTGTTTACCTTCTTTTGCTTTTTTGGTTTCAGATTGTAAAATACCAATAATTCGGTCAGAATCACGCACGCTAGAGACTTCAGGATTGGTAACGATTAAAGCTTCATCGGCATGGTACATTGCAAGTTTGGCACCGCGTTCAATGCCAGCAGGACTGTCACAAATGATGTATTCAAAACCCAAATCTTCAGAAAGTTCACGCATCACCTGAGCAACACCTTCATCAGTTAGTGCATCTTTGTCACGAGTTTGCGATGCAGGCAGGATAAATAAATTTTCCAGCTCTTTGTCCTTAACCAAAGCTTGGGGTAGAGTGGTATTGCCCGAAATAACATCAATAAAATCATATACAATTCGGTTTTCACAGCCCATAATCAAATCTAAATTGCGCAGACCAACGTCAAAATCAATCACGACTGTTTTATGACCACGCATAGCAAGACCTGCCCCAAAAGAGGCGCTGGTGGTAGTTTTGCCAACCCCGCCTTTACCTGAAGTTACGACAATGATTTTTGCCACAAAGATACTCCTAACATAAAAATTATTGAAATTTAAAAACAATGATAAAATGGCAATTTGGGTTAATTTTCCATTAAAGTAAAAGCCAGCCCTTCTTTTTCGTCATAACTAACCTGTACTGCTTTATCGATAAATATTTCGGGAATGTCATCACGTAAACAATATGTACCAGCCACTGATACCAAAGATGGGTTAAAACGCTGGCAAAAAATACGTGCTTTTTTATCGCCCGTTGCTCCTGCAACCAGTCGTCCAAACCCACGCCCATAAACGTGTAAATTACTGTCAGTAATGGCTTCAGCACCCCAGTTTACACCCCCAAGAATAACCAAATCTCCTCCTAAGTGCTGAAAGCTTTGTCCTGAACGCAGCATGCCATCACAAATACAGCTGTTTAAACCATCTTGGTCATTATTCATTACTCGCACTGATGTGTTTTTAGTGGGTGTGTCTAAATTATCTTGACTGGGAGTTTCATTGATGGCAATTGAATCGGCTGATTTTTCGGGTTTTAACGTCTCAATTCTTTGACCATCTGCTGGAAGTATTGCTAGACGCATCTTAATGGCTTGTTCGCTCAAAACGCCATCAATTACCCCAATTGGCTGAATGCCTAGCGCCCACAGCATGTCTACCAAATTTACCAAGTCTAAATCAACTGAGCTGTCAATCACAACAGGAACTGAACCTGTGGATTTTTTTAAGAAAGTAGCGACCTCATGATGAATTTGCACAAGATTGTTGGTATTAATTTTTAAGCGACTAAACGCCAACATTTTTCCAAATAAAGCAATGGCTTTCATAATATATTACCGTATCCATATTGATTAAAACATCCATCCAACTGGAGTGGATTTTTATCTATTACAAATTTTATGCCATATTATTTTTTATTTTGTATTATGATGATTTAATACATTAAGATGACTGTATAAATAATAAGCATTTTATCTGTTATTGTCTATCTATTTATAAAAAAAATTCTAAGGGAGTGGCAATTGTTCTTTATGTTTCCATTGTTGAATTTTGATTTGCTTTTCAAAGGCCGTTAAGCCATCATTAATGACATCACCAACTAATTTTTCAAGTTCAGGGCGCGTTGTATCAAGCTCAGCGATGCCTTTGGCGATATGCACAACTAACGCATCTAAAGTTTGGCTACTAAATAAATGTTCATTTACCGCCAAAGTAACATTTTCACCAATATGTTTACCAACGTGGGTGATTTGGTTTTCAATAAGACTGCCAGCAATGGGAATCAGTTTTAGATATTTACGAAGTTCAGGTGTATCCGTGAGTGCTTTTTCAACCGCTATGCCAATATCTAAAGATAGCTTTTTACCTGTATCTGCCAAAAAAGCCCCTTGAAGCTTGGGCAATAGTTCACTTCGTAAAATGTCCAAAATCACTTTTTCTAATTCAGGACGATTTTTGTCAATCGTTGATTGTACTAAAGCTTGATGAGTTTTTGATTGAGAGAGCTGCTCACGAAAATTATCAATGGCTGTTAAAATAACTCTATCAGATAATTCCTCTAAAATGACATGATAATAAAATTGGGCAGAATTTAACCATTTTTCTGGAATAACCTTGATATTCATACTGTGTAGGCGTTTAATAATCACGCCTGCGCGTAAAAGTCTTAACGCACGTAACGCTGGAAAACAGCCCAAAGCCTCATACCAATGTACAAAAGGAAAGAAAAACCAGCGAAAATAAGTTTTTTTAATGATGGCACGCATCCAACGCAAAATCAGCTCTGCTATCCAAAAAACGGTAAATACACCGCCAATCGCTGAAATGGTTGTGTGTTCATGAACTTGATAAGTAGTTAAAATATCAGCAAAACCAAACCATTGAGCAAATTTGGTCGCAAAACCACTCATCAGAATTTTGTCAGTCATAATAAGCAGCAAATCTAAAACCAAAAGAAGTAACATGATGATATCGTAAACAATCTTGGTTTTATTTGGCGATATGGTTTCTTTGTCCTGATTAAATAAAGGAATCACATCATCAGGAATTTCGTTTTGTTTGGGTGTTTTTAAATCTTGTAAAGATGGAGTTTGTCGTATTTTTGTCATGGGACGATTGCCACTATGAGTTATTACCAATATTGATTACTAGCATGATGAAAAATCTGAAAGCATGGCATCAATACGAGCATCTTTGGCTTGCCATGTAGTATCCAACCAAGTGTAAAGCTGATGCTTGATAGTATCATCACTGCTATATTTACCCTGTTTTAGTGCGTCCAATAATTCATCACTCATTTTGGCGTGACGAATATCCACCGCTAATTTTGAGATGCTGCCCTGCCATAAATCACGGTATTGAGGTATGCCATCAGGATAAACAATGGTCATGTCTAAAATCCCATCAATTTTATCACCAAGCATTTGTAACGCAAGAGCAAAGCCGCCCGCTTTAGGTTTTAATAAATGTCGATAGGGTGAATTTTGATGGTTGTGTTTTTTGGTTGAAAAACGCGTACCTTCTAAATAATTTAATAACACAAAAGGCTTATCCTGCAGTAATGCACAAGCGCGACGAGCCTCATCTAAATCTTGACCAGTAAGCGCAGGGTTTTTGGCAATGGCTTCTTTGCTGTGGCGTTTCATCATCGGGAAGTCTAGCAAATAAAACGCTTGACCTACAATAGGAATGTATAAAAGTTCATGTTTGGTAAAAAATCGGGTAATTGGCAATCGCCCAGCGCTAATATATTGAATAATGCTGGTATCTACCCAAGATTGATGATTGCAGATTAATAAGTATTTGCCATCCGCTTTTAAATCATCACTAATATGAATTCGCCAATCTTTTTTTGGTAGCACTGTATCAATTAGTGTATTGTTGGTATTTATCCAGTGATTGGCGATTTGAATAATGGCTTTATCAGCATATTTGGATTTGCCAAATACTTTAAATGCGCCCGCCAAAAATAATGGAGAACCGACCATTAAACTATTCAATCCAATTACGCCAGCATTAGCAGTTAGACAGAGTTTTTGAGCAAGCATCGGTGATTTTTCATGCACTATTTGCAATAGTGGAATGGAATAATGGCTGGACATGACAAGATAACTAAAAAACAAAACCATTCATTCTACCAAAGATTTTAAAAATCTTTAATATGGTTTTAATGAGTTATGGAATAAACTACGCAAATTTGACAAATTTTAACGTAATAGTAACAACTTTGCGATGGCATTAACATTTTGTCTTTTAGTTCTTAGGCATAAAAATATTACCAAAAGATAAATAAAAAACACTACTAATTAACTACACGCTAGCAACATAAAAACAAGAAGTTTTTGGATAAATGGTATAGAATAATGGATAATATATTATCATTGGTGATGTATGCCAAAATAGTTGAGGAGCTTTTATGAAAAAATTACTTGCAGTTACAGTAATGAGTGCCAGCATGGTGATTTCAGGTTGTGCTACTACAGGCGGTACTGGCGGTGGTCAAATGTCAGATACTGCTAAAAAGTCAGGGTTGGGCGCGTTAGCAGGTGCAGTTCTGGGCGCAGGTATTTCAAAAGCCACTGGCGGTGAGCATACCAAACGTGATGCCGCGATTGGTGCGGTTTTGGGCGCAGGCGTGGGCGCATATATGAGCCGTCAAGCCAAGCAAATCGAGCAAGATATGGCAGGCACAGGTGTAGAGGTCAAACAAGACCCACAAACTGGCAATATTGATTTGGTAATGCCTGGTAATGTAACGTTTGCTAATGATGATGCAACTATTAACCCTGCATTTTATGCTAATTTAAATCAGCTTGCTAGAACGATGATGAATTATAACCAAACCACCATTGTGGTATCTGGTCATACAGATAGTAATGGTAGTGATGCTTATAACTTGAATCTATCACAGCGTCGTGCTTTGTCAGTTAAAAATTATCTGGTTGGTCAAGGTGTGCCAGCAAGCCGTATTCAAACCTTGGGTTATGGCGAATCTAGCCCAATCGCAGATAATTCAACAGAATATGGTCGTTCACAAAACCGTCGTGTGGAATTAACCATTAACGCACCACAATCTTTAAATTAACCATTTAATCCAATTATTAAGTTGGGGTTAATGTAATTGTAAAAATGGATACTTTGTATCCATTTTTATTTTTGTTAATTTATAACATATCAATCATACAAAAAATAATGCAAAAGAGTAAAAAATGCTTTTGAATAAAAATAGCTAACAGATTGAAATAATAACCATTTTTATTTATTATTCATTTTACAATTATTATCAATTATTAGGCGACACCTGATTAAATTTTGTTTATAATGGAATAAATTCCCTATAAGGAAAATTTTATGCTCAGTGATTTATTCCATCAATTTTTACCCATTTTTTTTATTACGTTTGGTGTGCTTATTTTGTTTTTTTTATTCATGGGGATTGGTTATATTTTTAAAAAACAACCACTAAAAGGCTCATGTGGCGGTGTAGCGAATTTGATGGGTGATGAATATTGCCAGTTTTGTGGTAATGACCCCAATAAATGTGAGAGCAGTCAAGCTGAAATGCGCCAAATTCAAGAAAAAGCAGGCAAACTTGCTAAAAAGGTCTGAGATTTTTTGATGTTATTTGTTCTTTGATTTTATCTAAAAAAATGGGTAAACTGCCTGACTGATGTCAGGCTTTTTTTATATGGATATTTTGATTAAATTATGAGCAACAATAATACTAATGATGATTTTAATAAAGATAAGAAATTTTTATACATGATACTGGTTTTTTTGATTTTATTATCGGTAAATATGCGTTCCCCCATCGTTATGATGGGTTCTTTGGCAGATATTTTAAATCAATCGCTTGGACTGTCTCCATTATATTTGGGGTATTTGGGGGCTTTACCATTGCCATTATTTGCTTTAGGGGCGCTGATAACACCACGTTTGATTGCCAATTTTGGATTGATGAGGCTGATTGTTGTTGTAACTACGATTTTAACAGTTGTAATTTTGCTGAGAGTATGGGCAGGGATGATTGGGGTTTTTATCGGGACGTTTGTATTATCTTTAATGATTGGTATCTTGAATGTGGCAATTGCTCCATTTATCAAACAATATCTACCTAATCACATTACCGTCGCTACAGGAATTTTTAGTTTAAGTATGTCCGTATCAGCAGGTTTTTTAGCTTGGCTGGTTGTTCCTTTGTCAAAGATGCTAAACTGGCAGTTTTCTTTGAGTGTGTGGGCGATATTTGCTGCATTGGCGGTATTAATTTTTATCATTAGAATTCAAAAAATTAGCCAGATCAATGGTGTTTTCAATCAAAAAACAAATCAAAATTTAACCATAAATAATGGTTTTCAGACACACTTTTTGGTTTGGAAAAATAAAATGGCATGGTGTTTGGGAGTCTTTTTTGGTCTGCAATCATTGTTGTTTTATAGTGTGGCCAAGTTTTTATCACTGGTGGGCGTTAGTTATGGTTTGTCTAATGAGCAAGCAAGTGTGGCGGTTTTGGTTTTTCAATTTGCTGCTCCTGTAGCAATTTTTATGATGACTGCACTGATAAAAAGAAATTTTTCTATAAAAATTATTGCATTAACCAGCGCTATTTGTAATGCAATTGGCGCATTTGGATTGATTGTACTGCCTGATTTTTTGTATCTATGGTCGGCAATGATGGGGTTTGGCGGTTCAGCAATTTTTACGTTGGTACTTATGTTATTTTCCCTAAAAACCAGCAGCCTGCAAGCTGCTCGTGATTTATCAGGTATGGTGCAGGTGGTTGGTTATGTCATTGCATTTTTTGGACCTTTGATTTTAGGTCAATTATTTCATAAAACAGGCGATTGGCAATTGCCTTTATGGACGCTTTTTGGATTGATGGTATTTAATATTGGGTTTGCAAATTGGGCAGGAAATGAGAATAAAATTGATGTTTGAGTGATATCAAAATAAAACGCCATAAGATATGGCGTTTATTAATTAGTGTTCCCAAATTTTAAAGATTAAACTGCCATTTGTGCCACCAAATCCAAAACTGTTACTCATAACATACTTTAAATCAGATACCAAACGCTGATGGTGGGGGATATAATCTAAAGTGCAACGAGGGTCGGGATTGTCTAAGTTAATCGTTGGTGGAAGAATTTGATGTTGTAGAGCTAGCACACTAAAAGTTGCCTCAATAGCACCGGCTGCTCCAAGTAAGTGTCCTGTCATAGACTTGGTAGAACTGACCAAAATATCATTGCCAAATAAAGCAGTAATCGCTGCACTTTCGGCGATATCACCCGCAGGGGTGCTGGTGCCATGAGCGTTAATATAACCGATTTGGGATACATCAATTGCTGCATCATCGATGGCATTTTGCATGGCACGTCTTGCCCCTTGCCCATCTTCTGGTGGTGCGGTGATGTGGCTGGCATCATCACTCATACCAAATCCTGCTAGTTCAGCTAAAATTTTTGCACCACGAGCTTTAGCGTGAGCAAGGCTTTCTAAAACTAAAGCTCCAGCTCCATCACCCAGCACAAAACCATCACGGTCTTTGTCAAATGGGCGACTGGCTTTTTGTGGGTTGTCATTGCAGCCAGATAGAGCATGCATGGCTCCAAAACCTGCCATGCCAAGTGCTGTAGATGCTTTTTCACTGCCACCAACTAAAACAGCATCCAAGTCGCCATATGCAATCAGCCTTGCTCCAAGTCCAATAGCGTGAGTGCTTGTGGTGCAAGCAGTTGCGGTGGCAAGATTTGCCCCTTTTAATCCGTGACGAATAGCAATCAATCCTGCGGGCATGTTGATGATGGTGCCAGGAATGATAAAGGGTGAAACTTTGTTGATTCCAAGTTCTTTTAAAGTGTCTCTGCTGTTTTCTAAGGTTTGTAATCCGCCAATTCCAGAACCCATAATTACACCAAAGCGTTCATTAGCGACATTGATGGGTAAAAAATCACCTGTTATACTATTGGTTAATTTTGCATCAAATAGTGCTTGAGCTGCAACCACCTGTGCATAATGCATAAATTCATCATAACGGCGAACATCTTTGGGGTTTAAAAACTGTTTGGCATCAAAATTTTTAATTAGACCTGCAATGCGTGAGCGAAAGTCAGTAACATTTTCATTTTTAACAAATTTTTCTATTTTGACAATACCGCTTTTGCCTGCAATGAGGTTTTGCCAAGTGGTGGAAATATCATTGCCTAGCGGCGTGATTGCCCCCATGCCAGTAATGACAACACGTTCGCAATCGGAACGTTCATAGTGTGGAGGCTTGGTAGGTCGCATAAAGGTGGCTGTCATGATATTTTTTTCCGTCAACAAAAACCGTATATTAGCATGATTTTATCGAGATTTACAGTTTACGTTTGTTAATTTTTAAGATTTTATCTATTTTAATATCTAATTTTAATTGTATTGGTTGTTTTGATAGTTTGCGTGGTTTTAAAATAAAAAAATTTCCCAAAGCCAAAACTTTGGGAAATTTGCAAGAATGCAAGTTTGATTATTTGCGATCTTCGATTTTTACGAATTTGCGATGTTTTTCGCCAATATAACGCTGACGCGGGCGGCCAATTTTGAATGGTTCTGAGTGCATTTCTATCCAGTGGGCAATCCAGCCTGCGGTACGCGCTAGAGCAAAAATCACAGTAAACATAGAAGTTGGAATACCAATGGCTTTTAGAATGATGCCAGAGTAGAAGTCTACGTTTGGATACAATTTGCGCTCAATGAAGTATGGGTCAGATAAAGCGATGCGTTCAAGTTCCATGGCAAGAGCAAGTTTTGGATCATTTACGCCTAAGGCTCCCAATACTTGGTCGCAAGTTTGCTTCATGACTTTGGCACGTGGGTCAAAGTTTTTATAAACGCGATGACCAAAGCCCATTAATTTAGCTTCACGGCGTTTAACTTTTTCCATAAATTCAGCAACGTGTTCTACTGAGCCAATTTCATCAAGCATATTAAGCACTGCCTCATTTGCGCCACCATGTGATGGTCCCCAAAGGGCAGCAATCCCTGATGCAATACAAGCGTATGGGTTTGCGCCAGTTGAGCCTGCTAGACGCACGGTAGAAGTAGAAGCATTTTGCTCATGGTCAGCGTGTAGGGTAAAAATCTTATCCATGGCATCAACCAAGATAGGATTTGGCTTGTAATTTACGTCGCCTGGAGTGGCAAACATCATGTATAAGAAGTTTTCAGAATAACTAAAATCTTTTCTTGGATACAAGAAAGGTTCGCCGATAGAATATTTGTAACTCATTGCAGCAAGAGTTGGCACTTTAGCAATTAAATCTACTGCGGTGTCATCACGGTGAGCAGGGTCAGAGATGTCCAAATGATTGTGGTAAAATGCAGATAATGCACCAACCACACCAATCATAATTGCCATTGGGTGAGCATCACGACGGAAACCTTCAAAGAATTTACGCAGTTGGTCATGCACAGGCATGTGGTTATTTACACGAGCATAAAAAGCATCTTTTTGCTCTTGAGTAGGTAAATCACCATATAATAAGGCATAACAAACCTCTAGATAATCAGCATTGTCAGCCAAATCATCAATAGCGTAACCACGATGCAGCAGCTCGCCTTTATCGCCATCAATATAGGTTAGAGCAGACTCAACTGGAGCTGTCGCCATAAAGCCGGGGTCATACGTCCAAAAACCCGCTTTTGAAACAGCGCTTACATCCAACACAGGGCGACCTAGCGAGCTTTCCAACACAGGCATATCATATTCTGTACCATCTACAACTAATTTAACTTGTTTTGTCATATTGACCTCTTCTTTGTTTGATTCCGTTTTGCATTTGCTCTTTTATTCCATTCATCAGAGCGCCTACAAAAACTATAAACATAACCCATATCAACCCTGACCAAGGTTATGATGTCCTTTTTATGCTAAAAAAACAGAACAACCCTGTTCAGATTATGTTTTAGCTGTGATGATAATACCGAAACTTTAAATAACTTACAAGTTTTATTTTTAATAATTTTTTTATTATAAAAAAATATAAAATCAAAAATAATAATGGAAAATATAAAATAAATATCTGCTTATTAAGCATAACCGAAATAATTTGTAACAATATTGCTAATTATTGAAGTATTTTTAACAAAAAATGCCAAAATTTACACAAAACCGCCAAATTTATTTGTAAAATTTTTCTAAGCGTTTTATAATTTGAGCAACTTAACTTAGTCGCTTTTTTAAATGATAACCACTTACATTACTTAAAGTTTTGTTTGTTTTTATTTTTTTGTAAAGCCTTAAATTTGGTGTTTGTTGTTAAAAAATTGAATGGTACACATTTACTTGCCAGTGAAAGCGTTACGTGACAAGGATTTGGTTTAAAGTGCTAACATGTTTTTGACAACCAGCCAGCTATCCCTTGCCATTTTTTTTCGGCGTAATTTTAAGATAAGGATGCCCGCTGTGAAAAGCAACCGACCGATTAACCTTTCTTTAGGTCAAGTGATTGTGGTGAACTCAAAATCGCCTATCGCTATGGCTTCTATTTTGCACCGTGTTTCTGGCGTGGTGCTGTTTTTGCTTGTACCTGTCATGCTGTGCATTTTGCAAACTTCACTTGCTAGCGAAGCAGGATTTAGCGCTGTTTTTGACAACATTGCTTTGCGTTTTGTGGCGTGGGTATTTGTTGCTGCAACTGCTTATCATTTTGTAATGGGTGTGAAACATTTACTGGCTGACCTTGGCATGAATGAAGAGTTTGCTTCAGGTAAAACAGCAGCAGTAATTGCTTTTGTGATTGCCTTTGCCTTGATTATAGCTTCATTTGTATGGGTGATGTTCTAATGTCAAAAAATAGTTTTAGTGTAAAAAGTGCATCAGGCTTGACAGGTTCAGGTTCGCGCGATTGGTTTTTGCAGCGTTTAAGCGCTGTTGTTTTGGCGGTTTATAGTCTGGTAATGATAGGATTTTTCCTAACCAATGACGTCACTTATCAAACCTGGCATGCCTTTATGAATGCTACAGGCATGAAAGTCTTTACTTTAGTAGCATTGGCTGCTTTGGTGTTTCATGCGTGGGTGGGTATGTGGACAGTATTTACTGACTATGTCAAAGCAACAGGTTTGCGCATCTTTTTACAAATTGCAACGGTAACAGCAATTTTTGTTTATTTGTTCTGGGGCATGATGATTTTTTGGGGTTAAGTTTCCAAAAATTTAACGTTTCTCCATAGCTATATAATTAGGAATTAACATGGCATCAGCACAAGATAATAAAATTCACAACGTCCCAACTTTAAATTTTGACGCTGTTATTGTTGGCGGTGGTGGTTCTGGCATGCGTGCCTCACTTCAATTAGTTGAAGGGGGTATGAAAGTTGCCGTTTTAACTAAAGTTTTCCCAACTCGTAGCCATACTGTAGCTGCCCAAGGTGGTATTGGTGCGTCTTTGGGAAATATGAGTGAAGACAACTGGCATTTTCACTTTTATGACACTGTAAAAGGTTCCGACTGGCTTGGTGACCAAGACGCCATTGAATACATGTGTCGTGAAGCACCCAAAGTTGTATACGAACTTGAGCATATGGGCATGCCTTTTGACCGTAATGCTGACGGTACAATTTATCAACGCCCATTTGGTGGTCATAGTGCCAATTATGGCGCAAAACCAGTGCCGCGTGCGTGCGCTGCTGCAGACCGTACAGGGCATGCGCTATTACACACTTTATACCAAAAGAATTTGGAAAAAGGCACTCAGTTTTATGTAGAATGGATTGCTTTGGATTTAATCAAAGACCATAATGGCGATATTAATGGTGTGATTGCTTTAGAACAAGAAACTGGTGATATTGCACTTTTCCAAGCCCATACCACTGTATTGGCAACAGGTGGGGCAGGTCGTATTTTCCGTGCATCAACCAATGCCTATATCAATACAGGTGATGGTTTGGGTATGGCGGTGCGCGCAGGTATCCCATTGCAAGATATGGAATTTTGGCAATTCCACCCAACAGGCGTGGCAGGTGCTGGCGTGCTATTAACCGAAGGTTGTCGCGGTGAAGGGGCAATTCTTCGCAATAAAAATGGCGAAGCCTTTATGGAGCGTTATGCTCCAACTCTAAAAGACTTGGCGCCACGTGATTTTGTATCTCGTTCTATGGACCAAGAAATTAAAGAAGGTCGTGGCTGTGGACCACATGGTGATTATATCGTGATGGATATGACTCACTTAGGTCATGCTGAAATCATGAAGCGCTTGCCATCAGTATTTGAAATTAGCCATAATTTTGCTAACGTTGATATTACCAAAGAACCAGTACCTGTTGTACCAACCATCCACTATATGATGGGCGGAATTCCAACCAATATTCATGGTCAAGTTACAGTGCCTGATCTAGAAGCGGGTGTTGATGAGGAAGGTTTGTACGCAAAAGGTAAAGTTATCAAAGGATTGTACGCTATTGGTGAATGTGCGTGCGTGTCTGTACATGGGGCAAACCGCTTAGGTACAAACTCATTGCTTGACCTTGTGGTCTTTGGTCGCGCTGCAGGTCAGCATATTTTGGATGAGTTTGCTAATTCTGATTTAAGCTATAAACCAACCAACCCAAATGTACTTGACTTTACCAAAGCACGTTTGGATAAATTGCAAAATTCTACCTCAGGCTATAATGCTCAAGAAGTCGCTGATGAAATTCGTGCAACCATGCAGGCTCACGCTGGTGTTTTCCGCACTCAAAAACTGATGGATGAAGGCGTGAAGAAGATTTTAGCGCTGGAAGAAAAAGTTAATAACATCCATTTGGCTGATAAATCACAAGTCTTTAATACCGCTCGTATTGAAGCCTTAGAAGTTGCTAACTTATATGAAGTTGCCAAAGCAACCATGATTTCAGCATCGCTACGCCATGAATGTCGTGGAGCGCATAACGTTCTAGATTATGAACGTGATGCCGACGATGATTACGCACCACTTGGGCGTAATGACCATGACTGGATGAAACACACCCTTTGGTATTCTGAAGGAAACCGCGTGATTTACAAACCTGTACGTAAGACTCCGCTAACTGTGGATTATTGCGTGCCTAAGGTTCGTACTTTCTGATTTAGCATCTTCTAATTTACCGATTTTAGATAATTAAAGCAGAGTAAAGCCAAGAAAAAGCCAAACTCTGCTTACAAATCACGGAGACAGATAATGAGTCGTGGAACTCGTACTATTGAAATCTACCGCTATGATCCTGACAAGGATAAAGCCCCATACATGCAAACATACACCATTGAGCTGTTAGATTCTGACCGTATGCTGCTGGATGTGTTATTGCGTCTAAAAAAACAAGATGAAACTTTGACATTTCGCCGCTCTTGCCGTGAGGGTATTTGCGGTTCTGATGGTATGAATATTAATGGTAAAAACGGCTTAGCTTGTTTAATTAATATGAATACTTTGCCAAATAAAATTGTTGTGCGTCCTTTGCCAGGTTTGCCTGTAATTAAGGATTTGGTTGTAGACATGAACCAGTTTTATGCACAATATGAAAAAGTGCAACCATATCTGATTAATCGTCAGCCACCACCAGCCACTGAACGTTTACAATCACAAGCAGACCGTGAAAAATTAAATGGTTTGTATGAGTGCATCTTGTGTGCGTGCTGTTCAACATCATGCCCATCATTTTGGTGGAACCCTGATAAATTCTTAGGTCCATCGGCACTGCTTAATGGTTACCGCTTCATTATTGATAGTCGTGATACTGATACCAGAGCCCGTCTTGCTCGTCTTGATGATCCGTTTAGTTTGTTCCGTTGTCGTGGTATTATGAACTGCGTTTCGGTTTGTCCAAAAGGATTAAATCCAACAAAAGCAATTGGACATATTCGCAACATGCTTCTTGAAGCAGCCAGTTGATGAGCTGATGTTAAAAAGCCGCCTTTATGGCGGTTTTTTAGTGTTTATTATTATCGTTGTGCTGCATATTTTATAAATATAATGTTGTTCATAATCATTTATATTAAAGCCAATTTTTCAAAATTCCTGATTGATAAAGCGGTATTTCGGTGTTAATGTAACTTGTCTTATTGATTCAAATGGCGTACACTATGCAGATGAATGTTTGACCTAAAAAAAATCAACAACTTTTTGATTTTAACCAAAATAAATCAATTGAAGTTTGAGTAAATCTTAACCCAAAAAGTGGCGATTATTATGACACAAAATAGCAAAGATACAATAGCTTATCAAAGTACCGAATTAACCGCCGATGGCGCTGCTTATGTAGAAGCCCTGTATGAAGATTATTTGGCGGATAAACAAAGCGTTAGTCCTGAATGGCAGGCTTATTTTGCCGAATATTTCCAAGAAAATGATGCCCCACATAATGCCATTAAAGAGCAGTTTTTGCTATTGGCAAAAAATCATAATCGTCCTATCGTTAGCGAAAATTCCCCCACTATTGGCGATGCCAAACAAATGGCGGTACAGCAGTTAATCAGTGCTTATCGCCGTCGTGGGCATCGTCATGCCAATCTTGACCCATTAGGACTGCAAAAACGAGATGTTGTCGAAGATTTAACTTTAGAATATCATGGTTTGTCAGCAGCAGATTTGGATACCATTTTCCCAACTACCTTGATGCACATTGGCAAAAACGAAGCCACTTTGCGTGAAATCATTGAAATCTGTGAGCGCATTTATTGTGGCAGTATTGGTTACGAATACATGCATGTGTTTACTGCTGCTGAAAAACGCTGGATTGAAGAATATATTGAATCCAATCAGGGTTATATCAAATTTGATACTGAAAAACGATTGGAAATTTTTGAGCGTTTAACGGCCGCCGAGGGTTTAGAAAAGTATCTTGCACGTAAATACACGGGTGTAAAACGTTTTGGTTTGGAAGGCGGCGAGAGCTTTATCCCTGCAGTGCATGAAATGGTTCAGCGTGTGGGTAAATATGGTGCTAAAGAAGTTGTAATTGGCATGGCGCACCGCGGTCGTTTGAATTTACTTGTTAATATTATGGGTAAAAACCCATCGGTGTTGTTTGACGAATTTGATGGTAAAGTTCAGCCAACCGCTGGTTCAGGCGATGTAAAATATCATAATGGCTATTCATCAAATGTCATCACTCAAGGCGGTGAGGTGCATTTGGCGCTGGCGTATAACCCATCGCATCTTGAGATTGTTGCTCCTGTTATGCTTGGTTCTGTACGCGCCAGACAAGCTCGCCGTAGTGAAAAATATGGTTATGATATTGATAACAGTACTGTGTTACCAATCGTGGTGCATGGAGATGCGGCACTTGCAGGTCAAGGCGTTAACCAAGAAACCTTCCAAATGTCACAAACTCGAGCTTATAAGACAGGCGGTACAGTTCATGTAGTGATTAACAACCAGGTTGGTTTTACCACATCTCGTCCAGAAGATGCTCGTTCAACCGAATACTGCACCGATGTTGCTAAAATGGTGCACGCGCCTGTGCTGCACGTTAATGGCGATGACCCGGAGGCTGTGGTATTTGCTGCCCAACTGGTGTTGGATTATCGTACCAAATTTGGTAAGGATGTAGTACTTGATATTATGTGCTATCGCCGTAATGGTCATAATGAATCTGATGAACCTATGGCAACTCAGCCTTTGATGTATCAAACCATCAAAAATTTACCAACTACTCGCACTAAATACAGTCAAAAATTGGTTGCTCAAAATATATTAAGCCAAGAACAAAGTGATGAGTTTGAAGAAAAATACCGCCTAGCGCTAGATAATGGTCAAGATGTGGCAAATGGTTTGGTAAAAGAACCAAATACTGATTTGTTCGTGGATTGGAAGCCTTATTTAGGTCATAGTCTTGAAGAAAATTATAATACAGGCGTTCCTGTTGAAAAATTAAAACAATACGCCCATGCACTTGCCAAAGTGCCAGAAGGTTTTGAATTACAGCGTCAAGTTGCCAAGGTGCTAGAGCAACGTCTTTCCATGCAAACAGGACAAGAGCCATTAAACTGGGGCGCTGCTGAAACCTTGGCTTATGCATCTTTGGTAGATGAAGGCTCACTGGTTCGTATTACTGGTGAAGATGTGGGGCGTGGTACATTCTCGCACCGTCATTCAGAATTGTTCAATATGAAAGACGGTAGTATGTACATTCCACTACAACACATTTCACCCAATCAAGCACGCTTTGCAACTTATAACTCGCTACTGTCAGAAGAAGCAGTATTGGCTTTTGAATATGGTTACGCATCTACCATGCCAAACGCCTTAATTGTTTGGGAGGCTCAATTTGGCGATTTTGCCAACGGTGCCCAGGTTGTGATTGACCAATTTATTTCATCAAGTGAAACTAAGTGGCAGCGCGTTTGTGGTCTGACTATGCTTTTACCACATGGTTTTGAAGGTCAAGGTCCAGAACATTCCTCAGCTCGTTTGGAGCGTTATTTGCAGCTTTGCGCTGAAGAAAATATGCAAGTAATTACCCCAACAACGCCTGCTCAAATTTTCCACGCTTTACGTCGCCAAGTGGTGCGTCCCGTGCGTAAACCATTGGTGGTAATGTCGCCAAAATCGCTGCTTCGTCATCCATTAGCAGTGTCAAATTTATCAGAACTTGCCGATGGTCAATTTGAAACAGTCATTCCAGAAATTGATGTTATTAACAATGACAATGTAGTACGTTTAGTTCTTTGTGGTGGTAAAGTTTATTACGATTTATTAGAGCAACGTCGTAAGTTGGGTCTAACGGATGTAGCAATTGTGCGTATTGAGCAGCTTTATCCATTACCTGAGTCTCGCATTATTGAACAATTTGCTAAATATCCAAATCTTGAGCAAATCATGTGGGCACAAGAAGAACCATTAAACCAAGGTGCTTGGTACTATTTAGCGCCAGAACTTTATCGTTTACAAGCCAGTGGTTTGACAGCTGCCAAAGTGGTAGAACCAGCAGCACGTCCAGCGGCGGCTGCACCAGCGACAGGCTCGCCAAAAATTCACCAAGCTCAACAAAAAGCAGTCATTGCTAAAGCTTTGAATGTCAAAGTTGAAGAGCTAAAATAAACATAACCCAGGTCAAGCCTATTTTATTAGGCTTGACCGCTTTTGTTTTTTAATTTCAAATTAAACAAGTTGTAAAACTTAGGAGTTTTGTATGGCTGATATTAAAGCCCCCGTGTTTCCAGAATCTGTGCAAGATGGTACAATTGTAGAATGGCATGTTGCTGAAGGTGATGGCGTTGTTCGTGACCAAGTACTTGCCGAAATTGAAACTGATAAAGTGGTTTTGGAAGTGGTTGCTCCAGATAATGGTGTTTTAACTAGCATTATCAAAGGTGTAGACAGTACAGTTTTATCTGATGAAGTAATTGGTACTTTTGAGGCGGGTGCAGTTGCCGAGCCAAAAGTGGAAGAAGCAAAACCTGCAGAAGCTCCTCAAAATACTGCTCCAGCTGCTCCAGCTGCTAAAGAAGGTGAATTTAAAGACCAAAGCCCAGCAGTACGTAAAGCTGCCAAAGAAACTGGCGTTAATCCTGCTGATGTACAAGGCACAGGTCGTGGCGGTCGCGTAACCAAATCTGATATGGTGAATCCAACACTCAAAGGTGATAACGGTCAAGTGATTGCTACTGCAGTGGGTCAACGTATCGAAAAACGTGAACCAATGACTCGTCTGCGTAAACGTATCGCAGAACGTTTATTGTCAGCAACCCAACAAACCGCTATGTTGACAACTTTTAACGAAGTTAATATGAAGCCTTTGATGGATTTGCGTGCTAAATACAAAGACCGCTTTGAAAAAACTCATGGTGTAAAACTTGGGTTTATGTCCCTATTTGTTAAAGCGGCTACCGAAGCACTAAAACGTTTCCCAGCAGTGAACGCATCCATTGATGGTGATGATATTATCTATCATGGTTATTACGATGTTGGTGTTGCGGTATCTAGTGATCGTGGTTTGGTTGTGCCAGTACTTCGTGATACCGACAACATGGGACTGTCTGATATTGAAGCAGGTATTCGTGATTATGCTATCAAGGCTCGTGAAGGCAAGTTGTCTATTGATGAAATGACTGGTGGCACATTCACTATTACTAATGGTGGTGTGTTTGGTTCACTGCTTTCTACTCCTATTATTAATCCACCACAAACAGCAATTCTTGGTATGCACGCCATCAATGAACGTCCAATGGCAGTTAATGGTCAAGTAGTAATTTTACCTATGATGTATTTAGCGCTGTCTTACGACCATCGTTTAATTGATGGTAAAGACGCAGTACGTTTCTTGGTAACCATTAAAGAGTTGATTGAAGACCCATCAATGCTTTTGCTTGATTTGTAATTATTTTAAATGCCTATCATTATGGTAGGCATTTTCTATCTGGTTAATTTTTAAAAATGAGAAAAAATTATGAAAACTTCTTATGATTTAGTCGTAATTGGTGGCGGTCCTGGCGGTTATGAGGCCGCGATTCGTGCAGCTCAACTTGGTTTTAGCACGGCATGTATTGAAAAACGTATTCACAAAGGTGAACCTGCTCTTGGCGGAACGTGCCTAAACGTTGGCTGTATTCCTTCAAAGGCTCTGCTAGATAGCTCACATCGCTATGAAGCCACTAAACATGAGCTTGCTGAACATGGTATTACTACGGGCGATGTAGCAATTGATGTTTCAAAAATGTTGGCGCGTAAGGATGCTATTGTTAAGGGGTTAACTGCTGGTGTAGCAGGTTTGTTAAAGGGCAATGGCGTCGACTGGCTGCAAGGCTGGGGTACATTGGTTGATGGTAAAGGTGAACAAAAAACCATTAAATTTGAAGCCTTAACAGGCGAGGAAACAACCATTACCGCTAAGTACGTTATTTTGGCGGCAGGTTCTGTACCAATTGAGATTCCTGTTGCTAAAACTGATGGCGAGTACATCGTAGATTCAACGGGTGCATTAGAATTTAGTGAAGCTCCAAAACGTTTAGGGGTGATTGGTGCTGGTGTTATTGGTCTTGAATTGGGTTCAGTATGGCGCCGTTTAGGTAGCGAAGTTGTTGTTTATGAAGCGATGCCTGAATTTTTGGCGGCTGCTGATAAAGATATTGCTAAAGAGGCAGCTAAACTGCTTAAAAAACAAGGTCTTGACATTCGCGTGGATACAAAAGTTACCAACGCCCAAGTGGTTAATGGCGAAGTTGTGGTAACTACAGATGTTAAAGGCGAAACGAAGACTGAAGTTTTTGATAAATTGATTGTGTGTGTAGGTCGCCGTGCTTATAGTGAAAAATTATTGGCTGAAGGTTGTGGCATCACTTTGACTGACCGTGGATTGGTAGCAGTGGACGACCAGTGTAAAACCAACCTAGATGGTGTATATGCGATTGGTGATTTGGTGCGTGGTCCAATGCTTGCTCATAAAGCAATGGAAGAAGGTGTCATGGCAGTTGAGCGTATTCACGGTGAAAAAGCCCAAGTGAATTATGACACCGTTATCAGTGTGATTTATACACATCCAGAAATTGCTTGGGTGGGTCTAACCGAACAAGCCGCCAAAGAAAAAGGCTACGAAGTGAAAACAGGTAGTTTTAATTTATCTGCTAACGGTCGCGCCCTAGCTCAAGGTGAGGGTCAAGGTCTTATTAAAGTTGTAGCAGATGCCAAAACAGACCGTTTGCTTGGTTTGCATATGGTTGGAGTCAATGCAGGTGAAATCGTTCATCAGGGTATGATTGCACTTGAATTTGTCTCTAGTGTGGAAGATTTGCAATTGATGATGTTTGCTCATCCAACTGTATCAGAAGCTGTGCATGAAGCTGTACTGTCTGCTGATGGTCGGGCTATTCATGCAATCCAACGTAAAAAACGCTAATTAATTGTGTGAAAAATTGCAGCGTAAAAAAAGGTGAGCAACATTGCTCACCTTTTTTGTTGTAGCCAGACAAACTGTCCGTTTATGATTTTTTTGTGTAAAATTGTGTTATAATGTAGAAACATGATACTGCGATTAGATAAGATTAATATGGTGAAACAAACCCTTAAGTTTACTCTAAGTATGTCCATTTTGACAATGACAATATCACTAAGTGGTTGCCAAGCATTGACTAAATGGCAGCCTTCTTCTGGTCCTACTAAAAAAGTAATAGAAAATCAGGTAAGTACGGAAAACTCAGGTTTGACCATTATTGATATTGATAACCGTATTGCTTTTTTAACCTCTCAATCGATTCCTGTTCGTCGTTTTTCTGACTTTTATAAAAGCTCTTCTACTTTTAATAATACCATTAGTGCAGGCGATGTAGTGGACGTTTCTATTTGGGAGGCGCCGCCAGCTTTGCTTTTCGGCACTGCCAGTGATATTTCAGGGTTAAGCGGCTCTAAAGAAGTAAAGCTTCCTGAACAAATGGTGGATAATAAAGGACAAATCACCATACCATTTGTGGGTAAAATCAGCGTTTCAGGTAAAACTCCCGAGCAAGTTCAGGTCATGATTGTTAAAGGGTTAACTAAGAAGGCTAATAATCCCAGTGCTGTTGTGCGTATTGCCAAAAATAATTCCGCTGATGTTACAATTGTAGGCGAAGTGACCAACAGTACACGTATGCCTCTAACGGGCAAGGCTGAGCGCATTTTGGACGCATTGGCGGCAGCAGGAGGTACTAAGCACCCATCAAGTCGTATCAGTGTTCAGTTAAACCGTCGCGGGCAATCAGTAGAAATGCCTTTTGATGCCATTATTAAAGACCCTCGCCAAAATGTTATTTTACAAAAAGGCGACGTAGTATCCGTTAATTATCAAACCAAGAGTTTTACAGTACTTGGTGCAACTGCCAAAAATACTGAAATTGATTTTGAAGCAGGTGGTATTTCACTGATGCAGGCGTTAGCAAGGTCAGGTGGGCTTGATGATAATCGTGCTGATGCTCGCGGTGTATTCATTTTTCGTCAAGAATCAGCTAATGTTTTAACGCCTCAGCAGCGCGCAGCGTTGCCAATGCAGCTGCAGTATGCTTCTGAGGTGCCTGTAATATATCGTTTAAATCTAAAAGAGCCAATCAATTATATTGTTGCCCAAAATTTTGCTATCAAAGATAAAGACTTAATTTACGTGTCAAACGCACCTGGCGTGGAGTTTCGCAAATTTATTTCTTTGGTTGCTCAAGGTATGTATATTGTAAATACGGTTGATGATTTGAGTAAATAATGATGGAAAGTTCAGTTAAAAAACCTAAAATTAACCGTATTGTTAAATATTTTGACCCTCTGTTTTGGCTGTTTGTGGTATTGCCAACGATTGTTTTGGCAATTTATTATGGTTTTATTGCATCCGATGTCTATACTTCAGAATCCAAATTTGTTATCCGAAGCCCAAATCAGCGTTCAGTTTCGGGTATTGGTATGGTGCTGCAAAATATTGGTTTTAACGCATCATCTGATGACAGCTATTTGGTAAGAGACTATTTATCATCACGAGATGCGGTCCAAAACTTAAAAGCTAAATTGGATATTCAAACCAAGTATTCCGCCAAATCTGTTGATGTGGTTAGTCGTTTTGGAACAATCAAAGAACCAACTTTTGAAAATTTTTATGAATATTTTAATAAAAAAGTAAAAGTTGTGTATGACCCTGCATCATCCATTTCATCTTTACAAATAGAAGCCTATACTGCTAAAGATGCCCAAAATATCAATGAAGAATTGCTTAAAATGAGCGAAGAGGTCATTAACCGCATTAATAATAATGCCAAAAATGATATTTTAGTTGCGTCTGAAAAAGAAGTACAGGAAGCTCAAGAGGTTTCGGCAAAAGCTGCTGAAGCCTTGGCAAAATATCGAGTAAAAAACGATGTATTTAATCCAGAAGGGCAATCAGCAATTGTATTACAAGAAATTTCAAAATTGCAAGATGCTTTAATTCAGACTGAAACTCAGCTGACTCAGGCTCGAGAAATTACCCCAGAAAACCCTCAGATTAAGGCAATGGAAACCCGCATTAAAAGTCTAAAAAAAAGCATTGCTGATAAATCTAAGTTAGTAACAGGACCTTCTGATATTTCTTTTAGTAATCGTTCTGTTGAGTACCAGCGTTTACAACTAGAAAAGGAACTGGCGGATAAGCAGCTTGCTTCAGCGATGGCAACCTATGAGCAATCTAAAAATGACTTTAATAAAAAGCAGCTTTATTTAGAAAGATTAGCAATGCCATCCCTGCCTGATGAGGCTACCAAACCCAAACGTTTTAAAAATGTATTATCAGGTTTTGTATTTGGACTCTTACTTTGGGGCGTGGTGCGATTGTTTGTGGCTGGGGTGAGGGAACATCGTGATTAGCGATATGAACGAAAAAACATCCTATAAAAAAGAGATAATTGAATTTTTTAAATCTTTGAGGATTCAGCTGCGGGTCATTTATGCCTTATTAATGCGTGAAATTATTACTCGTTATGGTAGGCATAATATTGGTTTTGCGTGGCTTTTTTTGGAGCCCATGTTATTCACTACGGGAATTACCGTATTGTGGTACACATTAAAAAACACTCATGGTAGTGATTTGCCAATAGTACCATTTGCTGTTACTGGTTATTCCACAGTACTTTTATGGCGAAACGTTGCTAACCGAGTAACTCATGCTGTTGAGGCAAATACAGGCTTGTTATATCATCGCAATGTTAAGGTATTAGATGTTTTTTTGGCTAGGATGTTACTAGAAGTTTCGGGCGCCACTATGTCTTTTTTAATCTTATCATTTACATTTTTTTTTGTAGATCTTATGACAGTGCCGTCAAATTTTTTAATGATGTTTCAGGGGTGGTTTCTGTTAGCATGGTTTGCTTTAGGATTGGGGATGATTGTTGGCTCATTGGCTGCACTATCTGATATAGTTGATAGACTTTGGCATACCTTTACATACCTGCTATTTCCTTTATCTGGCGCAGCGTATATGGTTTCATGGCTTCCTTACCAACTGCAGGAATATGTATTGTTTTTACCAATGGTGCATGCTACAGAAATTATACGTCAAGGATATTATGGAGATATAGTAAACACATTTGGAGATAGTTATTATCTGATTAAATGCAATATGGTTTTTTCATTTTTAGGCTTGTTAGCAGTACGTTATGTTAGCAAAAAAATAGAGGGACATCATTGATTATATTAAAAAATATTTGTAAATATTATCCAATGAAATCAGGAAAAAGAAAAGTGTTGGATAATATTAATCTCACCATAAGTCCTGGAGAGAAAATAGGTATTTTGGGGAAAAATGGTGCTGGTAAATCTACATTGATTCGGATACTCAGTGGTGCTGAAGAGCCTAGCTCTGGAGGCATTGTTAGAGATATGAATATCTCGTGGCCTTTAGCATTTTCTGGAACGTTCCAAGGGAGTTTGACTGGCGCAGATAATGTTCGTTTTGTTTGTCGTGTTTATAATACTGATTATAAGCGAGCGATGGAGATGGTCGATTCATTTGCTGAACTTGGCAAATATCTGTACGAACCTGTCAAGGTATACTCATCGGGGATGCGAGCAAGGCTAGCATTTGCTATTTCTTTAGCGGTGGATTTTGACTGTTATTTGATCGATGAAGTGATTTCGGTGGGTGATGCAAGCTTCCATCATAAGTGTCAAATAGAACTGTTTGAAAAAAGAGCACATAAGGCAATGGTGATTGTTTCTCATGAATTACATAATATCAGAGAGCATTGCGATAGGGTGGCAATTCTGAATAATGGAATTCTTAATATGTTTGAAGATATTGAAGCTGCTATAGCCTTGTACGATACTTTATAAGACTACAATTTAACAATAGGGTGTATTTAGGCGCTGTTAAAAGATTTGTTGGTTAAATTATGATTAAGAGATTTTAATATGATTTATATATCCATACCTATTCATGAAAAATTAGAGGTTGTAAAAAACCAAGCAGAGAATTTTGCCAGATTTTTTCCCGAGGCCATGATAGTTTTTCATGTATCCAACCAGGCTGCATTTAGCCCAGAACAAGCCCGTGAATTTTTGAAAGAGCAGAAAGTTAAAAATGCACTAATCAATCCCGTACAAGTAGAGACTCAGTGGGGTAGTATTATAAGAGCACACCTACAAAATATTGTTTTTATTTTAGAACAAGGTGATGCAAAAAAAGTATGTTTTCACTCCTCAAATGATATGTTGGTTAAAGATGGAATTTCTGATTTTTTGAAGGATAAAGACTATGTTTATCATCAAAGAGAGATTCGCAAGCCATCATATTGGTGGGTAGGAAACGTAGCGTATGATGACTACAGATTAGCTGATTGGTTGGCAATCCATGGTGGTGGCAGATTAGTTGCATCACAAATTGAAGGATCTGTATATCATATTGACTTTTTAAAAGAGTTTTCCGATGAGTTATTAAAATATCATCCCGTTCTAGATTCAAATTTGTTTTACCCACGAGAAGAAGTGCTGTTCTCATCATTTGCTATTGCAAAAGGTTTGAAGCCTCAAGCCTTGCCATATATTTTGTCAGAAGTTCATAAATTTGACAAGGTTCTTTGGTCTTATTTTGATAGATACAACTTTATTTTGGATGACAAAAGCTTGATTGGACGCAAGTTAAAAAAACAACTAAATGATAGACTTTTTCAATCTGGTTTCTACAAAATATCAAAAAAAGATATTATTGCTATACGAAATGTTGATTTTAAGCATTTATCCAAATACTCTAAAATGAGTGATGGCGGTAACTTGTGGCAAGTTTATGAGCCAAATACCCTTTTTGGCGTAAAAAGAGTGGAAAGAGAGTTAAAAAATCCAATTCGTCAATATATTTCAGGTCTATAATCATGAGAATTTTGCAAAATATCAGTTATCCAGAAACTTCCATTCATGATATTGATAGAGAGGCTTATCTAAGAGGTGGGGGCGGTCTTTATATTTTAAATGATCGTTTGATTATACCTGCTTATGATAAGGTGGAATTTAATACCTATGCTAATTTCTTTTCAATGAAAAAATGGCGTTTATACGCACGGTTGCAGAATGTAAATCTTATCATTGAAACTAAAGCAAGTGCTCAGGTTGATGTTGTGGGCATTATGGATCGTGGTCATTATTTCCCAGAACAGGTATTGGTTAGTACCCAGACAAAAAATGGGCAAAAACTCATATTGGATATACCAGAACATGGCAAATATGATGTGTTATATCTGAGAGTGCAGGCCCTAGATGAACCAGTTGAAATAATTCAGGCTGGCTTTGGAACAAAAGACTCAACTAGACAAGTGGTTTCATTGGGTGCATGTATTTGTACATTTAATAGACAGCCTTATTTAAAGAAAAATTTTGATAAAGTCCTGCCTAAAATACAGAAATATGGGTTGGATATTGAATTTTTTGTTTCAAATAATGGGAATCCACTAGGTTTTGATATTCCAAAAGGCGTTACTGTTGAAAAAAATCGCAATTTGGGTGGTGCTGGAGGTTTTACTCGTGCTATTACCATGGCATTGAATCAGCACAAAAGCCATGTTGTGCTAATGGATGATGATATTGACTTGCCTTTTGAGGCATTATTTAGAACATTGCGTTTTTTTGAGATGATTATTCCAGAAAGAAGGGATATTTTCCTATCTGGATCAATGTTATCCTCTGAAGAGCGTTGGTTGCAGTATGAGAGAAACACCATTTTGGATGCAAACGGATTTCATCATCAGGGACATGCTCAAAATGTTAGAGATTTTAATACGGCCTTAGAAAATGCTTTAAACGATAGTATTCGGGGCTTGGCAGGGTGGTGGTATTGTGCATTTAGTACCAAAATTCTGCGTGATTTTGGATTGCCGATGCCAATATTTGTACGAGGTGATGATGTTGAGTTTTCTTTAAGATGTTCTAAAGAAATTGTTAGTCTAAATGGTGTTTGTGTATGGCACGATCCCTTTATTAATAAATATTCTGAGATAATGGAGGATTATTATTTACCCAGAAATATGATTATTAATGCATTGTTGATGCCTAAACCGATGATGGGGTTAATTCAAAAGTTTGTTTTTCAGAAGTTTTGGGAAAATATTCGTAAGTATAATTATGCCGCAGCCCGATTAAACTTATATGCCATTGATCATGTTTTGCGGGGAGCTTACAAAGAAGATGCTGAAGTTATTCATCGTAGAGTTATGAATAAGCTTAAAAAAGAGAAAGAAGGTATTGAGTATATTGGTTTTGGTAAGTTTTATCCTGTAGAAAGACGCACTAACAAAAAACGCTCTTTTTATATGTTTTTGGCGACCACCACTGGTCTCTTAAAAGGTGATTTTGGTACTTCAAAAGGCGGTTTTGAAAGAAACCTCCATGATTTTGCTGGTCGTAAAGAAGTACATATTTTTGATCGCCTAACTGGTCGCATTGAGATTGCAAGACTGGACAAGAAAAAGATTTCTAAGTTATCTATACATATGCTTAAATCTTATGCCTTGTTGATAAAAAATGCATCTGATATTCGTAAGGATTTAATTGAATATCGCAATAATGCAACCAAACCTGAATTTTGGAAAGAAATATTTAATGCGCCAATATCATAATCGATATTTGGTATAAATATTCATTATATGGCTTGCACATTTTTAGTCTTTATTGCAATATTAATTTGGTTAAATTTATATTAAGAGGTATTTTGAGAGTGAAACGGATTATTTTTGATTTAGATGATACATTATCCAAGACTGTCAATGGAGATTATATCAATGCTCAGCCTGTAATGCCCGTTGTTGAAAAATTAAAGGAATATAAGTCGCTTGGTTTCACTATTGTGATTAGTACAAGTCGCAATATGCGTACTTATAAAGGCAACCTCGGGGAAATTAATAAAAATACATTACCAATAATAATTGAATGGTTAAACAAACATCATATCCCTTTTGATGAGATTTATATGGGAAAGCCATGGTGTGGGTTTGAAGGTTTTTATGTTGATGATAAAGCAATTAGACCAAATGAGCTAGTTGACTTATCTTATGAAGAAATTCAAAAACTTATTAAGGTGGGTATTAATGATACTAATTAATTCTGCAGCTTATGTTGGTTTAGAATTTCAAGCTGAAATTGGCATAATCCCCCCTTGCATGCTACCAATAGGTAATAAAAAGCTTATAGAATTTCAAGTAGAGTATTTTACCTCTTCATTTCCAAATGAGGAAATTACGGTATCAATTCCTGAAAGCTATCATTTGTCCATTAATGAGACTAGATTGATAGATGATCTCCATGTTTTTGTTATTAAAGTACCAGATGAATTTTCTTTAGCTGAATCTATATTGTATGTAATGAATGTCAAAATGGAAAGAGAGCTTGGTTCTTTAAGGATGTTGCATGGAGATACTTTAATTAAAGATTTGCCTAAAAACCTTGATGTAATTGCTATAGCTCAAAGAGATCAGAATTATAATTGGCATCAAGAATTTTTATCAAAAAGTAACGATTCTTTTGTTTGGGCTGGATACTTTTCATTTTCATCTAGATTAGATTTACTTCGTGCCTTGGCAACATCTAAAGGTGATTTTGTTAAAGCAATCGATAATTATCGTAAGCAGATATCAGTTGATGTTGTAGAAGTGCACCATTGGTATGATTGTGGGCATATTAACACTTATTTTGATGCTAGAGCAAATATTACCACTCAGCGCTCATTTAATTCATTAAGTATTGATAAAGGAGTGGTTACCAAAAGCAGTCAAAAGTCTCTTAAGATGCAGGCCGAAATTAATTGGTTTAAGAGCATTCCTGCGTCATTGAAGAAATTTCGACCACAATTTATCGATCATGGTATTTTGCCTAATGGTAATGTTTTCTATCAAATAGAATTTTTATCACTACTGCCTTTAAATGAATTATATGTTCATGGTAGAAATCCAGCATCTTTTTGGCGACGCATTTTTAATATGGTTCAGGAATATTTTATCATTTCAGCAAATGTGAGAAAATTTTCTGATGAAGAGCTGGATTTTATTAAGCAATTATCAGACTGTTTGTATAATAAAAAAACACGTAAAAGATTTGATACATTTATAAAATCGAAGCATTTGGATATATCAAAAGAAATATACTATGGAGATGTTTATTTAGGATCTGTTAATGATATTATTAATGATTGTATTAATCGAACATTGATTTTGCCATGTGTACCGAATATTATGCATGGAGATTTGTGTTTTAGTAATATGTTATTTGATGTTCGAGGGCAAAGTCTAAAATTGATTGATCCTAGAGGGGTAGATGAGGATGATAGGTTAACAATATTGGGTAATCAAACTTATGACTTGGCCAAATTAACACATTCTGTTATAGGTATGTATGATTTTATTATTGCTGGACGATATCAAATAAGTGATACCAAAAAAGGAGAGGTATTGGTGTTTGACATTGATGATAGATTGCAAACAATCCAAGCAGATTTTCTAGAAACTCAATTTATTGATAATATAAATATCAAACAGATTGTACCAGCTGTTGTCTTGCTGTTTTTGTCTATGTTGCCACTACATGATGATAGACCAGATAGGCAGCACGCCATGCTGTTAAATGCGTTTAGGCTTTACCATGATTTTGTTGATTAGGAAATTTTATGTTTGTTATTTCGATGGCTGGTTTAAGTAGTCGTTTTTTTAAAGCTGGATATAATGTACCGAAGTATCAATTGGAGCTGTTTGGAAAAAGTGTTTTTTGGCATGCCTTATCATCATTTAAAAATTATTTTGAAACGGATTTGTTTGTTATCATTTTACGAGATGTTTACAGGTCAAAAATTTTTGTTAAAGAGCAAATGGAAATATTGGGTATAAAAAAATATATTATTAAAGTTTTGGAATATGAAACAAAAGGTCAGGCAGAAACAGTTTATTTGGGTATAAAAGACTTGGCAAATTTTAAGAGTGAACCAGTTTATATTTTTAATATCGATACCTTTCGTTATTATTTTAAAAAACCTGAATTTACTAATGTTTGTGATGGTTATTTGGAAGTTTTTAAAGGAGAGGGTAATCATTGGTCATTTGTTGAGCCATTGGATGGTTTGAGGGTCGGCAGAACAACCGAAAAAGATCGCATTTCTGATTTGTGTAGTGATGGATTGTATTACTTCGCTTCATTAGATTTATTTATTGGGTTATTTGAGCAGGCATTATTGGAAAATTTATATATCAAGGGGGAATTATATATTGCACCTATGTATAATTTGCTTATTAAGAAAAATTTAGATATTAGATATTCGTTAATTTCATTAAGTGAAATAGATTTTTGTGGAACTCCTGATGAATATAGAAATTTGCAAACAAATGGGCTTAAACATTAAAAATGGGGAATGGTATGATTGATTTAAAAAATGATTATGTGATTAGTTTTTTGCATGGTGCTGTTATTTGTCCCAAATTCCAATTTGGGGTAGATGGTTACATAGAAAATTATTTAAATTTAGATTTTTATAAATGGAGTATAATAGAAGATAAATTATATTTTTATAATCCTCAAGGTCAAAATACGGCTTTTATCAATCTTTCCCAAGATAATGTGTATTATGGTTTTTGGCATATTCAAAATATTGAGATTAAGCTTAGTGTATGTCAAAACATTAAGATATTAAATGAGCTTAGCCATCTTAAAGACTTTTTAACTAATACAAGATGGAGATTTCGTTCTAATAATGGTTCGGTTATATCCAGTAATGTATGGTTGTGTGAAGATGGATTAATACATGGCTACTCACATGATAATGAATATGCTTGGGATGTGGATGTTGACGGGCTGATATTTTTAAATAAACATGGTGATATTACTAGTCGTTTCAATCTACCAAGTTGGCAATCAAGTACAGAGCAGTCAAAGTTAACGAAGGGAGGTAGAATATGCCTTAGAGGGTACTTGGTTGATAATCCAAAACATGCACATATTTTAGAATACCTAAGTGGTTATAGTTCCAATTTTTTAAGTGAATTACACTATACATCTGTACTAAGTGGGGAAAATAGCGATGTTTTGTTGGTGATTTTTAATGGTGCAGGAACCCCATACGATGGTATTGATACACGATGGGAGTTTTATCATTTTCCTTACCAATTAGGTGTTGATTTTATAAGGTTTAGTGAGCTCAGCCCTGTTGCTTGGTATCTCGATAAAACTCAATCTATCTATAGTATTTTGGCCAGTGTGGTAAAAGATAAATACCAGCATGTGATTTTTTTAGGAGCTTCTGCAGGTGGATTTGCATCTATGTATTTTGCTGAGTCATTGGCTCAAAAAATGCCACATATTAATTGCTATACTTATGTGATTAATCCACAAACAGATATTGGAAAAGAAAGTAGACGTTTGGTTGTTGAAAGATTTGAACAACCGCTAAGGCCTGTTCTACCATCTGATTTTATTTTTGCTAATAAAGATACAGAAATTGTTAATTTAAAGAGTTTTCTTGAAGTTAAAGATATTGCTAATATGCAACATACTGTGTATTTTGATTCAGGTAATCCATGTGAACAATTTTATGTTAAAAGTATTGAGAGTCCTAGAGTAAAATTATCTGGTGTTCCAATTTATGGTGGGCATGCGGATTCTGGAATAAAGATTTTTGAATCTCATGTTTTGCAGAGTGATGTTGCGAAATTAGTACATAGTATACGGTAGATCTTGAAAGGTATTATGAGTATGAATAAACAAATCCTTATCGTAGGCGCAGGTTTTTCTGGGGCAGTGATCGCTCGTAATCTAGCAGAAAAAGGCTATCAAATCAAAGTAATAGATAAACGAAACCATATCGCAGGTAACTGTCATACTAAGCGCGATGTCGAAACAGGCGTGATGGTGCACCAATATGGTCCACATATTTTCCATACTGATGATAAAGAGGTTTGGGACTATATTACCAAACATGGTGAAATGATGCCTTACACTAACCGTGTTAAGTCTACAGTTAGTGGACAAGTGTATTCTTTGCCTGTAAATTTACATACCATCAATCAGTTTTTTGGTAAGGCATTTCATCCAAAAGAGGCCTATGATTTTATTGTTAATGAGCAAGCCAATAAAAATATTAAAGAACCACAATCTTTTGAAGAGCAAGCACTCAAGTTTGTAGGTCGCGATTTATATGAAGCCTTTTTTAAAGGTTATACTCAAAAACAGTGGGGTATGTCCCCGACTAAACTACCTGCCAGCATTTTAAAACGCTTACCTGTGCGGTTTAATTATGATGATAATTATTTTTTTCATAAATATCAAGGAATGCCAAAAGATGGTTATACAGCAATTGTGGAAAATATTTTGAATCACTCAAATATCACAGTAGAGCTAAATAGCGAATTTAATCATGCTGACATGCATGATTATAACCATGTATTTTATACAGGACCCTTAGATGGTTTTTATAATTATCGGTTGGGGCGTTTAGGTTATCGTACTTTGGATTTTGAACGTCATATCAGTGATGGGGACTACCAAGGTTGTGCAGTTATGAATTATGGTGAAGTAAGCGTGCCGTTTACACGTATTGCTGAACATAAGCACTTCACGCCATGGGAAAACCACGAAAAAACTGTGTATTTTAAAGAATATAGCCGATTATGCGGTGAAAATGATATTCCGTATTATCCAATTCGCTTACTTGACGAAAAAGAACTGCTGCAAAAGTATGTTGAATTAGCAGAGCAAGAAAGCAAAGTAACCTTTGTGGGGCGTCTTGCGACCTATCGTTATTTGGATATGGATGTTACTATTCGCGAAGCTTTAGATGTTGCAAATACATTCTTAAACATGCAAAAAAATAACTCACCAATGCCTGCGTTCTGTGTATCTGTTTTATGATGGATGATTATGTCTATTGCTGCTGTTATTGTGACATTTAATTCAGAAAAGCACATTGTAGCTTTGTTGAACAAGTTATGTTTGCAAAATCAAAAAATAGACGAAATTATTGTTGTGGATAACAACAGTCACGATATGACTTGCCAACTTGTTACTGAGTTAAATTATGATCATATTACTTTAATTCGATTAGATAACAATCAAGGAGGCGCAGGTGGTTTTTATCATGGATTAAAATATGCAGTAAATAATAATCATAATCATATTTTTACATTTGACGATGATGCTATACCAAAATCAAATGATTTTATTAAAAATATGATTGATTTAAAAAATTTATATCAAGCAGATGTTTTATCTCCATTGATTGTAGATACTAACAATCATCAGAATACTGCTTATGAATATAAAATAAATCATAAAAAATTCAGCAATGTAGATTGCATTCAAGAGAATGCATTTGTTATTTTTGATATTAAACTATTTAATGGCACATTATTTGATGAACGAGTAATTAAAGATATTGGGTTGCCTAGACCAGAGTTTTTTATAAGAGGAGATGAGCAGGAGTATCGTGAACGTATTTTACAGTCAGGGTATAAATCTTTAACTAATACACAAGAAATTGTTTATCATCCTGCATCAATTGATGAGTACCATTATATTCATGGTAAGCGCTATCATCATATTGATAATAGGTTTAAGCAATTTTATTCAACTCGTAATCGCTTTTATTTGCTAAAATTAAAACCCATTGCTACATCCAAAAAAATAAAAATGGTCATATCAGAGTGGTATAGATATACTCACTTTTATTTATATTATAGAAAAGATATAGTGGGTTATTATTTTTGGCTAAAGGCCATGGTATTTGGATTGATTGGTTATATGAATAACCATTTAACATTTAATAAATAATTTAAATTCATTAACTTAATCAGGAATAATAGTCATGAAAACTCCTATCCACGCCATCATCCCCACCGCAGGTTTTGGTACTCGCATGTTGCCTTTATCAAAAGCTGTTCCAAAGGAGCTTTTACCATTGGGTAATAAGCCTGCAATTCAATATGTTATTGAAGAGGCGATTGCTGCCGGTATTAAAAATATTGTATTGGTTAATCATGCCCAAAAACAAGCTATTGAAAATTATTTTGATATAAACAGTGAACTTGATACCCAGCTTCGCAGTAAAGGTAAAAATAAACTAGCAGATAGTTTGGATTTTTTGCCTAAAGATGTCAAAATTATTAGTGTTAGGCAGGGTAGGCCATTGGGGTTAGGTCATGCAGTCCTGCAAGGACGTGCAGTAATTGGCGATAATCCTTTTGCGGTTTTACTTCCTGATGTGGTACTTGATCCGTTTGCCGGTCAATATGCTACCAAAAATCTAACCTTTATGCTGGAGCAATATGTCAAAACAAAACGTAGTCAAATTTTAGTGGACCCCGTTGCGGTGGAAGATATTGATAAATATGGCATTGCTGAATTGGAAAATCAGCAAAATATTGTCAAATCAGATACCAATAAAACATTTGCAGTGAAAGGTTTTGTAGAAAAGCCGAGTCCAAACGTAGCCCCATCAAACTTAGCGGTTGTTGGTCGTTATGTTTTTGATAATGCAATTTTTGATTATTTGGAGAAAACAGCTCCAAGTGTGGGCGGTGAAATTCAGCTGACTGATGCTATTGATGCTTTGATTGGTAGTCAGGGTGTAGATGTGGTTACCATGACTGGTGATAGTTTTGATGCAGGCGATATGCAAAGTTACATGAAAGCTTTTATGCATTTTGCCAACCAACAGATAAGTTTATAGGTGATGCAATGGCTGCTTGGGAGCGTTTGGAAGAACTTGCTTTATCAAAACCAAAATTAGAACAGTTATTTACTGATAAGACTCGCGCTGAACGTTATACTGTATCGGCATGTGATATGGTCATGGATTTTAGTAAGCAATTGATTGATGATGAAATTTTAAACAATCTCTTGAAGCTTGCTCAACAAAAACAGCTTAATCAAAAAATACACGCTCTATTATCTGGTGAAAAAATAAACGATACTGAAAATCGTCCAGCACTACATACAGCTTTACGTCTGCCTAGAGATGAAACGCTTTTTGTGGATGGTTTTAATGTTAATTGTGCCATTCAAGAAAGTTTGGATAAAGTTGCTACAATCAGTGAGCGTATTCGGGTTGGTATTTGGCGAGGTTTTAGTGGCAAAGCAATTACTGATGTGGTAAATATTGGCGTTGGAGGTTCAGATTTAGGACCTTTGATGGCAACATTTGCGCTTGATGAGTGGTCGAAAACCAATATTTGTGTTCATTTTGTGTCCAATATGGATGGTACCCAGATTCATCAGCTTTTAAGTGTGTTAAATCCTGAAAGTACCTTATTTATCATTTCATCCAAATCGTTTGGTACAATTGATACATTATCGAACGCCAAAACCGCTCTAGAGTGGCTAAAATCTGCTCATCACAACACGCAAAGTATTTTGCGTCGTCATTTTATTGGTATTTCTACCAAACCTGATAAAATGAGCGATTGGGGAATTCATCCTGAAAACCAGCTTCTACTTTGGGACTGGGTAGGTGGTCGCTTTAGTATGTGGTCGGCAATTGGGCTTGCCATCGCGATTAAAATTGGCATGACTCAGTTTCATCAGCTGCTTCTTGGGGCGCACGAGATGGATAAGCATTTTGCTAATACCGATTTTCAGCAAAATTTACCTGTATTGCTTGGGCTTATCGGAGTTTGGAATAGTACATTTTTAAATATTAACGCCCATACCGTACTGCCTTATGATGGTAGATTATCTTATTTCCCCAATTATTTAACCCAGCTTGAAATGGAGTCAAATGGTAAATCTGTAAATCGCCAAGGGCAAGCGGTGGACTATGAAACATGTCCAATTTTGTGGGGAGATATTGGTTCAAATGCGCAGCATGCTTTTTATCAGCTATTGCATCAAGGCACGCGCGAGGTTTCTTGTGATTTTATTGCACCAATTAATCGTTATCATGATAAGCAGCAGCCCAACCCATTTTTAATCAACCAACATAAATTAGCGTTGGCAAATTGTTTGGCGCAAAGTCAAGTTTTGGCATTTGGTAATTATGCTTTAAAAAATCAAACCGATAAACAGGAAGTTTTTAAGCATTATCGAGGTAATCAGCCATCAACTACTCTTTTGTTAAATAGTTTAACACCCAAAACTTTGGGTTCATTGATTGCTTTGTATGAGCATAAAGTTTATGTAATGAGTGTGATTTGGCAAATTAATCCATTTGACCAATGGGGTGTTGAAATTGGTAAGGTGATGGCAAATAATGTGTATGCGAATTTATTAAATAAAGATGCTGTTTATGATTATGATGCTTCAACCAATCAATTATTAACATTAATTAAGACCCATCAAAATCACAATTTATTAACGAGTTAGGGGGATTTTGATGAATTTATATAAAAAAAATACCTATATTATTGGTGCAAGCCATGAAGCAATTAATTCGGCAATCTTATTAGCCAGTTTGGATATGCCAGTTACACTGATTGCTAGTCAAAAAAATATAAATAATACATTACATCATTATCAATTTGATAGACAAATGGATGTATTGTGGCATTTATATGCATCTCAACAAAAAATAAATTTATGGTATGATAAAAATAGTTTTTTTACTGAAGATTATTTAAATCAAAATGCTATTTTTTGGGTGTTTACTGATGAGTTAAGCCCAGATGATTTGGAAAAACTTTGTCAATATTGTCAAAACCCTCACAGTCAGATTATTTTTAGTGGAATGGATGATATTGGCAACATAGATAAAATTGCTAAAAACATTCATTCATCTTGGGTATATTATTTACCATTTATATTTATGAAGGATGGGGCAAATTTTAATTCATTATTTAGTCCTGACTTAGTCCTGATTGGTGAAAAAACCAAAAATAGTCATTTATATTGCCAGATATTGATGTTTTTTATAAATCATGCTTATAAAACCCATTTAACCGATATTAAAACTGCTGAATTTGCTCGAAGTAGTATTATAGGCATGCTTGGGGCGAGACTTTCTTTTATTAATGAGTTGGCGCGTCTTGCTGATAGCGAGCAAATTAGCATTAAAGAAATTGAAAATATTCTTCGCAAAGATAAACGTATTGGCAAGGCTTATTTGTCAGCCGGATGGGGCTTTGGAGGGCGTTCACTGCCAAAAGAGCTTGTAAATTTAAAAGAAAAATTTAAAGAAAATAAAGTAGATACGGCACTTATTGAATCCATTATTCATATTAATGAAGATCAAAAGGAATTAATTTTTCGTAAATTTTGGCAATATTTTCATGGTTTTATTGATAATAAAACGGTGGTGATTTGGGGGGCAGGTTATAGAAATGAAGTGGGTATTACTGCGAATTCTGCCATACATCCTTTATTGAAATTGCTATGGTCCTATAATATTAATACTTATATTTATAGCAATAATACCACCAGTGAATTGGAGGATATGTATGGAGATAATGATTTATTTACTATCATTGATCATCCATACCAAAAACTAAAGGAAGTAGATGCGCTATTTATTATTAATTGGTCTCTTGTATTAAAGCTAGATATTCATCAGTTAAATCAAATCAGATTGCCAATTTTTGACGCTAAAAATATTTTATCTCAAGAAGATATCCGTGATTATCAGGGCGATTATTTTGGGATTGGTCAACAAAAAATTAAATTTAATTACATGTAAGGTTGGTAAATATGAAAAAAATTCTGGTAACAGGTGGGGCAGGTTATATTGGTTCACACACATTGATTGAGTTGATTGGTGCGGGTTTTTCTCCTGTGGTTTACGATAATTTGTCCAATTCTAGCTTAGTTGCTCTCCAAAGAGTTGAAGAAATTGTTCAAAACCCCATTGATTTTATTTTCGGTGATGTGCTAGACAAAGCAGAGCTAAAAAAAACATTTGATAAATATGAATTTTTTGCGGTGATTCACTTTGCAGGGCTAAAAGCTGTTGGTGAGTCGGTGGTCAAGCCAGTTAAATATTATCAAAATAATGTCGCTGGCACACTGAATTTACTAGAAGTCATGAATGAAAAAGGTGTAAAAAACTTTATTTTTTCATCATCAGCAACTGTGTATGGATATCAAGAAACATTGCCTTTAGTAGAAGATATGACGCGCTCTGCAACCAATCCTTATGGGCAAAGTAAACTGATGGTGGAATACATTATGGAAGATTTGGCAAAATCTAAGCTGGATTTTAATGCTATCTCCTTACGATATTTTAACCCCATTGGTGCCTATCATACCGGTACAATCGGTGAAGACCCAAGTGACATTCCTAATAATTTGATGCCTTACATTAGTCAGGTTGCGGTTGGGAGATTGGAAAAATTATCCATCTTTGGTAATGATTACGATACCATAGATGGTACAGGCGTACGCGATTATATTCATGTCGTTGATTTGGCAAAAGGTCATGTTGCCGCGCTTCAATATCTGGTAAATAATAAAAAACCAACTGGATTTTTGGCGGTTAATTTGGGAACAGGTAAAGGCACCTCAGTACTTGAGCTTGTAAATGCCTTTGTTAAAACCACAGGACAGAAGATTCCTTATGTGTTTGCACCCCGCAGAAGTGGCGATGTGCCCGTCTGTTATGCTAGCAGTGAAAAAGCTAAAACACTCTTTGGTTGGCAAGCGCAGTTTGATATTGAGCAAATGTGCGCTGACATCTGGCGCTGGCAAAGCAACAACCCAAATGGCTATCAAAAGTAAAAATCACCAATGAGTGTGGAATAAATTATGCAAAAATGGGTTTTAGCGTCCAATAATCAAGGAAAATTGACTGAATTTCAGAACTTATTTGATAAGGCGAATTTGCCAGTGTGCATTGTTCCCCAAGGACAATTGGGAATTGATGATGCTGTAGAGAATGGATTGAGTTTTATAGAAAATGCTATCATTAAAGCTCGCCATGCCAGTAAAATAAGTGGGCTGCCGGCGATTGCCGATGATTCTGGATTGTGTGTGCCTGTGCTAAATAATATGCCAGGAATTTATTCAGCTCGATTTGCTGGCAAACATGGTGATGATAAAGCAAATAATGCCAAACTAATTCAAGAACTGGAGTGTTTTTATCCAAATGGTGTCAAAGGCGAGTTTGTTTGTGTCTTGGTGTTTGTGCGTCATGCTAATGACCCTTTGCCAGTGATTGCTCAAGGGTGCTGGCAAGGAGAGATCTTAAATCAAGAAATGGGTGAAAATGGTTTTGGTTATGACCCATTATTTTTTGTTCCTGAATTGAATAAAACTTCCGCTCAACTGGATAAAAATCTTAAAAATACCATTAGCCATCGAGCAAAAGCGATGAATGAATTGCTTAAAAAATTGCAATTCATAGATTTTTAGAAAATTTTTATCGCAAACATTCTTATGTTACAATGAGCCATCATTATTTTAAGGAAATTTCATGCTGACTCATGAACAAATTCGTGCTGCCAAACTTGTTGATAACTGCTTAAAAGATAAAATTATTTTAGTCACTGGAGCAGGTGATGGCATTGGTCGGACAGTCAGTCTTTTTTATGCCAGATATGGTGCCACTGTACTTTTACTGGGTAGAACCCAAAGTAAATTGGAAACGCTTTACGACGAAATAGAAGCACTTGGCTATGCAACGCCTGCAATTTTGCCAATGGATTTTGCAAAAGCAACATTTGCTCAAATGAATGAATTGTCATTGTTGATTCAAAAAGAATTTGGCTACTTGGATGGTATAGTACACAATGCGGGGATTTTAGGGGCATTAACACCTTTAGAAATGTATGACCCAATCACCTTTGAAGAGGTAATGAAAATTAATTTTACTGCACCTTTTATGCTGACTCAGGCGTTATTTGGGCTTTTAATGAAGGCAAAAAGTGCATCTGTAATTTTTACCAGCAGTAGTGTGGGAGCGAAACCCAGAGCATTTTGGGGGGCGTATGCCCTGTCAAAACAAGGTTTAGAGGGTATGAGTGATATTTTTACTCAAGAAACTCAAAACCATACCACACTGCGTTTTAATACCATTAATCCCGGCGCGACACGCACTAATATGCGCGCCCATGCTTTTCCAGGTGAAGACCCCAACTCATTAAAAACCCCCGAAGAGATTATTACACCCTATATTTATTTAATGACTGATGATGCCTCAGGCGTTAAAGGTCAAGTTATTGATTGTCAGCCAAAATAAATATTATCTAAATTATTATTTATAATCATGGACTTACTACAAAATTTATTTTTAATTCTTATCTTGATTTTGGTATCAAGTTTTTTTTCCATTGCAGAGATTTCTTTGGCGGGCGCAAGACGGGTTAAACTTCAATCATTGTCTGAATCAGGCGATGTGCGTGCCGATAAAATTTTAAACTTACAGACTCATTCTGCCGATTTTTTTGCTACCAGCCAAATTGGTCTAAATGCTGTAGCTATTCTGGGCGGTTCTGTTGGTGAAGGAGCTTTGCGCCCCTATTTTTCGGTGCTCATTGGACAGTTTTATCAAGGACAATGGCTTGAAAGCATTGCTTTTTTCTCATCATTTGTGTTAGTTACTTTGCTATTTATTTTATATGCCGATTTAATCCCTAAACGTATTGCAATGATTAATCCTGAAAGAGCCGCTTTGGCTGTGATTAATCCTGTGTTATTGGTGATTACCCTGGTGAAGCCATTGGCATGGTTTATTAATGTGATTGCCAATGCCACTTTTCGTATTTTTAATATTAATACCACTCGTGAGGACAGCGTTACTTTTGATGATGTGTCAGCAATTATGGAGGCTGGTGCTGAGGCAGGCGTGGTGCTGCAGCAAGAGCAGCATTTGATTGAAAATGTCTTTGAATTAGAAGAGCGTACAGTGCCATCGTCAATGACTGCTCGGGATGATGTGGTTTTTTTTACCATGAATGAACCAGAAGACGGCATCCGTCAAAAAATTGCCGATTATCCATATTCAAAATTTTTGGTATGCAATGAGCATATTGACCAAGTGATAGGCTATGTAGATACCAAAGATATTTTGATGCGGATTTTAAATCATAAATCATCATTTCAACTTAATGAAGCCATCATTCGTAACGTTCTCATTATTCCAGATACATTGACTTTATCTGAGCTTTTAGACCGTTTTCGTGCTAGTAAAGACAAAATTGCAGTTGTGGTAAATGAATATGCCCTTGTTGTTGGGCTAATTACACTATCTGATGTCATGATGACGGTAATGGGCGATTGGGTGGTTCAAGAAACTGAAGATTTACAAATCATTAAACGCAGCGAAAATTCATGGTTGATAGATGGACTGACCCCTATTGATGATGTTAAACATGCTTTAGAAATTGATGAATTTCCTGATTGGGACCATTATGAGACCTTGGCGGGTTTTATCATGTATCGTTTACGAAAAATCCCTCGCCCTGCTGACTGGGTGGAACACGCAGGTTATAAATTTGAAGTGGTAGACATTGACCACTACAAAATTGACCAATTACTGGTTACTCGATTACCTACCTTGTCATCTGATGAGGTTAAAGAAAATCTTAATAAAGAGTAAGCTGTTCATTTTAATAAATTTTTAATTTTTTCGCGGTTGTCATGCACGTCTGATAGCGTTTATCCACATTGGTGGCAAACCAATTGGTATTGTAATCTTTGCTAAGTTTAGGACCTGAAATCACAACTTGTGGCATGATAGCATAACTGTATTTACCTTTATTTTTTTCTTTGTATAATTCATTGATTTTTTGGTAAGTCTGTGTGCTTTCAAAGCTCTGTCGCTTTTCCTTTTTTAGGTCGCTGCGAATTTGCCAGTCGGGTGTTGGGGTTTTACCGGTGCTTAATATGGATATAAGTGCTTGTTCTGTTTGGCTTTTTTTATCAGACACACCGCCGTTACTATAAAGCAGTAAATCGCCATCAATATCAAGTTTTTTGCCTGATAAAACGGCAACTCTTTGCTGAAAAGCAGCGTTGCGACTTGAATACATTCCCGAATTGTAATCAGCAAAACGATATAGAGGTTTGTCATAATCAGCTTTATACAACATCAAACGATGAATTCCATAATAAAGTCCACCATATTGCCCATACATATCACTGCGCAATGCTCGGTCGCTCATGCTGGCACGTCGGTGATTTCTAGCATAATTAATATGCACCTGCATTGAGCCTAAGGTGGTAATTGGATTGACTCGCTCATCTAGACCTTCACCTGTGATTTTAACCACGTCAGTCAGTTTGGAAACTTTATATGTACTGGTAAAATAATCAAAGATGGTTTGATACAGTTCATCAAGTTCTTTTTCAGTTTTGACCTTTTTAATTTGAGAGATAAAATTATTATTTTTACTGGGTTCGTTTTGCAGCATATTGCGAAAAACTTTTGCTAAAGGTTTACCAAGTTTGTCTTCTAGTTTTTCATCAATGGCTTTTAGGGACGCTTCACCAAGATTTGGCACACTAGGGTCGGCATTAAAATTGGATTCTTGGTCAACAACAGCAATCACTGTGCAAACGTTTTGTACGTCTTTATGGATTTTTAGGGTGTCAAAAATATCGCTGATGTCTTTTGCCCAACTGGGTCGGTTTTTAACGCGAGCAGGAATGAGTTTGGCGATTTGTTCGCTATTAATGCTTTTGGTGGTGGGTTTAGTTTCTTCAGGCAAACAGGCGGTTAAAAAAAATGCACTGGTGCTTAGGGTGATAAGAGGAACTTTTTTTAGCATAGCGTGTGTTGTCTTAAAAACAAAATATTTTGAGCATTATAAGTGAGCAAAATCTTTATTTAATTGCCCACTGTTTAGATTTTGTAATCAAACTTGACTTAAGTCAATTTAATCATTTTCCAAAACGCGCATCAAACCTTCTTGTTGGGTAGTGGCAACCAATTTACCATCTTGCCAAAATTGCCCATGATTAAGACTTTTAGCATGGCTTGTAGTATCGCACCACATGTCATAAAGCAGCCACTGCCCAATATCAAATGAACGATGAAAATGCATACTATGGTCAATGCTGGCAATTTGAAGGTTTGGCGATAAAAAACTCACCCCATGAGCCATGAGTCCTGTGCCCACTAGATAATAATCTGATGCAAAGGCTAATAGCGCTTGGTGAATTGCCAACGGCTGGTTTGCAAGCTCATGGATGCGTAACCAGTTGGTTTGATGGGGCTTGGTGGGCTTTGGGTGTACAGGATCTCTTGGATTTATTGGACGAATTTCCACATGCCGTTTTCGCATAAAACGCTGTTTGAGCGCATCTGGAATTTTGCCAACATAGTCGTCTTTTAAACTTTGTTCATTTTTTAGGCTTTCAGCGGGCGGATAGTCTGGCATGGTTTCTTGGTAGTCCAACCCGTTTTCTGGAAATGAAAACGATGCAATCATAGAAAAAATTACCTGTTCTTTTCTATCATCGCCAATATACTGAACCGCAACAATTTCACGAGCAGACAGACTTTTGCCATCTCTAAGCCGTCTGACTTGGTATTCTACAGGATAACGAATATCACCACCGCGTAAAAAATAACCATGTAACGAATGACACGGTTTGTCAGTATCTAAAGTTTTTGCACCTGCCATAAGCGCCTGAGCAAGGACTTGTCCACCAAAAACACGTTTACCAACATAATCAAAACTCTCACCAACAAAAACATTGGGGGCGGTTTGTTGTAAATCTAAGGTTTTAAGTAAGTCATTGATTAAAATTTGATTGGAAGTATTAGGCATAAGTTTTAACGCTATTAAATAAATGTTTTTTAAGTTTATCATTTGCCCAATAAATTGCAAGTTTTCCCCATAAAAACCATTTTGGAAAATTTGTAAAATATTGCGACATTTTTTTTCAAAAAATTTACTAAAAAAAATGCTAAAATAGCCCCTATTTTTTAGATACAAACCCCACCTATGAAATTAAATAGCCTATCTGAATTAATCACCAAGCCCTTTACAAAAACCGCAAAAAAGACCGAACCTTCTCATTCAGCCAATGCTCAATTACTGGCTTTTTATCGTCAGTTATCAGGAAGGGGATTAGCACTTGCAGTCAAGGCGCAAGTGTTGGGTGAAGTGCCCAAATTAGATGATGGCGTGCCAACGTTTTATGTGCTGCGTGAATATTCACGTTCCAATACGCTTTTGGTGGATGTTAAAACTCGTGAACTTGGGCTACCACAAGCCTTAGCTACTCAAAATATCGCCCAACTGCATGAGAGTGCATCCATTATTTTTTTAAAATATAAAAACACTTCAGAAGGCATGGTTTCACCACGACTTGAACGTTTGGTTGGAGCATGTTTGGATAATCCAGAGCTAAAAATTCGTCTGGTGCCAGTTACTATTTTATGGGGAAGAGCGCCTAGCAAGGAAGATTCCTTGTTTCATTTATTGCTAGCGGATGAATGGAATACGCCGGGTATTGGTAAACAACTGTTTAATATTGGCGTGATGGGTCGCGATACGGTGATTCAGATGACCACCGCAAAGGATTTATCGGTTTTGATACAAGATGCAAAAGCCAATTATCAAGGCGGTACACCCATCACCAAAGCTCATCTGGCTGGGGCAATTAGCATACGACTCAAAGGTTATTTGGATAAACAGCGAACTAGCATTATTGGACCTGATTTATCAGATAAGCGTAATGTAACAGGAAAAATCTTAACCTCACCAACCGTACAAGCCGCCATCGAAAAAGAATCGCAAGAAACGGGCAAACCCATCAATGTTGTTAAAAAGGAGGCAGCAGGTTATGTTGGTGAGATTACCAGTGATTACTCGCATTCAGTGGTGCGATTTTTTGACCATTTTTTAACTTGGCTATGGACAAAACTTTATGATGGCGTAGAAGTTCGCCACTTTGAACGCGTGCGTACACTAGCACCTGATTATCAAATTGTTTATGTACCGTGTCATCGCAGTCATATTGATTATTTATTGCTTTCTTATGTAATTTACAAACGTGGATTGCGCATGCCACTTGTGGCAGCAGGTGAGAATCTTAACATTCCAATTGTTGGTGAGATTTTACGAAATGGCGGAGCATTTTTTATGCGTCGCAGTTTTAAAGGCAATGCTTTGTATAGCACAGTATTCAAAGAATACGTTCATACTTTGATGCAGCGTTCTTTGCCAATTGAATATTTTGTAGAAGGTGGTCGCTCACGTTCAGGACGGCTTTTGCCCCCAAAACTAGGCATGCTGGCAATGACTGTAAACAGTTACTTGCGTGAACCTGCCAAACCTGTAGTTTTTATTCCAACCTACATCAGTTATGAACGTATTATGGAAGGGGCAACTTACGTTGGTGAGTTAAAAGGCAAGCCCAAAGAAAGCGAAAATTTATTAAGTTTATTAAAAACTGCTAAAAAAATTGAACGAATTTTTGGCACAGTGCATTTATCGTTTGGTGAGCCGTTGATGCTCGACCGATTTATGGAAAAATTTTCGGTTCATACTCAAGATAACAGCACTCAAAATACCCAAAAATCTCAAATAATGATTCAAAATATTGGTGTAAAAGTCATGCAAAATATCAATAAAGCTGCGGTTGTTAATCCCGTATCTTTATTGGCTTTGGTACTACTATCCACGCCAAAATCTGCCATCGGTCAGGCTCAATGTATTGAACAGATTGGTTTGTATCAGCGCATCGCTCAGGCTTTACCTTATGATAAAGATACATTTATCACAGATATGAAGCCATCAGAGATTTTGGCGTATGGTGAAAAATTAAAACTGATTGACCGTACGGCACATATTTTAGGTGATATGATTAAAGTGGCTGATAAACAAGCCCCGCTTTTGAGTTATTTTAGAAACAATATTTTGCATGTGTTTATTTTGGCAAGTTTTATTGCATCGCTTGTGCAAAGAAATGGACGTATCTATCAAGATAAATTAGACAGTATTACCAAACTTTTATACCCATTTTTGCAAACTGAATTGTTTTTAAAATATGCTCAAAGAAATATTACTCAAGTTGTCAGTCAAATTGTACAAATATTAATCAGTGAGCAAGTACTTGTTGATTTGGGTGAAGGCGTGGTGAGTACGCCAGAGAGTAACTCAGAATCTTATCAACAGCTTTTGGTTTTGGCAAGTCCTGCCCAACAAAGCCTTGAACGTTATTTTATGGCATTGACGTTATTATCTGAACAAGGCAGTGGGCGTTTAAATAGCGAACAGGTTGTTAATTTATGTCATGTCTTAGGTCAACGAGTAAGTCTACTGTACGCCGATGATTTGCCAGATATGTTTGATAAGGCGTTATTTACAGGCTTTTTAGGTACGCTACAACGTATGGGTTATATCCAAATGGATGAAAATGGCTTGATTAATTTTGATGAACGCATTGATGAGATTGCCCAGCACGCTAAGTTTGTCTTAAATCCTGATATGATGCAGCTACTTCGTCATTCTGCCAAATTAGATGCTGATGACATTCAAGTGGTACTAAGTGAGTTGGATAAAAAACGTAAATTTGGTCTTAGGTAATGGGTAGCCCATTGAAATTGGTCAATAAAATTTTATCTGTATTGTCTGATTTACCAGTTTTTTCCAATCAGTTGTTTTTGGCGTGCAGTGGTGGGCGTGATTCATTATCACTGGCTTTTGCTTGCTATTTGTTGCATCAAAAGGGTGAATTACAAACATTGCCAACGCTGCTTCATGTTCATCATGGCATGCAAAAAGCCAATGATGATTGGGCAAATCTGGTAAAAACTTGGTCACAAAACTTAGGGTTTACTTGCCATATTTTGCCCATCTCTTTGGATAAAAAAACTGAAACCGCTGCTCGTGATGGGCGTTATATGGCAATGGCAAATTTGATGGGCGATAATGATATTTTGTTGCTAGCGCATCATCAAAATGACCAAGCTGAAACCGTGCTTATGCGATTGATAAACGGCGCAGGTGCATCTGGTCTTGGTGGCATTAAAAAATACCAAGAAAAAAGCATTAATGGTAAAAAAATCATATTATATCGCCCATTTTTAACTATCAGTCGAGATGAGATAAGTGATTTTGCGCAATTTTATCAGCTGCCTTTTGTTGATGATCCAACCAATGAAACGGGTGAAAATTTGCGCAGTATCATTCGCACAAAAATTATGCCAATTTTAAACCAGCTAAACCCAAAAACGGTGCAAAATATTGCAAGAGCAAGCCAACATTTAACCGAAGCTGATTTGATTGTAAAACAAACAATCACACAACATATTCAAGATTGTTTGATACAAACCTTAACTGTGCCACCTTATCAAAGCGTTTTAGATATTGATAAAATCAAAAGTTTGGATAAAACCATTCAAAAAACATTGGTTCATCAATGGCTGCAAGGCGATGAGGTTTTGCCGCCCAATCATCAGTTGGTTTTGGATGTTTTGGTGTTGATAAATCGGCAAAACCCAGACCATCAAACCCAGATTTTTTGGCAGGGTAAAAAGAATGCGTTTATTGTATGCCGTTATCAAAATCGGTTATACCGCTATCATCATGCAGTTTGGGATTTATTGCAATTTCCGCCATGTGCGGTTACAAACCAAAATCATCAAACTGTATTAAAACTAAGTGATGAGCTGATTTTTTGGCTGTCATTACCAAAAAATATAAACGTTCGTCCACTTCAAAAAACTGATAAAATCCAGTATCATCAGCATACAGCCAATCAAGCTATGATGAATTGGCAATTATCTGGAAAAAAATTATACCAAACTCTAAAAATTCCTAGTTGGTTAAGAGATAATTTGTGGCTGATTTGCCATCAGGATAAACCATTGTATTTAATCAGTGTTTTTCATTTATGGCAACTGGAAAAATCAGAAGTATCCCATTATTTTTTGTTGGATAAATCAAAACCGCTGGGTCAATTGACAGCACTATAAGGATAAAAATGAACAATTTTCATACCCTGTGTGGTAAAACCATTGTATTTATTGGTGGCGGCAATATGGCAAATGCCATCATTGATGGTTTATTGTTGGCAAATCAAACGCATCATTTGGGATTGGTGATTCAGGTATCTGACCCTGATATCAAAAAACAGGCTGCATTTACCCAAAAGGGCGTTGAGATGGTATTGTCCAGCGATGCTCCCAAAATTTTAACCGCAGCTGATATTGTTGTTTTGGCGATTAAACCGCAAGTTGTTGAAAGTGTGGCTGAAGATATTGCCCCTTATATAGCAGATAAATTGATTGTATCAATTTTAGCTGGTGTATCAACTCAGCGTTTAATTGAATTATTTAATAGTGATACGATTGTTCGCTGTATGCCAAATTTACCTGCGAGTATTGGTGTAGGAGCAACGGGACTGTTTGCATTTAATAAAGTCAGTACTGAATATAAAGCTCAAGCAGCCGCAATTTTGCAAAGTTGTGGCATTGCAGTATGGGTAAATGATGAAACACTTTTACATGTTGTGACCGCTGTTTCTGGGTCATCACCTGCTTACTTTTTTTATATGTTAGAAGCGATGGTAGAAAAAGCTGTTCAATTGGGTTTGGATGAACAAACAGCAAAATTGTTAGCTGTCCAAAGTTCGATTGGAGCAGGGTTTTTAGCAAAAGATGATGATTTGGCAGTTTTACGTCAAAAAGTAACTTCTAAGGGTGGCACTACTCAAGCAGCAATTGATGCGTTTGAGGCGCAAAATTTTGCAAAAATTGTGGATAATGCCATGCAGGCTTGCGTTAATCGTAGTCAAGAACTCGCCAAGTGATGTCAACTTAGTAAAATTCAAATAGATAATAAATTGATATAGTGATGATAAATAGCCCTTTAACCGTTGTTTTTATGATGGTCGTCAATTTGGCGATGTTGATTATTTTTATTCGTTTTATGTTTCAATTCGCTCAAATTGACCCAAAACACCCTTATTCTAAAGCCACTTATGGGATTTCAGCGGTAGTTACGGTATTTCAAAGAATTTTTCCTGATTTAGCGGGCGGGCGTATTAGTTTGTCAGCGATTGTACTTCTGCTGCTTCTAACTTACATTAAAATCGCTGGATTGGCTGGCATACATGGCGAACATTTAACTCCATTAGTATTGTTTTTCCGTGGCACATTGCAAGCAATTTTGATGTTGGTAACAGCGTTAAAATACACCGTATTTGCAGGCGTGATTTTAAGCTGGGTGATTTTATTGAGTAATAAAATTCACCCTGCAATGGAAATTATTATGGAAATGGCTGAACCAATTATTGCGCCATTTCGCCGTTTTACCCCAAATTTAGGTATGATAGACCTTTCCACTTTGGTGGCGCTATTGGCGCTTGGGTTGATTGAAACCATAATTGAAGTTGTAGGCGCAAATATATTACAGCAATTGATGTAAGTAAATGCTGCCAAAGGAATGTATTTAGAAATGTATTTGATTTGTCATCAAAACCGTTTAGGAATCAGTTGCGCCTTTGGGTTATCAGGGTGGGGCGCATCTGCATTTTTGAGGACACCTTGTATCCATTTATCAGCATTTTTTACCGCTTGCACCAAATCATCACCAACTGCCAATCTGCCAGCAATAAAGCTTGCTAAAGAACAGCCAGAACCATGAAATTCTCCAGCCAAACGTGGCAAAATACTCGCATGAGCCATATGACCGTCAATATATAAAAATTGTTCAATATCTCCTTTATCAAAATCATGAGAAGTTTTGACCAATACTGCTTTTACGCCATTTTGACACAGTGTTTTGGCAGCATCATGCAGGTCATTTTTACCGGATAATGCTCGAAGTTCATGTGTGTTTGGTGTGATGAGTGTGGCATATGGTAAAATCTTGCCAAAGGCAGAAACCAAAGTTTTTTTATCACCTAAGCTGCCGCCACTATTAGCAACTAAGACAGGGTCAAGTACAAATGGTGTGCCTGATTTAATGTTATTATTTTTAAATAAATTTGCAATGACATCAATATTTTTTACCATGCCAAGCATACCTGATTTAATTGCTTTAACTGGTAAATCTTCAAGTACAGCCATGGCTTGTTTGTCTAAAAGCTCATTATGGACAGGTTCAAATCCAAAGACTTTTTGTGAATTTTGCACAGTAATTGCGGTACAAGCAATGCTAGCATGAGCACCCGCTTGACCAATGGATTCAATATCTGCTTGTAAACCAGCTCCACCAGAAGGGTCAAGACCTGAAAAACAAAGCACTACAGGGCGCATAAGTATCCTTATTATTAATTTTATGAAAGACCTTATCATAACAATTTTTGATAAAATTTAAAATATATACTTGAAAAGTACTTGCATTTTTATAAATCTTTGTTATAATTGCCCGCACAACGGTGACGTGGGTGAGTGGCTGAAACCACATCCCTGCTAAGGATGCATACGGGAAACTGTATCGAGGGTTCGAATCCCTCCGTCACCGCCATTTTATTGAAAGAAATTTTAATAAATGAATAAAAAAGGCTTGACATACAGTTAAATTACTTTATAATAGCCACCCATAAAGCGCCCGTAGCTCAGTTGGATAGAGCACTTGGCTACGAACTAAGGGGTCGGGAGTTCGAATCTCTCCGGGCGCGCCATATATAAGAACCAAAACTTAGTTGTTTTGGTTTTTTCTTGTCTCCAATTTAAATAAGGGGTTGTATGCGTTTTATTTCTGTGATGATTGTAGCTGTTTTAATGACTGCTTGTGCAAATAAACCAGTATTGCCAGAAAATTTGGTGCAAGCTCAAGTTATGACAGATAATAATTTAGCCCAAGCAGCTGAACAATCTGTTGCTGTGCAAGATGCAAAGCACGCAGTCATTTCAGCTCAAAAAGCTGAAGAGCAAGCCCAAAAAGCCAATCGCAAAGCTGAAAAAGCTGCCAAACGTGCTGAAAGAGCTCAAAAACGTGCTGAAAGAGCTCAAAAACGTGCTGAGGCTCGTGCCAAACGTGCTGAAGCTCGTCGTGAAAAAGCTGCCAAACGTGCCGCTGCTAAAGCCGAAAAACTGGCAAAAGTTAATGAAATTATTGAACAGTAATCTGTAGTTATTAATCATTTGCAAATAAATAATAGAAGGCGGCACAAACCGCCTTTTATATTTTGCAACATTGGGAAAAAGAAGATTTTATGCTAAAATGCCCTTTTTGTGCCTAAAAAGCTTTGTATGTCCAAACAATCAGATAAAAATCAATCTCCCACTGATAATCCTAAAGCTGTTTCTGTGTCTGATGAACCTTTAGTAATCGCTCACCCAATAGTGCGCTTACTTGCTTTAATGTATGATGGCATGTTGATTTTGGCAATGCTTTTTTTAACAGGTACAATCGGAGCGGTTATAGGTACGCTTTTGCTGCTTGATGTTGGTCAATCAGCGAATCAAGCTCAAGAACTGCCAATTTGGTATCAAAACGGGGTGTTATCGCCCATTTTTATTTTGACGCTGGTGGGGTTTTACGGAGTTTTTTGGCGAAAATCCGGTCAAACTCTAGGTATGCAGACTTGGCGGATTAAAACCGTTACTGCTCATGGTAAACTGCTTTTATGGCGACAGAGTTTTGGGCGCATTTTAAGCGCTTGTCTTTTACCATTATTGTGTGCAACGGTAGGTGGTGTCCTACAAGACGGTGAGCGCGCCGCAATGTGGATGAGTGCATTTTTGGGATTTTTGTTTAATTATCTGTTTTGTTTTGTTAATCGTCAAGGATTGGCAGTACATGATATTTTGTCCAATACCATGACCTTAAAAGTGCCTAAAATTCAGCATGAAAGTTTGTGGCAGTCTTTTAGACGTAGGGTGAAGTGATAATCTAAAGTGTTTGTTTAATTATACTTATAATGCATTCTTTATTTATAGTATTTTGATGATAATCTCATAATTTCTGGTGCCGTGATATCCAATATTATTCACATCAAAACCCAATTTCTTTTTTGATGTTTATAAATAATTTTAATAAATTTTTTTGAATGTAAATTTTCTTAAAAAAGGCAAAGGTAAAATCACCTTTGCCCAATAAATTTATAATCCTTGAATCTCTTCCATATTTTCTTTTAATTTTTGAATTTGCCCACTAAGCTCATCAAGTTTTAGCCGTTCACTTTCAACCACATTGGCAGGTGCTTTAGCAACAAAATTTTTATTGTTTAATTTACCTGAGATTTGGTCACGCTGTTTTTGTAGTTTATCCAGTTCTTTTTGCAGACGACCAAGTTCAGCATTTGGGTCAATCAGACCTTTCATTGGTACAAAGACACTCACTTGTCCAACCATGCCAGATGATGATAGAGGTGCTTTGTCGTTATCATCAAGATAAGCCAGACTTTCCACTTTTGCAAGGGCTTTAAATAATGGTTCAATGCGATTGATGGTTGTACGTTCAGTAGCTGTAATATTTTGCAATAATACAGGAAGCAGTCTGGCATTACCCAGCCCCATTTCGCCACGGATATTGCGCACCACGCCAATCAAGCCTTGAAGCCACTGCATATCGTTTTGAGCTTCTTCATTAATAAATTCTGAATTAACTTCTGGGTAATCTGCCAGCATAATGGTTTTGCCATCAAGGTTTAGCATGGGCGCCAAAGTTTGCCAAATTTCTTCAGTAATAAACGGCATCAAAGGATGTGTTAAGCGTAGAGCTGTCTCAAGAACCGACAATAATATCAAACGTACTTGGGCTTTTCTATCATCACTTTGATTATCATCATTTAAAACAGGTTTGGCAAGTTCTACATACCAATCACAGTATTCATTCCAGATAAATTCATAAATGGCATTTGCCGCCAAATCAAGCCGATAGGTTTTAAAAGCTAGCTCCACTGCTTCAATGCAGTTTTGTAAACGGCTCATAATCCATTTTTCGGGTAATTCCCAAAAGTTAGTATCAATATTTTGGGCGATGGTTTTGCCTTCTACATTCATCAAAACAAAACGGGTAGCATTCCAAATTTTATTACAAAAATTGCGATAGCCTTCTACGCGTTTTAAATCAAATTTAATATCGCGTCCTGTATTTGCTAAAGCACAAAATGTAAAACGTACCGCATCAGTACCATAAGCGGCTATTCCATCTGGGAATTCTTTATGAGTGGCTTTTTCAATCTTTTGAGCGTCTTTGGGGTTCATTAATCCAGTTGTACGTTTTTTAACCAAACTTTCCAAATCAATGCTGTCAATCAAATCCAAAGGGTCAAGCACATTGCCTTTAGATTTGGACATTTTTTGACCTTCACTATCACGCACCAAACCATGTACATAGACAGTTTTGAAAGGAACTTGTGGTGTGCCATCTTCATTTTTGACAAAGTGCATGGTCATCATAATCATGCGTGCCACCCAAAAGAAAATAATATCAAAGCCGGTTACTAAAACCGATGTTGGGTGGAAGGTTTGTAAAAATGGATTTTGACTGTCTTTTTGTTTGTTACCCGTCCAGCCTAATGTGCTAAATGTCCATAATGCCGAACTAAACCAAGTATCTAGTACATCATCATCTTGGCGCAAGCTGATTTGTTCGCCAAGTTTATGCTTTTGGCGAACTTCGGATTCACTGCGTCCAACATACATATTACCATCATTATCATACCATGCAGGAATACGATGACCCCACCAAAGCTGACGACTGATGCACCAATCCTGAATATCTCGCATCCATGCCATATACATATTTGTGTATTGTTCAGGAACAAATTTAATTCGCCCATCTTCAACTGCTTCAATTGCGGGTTTGGCAAGTGGTGCAATCTTGACATACCATTGGTCGGTCAAAAGCGGTTCAATGACCACGCCTGAACGGTCGCCCTTTGGAGTTTTTAAGCTGTGTGGTTCTATTTTTTCAAGCCAACCTTCGCTTTGGGCTTGAGCAACGAGTTTTTTACGAGCAGCAAAACGCTCAAGCCCAATATATTCACTAGGCGCATCAATTTGTTCAGTAACGGGGCCGCCAATCTGAGTAAGAATGTCAAATTTATCCAAGATTTCAGCATTGATATTAAAAATATTAATCAAGGCTAAATTTTGACGTTTGCCCATTTCATAGTCATTAAAATCGTGAGCTGGCGTAATTTTTACACACCCTGTACCAAACTCTTTTTCAACATAATCATCGCCAACAATGGGTACAACGCGTCCTGTGATGGGTAAAATTACCGATTGACCAATCAAATGATTAAAACGTTCATCATTGGGATTTACTGCAACTGCAGTATCACCAAGCAAAGTTTCAGGGCGCGTAGTGGCAACAGTTAGATAATTTTTACCGTCTTTGGTGGTGAGCTCTTTGTTGGCAAAATAATAATTAAAATACCATAAAGAGCCTTGTTCTTCGTGACTTTCTACTTCTAAGTCAGATAAAGCGGTATGCAGTTTTGGGTCCCAGTTTACCAAACGCTTGCCCCGATAAATCAAACCTTGTTCATGTAATTGTACAAAAACTTCCTTAACAGCATCTGATAAACCATCATCCATAGTAAAACGTTCGCGACTCCAGTCCACACTTGAACCCAGACGGCGAATTTGCTTGGTGATTGTGCCACCTGATTTATCTTTCCACTGCCAAACTTTTTCTAAAAAAGCTTCACGCCCCAAGTCATGACGACTAATGCCTTCTTGACCCAATTGGCGTTCTACAACCATCTGCGTGGCAATACCAGCATGGTCAGTCCCAGGTTGCCACAATGTGTTATAGCCTTTCATGCGATGAAAACGAGTTAAAGCATCCATAATGGCATTATTAAAACCATGCCCCATATGCAGATTTCCAGTTACGTTTGGTGGTGGCAAAGCAATGGAAAAAGATTTGTCTTTGTCTAAAGTGGGCTTAAAATAATCATTTTTTTCCCAAAGCTCGTACCATTTTTGTTCAATGCTGGCAGGGTTGTAAGTGGTAGATAGATTTTGAGCAGAAGTATCAGTCATAATGTTCTCTAAAAAATTTATAAAATGTTAAATCGCAAGATAAATTAAAAAAAATAATTCTACCGCAAAAACAGTTTTGATGGAAACTTTCTTTTAGGTAGGATTTCACAGATTAACAGCTAAGTTTGTAATATTTTGTAAGATAAAATAAAAATAAGCTGATTTTATGGGTGAAATTTGCTATAACTTACGACAATTTTACAAATGAAATTTAGGAAAACAGTGAATGAGTAACCCATATGACTCCAATAATTTAAATGAATACAATCCTTATCAAGCACCTGCTGCCTACGAAGAAGGATATCAAGATGACTTGGTGTTGCTAGATGAACCAAAACGCTTCGGCGCTTCGGCAGGCATTGATTGGATTAAAGAATCCTGGCGAATTTTTAAGTTAAATCCAGGTTTGTGGATATTAACTTTAATCGCTTATTTTGTTATTACTTTTGTAGCGTCCATGATTCCTGTGATTAATATCATTGTTAGTTTTTCAAATGTATTTTTTGTGGCAAGCATGGCGTATATCGCCTATCGTTTGGACATGGAAGAGGGTGCCGGCATTGCAGATTTATTTGCTGCTTTTTCGCATAATCCTATGGGTCAAATAAAGATTATGTTGTGGTCAATGGTTCCAATTGCTATTTCTGGTATTCTTGCGGCAATTTTTATTCCTAACATTACTCATTTATCAAGCGATATTAGTATTTCAATATTGTTCGCCTTGATAATATTGTTGGCAGTCATTCCGCTTCTAATGGCAATGTATTTATCACCCATTTTAGTCATGTTTCATGAAATGCCAGCTTTGGACGCAATGAAATTGTCATTTAAAGCATGTTTGGTTAATTTTTTCCCTATGCTGGTTTTTGGTATTGTGTTCTTAATTATTGCATTGATTTCTACAATCCCTCTAGGTTTAGGGCTTTTGGTAACGATGCCTATGAGCACTATTGCAACCTATGTGATTTATAAAAATACGCTGCTTGGTTGATTCATTAATTTTAACTTGAAAATTTAACTATTTTTTTATAAAATAACCATTTTATTTCCCATTTAAGTTGGCTAATAAAGTTTGGCTTGTGGTGCGACATATCAAAGTTGGTTGATGATGACGTGGCTACAGCTGCAGATAATGCAAATTTATTAGTGCTTAGGTTTTTTGGATACCAATTATGCGTAAAGACATTCACCCAGAATATAAAGAAGTATTGTTTCATGATACCAATGCTGATGTGTATTTTTTGACTCGTTCTACTGTAGCAACCAAAACTACACGTGAGTATCAAGGTAAGGAATATCCTTATTTCCCATTAGATATTTCAAGTGCTTCTCATCCATTCTACACAGGCGAACAACGCAAAACCGCAAACGAAGGTCGTGTGGCAAGCTTCAACAAGCGTTTTGGTGCATTTGCTAATCGTGGTAAAAAATAAGTTGCCAATGCTTATAAAAAACCGTCCTTTGTGGCGGTTTTTTATGATAAAAATTTTAATAAAAAATCCGCTTTATTGGTATAAAGCGGATAATATTATATAAAAAACTTAGTAAGGATTTACTACTACACTTTGGTCAGTGTTAATAATAACTTCTGATGGACGGTCTACAATAAAACGCACTTCATGAGTGTTGGCATTTTGTCTTTTTACATAGTTGTCGTATTCAGGCGTGCAGCCAACGCAGCGACGCATATTATCCCATGGCTGACGCACCAAATGTTCATAAGAACTGTCTACACTATTTGATGCAATTGAAAATGGTAAGCCAACAACATGTAGTGCTGTGCCTGCAATGGCTCCTGCCAATTGAGCAGGTTTGCCAACTAACAAATCAGCAGTCATTGTACCATAATTAGGACCAAAGTCTTTTTCATCAATTTCCATAGCAGCATTGGCGGTGCTATGAATGGCAATCACGGCGGTAAATGCACACAGTAGATGTTTGATTTTCATACAATTATCCTTATTGGGAAATACCCAAATCTTTTATCTATTACAGCAAGTTTAACAGTGATTAGCAAGCGTTTGATACAGTTAATTGGGTAAGCGGTAAATTTTTCCGATGGATGAAAAATTAGACTAACCAGTGAAGGACTGACAATGCGGACAATAGACACTAGCTCGCCCAGTAATTTTGATATTTTCTAGTAATGTTCCGCAGTCAAGACAGGGCTGCCCCTCTCGTCCATACACCAAAAGCGTTTGCTGAAAATATCCTGCCTTGCCATCGCCAACCATGAAGTCTTTTAGACTTGAACCGCCTTTTTTAATGGATTTATCCAAGATGATTTTGATGTTATTTGCTAAGATTTTCAACTGTTCTTTAGTTAATAAATAAGCGGGTGTTGCAGGGTGAATGTGGCTTAAAAATAAACTTTCTGCAGCGTAGATATTGCCTACACCAACGACAATTGTTTGGTCCATAATGACCGTTTTAATCGGTTTTTTAATGGGATTTTTGCTTTGCCAAATTTTATGATATAAATAACAACCGTTAAAATCGTTTTCTAAAGGTTCAACTCCCAAATGAGCTAAGTATTTATCAGCTAAATTTTGCCCATCGATATAATCATCGTTATCCGCCCAGGTAATGATGCCAAAGCGTCTTGGGTCGTGATAATATAAATTGGTTAATAAACCATCTTCACCAATAAAAGTCATCACCATATGGTCATGCTTATCTAATGTTTTATCAGCATCAACGCGGCGCTGCTGTAAACTGCCTGACATGCCCAAATGTACCAACAAAGTCTTTTTGGTGTGGTCGGTTTGGTGGGTAAAGTATAGCAGTAAATATTTAGCACGGCGAACGGCTTTGGTGAATTGATAACCAACCAAACTGGATAAATCGTTTGGTAAACATTCACGCAACCTTTTTCCTGAAGTATAGACTTTTGTAACGGTTTGCCCAATCAAAGGGTTTAGACTGGTTTTAGTGGTTTCAACTTCAGGTAACTCTGGCATATTTTTCCTTGTTAGATTATAAAAAGTTAAATGATTAATTGAAGAAATTACGTACAAATTTGTACATTAATTAGTGCTTCTGCGTGCCGAAAGCACACTTGGCTGTTGTTCAATTTTACCTAAAAGGCGCGATAAGTGGGCAATACCTGCCACTTCCACAAAAAATTTCATGCGACAAATACTTTCATCATTATGGATGGTTTCAGCTCGATGAATATTCACTTTTTCGCGGTCAATTAAATTGACTAAATCACGTAAAAGCCCATCTCTTGGTGTGGCTTCTACAGTGATGGCGGTTGGTTGATATCGTCCAAAATGCTCTTGCCAATGCGCAATAACAACACGGTCTGGTTCTTTTTCAATTAGGCGTAAAAATTCAGCACACGATTGTTTATGAATGCTGACACCACTAGACAAAGTAATAAACCCTGCAATTGGTTCGCCGTGTACGGGACTACAGCATTTGGCAAGATGAATTTCCACATTATCTAAGCCTTCTAAGTCAATTTTATACTTATTGGGTCGTGATACAGGCTTGATTTCAATGGTGGCTTCTTGAACGGGTGGGGTTTTTAAGCCTAATTTATCCGCTAATTTATCTACTAAAGCTGATGTATTGAGCTCACCCATTGCCAAGGCTAGATATAATTCATCTTTATTCTTTTGGCTAAAATCCTGACACAGCTCATTAAAATTAATTTGATTAAGAGAAAGTGAAAGCCGTTCAATTTCTTTTAAAAACAGATTTTTCCCCGTTTCTATGTTTTTATCACGGTCTTGTTTATTAAACCATTGTCTTAGTTTGGCTTTGGCTCGGTTTGTGTGAATATAGCCTAATGATGACATCAGCCAATCGCGGTTAGGTTCTCTGCTGGCTTTGGTGATGATTTCAACTTGATCACCAGTTTTGGGTTGGTGAGTTAAAGGCACATAACGCCCATTAACTTTTGCTCCTTGAGCTCGGTTGCCAATGGCTGTATGTACATAGTAAGCAAAATCCAGTACCGTTGCTCCTTTGGGAAGCTCAATAATATCGCCATCGCGACTAAAAACAAAAATCCGCTCAGCATCATCGATTTCAAGCTCATCTTCGCTTTGTTCATTTTTATCGCCTGATAGTAATTGACGAAGTGAACTGATTTTTTGGGTGAGATAATCGTCTTGTTTGCCTTTTAAGCCTTCTTTATAATTTACGTGTGCTGCTTTGCCTAATTCAGCTTCAAAGTGCATATCAAAGGTACGAATTTGAATCTCTAGTGTGCGATTTTCAGCAATCACAACAGTGTGTAAGGATTTATAACCATTGGGCTTTGGGTTGGTGATGTAATCATCAAACTGTTCTGGAACATGTCGCCAAAGTCCATGCACCACGCCAAGGGTGTGATAACATTCAGCATTGGTATTAACCAGCACTCTTAAGGCTCGAATATCATATAACTGGTCAAAAGATAAATTTTTCTTTTTCATCTTTCGCCAAATCGAATAAATATGTTTAACACGTCCTGATATTTCGCATGAAATGCCTGTACGTGCCAACTCATCTTTTAAAATTGCTTGAACTTTTTCAATATACAGTTCGCGTTCACTACGTTTTTCAGCAAGCAAGCTGGCAATTTCTTTGTATTCATCAGGAGCTAAATAACGAAAAGCCAAATCTTCCAATTCCCATTTTAATTGGGCAATGGACAGCCGATGAGCTAGTGGTGCGTAAATGGTCATGACTTCTCTAGCTACACGTTTTTGGCGGTCAGGTGTGGCAAAAGATAATTCACGCATGGCAAAAGTGCGTTCAGCAAGCTTAATTAAAACCGCACGCACGTCATTGGTGGTGCTAATCAGCATACTGTAAATAGTGGATAACTGCTCGCGCTGATTGTTTTCAAAATAATCTTCAAGACGTTTGTTGCCTTCGATGCTTTCGGATAGTTTGCCCATTGCTAACGTATCAGCAACTAAATGAGCAATGTCTTGTCCAAAATTTTTTGCAATGGTATCTGTGCTGATAAGCTCGCGTCGTGCTGCTCGATAAAGCATGGCAGCTACCAAAGCATTTTCGTCCCAGTACAGATATGCCAAAATATCCGCCATACCAATTCCAGTTGCATAGGCGCCTGAACGTACAGCGTGAGCTTTATTGGTTTGGATTTTAACAAATTCACACGCCCGACGGAGCATTGGTAAGTCATCTTTACCAATGCGTTCAGCAACCACCTTTAACCAGCTTTGTATATCAATATCGTCTTCACTAATACTAGCGGGCACAGTTTGACTGTTGGAATGGTCAAGTTTGGTGGTGAGTTTGCGACTGTCTAGTTGCGATTTGATGTCTGGGTGAAGTCGTTTTCGGGCAAGGCTTGCGGTTAGACTGGCACTATCCTGACTGCTGTCATTGCCATGCAAAAGGGGTAGGCTATCTCGTATCTGTACCACGGCATATCCTTTTATCACTATTTGCTATGATTGAGTTAGTATAACATAACTATTGATTTTGTTTATCGTGTTTTGGTTAGCGTCGTTTTGCAGTTTTTATCTGAATTCTTACGCAATTTACCTAAAAATATTGTTAATTTATTGCAAATTTTTGACCAATTTTGATGCAGTTTGTTATTAAATTTGAATTTATCATTAGCCACTTATTCAAAAAAAGTGGCTGGATTGGAAGTTATCAAACAAAAACAAAAATCATACTTGAAAATGGTATTGTTGTTGGATATGATTGTTAAATTTAGTATAAAAAAATAACACCCTATTAGGGTGTTATTTTATTTATCAAACTAAATTATAGTAAATGCGCGATGGCATCACGTTCATCAGTAAGTTCTTTTAGAGTAATGTTGATGCGCTCTTGGCTGAATTCGTCAATTTCCAAACCTTCAACGATTTTGTATTCACCATTTTCAGTGGTTACAGGGAAACCAAACATAACGCCTTCTGGAATGCCATAAGAGCCATCCGATGGAATGCCCATAGTTACCCATTCGCCATTGGTGCCAAGTGCCCAATCACGCATATGGTCAATTGCAGCATTAGCAGCAGAAGCAGCAGAAGATAGACCACGAGCTTCAATAATGGCTGCACCGCGTTTACCTACAGTTGGTAAAAAGACATTTGCATTCCATTCTTGGTCATTAATCATGTCTTTAACACTTTCACCATTGATGGTTGCAAAGCGATAATCCGCATACATGGTTGGGCTGTGGTTACCCCAAACGGTTAAGTTTTTGATGTCTTTAACTGCTTTACCAGTTTTTTTAGCAACTTGTGTTAAAGCACGGTTATGGTCAAGGCGCAACATAGCCGTGAAGTTTTTTGCTGGCAAGTCAGGCGCTGATCTCATGGCAATGTAAGCGTTTGTATTGGCAGGGTTGCCAACAACCAACACTTTAACATCACGGCTTGCTACATCATTTAAAGCTTTACCTTGTACAGTAAAGATTTTGGCATTTTCTTGTAATAAGTCAGCACGTTCCATGCCAGGACCACGAGGACGAGCGCCAACAAGTAAAGCATAGTCAGCATCTTTAAATGCCACATTTGGGTCGTCAGTACCAATCACATCAACCAATAATGGGAATGCACAGTCATCAAGCTCCATAATCACGCCTTGTAGGGCTTGTTGGGCTTTTTCTACTGGAATTTCAAGGAGTTGTAAAATAACTGGCTGGTCCTTGCCAAGCATCTCACCTGAAGCAATGCGGAATAATAAACTGTAGCCAATTTGACCTGCAGCACCAGTAACAGCAACACGAACGGGTTGTTTACTCATGATATTGTCCTTAAAATGGTAAAATTTGTGATTTACAATAGGGAAAAATCCACCTAAATTGTAAAATCGTCTTAGTTTAGCATGTACAAGTATAAATCGCAAAGCCTTTTTAGGCTTCATTATTTTTCTAAATGTTGTCTAACGTGGGTTGGCTTATAACATACAATCTAATAATTAGCTCAAAGTTTTGGGCGTTTTTACACTCAACGCACTTATGGCACAATTTTTAACTGATTAGCGGCGTTATTGATAACATAAATATCTTTATTTTGAGCAGCATGCGTGCAGGTATAGATTGAACCAGATGAACCAGTTGAACCAGTTGTGTACCATTTATCATCTTGAAAGTAATATTCATAAGTTTGCCAGCCTGTGTAAACGCCATATGTATTTTTAGCATTGACATTCACGCAAGCAAGATACACTGGAAAACCTACCCAGCCTCTACCCTTGTGTGAGCCTTTGAATACGGAATGAGGACCATCAAACGCTAACGCAGTTGTATAAAACACTGTATAAAACACTTTGACAGGCTTCATGTAAAATTCAATTTTTGCGCTGTCATAATCTAACAAATTTCTTTGCAAATGCTGCCTAACGCTAGATTGGTAATTGCTTGGATAAGCACCATAATTTGCGCTGTGAATTTGCTTCATAGATAAGGTATCTAACACAGGTTTGGTGGTGGCACAGCCTGATAATAATGCCAAAGTGGTCAATGAATAAATAATAAATTTTTTCACAAAAAAGCCTCTGATAAAATCAAAGGCTTATTCTAGCATTTTTTGTAAATTTATCAAAATGTTACCATGATGGCGACACATTTCCCATACGTTGACTAATCGGCATACCATGCCCCATTAAAACGCTGTAAATGGTGGTGTTTTCCATTACATGCTTGACATAATCGCGTGTTTCACTATAAGGAATGGCCTCCACATATTGGTCAGCAGCGATAGAACCATGTTTAGGTAACCACTTTTTAGCAGCTCCAGGACCAGCATTATAACCTGCAGTAGCAACAGCGATTTGACTACTGGATTTATCTGATAAATCTTTTAAAAACCAAGTGCCATAACGAATATTAGTATCAGGATTGCTCATATTACCAGCAGATTCACCCATACCGCGGGCGATTTGTTTTGCAGTGCCTGGCATGATTTGCATTAGCCCGCCTGCACCAACGCCTGAGCGAGCATTTGTTTGGAATCGACTTTCTTGGCGCATAATTCCATATGCCCAAGCAGGGTCAATGCCAACACCACGACTGTAACCAACCACGCTACTTTGGTAAGGCATTGGGTGGCTAATAGCACCAGCACGTAAAACAGGCGTGTTTTCCATAGCGTATATACTGCGATTGTAAATTCCTAAATCATGAGCGCGTTTAGCAGCAGCAAGGATTAATGTGGTATCATTTTTTTTGTTTGCCATCCGTACCGCCCAGTTCCATTCTCTTTGAATGTGTTCAGGATTGGCGTTATTTTGAATCAGTAAAAAAGCACGTGCAAAATAAGGGTCTTGCATTACTCGTTGTTGGTCTTTTTGGCTGATGTTTGGTAGGTGTGAACCGCCCAAATCTTGAGCAGTTAAAGCAATACCTAAACGGTCTTTGGCAAGTAAGCCATAATAATCAATTCCTGTGGCAAGTTGTCTATAGATATTTTTGGCGTCATGTTGTTTGCCTGTTTGCTCATAACCCCGAGCCAGCCAATATTGCCATGCTTTTTGACTTTGATTTTCTACATTCATAGCAAGTACAGCATTGACGACATCTTGCCATTGACTAAAATAAATGGCGGCTTGAGCATAATCTTCAGCTTCTTCTTGGTTAAAGGGTTCACCTAAGCTGTTTCTAAACCAATTTACTGCCTCTATGTTAAAACCGTCGTCAGTGTTCATATTCATACGTTTTACAGCGATGCTTCGCCATGCGTAGCGTTTTGCCATATCGGATAATAAAGGACGTGGACGGGTTTTGTCTTGGTTGATGTCATAATTGAGCTGACTGGATGCATCCCAATAAGAACGATTTGCCAAAAGACTGATGGCATAAACGTATAAATATTGGTTGGTTTGACTGTAAGGCTGATTGGCAAATTGAGTAAAAAAGGCGTTGGGGCTATTGCGAATGCTGGATAACGTTCCATAGTCAATTGCCAAATTCAGCGAGCGTGCCAAATTAACAATATCATTCATTTTATTTAAAGGGGCTTTTTTACTGGACAATTGACGATTATCAATTCGCATCATGCGAATCAGTTGTTCATGTTTGTCAGTTTGAGTGATGCGTGGGTTATTAACCATCTCGCTGGCAAGTTTTTCACATAAAGGCTGTTTGATTTGTGTGTTAAGCCAAACATCGGATTTTTGGTGTAAAGCCCGCATATCGCCTGAACCGTTATAACCAAGCCCAATAGCGCATGCTTCTGATGCGTCAGCGTTTTGAATTGAATGCGCTACCGCTCGTACAGCAGAATAATCACCCGATTTAGCTTTGGTTTCAGAATAGTCAGCCGCCAATTTTTCACTCATGACGTTTTCGGGATATTTTTGCACAAAATTATTAATGGTGTCTGGCGACTGACTGTCTAAATTGTAATTAAGTCGCCAATAGGCAGGATAGACAGCAAACAATGAACCTTGCATGTTTTGTTCATATTGATACATGGTGTTGGGACTACTTTTTTGACGTTCAGCTTCCATAAATTGATAAACACTGTTGTCATAACTGTAGTCATTCGCACACGCCACCAAGCTTGAACCAACCAATGTGCCAAATAGAGCAACTTGGATAAAAAAAGAACGTTTGGATGTAGGAAAATTCATTGCTATTTGCTTAGATTAATTATCAAAATATTCAGCTTAACAAATTATTTTTACATTTATCTAAGCTGCTGTATAAAATTTGTAAAATTTATCCAAGTTTTTTTAATAAAACTTAGAAATGATTGGTTTACACAATAAGCATTAATAAAAATCATGATATAATTAAAAGTTTTAAACAATAAACTAATTGAGTTTATCAGCCCTTGGAGAAAACCATGACCGCTCAAACTTTTAATCCAAAAACTGCCAAACCCGTTCAAATTATCAGTCAGCTGCATCAAATTGATGAACCTATCAACCAAACCATAAATTCATTACGCCCCAAAAAAGTTTTTATCACTACTCAGGGCTGTCAAATGAATGAATATGACAGTCAAAAAATGGGTGATGTGCTTGGCGATAGTCATGGCATGATTGTAACTACTGATATTAATGAAGCTGATGTTTTAATCATGAATACATGTTCTATTCGCGAAAAAGCTCAAGAAAAAGTGTTTAGCGAACTTGGCAGATGGCGAAAACTCAAAGAGAAAAATCCAAATCTAGTAATTGGTGTGGGCGGCTGCGTGGCAAGTCAGGAGGGTGAGAATATTCAAAAACGCGCCCCTTATGTTGATATGGTATTTGGTCCGCAAACGTTGCATCGACTGCCGGAATTGTATGATAAATCTGCCAAACAACACGACCAAATTCCTAAAAATCGCATTGGCGTGGTGGATGTGTCATTTCCTAGTATTGAAAAGTTTGATTTTTTACCAGAACCAAAAGTAGAAGGTTATAAAGCTTTTGTTTCTGTTATGGAAGGCTGTTCAAAGTATTGTTCATTTTGCGTGGTACCCTATACGCGCGGTGAAGAACTATCACGTCCTTTGGATGATGTGCTGGCTGAGATTGATATGCTTGCTGAGCAGGGCGTGCGAGAAATTAATCTTTTGGGTCAAAATGTCAATGGTTATCGTGGCGAAAAAGACGACGGTACAATTTGTCGTTTTAGCGAACTTTTGCATTATGTATCACACATTGATGGCATTGACCGTATTCGTTTTGCCACAAGTCACCCTCTAGAATTTACAGATGATGTGATTGATGCTTATAAAAGCATTCCAAAACTGGTATCTCATCTACATTTACCCATCCAAAGCGGCTCTAATGCTGTTTTGGCGGCGATGAAACGTAATCACACAGTAGATATTTACATCAATCAAATTAATAAACTGCGTGCGATTCGCCCTGATTTACACTTATCCAGTGATTTTATTATTGGCTTTCCAAATGAAACGGATGAGGATTTTTTAAATACGTTAAATCTTGCCAAAGAGCTTGATTTTGACCATTCTTACAGTTTTATTTATTCCAAACGCCCCGGAACCCCTGCATCAGATTTGCCAGATAATGTCAGTTTTGAAACAAAAAAAGCCCGTCTTGCCACTTTTCAGGAAGTTATCAAGGAATCTACTTTTGCTAAAACCCGTGCAATGGTTGGTCAAACTGTAAAAGTGTTGGTTGAAGAGCCTGCTAATCGTCGTGAAGGCTTTTTGCATGGCACAGCAGATAATACACGTTCCGTTATCTTTAAAGGTGATAAATCGCTTTTGGGTCAATTTGTTTTGGTAAGAGTAACCAATGCAATCAGCATGCATTTGGTAGAAGGTGAGCTTGTGGAGATTTTGGGCTAAACTATTTTGAATAACGTTTTGAATCAAGTTTAGGCAGTTTATCCGCCCAAACTAAAGAAATTGTTTCAATATTTAAAAGTTTTATATCTGCTAATTGCGCTATAAAGAGTTGGTAATGAAAATGCCTAGCTGTCTATAAATGTCAGCTAGGTTTTTTAATCGTTTTTGGTGCTTAGGACTTTTTGTGCATTGCATTAAAAACAGGTGGTAATGTTTGAGCTTCTTTGGCGGTAAGACGCTCAGGCGACAATCCCTTGATGATGGGCAAATCTTTAATTTTTTTATGATTTTTTCTATAAAGTAGTACGGGAATGAAACGAACAAATTCAAATAAATGTAAATATTCCTCTTCATCACCATCAAATTTATCATCATCGTCAGGGCGAATGCTGGCAATTTTTAAAAGGTCTCTGATTTGAGCTTGTTCGTCTTGACTTAATGCAATTTCACTGATTCCAAGTCCTGTGATAAAGCCGCCCGCCCAATTTTTTAATGCTAAAAACCGTTCAGATAAGTCGTGTTCGTCATCAGGAACAAGCGGGGTAAATGCATAAGCATCATCTTGGTCTTTTAGTTCAAAGCTAATGTCTTCGGCGTATTGGCTGATAAGTTCTAAAGCATCATCATCAGGACGGCTTAAACAAAGCTCATCAAAAAGCATTGCCCAAACATCTTTGTTTGCAGGAAGACAGGTTGTCATAACAGCGGTAATCAAACCATGTAATTCACTGATGGATATATCATGCCAATCATCAAAAGCCGCTTGCCAGTCGCTAAATCCAGAAAAATCATCATTCATTAAAACATTCCTAAAAATAATCCCATTTTAAATAGCATCATTGGGTTAATTAATAAAAAACACGTTTCATTAAAACTGCAAATTGTGTCTTTAAGAAAATACGTTTTTATTGATAAAAGATGCTAATCAATAAAAAAATTCCGCCATTTTACCACTGTTAAAACAAAGGTTTCAATGAGAAAAACCTTAAGAAAAATGTTAAATATAACGCAAATTTTAGGGTTTTGTTAAAAAATCTCTTAAAGGTTGAACACTATCCATTGGGGTGATAAAATACGGGGCTTGGAAAGTAATCATCTTTTTAAATCAGAATAACACATAGGCTAATACCTTACAGATTGTTCTGTATATTGAACATGATAATATAACTCATTAAAATCTTTTAACAGGAAACCATATGATTTCCCAATTACAGCTACTTGAAGCTACTATTTTAGAATTTAAAGAACGCTATCATATTACTGCAACCGAACTTGCTAGCCTAAAAAATAAATTAGCACAAGATAATACCGCAGGGCAATTACTAACGCTTAGTAAAAATCTGGATTCTGCGAATGAAGAAATTGCTACATTGACCCAAAAAATAAATGAATTGACTGATGAAAAAAATCAATTAGCCAATAAAATTACAACACTTGAAGAACAAAATACCCAACTAAATAATCAAAATTGTGAACTTGCTCTGAAGCAAAAATTGGCGGTTGAGCGAGTAGAGGTGATTACCAACTGGCTGACCAAAATTGATAATGGCACGATTTAAGGTATAATTTTAGGATTTTTTATGAACGTTCTCGATGCCTTTGCCGCCTTTGAAAAACACGGTAATAAAATGACACCGAAAAAAAACAATGACAACAACCAAAATGTTAACGACCAAAAAGATACTCAAAATCTATCTCAAAAAGAAGAGAGTTCAGCGGCAGTTAATCCAACTCAAACAAAAGTGCAAGAAACCAAAATGCCTGAAGACGCCAAAGTTGAAAAAGTGGAATTTTTACCTGTAGATATTAATATCGCAGGCACACCACACAGAATCACTTGCCCTGCTAATGAAATTAAGACTTTAGAAGATTCAGTGTCGCAAATTAATAATCAAATTCGCAGTATCCGTCAAGGTATTAAAAATAAAAGTCTAACTAATGAAGAACTTTTGGTGCTGACCTGTCTTGAATTATGTGACCAAATTCGTTCATTACAAGAAGTCAGTGCTAGCCAAGATGAAGAAAAAGACCATGCTATGGTGCTGATTGCAAAAATGATTAAAGATGCAAAAAGTGCCTTATAACCATCAAAGTTACGTATTTTTAAAGCAAGGTGAATTTCTTGCTTTTTTATGCTTTTTAATTTTGCTTCGGTGTTTTTTTGAATATTTATAACTGTAATTAGAATAAGGGGTTTTTTAAGAAATTTGCGATAATGACGCTTTTTTAGAATTGTTAAAATATGCAAAATTTGGATGTAGTTTTTTCTGATGATTGGATAATTGTTCTATTTTTTATACTTGGGGCATTATTGCATGGCATAACAGGGTTTGGTTATCCAATCGTTGGCACAGCAATCATTGCCAGTTTTTACCCATTAAAAGTTGCCGTGGCAATGGTGGTAGTGCCGTGTGTGGTGCTTAATTTAATGATGTTACGTTCAGGTGGCACAATTATTAATAATATCACCCAATATGGTAAAGAATATTTTTGGTTATTTTTTACTAGTTTTTTGGGCGGTCTTTTGGGGGTGCAGTTTTTATTGGTGGTTCCTGAAAGTTATTTAAAAATTTTTCTAGCAATAACATTATTATTTTATGTTTATACCCAATATTCACGACATCACATTTACTTTACTCATGACAACAAAACCATGGCAATTTTTGGATTTATTGCAGGTGTTGTTGGCGGCGCAACCAATGCCATTGTGGCATTTTTGATGATTTATCTTTTGGGAACTAAGCGCAATAAAAATGAAATGGTGATTGTTAATAACTTAAGTATTTTAATCACCAAAATCATTCAAATTTTTGTGTTATTTCCGGTTATTACAACCTTTGATGCAAAGCAAAAACAGCTTTTATTGACTGTGATTGTTATTTCACTATTTTTTGTATATTTTGGTTCTCAAATTCATCATCGTTTACCGCAAACGGTGTTTAATCATATGATTGCTGTTATGTTATTTTGTTTGGGATTATATGCACTATGGCAGGGCGTGCATGCGTTTGGGTCTACTTAACAGCTTTTTGCCAATCCAGTATTGCTTTGATGTCATTGCCAATAGCAGATTGTAAGGTGGATAAATCAGCGTATTTTTTTTCATCATGTAAATAATGTAAAAAAATTACTTGTGCGGTCAATCCATACAAATTGCCATCAAAATCTGGAAAATGAACTTCCAAACGATAATCAGCACCATGAACGCTAGGACGCGTGCCGATATTAACCGCGCCTAATAAACTGTTGGGGTGAATTCCTAAAATTCCTTTGTGATGACTATGGGTTAAATCACAGGGCTTAATCAGTTCATCATTTTGATTAAAAAATAACACATTCGCCCCAAATACGCCTTTTAATGCAGGTTTGAGCCGAGACAGTGAAATATTGGCGGTTGGAAACCCTAGTGTTCTGCCAATTTTATCGCCGTGAACAACTGTGCCTTTTATACTATAGTCTTGACCAAGTAGCATTTTAGCAGTGGTTAAATCTCCCAACGAAAGTGCATGACGAATTTGTGTTGAACTGATGCGTGCGTTTTGATGACAGATAGTTGTCAAATTATCAACAATAAAACCTTGATTTTGTAAAAAATTTTTATCACCTAAACGGTCATGACCAAAGCGAAAATCATCACCAAGCATCAAATGATTGGCGTTTAATTTTTTTAGCAATTGTGTGAAATCTAAAGCTGATAAAGAACGAAATTCATCATTAAAATCAACTACCAATAAATAATCAATATCCAGTTTTTTGATAATCGCTGATTTTTCAGCCAAGTTACTCAGACGCGCGGGCGGATTGTTGGGAGTAAAAAATTCCCTTGGCTGTGGCTCAAAAATCATCACTGCCGTATGCAAATGCTGCTGACTTGCCATATTTTTTAAAGCATAAAGCATGGTTTTATGTCCAAGATGCACACCATCAAAATTACCTATAGTTAGAGCAATCTTGGGCAATGGAGGCGGATTTTTGGGGTCAAGATGGATAATTTGCATATTTTTTTAGTTTTATTTTGATTTGAATAAAATTTGGTATTGTATCATAGGTTATAAAATCATGCGTTTATAAAATCATGGTTTGTATATTTTGCCTAAAAGTGCTAATCTAAATACGATTCAAATAAAAAATCTTAATGAGCATAATAAATGACAAACGCTGTCTTGCAACTTGAAACTTTATATCACAAACCAATTGACCAAATTAATGAAAATGAAATCATCACTGCTTTAAAAGCATGGGATGATGAAGATAATTTTATTCCGATTATTGAACTTGTGGATGCATTACCACACACTCAGCAAACCCCGCAAATTTTAAGTGAACAGGCAAGAGCGTGCAATAATGTATATTGGCTTAATAAAATTCCTGAAAATATTCCTTATCTTGAACGTGCTTTGTCTATTTTTCAATCTTTAGAAAAGGATTTGGGGAATGAGCAAGATTGGAATTACAAAATTGGTTATTCTTATTTTTATTTAAATGATAAACAAAATGCCAAAAAACATTTAACGATTTCTAAAGATTATAATAATGAAGAAGATTTATTAAGCTGGATTGAACGCGCCGAGGAAAAAAACATCAGCACTTTGGATGCTGAAAATGGCGGATTAGGAACGGTGGAATATGACTTGGAGGATTTTTTTGCATTACTGGAGAAAAAAGCCCCAAAAATTGCTAACAGTTTTAATCAGCTTGCCAGTAAAACTGAACTGAGAGTTTTTGAAAAAAAATTAGGCATTGTTTTGCCTGAAAGTTTTGAACAACTGTATCGCACGTTTAATGGACAAAAATTTGGGGCAAAATTTTCAAATTTGGAAGATTTACACCGTTTTTTAACATTAGAAGAAATTATTTCGGTGCAAGATGCGTATGTTAATAAATTAACCAATACTTACGGCGAGTCGTGGCAAGACATTCGTATCAGCCAAGAAGATATGATTTATGATGAAGAAATCAAAAATCGCCTATATCATCGGTTATGGATTCCTTTTGCAATCAGTGAGGACAACACAGAAGACGAAGAAGAATTTAATTTGTTGTGTCTGGATTTAGACCCCAATACTGAAGGCAAATTTGGGCAAATAATTAGTATTAGCTTTAGCGATGATTTGGAATTGTATCTTATTAATTTGGAAAATTGGTCGTTAAAAGAAGAAATTCGCAGTATTAACAGTATGTTAAAGCATGATTATTTGGTATATGATAATAATGAAAAGTGCTTGGTAATTGATAATCATGAACCATTTGATGATGAACTGATTTGCTATCCTGATAATGAAGAACAAAACTTAAAAATATACATTGAAAAAACATTTGGAAAAATCAGTCACACCATTAGTGATATGACCCCCAATAAAATTACCTGTGATATCCACGTAATAAACCCAACTGATAAAACCCCTTATTATACTTTGGTTACCAGTGGTATGGGTGCGTACCTGATGAGCGTACCTGATGAGATTACTCCTGCTTACTCTGAACTTTTGATTCGTCTACCTGTAGATTGGCACTTAGACAGCGATGATGAGCGTGATTTTTGGCCAATTAGACAGCTAAAAAATTTAGCCTGTTTACCATTTTATCGCCAAAGTTATTTTTCCAGTGGTCATACAGTATCTGTAGAAACTTTGGCAGGAACAAATTTTGAATGCATGTTACTTTTAGAGGCTGATGATGGTGATGATATTGCAGTTGCTAAATTATCAGAAGATAAAAGCGTTATTTTTTATAGCCTTGTGCCACTTTATCATCAAGAAATGCTGTATAAATTGGACAAGGGAAATATGGCTTTGATGCAGGCACTGGAAGAGGCGCAAATTCCTTATCCGCCAGTGGTGGATATTCACCGAATCAATGTTTGTGAAAATTATTTGCCAAATGATAAGGATTTGTCAGTATTTGATGGGGTGTTTTGGTCATTTAATCACGTTTATTATTTAACTTGCATGCAATTTTATCAAGCGCTTATGGACTATAATACAGAGCTGGATAATGATATTAGTGGCTTTAACCCTTGGGAGATTTTATGTAAAGAACCTATGGTTTATGTGATGTATCAAGCCCGTTTGCGTAGTGAAGATGATTTGCAAGGCAATGAAATCTTAAAATACCCTGAAGTTTTTTTAGGCGAATCTGATGGTGATGGTTACTACCATACAACCGTTGTATTAACCATTCAAGCTAATGACGATAGGGTAATTACAGCCATTGAACTGTTGCACCAAATTCAAAACGCCATTGCTAATAAAGAACTTGGTGAACATGTATTCTTTGAAGGTTTTAAAAAGGTTGGCACAGTCAGCGACCTAAGCGATGAAGTGCCAGTAATAGAAGTATTGTTTGGTAGTTAGCGATGATTAGCGTGGTGTTAGACGCAGATTTTCACGTCCTAAAATACGAACCACGCGCCCGTTCTCAAAATAGATACTCAAATAGTGTTCGGTATTTTTGACGTTCTTTTTGCCAGCTTTACGCCCATCTGTACCTGCTTGATAATTATATAGATAGTCAAAACGGTTGGGGTTTAAAGTGTCGCGCATGGCAGGACTGCCTAATAGGTATAAAACTTGGTCTTGACTCATGCCTACTTTGATTTGTGCAGCTTGCTCAGCAGTGACGGGTGTGCCTTGGGGTAAATCGATGGTGTAGACCCGAAACATATTACATCCAGATAAAGTAATGGCGGTAAATAAGGCAACGGGTATAAATTTTGCAAATAATGTCATATAGTTTTCCGCATTCATAAAAACTGTGTTATACCAAAAAACAAAGCACCAATCAATATAAATACTTGTGTTTGCTTTGGTATTTTATTTTTGGTTTAGTTTATCATTTTTTGACGAATAATTTGAATAAATTTGTGGTAAAAATAAATTTGTGGTAAATTAGGCAAACGTTAAAAATTAAACAATTATTAAAGGTATTTTTATGAGTTTTACCAATAAAGATTTGCGTAAAGTGGGCTTAAAAGTAACATTGCCACGTATCCGAATCTTGGAACTTCTTGAGAGCGCTGAACATCATCACATGAGTGCTGAAGATGTGTATCGAGCGCTTGCACAGCAGGGCGAAGATGTTGGTTTGGCAACGGTTTATCGTGTTTTGACTCAGTTTGAGCAAGCAGGCATTGTTGAGCGTCATAATTTTGAAAATAATTTATCCGTATTTGAAATTGTTCAAGATGAACACCACGACCATTTAGTGTGTGATGTGTGTGGTAAAATTGAAGAATTTCACAATGATGCCATTGAGGCTGAACAGCACAAAGTTGCCCAATCACATAATTTTAAATTGACAGGTCATTCTTTGGTGTTGTATGGTGTGTGCAGTAATCCCGATTGCCAAAAATCCTTAGAAAATCAATAATAAAAATCCTACCAAATTTGGTAGGATTTTTTAATAAGTATGATATGCTTACATATCATCCATGCTATCATCGGCTTCTGGTGGCGGTGGCGGCATGTCATCAGACTGACAGCTGAATTCATAAGTTTTGCCGTCTGCAACTGTTACTCCAAAAATCGCTTCACCATTTTTGGCGTGCCATTCGTATTTTGAAGCTGGATTGGTTTCATTAACAAAACGCATACCACTACCTGAAACAGCGCGAGTTAAGCTGATATCTTGATTGTTTAGCGTTAGGCTAGGTGCAGTTACATTTAATAATGCTGTATCTTTTTTGTATTTAACATTGACAGTGGCATTTTGTTCGCAAGTATAGTGCTCTACCATTTTACCGTGATGGTGCTTGCCATGATGATGTTTTTTGCCATGATGATGGTGATGCATGTCATCTGCTGGCATATCATTTGGTTTTGGATTGGTGGCGCAGCCTGTCATAATCAGGGCAGAAAGCACACCCGTTGCGATGAGTAGTTTTTTCATAAAAACTCCAAGATAACAAAAATTCACTAAAAACTCAAAATCGGTCCATATTTTACTGCAAATTGTATCAAAATGTGTAACAGAAGTTTTTGTCAATGGTATAAAATTGTGAATTATTTTATCTATGATTTTGATTTACGGTTTATTTTTTGGATTTAAATTGTGTTAAAAATTGCTTATTCTCCGATTTTTTGTTTGCCACTTCCACCAAATCATCGTTTTCCAATGGAAAAATATCGTTTATTGCCCCAAAAGTTGTTACAAGAAAATGTCATCACTATAGATAATTTATTTACGCCACAAAAAGCTAGCAAAGATGAAATCTTAACTACGCACACCCATGATTATTATCATGCATTGATAAATCTTAATCTAACCAGTCACCAAGCCCGTATGCTTGGGCTGCCTTTAACGCATGATTTGGTAGAACGTGAACATTTTATCGCTCATGCGACCTATGAATGCGCATTGCACGCCCAAAAACATGGCATTAGTTTATCAACTTCGGGTGGCACCCATCATGCTTTTGCTGGGCATGGCGAGGGTTTTTGTATTTTTAATGATATTTGTGTGGCAAGTCATCTTTTATTGCAAAGAAATCAAGCAAAACGCATTTTGATTGTAGATTTAGACGTTCATCAAGGTAATGGCAATGCTTCAATCATGGCAAATAACCCTAATGTTTTTGTCTTTAGCATGCATGGCAAGAAAAATTATCCTTTTAGAAAAATTCCATCTGATTTAGATATTGACTTGGATGATGGCACAACCGATGATGAATATTTGGCGATTTTAGATGAAAATTTAACCAAAATTATGACGCAGTTCTATCCTGATTTGATATTTTATCAGGCGGGGGTTGATGTTTTGGACGTGGATAAATTAGGCAAATTAAATCTAACCATGTCAGGCGTATTATGTCGTGATGAGCGGGTGCTTATGTGTGCTAAAAAAGCAGGCATTCCTATTGTGGTGGTAATGGGTGGTGGTTATGCGCCCGATATTGCAGTGATTGTGGAGGCTCATAGTCAGGTGTATTATCATGCTAAAAAATTATGGGGATAAAATATAAAATTAGTTTATAAAAACAAATTGTGTTACATTAAAGAAAATAGCAAATAAAGAGATGGGTATGAGTCTAAAACAGCGGTTGAACTTAACAACACCTATTATCCAAGCACCAATGGCAGGAGCTAGCAACGCATCTTTTGTGGCGTGTGCATCCAATTTGGGTGTTTTGGGTTCTTTGGGGGCGGGTATGATGTCTTGTGATAAAATTCATAGTGAAATCAATACGATAAAATCCCTAACTGACAAACCATTTGCGGTTAATTTGATGATTTTGCCTAAAGAAAAAACTCAAAAATACAGCTCACCCATGCCAACTTGGTTGAAAAATGTTTATGATGAATTGGGTGTGATGCCTGTTTTGGATGATTATCCTGCTTATGATTTTGCCAAACAATTTGATGTTTTATTGCAAAATCCAGTACCCGTAGCTAGTTTTACATTTGGAATTTTGGACAAAAGTCAGGTTCTTAAGCTGCATGACGTCAGAACTTTAGTGATTGGCACAGCAAACCTGCCCGAAGAAGCCAAGCAATGGCAAGATATTGGAGCAGATGCAGTGATTTTACAATCGGGGGATGCTGGCGGTCATCAAGGCGGATTTCTAGATGAAGATGCAGAAAAATTATCTGCTTTAACTTTATTAAAATTAACTCAAAAACAGGTATCCATTCCCTTAATTGCTGCAGGTGGTATTGACAGTAAAGTCAAAATAGATGAACTTTTACAACATGGCGCAGATATGGTGGCTATAGGTACGTTATTTTTAACCACCAAAGAGAGCCCAATTCACGCACTTTATAAACAAAAACTGCTAAAAGCCAAGCCAAATGATACCGTGATGACAAAAGCGTTTTCTGGAAAATGGGCGCGCGGAATCAAAAATAATTATACCCGAAGAACAAGTCAGGTGAGTGCAAAAGATTTACCAGAATACCCCAGTCTAAATGCCATGACCAAACCACTGCGAGCGCATGGTGCAAAAACTGACAATCCTGATTTGTTATCATTATGGGCAGGAACGTCAGTTGGTGGCTGTCGCGACGAGACAATAGCGCAATTGGTCAAAAGGTTGGTTTTACCAACACTTGATTAATGATTGTAGTAGTTATCAATTCCTAAAGCCACCGCTTGTACCAGTTTTTGACGCTCTTTGGGGTCTTTGATAAATGCTTCATCACTTTTATCTACAATCACACCAATTTCTATCAATACTGCTGGGATTTTGGTGGTTTTTAAAACGACCAATTTATCATGGTGATAAATACCAAGTTTTTTATCAACCAAGGATAAGGATTTTTCATAGTTGCTGTTTGCATGGTCTAAATTAGGCGTGCGTTTAATAACATAAAAGGCGTTACCAATTGACTTTGCCAGTTTTAGTGAGCCAGTATAATTGCCATTTTCGCGGGAAATATGAAATGACGAACCAACAATGGGGCGTATGGTTTGGTAGGTGTCAATATCGCCTGCTTTAATAGGGCGTAGATTAGGAAGTTGGGTGCTGTCGTGATGAATGGAGATAAACACCGCTTTTTTGTTATGAGAGTGATTGTTGGCAAGATTGCTACGTTCTTGCAATGTTTTTTCATCGCTAGCTGGTCTGGTTAATTCTACCTGATAACCTTTTTGAATGAGTAGTTGATACAGTTCTTGAGTAAAAACATCATTGTAGTTCACTTCAGGAATGCCTGTTAAGCTGATTGCCCCAACCCCAAGTGATGAACCTTTGGGGTTGTGTCCTGAATCTAAGACAATGAGCGGTTTTTGACTGCATGCAACTAAAAATATCAGCGAACATAGATAAAAAAATCGCATAAATTTATCCTATCAATAGCTTTTTACTGTGTTTTTCAAGCAGCCAAAGTAGGCTGATTGCTGCCACTGCCAAAGACATCACCAAAGCCAGCCAGAACCCATAAATGCCCAAACCAAACCAAAATGCAAAGATTACCCCTGGGATAATTCCAAAACCCCAAAAACAAATCATATGAATTATCATTGGACTTTTGGTGATTTTATAACCGCGAAGAGCGTAACTTGCAACGCATTGAATGGCGTCTACTAACTGAAATGCTGCTGCAAACAATAAAAGCGTACCACAAATATCAATTACCGCCAAATCATCAGTGTACATATCAGCAAGTTTATAACGAAAAATAATTAAAAAACTTGCCGTCAAAAACGAAATTGCCATAGCGCTACTAATAGCAACCCCTGATACATAACGAGCTTGTTGAGGATTGTTTTGACCAAGATTGATGCCAATTCTTACGGTGCTGGCAATTCCAATGCTTTGGGGAATCATAAAAATCAAACTGGTTAAATTAATCACAATCTGTTGGGCAGAAATAAGTTTGGTAGTATCCCCATCCAATTTAGCAACTAAAAAAATAATGCAAGCAAATAAGCTTACTTCAATAAAAAACGACAAGCCAATGGGTACGCCAAGTCGGGTAATTTCACCAAATAATTTGATATCTGGTTTTCTAAATTTATCAAATAGCCCAAAAGGGACAAAAAATTTATCTTTGGCAATGTATAAACCTAAAAGCAGTGCATTTATCCAAAAGACAATTGCTGTTGCCAATCCACAACCTGCCCCGCCAAGCATTGGCATGCCAAATTTGCCATAAACAAACACCCAATTTAGAAAAATATTGGCAAAAAAACAAATCCAGCTAACAATCATGATGGCTTTGGGTTTACCAAGACTGGATGCGTAAGCGTGTAAAGCTCGATGTATTAAAGCTGCTGGCATGGCAAAACCAATAAACCATAAATAAAGCTGACTTACTGCAAGGGTTTTGGCTTCTAAATTTAAAAATTTATCAAAAAAACCAATCACTGACCAGACCAAAAACAGCCCAACCACTCCCAAAAACAATCCATACCAAATTCCTTGCCAACCAAGGTTGCCAATGGCTTTTTGGGTGTCATTGGTATCTTTGTGTTTGTGTACGCCAAAGGCTTGAGAAATCATTGGATTTAACGCGGTCATAACCCCAAGCAGGGTAATGTATACCGTAAAAAATACACTATTCCCCAGCCCAACCGCCGATAAATCAGATGTGCTAATACTTCCTGCCATGACCGTATCTACAAAGCCAGTACCAACTTGGGCAACTTGAGATAGTAGCATGGGAAGCGCAAGTGCAACTAGGGCAGCAAATTCTTTTTTATATGCCGAAAAATTATAACGGCTAACATCCAATAACATTATTGTACTTCCTTCCACCAAGGTGTAGTTTGGTCATTTATAGTAAAATTTTGTCCAATTTTTGGAGTGATGAATGCAACGTTTTGTTTTGTAGCTTCTGCTAAAAATCGTTCAGCAGGTTCATCCCACTTGTGATAAGCAAGGTCGTATTTACCCCAATGAATTGGTAGGGCAAGTTTGGCTTTAGCGTCTTTGACTGCTTGCACGGATTGTTCTGGAAACATATGCACATCAGCCCAATTCACATTATACGCTCCATTTTCCACAAACATTAAGTCAAAACCATCATCGGGAGCGTATGTTTTTGCGATGTCAGCAAAATGGCTACCAAAACCACCATCGCCTGTAAAATATAATGCAAAATCAACGGATTTCACCACCCAACCGCCCCATAAGGTTTGACTGCGGGTGGATAATTTTCTTCCGCCATAATGTCGTGATGGCACAAAGATAAATTCAAGTCCATCTAGATTTTGTGTATCATGCCATGCAAATTCTTGAATTTTATTTTTATCCACGCCCCATTTAACAAGATGAGCTTTGACACCCAGTGGTACAAGAAATTTTTGGGCTTTTAGATGGATTTCTTGAATTGTTTTCATGTCCAAATGGTCGTAATGGTCGTGTGATAAGATGACAATGTCTAAATTTGGTAACTCGTCTGTTTTAGGCGGATGAGTCATTGAGTAGGGCTTTCCACCCAAGGGGATGGGTGATACCCGATAAAATACAGGGTCAGTAATGATTGTTTTATCGCCCATTTTAAATAAAATGGTGGAATGTCCAAGCCAAGTAAAGCTGTTGTTTTGCAAGGGAATATTTTTAGTTAAAGGCAAAGTTGGTAAAGACTCTTTGGGATGTTTACCATCAGCAGGATGAAAAATATTTATAATAAAATCCATCAAATTTAGGCGTTCATCCTCAGAAACCCCAGCGCCTGAACCGTCTACAACCAGCGGTTGCAAGTTTTCAAATTTGCCGTTTTGATAATTGGGCGATTTTTGCATCGCTTGTAGGGTCTGACTGTCAGGGCTTCCCCCAAAAACAGCTGAATTTAAAAATGCAATGGCGCCAATCGTCAGTATTAAGGCTATAATAAGTATACATTTGAAAATAAAAATTATCATAAAAGACAGCAAAATAAAAACTTTTAATGATAAAATTACTTACTTTAAAAATCAATGATTATTTTTATCAATTTAGTGCCACATTATGCGTCTTAATCACATCATTAAGCCCAATTCCACAACTACCAACATTATTAAAAATCCTGATAAACACCAAGCCCATTTTATATCAATTATTAATGAATGGCTAAAAAGTCTGTACCGTGAAAATTATTCAATAAATACCATTTTGGCATATCAAGCATCGTTGTACCGTTTTTCAAAGTTTGTTGCTAAAAATACTGCATTACAAGGCAATTGGCAGGCGTGTCAAAAAAAACAATTAGCACTATTTTTTAGTGGTCGTTTGGAAAGTGGTCAAAAAATATCTACCATAAAGCAAGAACTATCCGCTGTCAATAAATTTTATCAATACGCTATTGCGCAAAATTTAACCCAAAATAACCCAGCTGCTGCCTACCGACTAAAAAGCCAGCCCCGGCCTTTACCCGTGATTAGCGATGTGGATTTGATAGGTCAGCTGCTTGACCAGCCCGCTCCAGAAAATCAAGTGTTAGCAAATATTTGGCAGCGAGATAAAGCCATGTTTGAATTGATGTACAGTAGTGGATTGCGATTGTCAGAGCTTGTCAATTTGAATGTGGAGGATGTGGATTTATCAGGCAAAACAGTGCGTGTGGTTGGTAAAGGAAATAAAATGCGTATTGTACCTGTGGGCACTCAGGCCATCACAGCCATTACAGTTTATTTGCCAATAAGACAACAATGGCAAAAAAATACCCAAGCACTATTTGTTAGCCAAAAAGGTGGACGTATTACTCAGCGGGCGGTTCAGCTTCGTTTAAAGGCATGTGCTCAAAATGCGGGTATCAGCCAAAACTTGCACCCGCATATTTTACGCCACTGTTTTGCATCGCACATGTTGTCTGCTAGTGGCGATTTACGAGCCATTCAAGAAATGCTTGGTCATAGCAATATCAGCACAACACAGATTTACACACAGGTTGATTTTGGCACATTATCAAAAACTTATGATAAAGCTCACCCAAGAGCCTCTCAAAAAGATAAAAATCAAAATTAATGATGTATAAAAAAATAAAAGCCAGCTAAAATCTGGCTTTTGGATAATTTGGCGTCAATCGTATTTAGTTTAGTTCTACTTGTACGTGACTGTTAAACCAAGTAACCGATACACCCACATCACCGCGTTTTACGGCATTTTTTACGTTTGGACTGATTTTACTTCTATCAATCGCTTTTTGTAGTTGGTTACGTTTATTTGGGTTGCTTAAACCGCAGTCATCACTATCATCAGAGGAGCTACCATTATAGACATTAGCACGGTCTTGACGGATGATTTGACCAACAGAAGACAACTTTGAGCCGTTTGAATTGTATAAATCGCTTTTATCAATATAAGTATCAAAAGAACACAAATAGCCACCATCACCAGCAGAAGCACTCAAACTAGCAACACCTAAAACACCCGCTACTAAAAATTTATCTAACGTTTTCATAACCTACCTCTGACTTATCAAAAAATTACTTAAATCAATTTTTTTAAAACACCGTAATAAATAGCGTTTTAATTGCTTATTTTCATTATAGTATCTTGATAAAAAGAACTGTAGCGATTTTTGGTGAAGTTTTGTAAATCAAAGTAAAACTTGCTGTTTGATTGTCAGTTATGGTTTATTTATCAAAAGATTTTGCATTGGATGTAATGGATTTTAAAAACAATTTGAGTAACTCATCAAGACAACTGATTAACAATAAAGTAGTATCATAAGCAGCAAGCAATCAAAAGTTCAAACATTGTGTAAAATACCCAAAATTTAGATTTGCCAGTTAAATTAGGATGGTTGATATTTACACCAATTTATGAATAAATCCAAAATTGGGCAATTTGAGTGTATATTTATTAGTAAACATGAATGTTGTCACGCACAAAAGATTTGGAGAAAGTAAATGTATAAAAAATATTTTGTATTGGTTTTTTTGATAGTGTTATTAGCTGCTTGTGGTGATGCAGGTTCAAAAAATACTACCAAAATAAATGATACCCAGTCCAGTAAAGATGAATTGGATAAAACAGGTATTGTAGAAAATGCTAGACAAGTTTTAGATACTTTAAATGTAAAATCAGTACAATTAAGTGATATGTGGGCGATACAACAGGCATTTCAGCGAGCTGGCGTTACACCTGATATAGAGCAAGTTCTACAACATAAAATGACCCAAGTAAAAAACCAAGCAGACGCCAAAACAATTATCAATGAGCAGCTTGTGCTTACTCAAAATCTACAAGATGAATTAAATGGATTGGAACTACAAAGTCAAGAAGGTAAGGATATTGTTCAAAAAACTACCGATGCTGCTCAAAAAATGCACAATGGATTACAAACAATCATAGCCTTAGATTTGCAAAATCCAAATGATATGGCTGCGATTAATCAAGCTGTGATGCAGATACAAGAAGGAACAAATGTGTTGTCTGATAGCATGAATGATTTTTTAAATCTGGCAAAGGATTTAGGATTTGATACCAAAGCGGCTATTGAAAAATATCAAAAATATCAGCAATCAACCCAGAATCAACAAACAAACTAAAGTATGATGGTTGTTATAGTTGATGGTTAATGACTAAAGACAATTTTAGTATCAGATGTATTGATTTTATTGATGGATAATATTCATACTTAAATAAATAGTAAGTATCTAATCATTTAAGATAACCCAAAATTAGCAAGACGGCAGGAATATTTAGCGGTCTTGCTAGTTTTATGATTTATCTTTTTATCTTGTTGTTTTGTCTAAACATTGGTAATTAAGTTGGTTAAAATTAATTTTGCAGGCTTAAACGATTGAATCACCTTCAAACACACGTAAAAATTAATTGATTATAGCGACTGCAAGGTGTGTTTATGGTGATTAATTTTTTTATCAAATTGCCGAAAACCGAACAATAATACCCATGAAATCAACAGATAAATGATGCCAGCGGCGAAATAGATTTCTAAATTTAGATAGGTTTTGGCAATGATGGCTTTAGAGGTGTACATCAAATCTACAACTGTAATGGTTGATGCCAGCGCCGAACCTTTGAGCATAAAAATCACCTCATTACTATAAGCGGGTATCATAATCCCAAAAGCACGTGGTAGGGTGATGCGTTTTAGTTTTTGACTAGGCGACATGCCTAAGGCATCGGCAGCTTCTAACTCACCCTTAGGAACAGCATTCATTGCACCACGAACAATTTCAGCAATATAAGCAGCGGTATTTAGCGTAAAAGCGATGATGGCACACCAATAAGGCTGGCTTAAAACAGGTTTCCATAAAAAACTGTCTTGAATGATTTTGAATTGTCCAAGCCCATAATAAATTAAAAAAATTTGCACCAAAAGTGGTGTGCCTCGAAAAAAGAAAATGTATAAATAAGGTGGTATCCATACCAAGGGATTTTTGGATAATCGTAAAAGCCCCAGCGTAACCCCCAAAATCAATCCCAAAACACTGGAAAGTAACACTAATTCGACAGTGGTCAATGATGCTTTTAATAATTCAGGAAAATTTGTGATGATTGCTTGCCAATTCCAACTCATGCCTCAACCCCTTGTTTGTGTAATTTTTTGGCATAACGAGCCGCAGGATTAGCACGCCATTCACAAAAACTAATTAAAGAAGTAACCACAATTGTTAAACCCAAATAAACCAGCGCAGCAACTAAAAAGAACGTAAAAGGTGCTTGGGTGGATTGAGCAGCACGTGATGAGTAATAAATCAAATCTTTTAAGCCAATCAATGAGACGAGGGCGGTGTCTTTGAGTAGGACCAAAAATAAATTACCCAAACTAGGCAAAGCAACAATCCACATTTGGGGAAGAATGATTCGCCAAAAAGTCTGAAAGGGTCGCATACCAAGGCTTTGAGCGCTTTCCCATTGACCTTTGGGAATCTCCTCTATTGCCATACGAAAAACTTCGGTGGCGTACGCTCCAAACATCACCGACAGCGCCATGACCCCAGGCCAAAAGCTGCCCAATTCGATGCGCTGAGTATAACCAATTTTATGAGCAAGGCTCGAAACTAAAATTTCAGCCCCAAAATAAATCGCAAAAACAACTAACAGTTCAGGCAAACCACGCACAACAGTTGTATAAATATCAGCCAGTTTTTTAATAAACCAAACTGGTGAACGTTTGGCAACCGCTCCAAGCAGCCCAAAGAACAAACCAAAAATCAAACTGGTTAAACTAAGTTTGATGGTTAGTATTGTGCCTTGTAATAATAAATTGCCATAGCCATATAAGTCAAACACAATCATCGCCTTTTGACAGGGTAACAAAATTTACTATTTTAGCAAAATTTGGGTAATTATGTTGGCTTATTTTGTATCTGCTTTTACCTGGGTTTTTGTTTGGGCTTCTTCATTTTGAGCGGCTGTTTTGGTTGTTGGGCTACTTAAGGCATCACCAAAATGTTTTTGCACCAGTTTATCATAAGTGCCATCGGCTTTGATTTCATCAAGAGCTTGATTAAATTTCCCCAAAAGTTCATCATTGCCTTTATTGACTGCAATCGCAAAATTGTCATGAATGTCAATTTCATCGCCCTTAATACTAAAATCTTTACCCAAATCGCTAGTTAGCCAAGTTAAAGCGGGTAATTTATCGCTAAGTACAACGGTTGCCCGGCCGCTGGCTAAATTTAAAAAGGCATTATCCAGAGTATTGTGCATTTGTGGGGTAACTTCTGGGTAGGTTTTATCCAAATATTGGCTTGAAATAGTCGAACCTTGCACAGCAATGGTTGCTGATTTAATATCGTTGGTATTTTTTGGGTTAAAAGCACTGTCGTTTTTGGCAAGAAAAACTAGCGTGTTATTAAAATAAGGTTTGCTAAAACTTACCTGTTCACTGCGTTCAGGCGTAACGGACATGGCTGAGATGATGGCGTCAAATTTGTCCGTTTTTAAGGCGGGAATGATACCATCCCACTCTTGGGCGTTGATTTGGCAGGTTACCGCCATTTTATCGCACAATGCATTGGCAATATCCACATCAAACCCCGCCAAATCTCCGTTATTAAACGTATAATTAAAAGGAGCGTAAGCGCCTTCGGTGGCTATTCGTAAGGTTTGCTTTGATGCATCATTTGGTTGCCCAGTTTCTTGAGTTTTAGTTTCTTCACCACAAGCACTCAGAAGTAATATGCTCGAAAAAAGAGCAGCTTTAAACATATTTTTCATCAAATTTTCCTTAATTTAAAAAATCCCTATTCGTTAGGGTGGTCTAAAATATATTCAGAGATAATTTTTAAACTAGAGCAGCGCCTAACAAATGCCTGACACCGCTCTGTATGCTCAGTTTATGTGAGTAATTTTGAATGGACATTTGCAAATGGTTTTATCCAAAAACCATCAGTTGTCATTGGGCGCGATTATTTACTGTCAGCAGGCTTTTTGTCATCAGCTGTTTGAGTTTCACCAGCTTCTAGGCTTTTTAAATCCACGCCAAGATGTTTTTTGGCGATTTCATCGTATTTGCCATTGGCTTTTAGAGCGTCAATAGCTTTGTCAAATTCGCCTTTTAAAGGGTCATCTTTACGCACAGCAACAGCAACAACGTCATTGGTATTGATGGGTTTGCCTTGCACCTCATAATCTTTACCAGCATCGGTTTTTAACCAATCCAAAGCAGGAGCAATGTCTGAAATCATCAAATCAATACGTCCTGCGGTCAAGTCAAGATAAGCATTATCTTGTTTGTCATAGGTTTTTAAGGTCGCTTTTGGTTGATTTTTAGTTAAATAATCTGCCGCAACAGTGGCTTGTTGAGCCCCAACAGTTTTGCCAGCGATATTTTCTATGGTTAAATTTGCACCTTTTTTAGCAATTAGCACAAAGGTGTTGTTAAAATACGGTTTACTAAAATCAACCACTGCAGACCGTTCAGGCGTAACGGACATACCCGACATGATTGCATCGGCTTTATTGGCTTGCAAACTTGGGATTAAACTGTCCCAATCGTAACTTTTAATGTCGCATTCAACCTTCATCTCATCACACAAAGCAGCAGCAAGGTCAATCTCAAATCCTACTAAGTTTCCTTGGTTGTCCAGATAACTAAAAGGTTTAAAACTGGATTCAGTGGCAATGCGCACAACTTTTTCATTATTGCTTGCTGGAGCTTGTTTGGTTTGTTCATTGGTTTTTTCATTTGAACAGGCTGAAAGTGCCAAAACGGTCAATGCTGTTAAGAATAATTTTGGACTGAATTGAAATTTCATAAAAATTCCTTATTAATTTATTAATGATTATTTAGCGGCTTCTTGTGGTTTTTCATCGGTTTTGGTGGCTGTGCTGTCTTGTTCTGGAGCTTGAGCTTGTGCATTTGCTGCAAAATGTTGCTGTTTGATTTGTTCTAATTTGCCATTGGTTTTGAGTGCACCTAGCGCTTTATTGATTTTATCTTTTAAAGCGTCGCCTTTACGTACAGCAATGCCTAAATTATCACCATTGTCAATTTCATCACCAATCAGCCCAAAACCTTGGGGGTTTTGTTTTAACCAATAAGCCGCTGATGCTTTTTCCGCCATGACTGCTTGGTTGCGTCCTGCTTTCATATCCAAATAGGCATTTTCGTAGGTATCATACAGTTGTACACGGTTGCCATCTTTGCCATCGTAGTTTTTGCCGATATATAGTGCGCCTGTAGTGCCACGCTGACCGCCAAGTACCATATTTTTAATGTCTTTGGGGTCAAAACTACCGTCATTTTTTGCCAACCAAACGATGGTATTGGCAAAATATGGGTCGCTAAAATCCACTTGCTCTAAACGTTCTGGTGTGATGGACATACCTGCAATGACTGCGTCATATTTTTTGGTTAAAAGTCCTGGCAATAAACCATCCCAGTCTTGAGCTACCACTTCGCATTTGGTTTGCATTTCTTCACAAACAGCATTGATAACATCAACATCAAATCCAATAATTTTGCCGTCCGCAGTTGTGCCGTTAAATGGCATGTAATTAGCTTCAGTAGCAATTACCAATGTGCCTTCGCTGCCTTTATTATCGGTTGCTGCTGATGTGTCTGATTTTTCCCCAGAACATGCGGTTAAAGCAATACTAAATAATAAACCAGCACCAATTTTGGCATAGGTATTTGCAAAATTTACCATAAAAATTCCTTAAAAAATAATAAAAAATAACTAAATAAAAACAACTGTCTTAATTTTGATGTGATGCCATAAATTCTTTGACTCGGGCAGATTTTGGATTGTCAAAAATCTCGTCAGGTGGACCCATTTCTTCAACGCGCCCTTGATGCAAAAATACCACTTGGCTAGATACCTCACGAGCAAAACGCATTTCGTGAGTAACAATCAACATGGTTCGACCTTCATCAGCAAGTTCTTTCATAACCGCCAAAACTTCATTGACCAGCTCAGGGTCTAAGGCAGAAGTTGGTTCATCAAACAATAAAACCTGAGGTTTCATTGCCAATGTACGAGCGATGGCAACTCGCTGTTTTTGACCGCCCGATAGATTGTCAGGATAAGCATCTTTTTTTGAAAGCAGTCCAACTTTATCTAATAGACGTTGAGCATCAGCAATTGCTTCGTCTTTATTAATGCCTAATACTTGGGTTGGACCTTCAATAATATTTTGCAAAATTGTTTTATGAGGCCAAAGATTAAAATTTTGAAATACAAAACCAATTTTTGAACGCAGTTTTTCAAGTTGTTTGGGATTTTTGGCAACCAATTCGCCTTTTTTTTCAATTAATTCTAATTTTTCTTGTCCAATAAAAATTTCACCACTGCTAGGTTTTTCTAATAAATTAATGCAGCGAAGTAAAGTTGATTTGCCTGAACCGCTCGAACCTAAAATACTAATAACATCGCCATCGTGGGCAGTTAAAGAAACACCTTTTAATACTTCAAGCGAGCCGTAATTTTTATGAATGTCTTTTAAATTAAGAGCAATGGGGCGGTCTGTCATAGCATAATCCATTTGGTTAAACTCTATATTTTCACTTAAAACACCCTAAAAAGGCAACAGTTTTTAAAAAATTTTTAAAAAAATTGTTTTTAATAATTTAATATTTAAAAAACGACAATTTTTTTTGTTAAAAATCAAACCATGTTATAATTGGCGAATTTATAGATTAAAGACAAGTAAATGGTGTGTTATGCCCAAAGCAAGCCTGCAAAACCCTAATTTTTTAAATCGTCTGTGGCAAGGATTTTTAACTACCGTTGGCACAGAACGATTTTTTAAAATTTTTTCAGGCTGGGTAAAATGGCTTAGTTTAGTTGCTTTTATTTTGCTTAGTGTTGGTATGACTTGGGGGCTTATTTTTGCACCTACCGATTATCTGCAAGGCAACAGCTATCGAATTATTTTTATTCATGTGCCAACAGCAAGTCTTGCAATGAGTATTTATTTTGCCATGGCAGTTCTTGGGGTTATTTTTTTGGTTTGGAAAATTAAAACCGCCAACATTGTTGCTCAAGCCGTTGCCCCGATTGGTTTGATTTGCTGTGTATTAAGTTTAATCACAGGAGCGATTTGGGGTAAGCCAACCTGGGGAACTTATTGGGTGTGGGATGCGCGCTTAACCTCCATGCTGATTTTGGCATTTTTATATACGGGGGTTTTGGCGCTGTTTAGTGCCTTTGAAAATAGCCAAAATCGCGGTAAAGCCGCAGCAATTTTATCGATTGTAGGGGCGGTTAATCTACCAATTATTAAATATTCGGTTGAGTGGTGGAACACCTTACATCAAGGTTCAACGTTTACCATAACCAATGCCCCAAAAATGCCAGCGAGCATGTGGGTTCCGCTGCTGCTAATGATTTTGGGTATGTATTTTTTGGCGGCAGCATTGACTATTTATCGTACAAATTCTTTAATTTTATTAAGAGAAAACCGCAAAACGTGGGTTATTGATTATTTAAAAAACTGTAAAAGCCAGTAGGTAAACCAGCCATGACAGTGTATTTTTCTAGTTTTTCTGAATTTTTAAATATGGGCGGACACGGACCATACGTGTGGTCGTGTTATGTAATTACAATGATTGTGCTATTTTTATTGATTTTATTTACCAAATCAGAACGTAAAAATGTAATAGAAAAACTCACTCATCAATCAATACGCCAAGAACGACTGACAAACAGACAGCGTCAACAATTAAAATAATAAGGTTTTTGTATGAATAATGCTCGCCAAAAAAAGATGATTTGGGTGGTCGCTATTTTACTTGGGGCGGTAATTGCCGTTAGTCTGATTTTATATGCCATTCGTCAGCAAACAGATTATTATTTTGACCCGACCATGATTTCCCAAGGAAAAGCACCTGAAAGTAAGCGCATTCGTGCAGGTGGAATGGTTGTAGCAGGCAGTGTTAAACGTGATCCTAATGACCCTGTGAATATCCAGTTTTCTATTACTGATTTTAAATCCACCGTTCCTGTACAGTATCGCGGCGTATTGCCAGATTTATTTGCTGAAAATTCTGGCGTGGTAGCAACAGGCGAATTAAAAGATGGGGTTTTTGTTGCCAGTGAAGTTTTGGCAAAACATGATGAAAATTATATGCCACCAGAAGTTGCCAAATCACTCAAACAGGAACATAAAGAACGCGGTACTTCGGTTGAAAATGGACAATTTGTTCCAGCAAATCCAATGAGTGAAATGGATAAAAATCAAACTTCAAAAGACAGTCAAGACAAACAGCCAAAATAAACAGTCACAAATAAAAAACCACTTAAAATTTTTAAGTGGTTTTTTTATTTAATTTACCAATTAAGCATTACGACCATACACAGGGAATTTGTCGCAAATGGCAGAAACTTTTGCACGTACTTCTTCTAAAGTTTCTTCAGCGCCACGAGCATCTAGCACATCGCAAATCCAACCGGCTAGCTCAATACATTCAGCTTCTTTAAAGCCACGTGTTGTAATAGCAGGCGTGCCAAGTCGGATTCCTGAAGTTACAAAAGGCGATTTGGGGTCATTGGGTACTGAATTTTTGTTTACAGTAATGTGTGCATCGCCCAACCATTTATCTGCTTCTTTGCCTGTAATGCCTTGTTTAATTAAACTAATAAGCATCAGATGGTTTTTGGTGCCACCAGAGACTACATCATAACCACGAGAAAGGATGGTATTTGCCATAGCCTGAGCGTTTTTAACAACTTGTTGTTGATATTGTTTAAACTCATCAGTCATCGCTTCTTTAAAACAAACCGCCTTACCAGCGATGGCATGCATTAAAGGTCCGCCTTGGGTGCCGGGAAAAACTGCTGAGTTTAATTTTTTCTCAATTTCTGGATTAGCTTTAGCTAAAATTAAACCAGCGCGTGGACCGCGCAACGTTTTATGAGTGGTTGTGGTGGTTACGTCAGCAATTTGCACAGGGTTTGGATAGATGCCCGCCGCTACAAGACCAGCCACGTGTGCCATATCCACAAACAAATAAGCGCCAACGCTGTCAGCAATTTCACGGAATTTTTGCCAGTCCATGACTTGACTGTATGCTGAAAAACCAGCAATAATCATTTTAGGCTTATGTTCTTTTGCTAAACGAGCAATCTCATCATAATCAAGCAGTCCATTATCATCAATGCCATAATGCATCGCGTTGTATGTTTTGCCAGAAAATGAAACATTTGCCCCGTGGGTTAAATGTCCACCATGGGCAAGACTCATACCAAGCACGGTATCCCCTGCTTCTAGCAATGCAAGATAAACGGCTGCATTGGCATTTGAACCAGAGTGTGGTTGGACGTTAGCATAGTCAGCGCCAAATAATTCTTTGGCACGGTCAATGGCAATTTGTTCTACAACATCAACATTTTCGCAGCCGCCATAATAGCGTTTCCCTGGATAACCTTCAGCGTATTTATTGGTTAAAATTGTGCCTTGCGCTTCCATTACGGCAGGAGAACAATAATTTTCAGATGCAATTAATTCAATATGATCTTCTTGACGACGTGATTCAGCGTCAATTGCAACGCCAAGTTCAGGGTCAAAGTCGTGCAAAGAAATTTCTTTAAACATAAATTTACCTTGTGGTTTGGGAGAATCAGATTAGTTTAACATAAAATTATCATTAATTTCACCAAATTTGACTGACCAAAATTACAAAAATGATGAGTAAAATTTAATTAGTAGATAGATTTTTATGATAATTTAAAGACAATATTTAAAAATACTGTATCACATTGATTAAAATCTTTGCGGTATAATATAGCAATTTTTTATATAGCCATTATAGGTTATACATTTTTAAATAATTAAATTTCAATCATTCAGTATAAATATGCATTTATTTTCTCATCATAAATTTTCTTATCATAAATTGCTGGGCATATTGATTAGCATTAGCTTATCCCTTTCTTTACCGTCTTATGCTCAAGATACCAGTCATTCCAATGCTAGCAGTTTAGCTAGTTTATTTGGAAAAACAAGCCAACAAAAATTTCTACCAGTAAATCAAGCATTTAAAGTAGATGTTAGTCAAAATGGTCAAGAGTTGATTGCCAAATTTACCATCACTCCCAAACATTATATTTATCAAGATAGAATCGCTGCTCAATTACCAGAAGGCGTAAGTGCTAGCGATTGGGAATTTAGTGTTGCTCCAACTATGGTGGATGACCCTGAATTTGGTCGGGTGGCGGTATTTAATCAAGATGTTATTGCTAAAGCAGTCATCAGCACCCAAAAAGACTTAAATCACGCTCCAGTTAGCGTAAAATGGCAAGGCTGTGCCGAAGCGGGTTTGTGCTATCCACCAGAAGTTACCAAAGGCACTTTGACGCTTAAGCACGCCAGTCAAGCATCCACTAAAGCAGAAATAAAAAAACCAGAAACCAAAGAAACTGCAAAAGTAGCAGAACCACAAACCGCCAGTAAACTACCATCACAGATTATCCCTGCAAATACCACCAATAGCGGTAATGATATAGCTATTAGCCAAGACAATAACCAAATTGCTAATCTAGAAGATAAAGCAAGTTCTGTTAATGGCATGCCGCCAGCTTTGCCAGTCAGCCGTGAATCTAATCAAGAAATGGGTGGCGAAAGTGGCAATCAAAATAACCAAGCAAATGATTTGATTGCTCAAAATACAGACCTTCAAAACCCAAGTCAACATGATGATGGCGACCAATCAGGCATTTCTGTGTTGCCAGCAGATGGTGAGCAAACACAAATTCAGCCAAATGAGCAAAACACCCAAAGCGCCACTAATATCAGCTCAAACCCTAATTTGGTGAATCATACCTTACCTCAGGATTCTGACCCTTTTGGTATTCATAAAAATCCACTATTAGCATTAATGCTTTTATTTTTGGCAGGGCTGTTACTTGCCTTTACGCCATGCGTGTACCCAATGATACCAATTGTCGCCAATATTGTCGCCCGCCAAAAAAATACCAATTCTGTAAAAGGTTTTATGTTATCAACATCTTATGGGGTAGGTGTTGCAACGGCTTACGGGGCTATTGGCGCTTTGGTGGCAGGTCTTGGGCGTGCCGTTGGGATTTTGGGGTATTTACAAAATCATTATATTTTGGGTGGTTTTGCAATTGTTTTTGTGATTTTAGCACTTGCAATGTTTGACGTTATCAAATTATCTTTACCAAGCGCCATTAGTGATAAACTTTCTCAAAAATCACAACTTGCCGATGGTAAATTAGGCAACATTGGCGGTAGTTTTGTTGTTGGGGCATTATCAGCATTGGTGGTATCGCCTTGCGTTTCGTTGCCAATGGCGGGAGCTTTGACGGCCGTCTCAACCAGTGGTAGTGTTGTGCTGGGTTTTTTTGCATTGTTTGTTTTTGGGGTGGGTTTGTCTTTGCCATTAATGATACTTGGCGCAGTGCAAGGAAAATTTATGCCCAAAGCAGGGCAATGGATGCAGGAAGTCAAAACTTTTTGCGGGCTACTGCTTTTAGCGGTTTCAATTAGTTTAATTGAACGAATTGTCCATTCACCTTTTGTACTTGCTTTATGGGCGTTTTGGTTTGCAATGCTTTGTGTGTGGTTTTATCGTCAAAAAGTTTTACCAGCGCTGGCATTGTCAATCATCAGTGGCGTTTGGACGCTTTGTTTGATGATTGGCGTGGCAACTGGACAAACGGATTCTTGGCAACCTTTAGGAAAATTGACAGAAACGACTGCAATGACAAATAACGTTTTTGAATCTAAAAATTCTGACATTGCGATAACCAATCTAGTACAACTTGATGAAATTTTGTCCAAAAATGATAAAGTGTTGGTGGATATCACAGCTGATTGGTGTATTGAATGCAAAATCATGGAAAAAACCTTGTTTACTAATCGTCCTAACAAATTGGCGGATTTTCAAGTGGTTAAGGTAGACATCAGTCAAAATACATCAGATAGCAAAGCAGTATTGGCGCGTTATCAACTATTTGGACCGCCAGCATTGCTACTGTATCAAAAAGGTGAGCTAAAAAATGTGTTATTAGGTGAAGTAAAACGTGCTGATTTTGAACAGGCATTATCACAATTATAATTGGTTTGTTTAAAATTGCTGATTTCTTCTTAAAAATGACAACTTTCTGTTAAATTGGCTCAATTTTTGCTGAAATTTTACCATCATCATATATAATAGCAGCTTTTTGGTAAGTGTATTGTAGGTGGCATGATGGTAAAATTGTTGCGATTGGTTAGTTTTTTAGAAGGTTTGTCTTTTTTGGTTTTAGTGGGTATTGCCATGCCTTTAAAATACAAATTCAATCAACCCTTTTTCGTTCAGTATGTTGGCATGGCTCATGGTGTATTGTTTGTCAGTTTTATTGTGCTACTTTTGGTGGTATGTCAGGTCAAACGATGGTCGCTGAAAGTTTTTTTATTTGGATTTATTGCGTCTATTCTGCCTTTTATGCCATTTTGGTTTGAGCGTTACATCCATCAGCTTGAACTTGACGAAAATTAATTATTAAAAATAAATTAATTATTAAAAAACAAATACTTAAAAACCAATCGCTCATCTACTAAAAAAATCAATGGATAAAATGGGAAATTTTGTGTTTGCTGATGGCTATAAACAAAACCTGAATATTTCGGTTGCGACTGTAATCTCGGTTGTTTTGCATACTTTTTTGATTTTTGGCATTACCTTTACCGTTGGGCAAGCACCCGATGAACTTGCGCAAGACGTTGCAACAGCAATGACAGAAAATACCAAAAAAAATGAACACGCCCGTTTTATTGCCAACGCCAGTCAAGAGGCTGGTGGTGATGTGCGCCAACAGCTGCGCCAAGAAACCAATAACATTAGCCCAGATACTGCTGATGATATGGAAGAGGTGCAAGATGTTTTAAACCTACAACAACAATCTCGTCAAAAAGCGTATCAAGAAAGTTATTTGCGCACCACCTTATCCATTCGTTATGTGGACAATCAAAATAAGAATGAAAGTGAAAAAAACCAAGATGACTTAGAAGCTCAAGAAGAGAGAATTCGTAAAAAAATTCGTACCTTGGAAGCTCAGCTTTCTCAAAAACAGCAAGATTTTGCCTCAAAAAGTAATGTACAAACTGTTAGTGGTAACGCGACCACTTATGGTGTGGCGGCAGCTTATTTAGAAAATTTTCGTTTGCATGTAGAACGTATTGCCAACCAGTATTATCCAGAACAAGCACGCAGCCAAAATATTACAGGTGATGTGCGTCTGATGGTGATTGTTGGGCGTGATGGGCACGTCAAGGCCATTACGCTATTAGAATCATCAGGTTCAGTCATGCTTGATGAGGCCGCCAAGCAGTCCGTTCGTCAATCCTCCCCATATGGTGCTTTTAGTGAAGATATGGGCAAATTAGAAGAATTGCGAATTATTCGTACATGGCGCTATGGCGATGATATTGAAGTTACTGATTAATCAATAAATCAAATATATGACTCAAACTTTAGAAAACACTGAAAAAACCATTGAGCAAGTAGATCATACGGCTAATACGCCCATTACTCAAAATGTTGCTGAAGCTCAAGAAGCGGTTACTCAAGTCGCAACTGAAGTGGCAACACAAACTGCTGAAGGACTCACCACTGCTAGCGATTACACATTAAAGTTACTGGGTGTGCCAATTGATACGGCGACGATTTTAAATAATTCCACAACGTTTGCTATTAAACTGGTGTTGGCAATTGTAATTTTTTATGTCGGCAAATGGATTGGCAAATGGTTTGTAAATCTTGCCAAAAAAGCCATGATGCGAAGCTCACTAGATGGTACGGCAATTAGCTTTTTGGGTAATTTACTTTATGGAATTGTCATTGCAGCTGTAATTTTGGCATCTTTAAACCAGCTTGGTATTAGCACCACTTCGTTTGTTGCGGTTTTGGGTGCTCTAACGGTTGCTATTGGTGTGTCTTTAAAAGACCAAGTTTCTAACTTAGCTGCAGGCGTGCTGATCGTCATGTTTCGCCCTTTTAGGCGTGGCGATGTCGTGCAAGTAGCAGGGCAAACGGGCACTGTCCAAGAGATTACTTTGGTAAATACGCGCATTATAACCGCCAACAATCATGAGGTGATTGTGCCAAATGGCGACATTATGACCAACGCCACAATCAATTTTTCATCCGTGCCAAATCGTCGGCTTGAGATTTTGGTGGGGATTGGTTATAACAGCGATATTAGAACGGCTAAGTCTTTGATGCTTGATGTTGCTTATGCTCATCCAAAAGTCTTAAAAACCTTTGAACCGTTTGTTAGAGTAACCGCTTTGGCAGACAGTTCAGTAAATCTAACACTGTATGTGTGGACGCAAAACGAAGATTGGGCAGAAGTTCAAAGTAATTTACTTGAAACCATCAAATACACCTTTGATGATAATAATGTGGATATTCCTTACCCACATCGAACCTTACAGATTGAGGGTTTGGATAAAATTACCACACAAATCAAATCTGATTGATACATATCTTATTAGATTGAATTGATTAAAGATAAGGGTTGTCAATTCCTAAACTTTGTAAAATAGCAATTTCAAAACTTTCCATTTCATCTTGTTGGGTTTTTCCAAGTTCATGGTCAAAGCCCAATAAGTGTAAAATGCCATGTATTACTAAATGCGTTAGATGGTTATCAAACATTTTGTCTTGTTCTATAGCCTGTTTTACCACTACATCGTGGCAAATCACCAATTCTCCTAAAAAAACATCGCCCATTTGAACAAGCAGTTCTTTGGGCAGCTGGCTTGGGTAGGATAAGATGTTGGTAGCATAGTCCTTACCGCGAGATTCTTTGTTGAGTTCCAAACCTTCATCAGTATTGCAAACATAAATACTGATGGATTTGGATAGTTTTTGCCAATCAGTAAAGGTAAAAACATCATCAAAAACATAGTATGGCAAAACCAAATCATTGATTAGTTTTTGTTCAATAAACTGCAACACTTTATCAAATAGGGCGGTTAAATTTTCTTGCGTGTATTGATTTTGCGGCAAGCCATCTGCAACATCTAAATCAAGGTTAATGTTATGAAAATCACTCACGATGATGTTCCTTGTTTTCTTGAATTTTTGATGAATTTTGCAGAGACTGAATCGCAGCTAGTGCATTGATTTGTTTGGTGATTTCTTCTTCTTGACGGGCTTTCCGTCGCGCTTCTTTGCGTTTTTCTTCTTTGGCGGTTTCTATGATTTCATATTCATCATACGCTTCAACAATTTTTTGTACCAAATGATGACGCACCACATCTTTAGCGGTAAAATGAGTGATGTGAATGTCGTCAATATCTGCTAAAATTTTTAAAGCGTGAGAAAGCCCCGATTTTTGTCCCCGTGGCAAATCCACTTGAGAAGTGTCGCCTGTAATCACCGCTCGAGACCCAAAACCAAGCCGCGTTAAGAACATTTTCATTTGCTCAGGCGTGGTATTTTGCGATTCATCTAAAATCACAAATGAGTTATTTAGTGTTCGTCCTCGCATATATGCCAAGGGAGCAATCTCAATAATTTGCCGTTCAATAAGTTTGCCAACTTTTTCAAAACCAAGCATTTCATATAAGGCATCGTATAAAGGACGCAAATAAGGGTCAATTTTTTGTGTTAAATCTCCCGGTAGAAACCCCAATTTTTCGCCAGCTTCTACGGCAGGACGTACTAATAAGATTCGCTCAATTTCACCACGTTCAAGCATATCCACCGCACACGCTACCGCTAAATAGGTTTTGCCTGTACCAGCAGGTCCTACCCCAAAACACACATCAGATGTTAAGATTTTTTTAACGTACAAGGCTTGATTGTTGCCTCGTGGACTGATTTTGCCTTTGCGAGTGCGTAAGCTTATGGGTGTATCTTGCATCTTTGGCGTGTTATCATCATTGTCAGATAGGCTAGATTGTACAATTAAATGCACATCTTCACCACTAATATCATCTGTTTTACGCGCAAGCTCTGCCAATTTGGTTAAGATAAATTCGCCACGCTCCACCCCAGTTAAATCCCCTGTTAAAATAAGTTGATTTTGGCGAGAGATGATTTGAATGTCTAAACGCTGTTGTATGTATTTTAAATGTTTGTTGTATTCTCCAGATAAAACACGAAACTCTTGGGGAAGTAACTCTAAATTAAGGGTGCGACTAATGGTCAAAATGAATCCTTTTTATATGATGATTTGGTGGATAAATAAGGTAAAATTGATATTTTTTCAATAAAAATCCTAAAATTTAATTAATTTAAGTGCTTAAAAAGCAAAAAACCTTTCAAATTAATGAAAGGCTTTTTAAATATGGCTCCCCAACCTGGGCTCGAACCAGGGACACACGGATTAACAGTCCGATGCTCTACCGACTGAGCTATTGGGGAATAACTCAAAAGTTAATGCTGGCTATTATACTAAAAATTTTAATCTTGTCAAATATTTTTTTCAAATTTATAGTATAAGATAAAAAATACCAAAGTGCCGCTACAAAGGGATACCATGAACCGTGAAGTTCAAGGCGGGAAATACCAATATTTATCATGGCTTTCTGAAACACCTAGGGTGCAGACCTGCGCAAAAAAATATTGCAAATATCTCCCTTAAATTAAGATTATCGGTCAAGGATTACGCTTTGCTGGCAAACACTTCAGTAGTTTTATTATATCACGTTTGCAATTTGTCGCAACTAAATTGTATGTACAATTTTTACCTATAAAGAACCCCACACGTAAAATTTTACAGATATCAATTGCATCATATGCCATAAGTTTAAACTGTGCTAAAATAATAATGTTTAAAGATTTTTTTAAGGATATGGTTATGACTGACAAAAAAATTCCCCATGTATTGATGATTTTGGATGGCGTTGGATACAGAGAAGATAAAAAAGATAATGCGGTTGCTTGTGCTAACACTCCTAATCTGGATAATCTTTTAGCAAATTGCCCAAATGGACTGATTTCAGGTTCTGGCATGGATGTGGGTTTGCCCGATGGTCAATTTGGCAATTCAGAAGTTGGGCATATGAATCTTGGGGCGGGGCGAATTTTATTTCAAGATTCAACTCGAATTATGAATGACATTCACTCAGGTGAATTTTTTGCTAATCAGACGCTTTGTCAAGCGGTTAAAGATACAGTTGCAAATGAAGGCGCGGTGCATATTTTAGGTCTTTTATCTGATGGCGGTGTGCATGCCCACATTGAACATATTAAAGCGGTAACCAAACTGGCGGCACAACAAGGGGCAGGGCAGGTGTATGTCCATGCTTTTTTGGATGGTCGAGATACACCGCCAAAATCTGCAGATGGTTATTTGCAAGATTTGGATGATTATTTGCAACAAATCAGCCAAACTTACAATGTGGAGGCTAAAATTGCAAGTGTCATTGGTCGTTTTTTTGCGATGGATAGAGATAAGCGTTGGGATAGGGTGCAAAAAGCCTACGAACTTTTGACTGAAGGAACCGCTCAAAGACAAGCAGCAAATGCCAAAGAAGCAATTGAACTGGCGTATCAGGCTGATGAAACTGATGAGTTTGTGCAAGCAACCATCATTGATGAAAACGGCATTATTTGTGATAATGATGGCGTAATTTTTATGAATTTTCGCGCCGATAGAGCTAGAGAACTTTCGCAAGCCTTTGTAAATGATGATTTTTTAGGATTTGAGCGTCATATGTATCCTCAGTTGTCAGCTTTTGTTATGCTGACCAAATTTTCAGATGAATTGGCAGATAATTCTAAAACTAGCATCGCTTATCACCCTACAAGTCTTGCCAATACTTTGGGCGAATATCTGCAAAATCATCAAAAAACCCAATTACGTATCGCAGAAACTGAAAAATATGCTCACGTTACCTTCTTTTTTAGTGGCGGACGTGAAGAATTATACGATGGTGAAGAGCGAATTTTAGTTAAAAGTCCTGATGTGGCAACATACGATTTAAAGCCTGAAATGAGTGCTTTTGAAGTAACTGAAAAACTAAAAGCAGCAATTTTATCAGGAAAATTTGATGTATTAATTGTGAATTACGCCAATGGTGATATGGTTGGACATTCAGGGGTGTTTGATGCTGCGGTTAAGGCGATGGAAGCAGTAGATACTTGTATTGGCGAGATTGTTACAGCAGTACGTCAAATGAAAGGTCATTTATTAATCACCGCTGACCATGGAAACTGCGAACAGATGCAGGATTATCAAAGTGGTCAATTGCACACCCAGCACACCACCTATCCTGTGCCGTTTATTTATGTTGGTGATAAGCTGGTAAATGTCCGTGCTGGCGGTAAGTTGTGCGACATTGCCCCAACTATTTTGGATTTGATGGGTATGGAAAAACCTAGTGAAATGACGGGCAAAAGTTTGCTTGTGGAATAACTTTGTCAGATAACTACTTAAATAATATGACAATAAACAACATGAAAATAAAAAAATCACTGATGGTGTCGGCGCTGACTTTATTTTGTACAGTAGCCATCGCCGACCCAATTTTGCAAAATCAACCCGAAGTTCGTTATGAAGCCCGTCTTGATGCTTTGCAAAGCAAACCCAACGCTTTGCATGGTATTGAGGGATTGCATCAGGGACGCGTGCCATTAAATACCATTTCACCAAACACATTAAAAACTTTTGTGTCGGTGGTTGATTTGGTTAGGCGCGAATACGTTGGCGATGTTAATGATGAAGAGCTATTTAAAAATGCCATGAGTGGCATGCTGACTAAGCTTGACCGCAATGCGGAATTTTTGGATGCCAAAGCCTATGAAAATTTACAGTCATTTACTGCTGGTAACGTTGCAGGAATTGGTATTAAAGTACTTTGGCAAGGTGTGGATAATCATTGGGTGATTACTGAGGTTACCAAAAATTCTCCAGCCGATAAAGCAAATATCGCTGTTGGTGATTATCTGCATCAAATTGGTGAAACCAAGCTTGTCAGTACTCATAATGGTAACGACGTAATGCAGCTGTTAAATGGCATTGCAGGTACACAAATTGACGTAGTGGTGTCACATGAGGGGCGTTCAAAAAGAACCGTGAGTCTGCAGCGTACCCAAAACATGAAAACCAACATTGAAACTTTGATGTATGACGGTGTGGCAGTCATAAAATTACCTGTATTTCAAGATAATACCCGAGAGCAGATTTTGACTGCGTTGTCGCGTGTGAATGTGCCAATTCGAGGTATTATCTTGGATGTGCGCAATAATCCAGGCGGTGTTTTGGAGTCCGCAGGTAAAGTGGTATCACTGTTTACCAAAAACCAAACCATTGCTAAAGTCTCAGGGCGAAATGGCGTAGAGCGCATTTTAACAACAGAAGGTTCGCCATTGTTAAAAGACATTCCGCTTATCGTGTTACAAAATCGCTATTCGGCATCAGCATCGGAGGTTTTAGCAAGCAGCCTTCAGGTAGGCAAACGAGCTTTGATTGTTGGTGAAACCAGTTACGGAAAAGGCTCTGTTCAGTCAGTGATTCCAATTGGTGATAACCAAGCAGTGAAATTGACCACAGCACATTATTTGACCGCTCAAGATGGCAAAATTGATGGTGTTGGTGTGGTGCCTGACGTGGCGTTTAACAATAAGTCTGGCGAAGGCGCAATTTATTTTGGAGAAGCCGTTCAAGATGATTGGTTGAGACAAACTTTGTTACTGGCAAACGCTCGCAAGCTTGCAACAGGCATTAGTTTTGATCCTGTAGGCGGCTTTTAAGGATTCTAATAAAGCCCTAAACAGGGCTTTTATTATTCTTCTTCATCATCGTGGTCATCTGTACCTAAGCCAAGTTTGTCCATACGATAACGTAGCTGACGGAAAGTCATGCCAAGTAATTTAGCGGCTTGGGTCTTGTTGCCATGAGAACGGATGAGTGCGGTGCTAATCAGCTGTTTTTCTTGTTCAGACAGATAAGCTTCTAAGCCTTCTTGGGGTAGATTTTCGCTTTTTTGATGGTCTGTATTTTGATGATTGTCTGCTTTTTTAATGGTGCCATAATTGGCAGCACCACTAATCTGTAAACCTTGAATTGTGGAGGTGCGATTTTCTTTGATGATTGGTTGAGGGGTGTAAATTGGACGTTTATCGTAATAAGGTGAATGGGTGTTGTCCATTTCAAAATCATCAAAACTGAGCGTTTCCACATCATCATCGCCACTTAGCATCAAATGATAGGCATCAATAGTTTGGCTGTCACTTAAGGTAACGGCGCGCTCTAAAATATTGCGCAATTCTCGCACATTACCTTTGTAGTTGTGATGGCTTAATGCGGTAATTGCCCCATCTGTCAGTGATAAACCGCCAAGTTGCCAATCTTTGGCAATGATGCCCAGAAAGTGTTTAGCAAGCATAGGAATGTCAGCACGGCGTTCATTAAGAGCGGGTAGTTTAACCTCGATGACGTTGATGCGATAAAACAAATCTTGACGAAATGCGCCTTTTTGTACCAGTGCCGCCAAATCTTTGTGGGTGGCGCAGACGATGCGAATGTCTACAGGTACTTCTTTAGTATCACCAATGGCACGCACGGTTTTTTCTTGAATGGCGCGTAATAATTTAACTTGCATAGCAAGCGGTAAGTCAGCAACTTCATCCAAAAATAGCGTGCCACCATCAGCTTGTTGGAATAACCCAATTTTATCAGCTGTTGCACCTGTAAAACTGCCTTTTTTGTGCCCAAAGAATTCCGATTCCATCAGCTCACTAGGAATTGCTCCACAGTTTACAGGTACAAAACTGCCATCACGGCGTGGACTTAGGTCATGAATCAGACGAGAAACCACTTCTTTACCTGTACCTGAGCCGCCCCATAAGAAAACAGGCGCTTGTGAGCGAGCAAGTTTTTTGATGGTATTACGTAGCTGCTGCATAGGCAGGCTATCACCAATTAGTCTTTGGTCTAATAAGGTATCATCGGTTGTTTTTTGAGCAATAGGTTGATTTTGAGTATCAAAAGATTGAGGGGTATCTGTATTGGCACGGATATCAGCACCTGCTTTTAGGGCAGATTCCACCAATGCACGTAATCGCGGCAATTCTAAAGGCTTATTAACAAAGTCAAACGCGCCAAGTTTTAAAGCTTCAATCGCAATCATCTCATTGCCATGAGCGGTGATGACCGCAACAGGCATGTCAGTTTGACTGGTGATTTGTTTGACTAAATCCATGCCAGAGCCATCTGGTAATGCCAAGTCTGTCAAACAAAAATCGTAAGTTTTACTTGCCAAAAAATCTCTGGCACTTTTGACATCATAAGCAACATCACTGGCAATCCCCATTTTATTTAGGGTTAATTTCATTAAATGACAAAGGTCAGTTTCATCATCAATAATTAAAGCGGTGGCTTTACTTTGCATGGCAAGATAACCTCAATTTTGTCTGTACAATTTACCATTATAAAACATTTTTTACTAAAGTTTAAGCCTATTCAGAAAATAGTATGGATTAGGAAAACTTATAGTAACATTTGTTAGATTCTGTAAATATTAAAAAGCATCTTAATAAATTTATTGGCGACTAATGCGTTAAACGTCTTTGGGTTGAGGCAATTAGACGAAAACAGCTTTTATCATCTTTTAGGTAACGAATCTTGGCATTGTTGGCTTCACTAAATGACTGAGAAAGGTATAAACCCAAGCCCGTACCTTTTTTACTGGTGGTAAAAAATGGGTGAAAAAGTTGCGGTATATCTTGGTCAGGCACGCCCATACCATTATCTATTACATCAATAAATGCCCGTTCACCATGCCTGGTTACTTTAATTTCTACATCAGCTTGACCTGTTAGGGGCACTGTGTGGCGTAGTGCGTTATTGACCAAATTAATCATAACTTGTTCTAGGTGATTAGGGTCAAAATAAATAACCGTAGTACGTTCATTGCCTGCAATATTAACCAAAATATTTTTATCATAAAAATGATGCGCTAAAAATTCAGTAAGCCAACGATATACATTAACCGCTTCTTGGTCAGGAATTTCTTGACGTGAAAGGCTTAAAACATCCTCAATAATATTATTAACACGGCGAGTTTGCTGAAAAATCATGCGATAAAGTTCGCTATTGGGGTCTTGAGTATTAACATCCTCAATCAATAACTGACTGGCTTGACTAATTGCTGCTAAAGGGTTTCTAATTTCGTGAGCAATACTGGCGGATAATTGTCCTAAGCTGGCAAGTTTTAAACGCTGAGCGTGAGTTTGTTCACGGCTAATATCTTCAATGATGATTAATTGACCATAACTTGCCAAAGGTCTGTTGTTAAGACGTAGTTTATCTGATGGGTTGTTATTATCAGGTTTTAATTCATAAATCCAAGAAACCGATAAATCCGGACTAATTGTACGATACCAGTGGATGAGTGTGGGGTGTTCTTTAACAATCAGGCGCGCTAAATCAACCATTTTAGCAGGGGTGTTGCAAAGCTCTACATTGGTTGGTAAACGTAAAAGACGTTGAGCGGCCTCATTAATCATGACGATATCGCGATGCTCATCAATTACCAAAACACCATTGACCATATTTTTAACAACGATGTCATTGATAATATTGAGTTTTTCAAGTTCTTGAGCGTGCCGGATTGCTGATTCTTCTGCCATCATCAATCGCTGCGATGCTGACCAGCTTAAAAATGCTACCGCTACCAAACAAATGGATAGTAGTAATGTATCGCCAAAGGTAAGATGAATATTTTTTTCGGCAATGGCAAAAAATACTTGTTGATAAATCACCGCTACCACGCTGGCAATAACCACACTGGCAGCTTGTGATAATGACAATAAAATAAAACTGGATGCCACCACAATCATATATAGTAGAACAATTTGCAAGTTGCTGATACTACCATGAATGGCATAAGCGGTTAAAAAGATGATATCTACAAAAAATCCTAAAAACAGCTGCCAGCGCATACCTGTGGGTATAAAATAAAACAGGGTGAGCAAAAATAGGCTCAAAATTAAATAGATGCTAATAATTATGGATTCAACCAATGTTGGCAAACCACCAGCTAGCATGCTACCTTTGATAACTGAATAACTAGACAGCATCAAAAAACTACTGATAACAAAGCGGTAGACGCTATAAATTAGCCCCACTTGGCGTACGCGTGCATCAGAAGCAAGCGTTTCATTGGTTACATTTGCAGAACGAAACCACAATGTTTTAAGCAAAGAAGGAGACTGAAGCATATCGTTGATAGAATGATGAGAAGTTAACATAATCAATAATTATCATCTTTGCCTAAAGCAAAAATCAGTAAATAACATTAAATTTAAATCCGCCTAAAAAACCATGCAGGGTATGTGCCAAAATGTATGTTTTTTCATCAAAAATAAATAAACTATCATTTTTTGGGAACACTAGCCAACACACATATCATATCGTTGTTGCTAATTTAGATATATGCATGGTGTGTAAAAATCTTTAATTACTCTGTATCAAGCCATGACGCAGCGCCAAATGGGTTAATTTAACATCACTGTCTATTCCTAATTTTTCCAATTTTTCAAAAATCCGATATCGATAAGTATTAACTGTTTTTGGACTGACGAACAACTGTTCAGCAATCTCTTGAGTGTTTTGACAATTAACAATCATTAGCAGTACTTGTTTTTCGCGTTCAGAAAGTGTGGCAAATGGGTCATCACTGTCTTGTAAATAATTTTGAGCAAAATGCTCAGCGATTTCATGACTAAAATAACGACCACCTGCGTGAATTTTTCTGATGGCGCGCACCATTTCATCAATATTTGTGCCTTTGGTAATGTAGCCATCAACTCCCGCCTTTAGTAACATGGCAGGGTAAGGGCTACTACTTAAGCTGGATAACGCTAAAACCTTAATATTGTCATGAGACTGCTTAATGCGACGAGTGGCTTCTATGCCATCCATATTGGGCATATTAACATCCAGTAAGACAACATTAGGATTATGCTGCTTAACGCCTAAAATGGCACTTTCACCACAAGAAGCTTCACCTACTACTTCAATATCTGTCATATCTGCCAGCATTCTAATGATGCCTGTTCTGACCAAATCATGGTCATCAGCGATAAAAACTTTAATGGTCATGATATTTCCTTTTTATCTTTATCCAAACCAAAATTGGCATAAAAGTATTGGAAAAAAATAAAAGCACATTAATGCATTTTTCAAATACCAATCTTAAAAGTTGAGTAGTTTGGTATTTTGGTTAATTGTATATAATTTTAATCAAAGTAGTGTTACTTTTTATTAAAAAAATGTATCTAAGATTTTAGTTGGCTTTAATCTTGCAGCTAATAAAATTAGCAAAAACAAACAAATTTGTTTAATCATGGCAAAAGATTGTCTAAAATTTGGCAATCATTTCATCGTTTGTTCTTGAATAAAACTATTTTTTGTTTTTTTAAAGCCTTTTAAAAAAAGATACAATATTTATTTTATTTTTCTTTTAAATCAAAAAGTTAAATAATTTTTTGATAATACAAAAATCCTTACAAATTAACCACTTTGTTTTGTTTTTTAAACATAAAAAACAAAGGTGACTATGTTAAAATGATAGTGTTGGTCATTTGTTATTATGAATGATTTTTAATCATTTCAAAATATCATGATTTTAATGCATCATTTCACAAATAAGAAGGTAAGTTATTATGAACACCCCAATCAAACAACTAAACACTTATATCAGTATTGTTTTGGCATCTGTTTTTGCTGGTCAATCTGCTCATGCTTTATTGATTGATGATAGCCAGCAAAAAACCATTTATATTGGTCATGGCGGTGCTCAAAACATGAAGCCTGTTACCGTAACCCAAACCCGTCAAGTTGTGCCTGTGGTAAAAACCAAAACAGTGCAAACAGCTACTAAAACAGCCCCTGAATACACCACTCAGACAGGATTTACCACCTATGGGCAAAGCCCATCTCAGCAGTCAGGTGCTTTAACATACAGCACTACAACCTATACTCAGCCTGTTAGCACCTATAATTCAAACACTTACAACGCAAACACATACAATTCAAATACTTACAACAGCTCAAATTCATACAATTCTAGCGCTTATAACAACACTTATAGTGGCTACAATAATACCTATAACAACTATGATGGCCTTGCTGTTAGTACCAATTCAGCAGCGGTTGCTGTGGTGGATTTACAAACAGGTCAGCCTATTTATGAAAAAAACACCAACACCAAGCGTTCAATTGCTTCTATCACCAAGGTCATGACTGCGATGGTTTTGATAGATGCTGGACTTGATATGCGCGAAGAAATCACACTAACTTCATCTGACTTAGTGGGCGCCAAAAAAGCCAGCACAAATCTAAAAGCAGGCGACCGCATGAGTCGTTCTGAATTTATGCTGCTGATGCTCATGAAATCAGAAAACCCAGCCGCCAAAGCTTTAGCTCGTACTTATCCAGGTGGATATGATGCTTTTATTTCAGCGATGAACCAAAAGGCACGTTCACTCGGCATGACCCAAACCAGTTATAGCGATTCATCAGGCTTAAATCCGCGCAACGTATCATCAGCTAGCGACCTAGTTAAAATGATGCGTGCAATCAATAGCGACAGCCGTTACAATCAATTACGTAGTTTCTCAACTGCAAGCAGTTATGATTTTCATATTCAAAACTACACTTTGGGTTCTCGCGTCTACAAAGCCAATAATACCAGTCGTTTGGTGCGTTCTGGAGCGTATCCAATTGGTGCATCAAAAACAGGCTATATCCGTGAGGCTGGTTACTGTGTAGTTATGGAAACCCACGTAAATAATCGTCCTGCTGTTGTGGTATTGCTTGGCGCTAGTGCATCAAATAACCGCTGGAATGATGCCGAAAATATCCTAACTCAGCTTGCCTATCGCAACTAAATTATTAGTTATCAAAATAATGGTTTTAGTGCGCCAGACAGATAAAAAAGACTTGTTTTACCAAGTCTTTTTTATTGATGTGGATTTTATCACATCAAAGTTGTCTTAGTTCATTGATTATTGTTGCTTTTTGTTTTGAGTGAATTTGTTCAAAAATTGACTAAAAAACTACTGGCAAAAGCCGTAACTATTGGTTGTTGCTTTTAGATGATTATGTAAAGACCAATATATCCGCGTATTTTTTTCTATCAAATTCTTACTTCTATGTATATTTTGTGTAAAATTTTGATTAAAAACTCGTCATTATTTTAAAATTGTTTACATTAACATTTTGTTTTTAAGGATAAATTATGAATTCTTCTTCTCCAAAATTATATTTACTGACCAACGATGACCCCATTGATACGCTCTTAGATAAATTGGAAAGAGCATTTGATACTGGAGTCATTTCATTGTTGCAAGTTCGCCGTAAAAATACATTACAGCAGTTTGATTTGGTTACACTATATCAAGAAGCTGAATTGCTTGTAGATTTGGCATCACGTTATAACATTGATGTGGTGATGAATGATAATTTGGAATTGGCATCTCATTTTGGTACTGGACTTCATTTAGGGCAACGAGATGGCAGTGTGCGAGTAGCAAGAGAAATTTTGGGTGAGCAAGTGGTGATTGGGCGTACTTGTCACAGCGATATGGCGCTGTTTCGAGAAGCCAAAAAGGATGGGGCAACTTATGGGGCAATGGGAACGGTATTTTCATCAATCACCAAACCTAAAGCCAAAACGGTTTCTGCTGAAATTTTACAAAAAGCAGCTAAAATTGATTTTCCTTTGTGTGTGATAGGCGGCGTTACTTTGGATAATTCTGAAGAACTGCATCATAAAATGAACGGTGAACGACTTGATTATATCGCAGTTACCGCTGATATTATGAATCAGCCAAGCGATACCATTGCCAAAAAATGTTTGGGTTGGAAACGGGTTTTGGATAATTGGCACTTTGATTATTATCACTGATTATTGTCATAATAAAATAAAAGAACGAAACTTCCTGTTACAAGTTATGTTATAATCGGTTTTGATTTTTTGATAAAAATGGGAAATTTGTATGACCATCAGCACATTGCAAGAATTGGATTTGGCTCAAAAAACCGTATTGATTCGTGAAGATTTAAATGTACCCATTAAAGATGGTAAAATCACCAGTGATATTCGCTTAAAAACTGCCATTCCAACAATTAAAACAGCACTAGAAAAAGGTGCAGGCGTGATTGTATGCTCGCATTTAGGGCGTCCAATTGAAGGTGAGGCAGAAACCAAATATTCATTAGCGCCCATTGCCGTTTATTTACAAGAGCATTTGGGCGTGCCTGTGGCATTTAATACAGATTATTTAGAAAATGGCGTTACTGTCAAGGCAGGCGAGGTAGTTTTATTAGAAAACGTGCGTTTTAATCATGGCGAAAAGAAAAATTCTCCTGAACTTGCTCAAAAATACGCTGATTTATGCGACGTGTTTGTAATGGATGCTTTTGGTACAGCGCATCGCGCCCAAGCATCAACTGAAGGGGTGATTCGTGCGTGCATCAAGGACGCAAAACCTGTATGTTCTGGCAATTTATTAACCGCTGAATTAACCGCTTTAAAAACCGCTTTAGATAATCCAAAAAAACCTGTTTTAGCCATTGTTGGCGGCTCAAAAGTATCTACAAAATTGGACGTATTAAATAGTTTGGCGGATTTGTGTGATAGTATTTTGGTGGGTGGTGGTATCGCCAATACCTTTTTAGTAGCGCAAGGACATGATGTTGGTGCGTCATTGTATGAGCCAGAATTGGTGGAAACTGCCAAAGCGATTATGACCAAAACCCAAATTCTACTGCCAACGTCGGTTGTTGTTGCTGATAAATCGCAAATTGATTTTGAGGATTTTTTAAATTCCTTAGCAAATGCTAATGCCACCGTCAAAAACGTGAGTGATATTGGCGCAAATGAAATGATTTTAGACATTGCTAAAGACAGTGCCGATGTTTTGGCAGAACACATTAAAGATGCCCAAACTATTTTATTTAATGGTCCCGTTGGCGTTTTTGAGGTGGATAAATTTGGTGAAGGTACTAAAGTGATTTGTCAGGCGGTCGCTGATTCAAAAGGATTTAGTATTGCTGGTGGTGGCGATACCTTGGCAGCGATTGATAAATATCAAGTTGCCAGTCGTGTCAATTATCTATCCACAGGCGGCGGAGCATTTTTAGAATTTGTGGAAGGCAAGAAATTACCCGCAATTGTTGCTTTGGAATCAGCGTAAATTTATACACTGATATTTATTACTCATAATAGTCAAATCTTGTAAATTGATGCTGATTTGATTAAACTAATACACCAATAAACCGATTCACTCTTATGGAGTATGTATGAAACTAACCTATTTAACCTGCTTGCTTGCTGGTGTTTTGGCATTGACTGCATGCAATAAGCCTGCTGAAAAAACCAATACCTCCAGCGATAAAGCCACTACAGAGCAAGTTGCTAAAGAAGCTGAAGCTGCTGCCAATAATACCGATGCGGGTAAAACAGATGCTGATGCAAATGCCAACGATAAAAAAGCAGATGAGCAATCCATGGCAACTGATGACAAAACAGCAGACCAAAAAGTAGATGACAAAAAAGTCAGCGAAAAGCCAGCAGACAAAAAAGCAGACGACAAAGCGGATAAAAAAACCGATGATATGCCTGCCGAAGATAAAGTTGCCGAAGACCAAAAATATTAATCTCTGTATGCTAGCCACAGCCCCGAAATTTTCGGGGTTTTATTTTTTTATGCCAAACTAACAGCCGTTTACTAAAAAATAATGACATTTTGGCGAATTTTACAAAACATAACAAAGCGTTATTCATATTAACAGTGCCGCGCCAACTTAGCTGTCAAAAAATGTAGCCCTTGACAAAAATTGTCAAAAATGTAAGAGATTGTATCTTTGGCAAAAATTGGCAATTGTTAAAAATTGCACAAACTTTTCTATATTATTTCTAAATTCTTAAAATCACGTTAAAAACGAGAAAAGTTTTCTTAAAAATTGCTCAAAATCCATTCATAGTTACAATTCATTAACAATTTAAGCGACGTTTTGCGAATTTCTGGTCATAACATCCAAAAAGTTGGCATATCATCTGCAACAATAAAAGCGTCAGTGATGATAAGTCAAATAAAAAACATCATCACATCATTATCAACAAAACGGGCAATGCCCATAACTGGAGTTCATTATGAAAGCTCAAAAAGGTTTTACTCTTATTGAATTAATGATTGTAATCGCGATTATCGGTATTTTGGCTGCGATTGCTATCCCACAATACCAAAACTACATCGCTCGTTCTCAAGTGAATCGTGTTATGGGTGAAACTGGTAACCTAAAAACTGCAGTTGAAAACTGCATGACTAATGGTCGTACTAACGCAGTACACTCAAATATTCCTGATGGTACAAACTTACCTGCTACTGATTGTTCACTAGATGCAACGGCTTCTAATTTGATTACTGGTGCGGTTCAAGGTTCTGGTGTTGCTGCTGCTGCTGGCACTGGTTATCCACAGGCAACCATCAACGCTAACGGTACTGCGAACATTGTATCTACCTTTGGTAACAATGCTGCAACTAGTTTAACACAAGCTGGTACAAACACGTTGACTTGGACTCGTGATGCTACTGGTACTTGGACCTGTGGTACTACTGTAGAGCAAAAATATCGTCCAAACGGTTGTAACTAATAGCTAGTTTGTTGCTAGAAACTAAAACAAACCCTATCTTACGATGGGGTTTGTTTTGTTGTGTTGAGTGAAAGGTTTGCATTTATGATAAAAGATAAAATAAAAGCATTTATTACACATCTGTTATTGTCATTGCTAATAGCCTTGGTTTTGGCATTTGTCGTTTTTGAGATCTGGTATCCAGCACCTTTAACGAAAGCAACAGGTATCACAAAGATTTTTATTATGATGTTGGTGATAGATGTTACTATTGGCCCACTTTTAACATTTTTAGTTTACAAAAAAGGAAAAAAGACATTAAAGATGGATTTATTTGTGATTGTTTTACTGCAAATAAGTGCAATATTTTATGGTATGTTTTTTGTAGCTGAAGGTCGTCCTGCGTGGTTGGTTCAAGTAAACGATCGTGTAATAGTTATCTCGCCATCAATTGCATTAGATAAAAACAACCAAAGTATAGATAAACGGTTTATGCAGCAAAATTGGGGAAAACCCAAATGGGCTACAGTGAAGTTTTCAAACGATACAGACGCATTTAATATTCAATTAGATGAAGATGTTAGAGGTAAGGGTATTGTTTATCAACCTGAAGGCTATCAAGCATATGACGCCAAGGAAGCCAAAAAACATGCTAAAGATTTAACCGTATTATATCAATATAATGCCGTTAATACAGTTGATACTGTACTCAATCAGTATAAAGATGCTAAACTTTGGCTACCTCTTCGTGGCGCTGATTTTGCGGAAGATTTGGTGGTATTATTGGATGGTCAAGGTGTTGTGTTAGATGTTGTGGAATTGAAACCTTGGAATTCGTAAATTATCAACAATAGGCTGATTGTATGGGTTTAAACGAAAAAGGCTTTACTTTAATTGAACTAATGATGGTTATTGCTATCATTGGTATTTTGGCGGCAATTGCTATTCCGCAATATCAAAATTACATTGCTCGTTCGCAAACAACGCGCGTTTATGCTGAATTATCTGATTTGCGAAATACAGTTGAGGACTGTTTAAATAATGGTAAAACAACTATAGGAGTTGGTGTTAATGAGTGTGATCCACGCGCTTCAGCATCCAATATTTTATCGGGAAATTCTCAAGTTGGAGCAACGCTGCCAACCAATTTTGGTGTAGCACAACTAGATAATCCTTTGACATTAACTTCAAGAATTGTTGGAACAGTAGCGAATAATTCTGCAGTGGTTTTGCGAGGTCGCAAAATTGGACTAATTCGCAGTTCTGAAGGAAGCTGGCAATGTGTTAGTAATATTGACGCAAAGTACCTACCCAATAACTGTAGGCACGATGCAAATTTTAACTAATTCGTGTTAGTTAATAAATAATAGCTAATCAATGATGATGCCCACCCACACCATGCACATGACCATGTTCTAATTCTTCAGCGGTGGCATCACGCACATCCACAATTTCCACATCAAAGGTTAGTTCAACACCCGCCAGTGGGTGATTGCCATCTACAATAACCACATCATCAGTTACATCTTTTACTGTAACCAGCATCACATGCCCATCTTCGGTTTGAGTTTGAAACTGCATGCCAGCTTTGATGGCGTTTTTATCTACGCCCTGAAAGTTTGCCAAAGGCACTTCTTGAACCGCTTCTGCCATGTACTCACCATAAGCATCAACAGGCGCGATAACAGCTACAAATTTGTCACCAACTTTTTTTCCAAGCATTTGAGCTTCTAGTCCAGGAATGATGTTATGATGACCATGTAGGTACGCCAAAGGCTCTCCTTGCGATTTGTCCAAAACTTCACCATCTTTATTGGTTAAAGTGTAGTTAAATAAAACAACATGATTGTTTGCAATGGCTGTCATAAAATTTTCTCATTTAAAAATAAACTACCATTGTAGCAGAAAAACCGCATAGAAAAAACGTTGATTTGTTGGTTCTGTGCTAAAATGCTGTTTTGAAGTGTAAAACCATACATAAACTGACCATTTGTAGAATTAATCAGATTTGGTGAAACGACTTTAAATAACGAATTTAGCTATTTAATTTTAGCTATTAAGGAAATTTTGATGAAATGTATTACGTCGCAGTTATCCTATCAAGTTAATTTTACAAGGTATGATGAACATTTAGTGGATATAACTTTATGTTTTTATCCAGTTTGCAATCAGCACAAACTTTGGTTGCCAACTTGGATAGCGGGCAGTTATTTACTACGTGAATTTAGTAAAGATATCACTAAAGTGAGCTATACTCAAAATCATGTTTCCAAAACCGCCGAAAAAATAAGCAAAAATCAATGGGAGCTGACTGATTTAACTCAAAATACAATGGTAACCATTCATTATGAAGTGTATTGTCGTGATTTGTCAGTACGCACCGCCTTTGTGGATAATCAGCGTATTTTTGGCAATTTTACTTCACTTTTGCTCATGGTGGAGGGTTTAGAAAATAATTTAGCAGATATCAGCTTGTTTGTTCCCGAAAATTTTTGTCAAAATCATCCAAATCTACAAATAGCAATTGGGCTTGGTTATCAAAAACAAGATGTCTTGGCGGGTGTGATGATTAAATTTTTACCAATTTGCGCCTTTGAAAGCTACGATTACCCATTTGAAATTGGCACGCAAACTTTTTTTGATTATTACACAAAAAGTTCCAAAGGCGATATTTTGCACCGTTTTTTTATTGCAGGTCGTCACGATGCTGATTTATCTCGTCTTAAAAATGATGTCCGTAAAATTTGCCAAACCTATATCAATTGGTTGGGTGATACGCCATTTGTTGATTATACTTTTATGACCATGGTAACAAGAAGTGATTATGGTGGACTTGAGCATATCAATTCATCAGCACTGATTAGCAGTCGTGATGATTTGCCCAGTGTGTTTGAGCCTGACGAACCTAATGAAAATTATCAGCGTTTTTTAGGATTGTGCAGTCATGAATATTTTCATGCATGGTGGGTAAAAACTGTACGTCCCGATGTGATGATGGATAATGATTTACAAACTGAAGCCTATACACCACTGCTTTGGGTATTTGAAGGATTTACATCATATTTAGATGATTTGATGTTGCTGGCATCAGGCGTTATCAGCAAACAGGCGTATTTTGAACTTATTTTAAACCAGATTAATCGTTATCTTCAAACCGATGGGCGCCATCATCAAAGCGTTGCTGAATCGAGTTTTGATGCATGGATAAAATTGTATCGAGCTGATGAAAATACCGCCAATCAGGGAGTAAGTTATTATAATAAAGGCGCGCTTGTGGCTTTGTGTCTGGATTTGATATTGCTACAAAAAACAAATGGCAAACATCGCTTGTTTGATGTGGTTAAAACATTTTATCAAAAAGCAAAACAAATGCCCAATCAACGGTTTGCGATGACAAATGATAATTTATCAGCTGTGGTAAGTGAATTTTTAGGGCATGAGGCATGGCAAATGTTTTATTGTCAATATGTGATTGGGCTTGATGAATTACCAATAGAAACTTTATTGACAGAATTTGGTTTTTCTACTCAAACCAGACAAAAAAACACGCCTTGGGGTATCAAAGCAGATGATGGAATTAATGGGTTAAAAATCAAGCAGTTATATCGAAATAGTGCGGCAAGCAGTGCTGGTTTATCAGTGGATGATGTGATTGTCGCAATCAATCAAATCAAGGCAAATTATCAAGAGCTAGCGAAAGTAAACATTAAACAAACTTACACCAATCAACCTGTCAAAGTTCATGCGTTTCGTCGTGATGAGTTACTTGAATTTACCCTTATGCCTGATAAAAATACTCATCACAAACAGCTGACTTTTGAGCATTATCAAGAAAAAGGCTGGCTGATGTTTGATAAATGGATAGCTGATTAAAATATCTTTATAAGCCAAATTTTATCAAATCTTGACGACTTAAGATAATTTGACGGTATTCGCCCACTCCCAAATTATCCAATGTCCAATCACCAATTTGATAACGAATCAGCCTAAGGCACGGCAAACCAACATGGGCGGTCATGCGACGTACTTGGCGGTTTTTTCCTTCAAAAATAGTCATGCTAAGCCAAGCGGTTGGTACGTTTTTGCGTTCGCGAATGGGTGGGTTTCGTTGCCATAAATCAATGGGCAGTTCCTTTTCATTTAGTGTTTTAACAAAAGCAGGCAATGTTTTCCCATCTTTTAAGGTGACCCCTTTTGATAGTAATGTTAATTGCTGGTCATTTGGTGTATTCTCTACTTGTACCAAATAGGTTTTACCAAATGCTTTTTGGTTGTTTGTTGGAGTGGTGATTAGGTGGTTTAAATCACCATTATCCGTTAAAATCAACAAACCTTCACTATCTTTATCCAGTCTGCCAGCAACGCGCAGGCGTTTATCACAAAAAAAATCCGCTAATGTACGCATCTGCTGGTTATCTTTGCGAAATTGACTGTGCACACCATAAGGCTTATTAAATAAAATGAGCTGACTTTTCATAAAAAACCCAAACAAAGATAAAGTGGTGAATTTTATCATTGTTTGGGCAAGTTTAGTTGCACTTTATTGTGTGTTGTGCGTTTATTGTGTTTTTTGTTCTTCAGTAGTCACTTCTTCAGCCTTGGTATCTTTTACCGCTTTAGAGTTTTCAGCATTTCCCACACTTGTGATTGTACCGTCTTTTTCAATAAGAGTAAATTCGATACGGCGGTTTTGGAAACGACCTTGCTCGGTGGCGTTGGATGCAACTGGTTCATCAGAGCTTGCTCCAAAGATTTCTATACGTTCACTGGCAATGCCTTTAGATACTAAGTAGTCACGTACCGCAGCAGCGCGACGCTCTGATAGTTTTTGGTTAAAAGCGTGATTGCCTTGGCTGTCGGTGTGTCCTGTAATTTTTAAATGCGCATCTGGTAAAGATGCCAATTTTTCAGCCGCTAAATTCAAAACTTCTTTGTTAGCATCTGGAATTGCGTTGGAGGATGTAGCAAAGTTAATGATTTGCATATTTAGAGCTTGTACTACTTCTGAGGCTGATGCGTCTTGTGCATCTAGATTTTGCATCGCTTCTTTAGCGGTATCAATGCTGTTAGCAACTGCTTCGGTGGTGTTTAGCTTAGGTTCTGCTTCTACCACAAAATCACTGGGTAAAATACCTTTGGCGTCATTTACCAATTTGCTTACTACTGCTTCATCGGTGCCATTAAAACGCACAGTTTTACCATCAATGCTAATGCTAGCATGAGGTACGCCTTTTAATAAGGCAGCCAGTTTTGGTAAATGGTCAAGTACGGGTAAATCTTCGGCAAAGCCTTTGGTTGTCTCAAAGTCGCATTTTTCAGCCGTACCAAAAACCCCTGCCAAAGCAGTGCGAATGGATGCAAACACACCTTCAGAACCCGCTTGGCTGCGGCAGCTATATAACGCATTACCTTTGTCATCCGTAGCGATACTTAAGGTTGCAGGTTTTAAGTTTGCGGCAGCAGCCACAGGTGCAGTACTTTCTACAGGTTTGGCAACTGGAGCGGCAACAGGCTGTTTAGTTGTTTGACAGCTGCGCAACATTAAAAACAAAAGCGCCCCTAAAATCACCAGTCCAATGATTGGCAATAAAGATTTTAAAAATCCCCCGCCTTGTTTTGCAGTTTCATGCAAGGCTCCACCTACAGCATCTTTGGTTTCTTTAGCAGCATGGCTGACATTTTGAGCAGCATTACTTGCCAAAGAAGCGGCAGCAGTACCAGCTGCCTTTGTGCTATCAGCCATCTTGGTTGCTGTTTTTTCTACTGTTTTTTCTACTTTTTCAACGGTGTCTTTGGCAGTATCTACTGCCTTTTCGCCAAAATCTTTGGCTTGTTTGGTAGTATCTTTAGCGGCTTGACTGGCAAGTGCGCCAGCTGCGACCGCCGCTCCAGCAGTGTCAGCAATTACAGCGCCCGCTACTGATTTATCATCCTTGACATCGGATTTATCCTGGTCTTTGTTCGTGGTACTAGAGTCAGCCACAAAAGCTTCTTTTACATTTTCTTTTGTGGTATCAACTTTATCAAGGGTTTTTTCAGTTAAATTCTCAGCGGTGGTGACGACCGCATCCGCACCATCTTTGACACCTTCTTTAACGTTATCAGCCAGTTTGCCAGCTCCAGATAACGCTTTACCAGCTAAAGCACCCAATCCAGCTGCCGCCGCACCTGCCGCACCAAGAGCCGCCGCTCCAGCAGCTTTTGCGCCGTCTTTAACATCACCAGCGAATTCACCTGCTTCATGAGCTGCCTTGCTGGTTAAATCTTCTGCTTTGTCAGCTGCTTTGCTTGCACCTTCTTTAACGTTATCAGCCAGTTTGCCAGCTCCAGATAACGCTTTACCAGC